>JGI12109J20283_10763208_pt1 | contig 11579 bp, 10 predicted proteins | sample ElkSlonscriptome_12_FD_20283 | JGI IMG/M metagenome (IMG submission 20283) | reverse complement strand
CCCGACTGCGCCATCTGCTACTGGGGGGAGGCGTGGGCCTGGGGTCCGTACCTGAATGGGGCGATGGGCGCCGACGACGCGCCCCGGGCCTACGCGGCGGCGCAGCGCGCCGTCGAGCTGCGGGATCGGGCCGGACCGGCCGAGCGGTCGCTCATCGACGCCATGGCCCGGCGCTACGCCCCGACCCACGATCCGGATCGACGACGTTCGCTCGATGAAGCCTATGCCGAGTCCATGGCGGAGGCCTGGGAGGCGCATCCGGACGACCTCGACGCGGGCACCCTGTATGGAGAGGCGCTCATGCTGCTCCAGCCGCGACGGGGGAACTGGGATCTGGAGAACCCCGAGGTGCAGCACATTCACGCCGTGCTCGAAGACGTGCTGAGCGAGGACCTCACCCACCCCGGTGCCTGTCACCTCTACATCCACGCGACCGAGTCCACGACGCAGCCCGGCAAGGCGGAGGCCTGCGCCGACCATCTCGGCGATGCCATCCCCGGCGCGAGCCACATCAACCACATGCCGTCGCACACCTACAACCGCATCGGCCGGTGGGGCGACGCGGTGCGCGCGAACATCCAGGCCTGGCATTCGGACCTGAAGTCGGAGATCGGCGAGGGCTTCGCGATCTACCCCTCCCACAACCTGCACATGCTCCTGTTCGCCGCGTCGATGGACGGACAGGGCGCGGTGGCGATCCAGGCCGGGAAGGACTACGGCAAGCTCGTCCCCGGCGGTGTCTTTTACGAGGGGCTCGCGCTGGTACGGTTCGGGCGCTTCGACGAGGTGCTCGAGATCACCGACCAGCCCGAGAATCCGGTATTCCGCGGTCTTCTGGAGTTCAGCCGCGGCTACGCGCACCTGCGGCTGGGCGACCGGATCTCTGCGGACGCCTCGCTCCGGCGGGTCCGACAGATCGTCGACGAGACCCCCGACGCCCAGTTCCGCGGGCACTCCGCAGAGGACCTGCTCGGTGTCGTGGGAGGCATCCTGGAGGGCGAGATGCGGCGCGCCGACGGCGATCTCGTCGGCGCCGTCGAGGCGCTGTCGGAGGCCGTCCGCGTGGAAGACGGGCTTCGGTACGACGAGCCCGAACCTCTCAACTTCTCGGCGCGCCACTGGCTGGGCGCCGCACTGCTCGAGGCGGGGCGGTACGTCGACGCCGAGCGGGAGTACCGACTCGCCCTCGAAGACCACCCCCTCAACGGATGGTCCCTCTTCGGCCTCGAGGAGGCGCTGACGGCCCAGGGCCGCGCGGCCGAGGCCGACGAGGTCCACGAGATGTGGGAGGCGGCCTGGGCGCGGTCCGACACCTGGATCCGGGGGTCGCGGTTCTAGGGCGTCTTCCCACAACGGGTCCGTGCCCTGGAGGGCGTCCGGGGTCAGCCCCGGGGGCGCGCGTGACGATGATCACAACGGTCGGCGTCGTCGCGCCTCCAATGGCGCCCCGGGACCGACGCCGGCGTTTCACCCACCCGGATGCACGTGAATGCCGAAGTCCAGCGAGAAGCTTCGTACATCCTCCTCGACGGTCACAACGCCACCCGCGGCGTCGAAGTCCGCACCCAACGCCTGGTAGCGCAGCGCAGGCGAAAAGCTGATCGTCTCGCCGAGCGGAATATCCAGACCGATGGCGGCCTGCAATCCCAGCGACCGATCGGATTCGGCCTCGAACGCACCCTCCTCGAACCTGAGCGTGTTGAAGATCGCCCCGACCTTCGCCCAGGGCAGCACACCGGACTCACGGGCGAACAGGAGCTTGGCCCCCACCTCGAATCCGCTCGAGGTGAATCCATCCCCGTCGCATCCGGCGCAGTCGAACATTTCGTACTGATATCCGCCGTAGATCGACACGTTGGGGTTCAGATTCAGAAAGACGTCACCGGCGAATCCTGCACCACCATCGGCGGCGTCGCCGAAGTCTCCGGTGGGGAAGGCCAGTCCACCACGACCCTCGAATGAGATGTCCTGAGCGTTTGCCGGGAGTACTGCGAGGGAAAGCGCCATGAGAGACGCCCCAATCATACGTAGATACTTCATTCGTATTTTACCTGGATCGAGTCGAGTTCGGATGCATTCATTCGCTGCGGCCCACACCGGATTCCGTTCGAAGTCGGATATGCGCCGCGATTACTCCGAGGATACTCGGAATTCGGGGCGTGAGGTCCGCGCCGGACGGAACTGGCACGCCTTTTGTAAGTATCTATATGGCAAAAGCTTACACTTCGTTCCATGCGGAAATGTCCGAGTGGTTGTCGGATTTTCCGCCAGACAAGAGAGTTCCAGCATGAAAAACACGACGTCTTTTCTTCTCGCCGCGCTCGCCGCACTCACGGTGGCCGCACCGGCGCATGCACAGGGCGCGAGCGCGATCGACGTCCGGACAGAGCTTCGTAACATGGTGACCCAGCCGAATGCGGCGGAGCAGAATCGCGATGCCATCCGCTCCTTCCTCGAGCGAAGCGATGTCTCGAGTGCTGCCGAAGCCCACGGTCTCGACATCGAGCTGCTCAGCGACGGCGTCGGTACTCTGGGTGCGGAGGCCGCAGCGAATCTCGCCACGCGCGTGGAACAGACGATAGACCAGCTCGATCAGGTGGGTGGAGACACCTTCGTGATCTCGACGACCACGATCATCATCGCTCTTCTGGTCGTGATCCTGATCGTCGTGGCTTGACCACAGGCTTGACCATGGGGTTGATCGCAGCATCGACCCCAGCGTGGACCGGACTCCTCTGGGGGATTCTCGCCCTCGGAGGAGGAACGGCTCCTCAGACGCAGCCGTCCGGTGTCGTGGTCGACTCGATGGTCGGGCCTGGCGATGCGGTGCCCTACGTCGCCCAGACTCCGCTGCTCTGCGGCGGGGCGGCGGCGGCGATGGTGCAGCGGCATCTGGGCGCACGCGGTGTTCACGGACGTGACTTCGCGTACCTCGTGCGTCCGGACGAGGGCGGAATCCGCACGTCCGAGCTCGTGGAGGCGCTCACCGGACGGGGCTACCCCACCCGGGTGACACAAGACGACCCCGGCGCTGCGCGGGCGGCACTCGAGGTCGGCCTCGCTCCGATCCTCCTGCTGGAGAGCGCCGGGCCCGAGCTGCACTACGTGGTGCTCGTCGGGATGGACTCCGCCCGTGTCTGGTACCACGACCCCAACTGGGGCCCCAACCGGTCCCTGCCCGTCGACGAACTCGTCGACCGCTGGTCCCACTCCGGGTTCTGGATGGCCACGACCCACGGTGCTCCCGATGTGACGGCGCGGGATATCGAAGCCGGCCGCACGTCGACGCCCTCGGAGGTGGACTCCGCCATGGCCCTGCTTCGGGCCGGTGACTTCCCGGCCGCGCGGGACGCGGTCGCACCGCTCCGGACCACGCCGCACCGGGACACCACCTCCGAGGTCGGACGTCTCGCATGGCGGATCACGGCGACCGCACACTACCTGGATGGAGACGAAGCCTCTGCGGTTCGCGCCTGGAACCACCTGGGAGAGCCCCCCGTGGACCTCGTCCGTATCGACGGCCTCCGGCATACTCGCTATCACGCGGCTCGCCGGCGCATCGGAGTCGACGACGGAGAGGTTCTGCGGCCCCACGATCTGATGCTTGCGCGTCGGCGGCTCGCCTCGCTGCCCTCGATCGGCGACTCGAGGGTGTCCATCCAGCCTCTTGGAGATGGCGATGTCGAACTCCGGGCGGCGGTCGTGGAGCGGTCCCGCTGGCCCGGCGGGTGGGAATCGGGAGCTGCACTCGGAACCGCACTCTTCCTCAGCGAGGCCGATGTCGAGGTCGGTCCGCTGTTCAGCGGGGGGGACAGGTGGATCGCGAGAGCCGCTTGGCACCCCGCCCGCGATCTGGCTGTCGTCGAAGCCGCCATGCCGGCCCCGCCGATGCCGGGGATCGTCACGGTCGGACTCGACTGGAGGAGCGAAGTGCACGCTGCACTACCCGACCGCCAGGAGCGGCTGCGGGGCGAACTCGCCCTCTCGGAATGGGTCGTCCCGAGTGTCCGAGTAGAGGGGTCCGCGGGCGTCGAATCGTGGTCGGACGGCCCACGCCGATTCTCTCTGGGTGGGCAGATCCACTGGGTGCCGTGGGGGGACCGCCTGCGTGTCGATGTCGGGGGAGCCCGATGGACGGGGGACGGAAGCGACTTCGGACGGGCGCAGGGCTCGGCCCGCGTTCGGCTCCCGCTCGCGGACCACCGCGAAGCACGGCTGCGCGTCGGCTGGTCCACGGTGTCCGAGTCGGCCCCGCCGCTGCTCAGACCCGGCGCCGGGATCGGTCCATTCCGCGACGTGCTGCTCCGCGCCCACTCGGTAGAGAGCGAGGGCTCGCTCGGAGGCCCGACGCTGGCACCCCGGCTGGGCCATGCCGGCCTCGAACTCCGCGAGTACCGGAGGATCGGTCCAGTCCGTGTCGGAGGTATGGTGTTCGCCGACGCGGTCACGGTGCCGGGGTTCGAGGGCGCCCTGCGCAGTCGCGGGTTCGTCGACGTCGGGCTCGGAGCGGTCCTCGACATGACGGGGCAGGAGGCGCAGATCACACTGGGCCACGGAGAGGCCGGGTGGCGTCTCTCCGCGAGGCTGTCGAGCGAGGCGATCCGTTAGCTGCCATGCGCGACCCCGGATCGTGCGCCGATCGGACCGCAGACACATCGGGGGCGCCTCGCCTGCTCCGCCGTACATCCGCACACGCAGCCTCGGGAACGCGTCATGACCCCATCCACATCGTCGTCCAGCGCGACACCCTCGAGCCGCCCGTGGTACCGTCGGCCCCGCCGCGTCGCGCTCGTCCTCGTGCTCCTGCCCGTCGGATGGTGGGTCGCGTGTCTGATCGGACTCGTCTACCTGCGCGTGCTGCCCCCCCTCGCCACCGGCGTCCAGCTGCAGCGGGTCGTGGAGCGCTCGCTCGCCGGCGAAGATCCGGTGCGAGCGGCCTCGTGGCGGTCCCTGGACGAAATCTCCCAACATCTGCCCCACGCCGTGGTCGCGGCAGAGGATGCCCGCTTCTTCAGCCATGGAGGGTTCGACTGGGAGGAGATTCAGGCCGCGCGTGAGGAGGCGCAGCGCGAGGGGGTGCCGATGCGTGGCGCCTCGACCCTCACCCATCAGCTGATCAAGAATCTGTTCTTCACGACCCACCGGAATCCGGTCCGGAAGCTCTACGAGTGGACGCTGACGCCCCCGACCGAGTGGATCCTCGGCAAGGACCGGATCCTCGAACTCTATCTGAATGTCGTGGAGTTCGGTCCGGGCCGATTCGGAGCGGAGGCGGCCGCGCGCCATCACTTCGACGTCTCGGCGTCCGACCTCACCCGTCGCCAGGCGATGGGTCTCGCAGCGATCCTTCCTGCTCCCCTCCGGCGGCGCCCCGCCGAGATGGGCTGGTACGTGGACATCATCGATGGGCGGATGCGCCAAATGGGGTGGTGACCCGCCGCCGGGAAGACGAGCGGTTCGACTGGAGGGGCTGTTCGACCCGAGCGCACTCGCCGCGACCGAACAGACTCCGGGTTCCGAACAGCGCGCCGTCGATCAGGGAGAAGACCATCGCCAGAAACGCGATTCCGTGATCTTGCGACTCCAACTCAACTCGCTTCGGCGATGAGTCGATCGGCCGACATGGAGCCCGTGCCCGTGATCAGGTGAGCGAAACCGAGAAGTGCAACGGGCTCCAAGTGCTCCCCCGCTCACGCGGGGACCACACCGGACTGTCGGGTGAGACCGATGTCGTCGTGGGCCGACCCCCGCTCACGCGGGACCACTCGTCATCAACAATGCGTGTCAGACGGTGCGCCGCCCTCCCGAGTTCTACGCGCACTTGCTGACCGATGAGGCCGAGACTCGCAGACAGCTGTCCGCGAAGGTCCGCGACGCGCTGTTGGCTCCCACGCCGGCCGAGGCCCCGGGACTGACCCACACCGCCGAGCTGTCGCAGCTTCCGCTGCTGATCGAGCAGCGGGAAAAGCGCCACCAGCTCTTCTCCGCGGGCCAGCTCGACCAGGACGTGCAGCAGGCCGATCTGCGCGAGACCAAATCGTGGCGGATTCTCGTGGCGGAGTTGCCAACGGTCGAACTTCTCGAGGTGCATCTGTTCAACGCCGTTGCGCCCTTCGTGCTGAATGCGCGCTTCGATCTTCCCATGCTGCGCACGGACACCCGCGACAAGCTCATCGTGAATGTGCCGGCGGTGGAGGGGCCGTTCTACCGCCGCGCCAGGACCACCTGGCACCGCCGCCTCGGATTACCACAACGACGGCAGCCGCATGAACGCCGTCGATCCGGGGTGGGTGACCGACGAAGACCCGACCGCGATCGCGGAACGGAAGCCCGAGATCCACGGCTTGCATCACCCACTGGAGATCGTCGACGGCGCCGCGCGTATCGTCGACCCGATTATCAGCGGCATGAACAGCGGCGAGCACGTCTGGGGGAGTTCCTGAAAGACTACATGCCGACCGACTGGTAGAGCCGGGCGAGGGATCCGACTATCCCGCACGCATCACGCATCGGGGTCGAGAGCGTGTCCCGAGCCCCCGACCCTGCCCGATCGCGGAGCGGCCCGCCCCCGGGTCGGGGACGGGCCGCTGGACTTCCGCTGCTGCTGCGTCCGCCTACGGCGTGATCGTACCCAGGCGGGTGGCGGTGGCGATGTTCAGCCCTGCGGTGAGCGTGGCCGGCACCAATGCCCCCTCGGCGTCCCAGCCCGAGGTCACGACGGCGTAGGTAATCTCGCCCGTGGTCTGCAACCCCCAGTCGTTCATCCATCCGGCGACACCGGAGAAGTCGGGCACCGTGTAGTCGATGTCCGCGCCACCCTGGAAGCCATCCGTGATGTAGACCTGCACCTCCCGGTCGCCCTGCTGGTACGACACGAACCAGTACTTGTCGTACTCCGCCTGTCGGGTGTACTGCACCCGTGGCCGCACGTACGGCGCCGTCTCCGTCGTGGTGATCGTCGTGGCTCCGATCCTGGGACCGAAATCGACCTCCTGGTCCTCGATCGTCCTGAAGTAGAGCGATGCCGAACGGAAGTCGCCGAGCGTCTCTTCCGACGGCGCTGTCGTCAGCGTCGCGAGGTGGAAGTCCTCCGCCCCCTGCCGAGCATCGGGCACACCGTAGTACGTCCAGGACGGGCCCGTAGTGAATCCGCTCTCCGTGAAGATCACCCCCTGCGTACCCGCCGTGCGGTACACCATCGAGAGAAGTGCGGGCTCACCGAGGTTGGTGGCACCGAGGTTCTGGACCTGCGGGTCGAAGCTCAGGCCGCCGGTGAAATCGACGTCCACCGTGCTGCCGTCGGCCGGCTCGAGATCACGGTCGATGAAGAACCGGTTCGGGGTGGTCGTCACCGCGCTCCCGTCGAGCGCGATCTCCGTCCGCGCTCCGAAAACGTCGATCACGCCATCGGCCACATTCGAGACCGAGAACGTCCCATTGTTCGCACCCGTGACGAACGCGGTTGACCCACCCACGGTGATGAACGCCTGGTCCGTGGCCGCCACTCCGGTCACGGTGCCGTTCAGCATCTTGGGTCCTGTGCAGTAGCTCTGGCCGAAGGCCTCGATCTCGTCCTTCTGCAGATAGTTGATGGTCGTCGTCGGCGACCCGGACTCGTTCGTCGCGAACGCGATCCCGACCGTATTCCCCGTCACTTCGAAGTTCGCGCTGCCGGATGTCACCGGAACCGAGGTCCACGGACCGCCTTCATTCTGGACCGCGAACCAGACCGGCGAGGTCGGGCAGAAGGTCCAGGTGAATGCGTCCCCGGGGGGAGGAGGAGGCGCGGAGGTGACCGTAAGCGCGACCGACGCCGATGCATCCGGGACGCCGTCGGCCGTGGCCGATACGTCGAGCGTGTACGAGCCGGGGGCGGCGGAGCCGGATGTGGAGATGGCGATCGTGGCCGAGCCACCCGCGATCGGTACCATCGACGGCGCGCCCGTGGATTCGGTTACGGTCGCGGCGACGCCCGCAGGCGCTCCGGACACCGCGATGTCCACCGCGCCGGCAAACCCTCCGTTCCGCGTGATCGTCACGCCGATTGTCCCATCCTCACCCTGTTCCAGCGAGAGCGAGCCGGACGACAGCGCGATTCCCACCGACTGGACCGGCGCCGCCGTGACCGTGAGCGGCACCTGCGCAGTGGCGCTCGGCACGCCGACACCGGATCCGGTGACCGTGACGGAGGTCTCACCGACCGCGGCGTCGATGGCTGCGACAATCGTGACGTCACCCGTCGTGGCTCCGGCGGCCAGCGTGACCGGTGCCACGGTTACCCCCGCCGGGAGGTCCGAAACGGTGACGTTGATGGCCCCCTCGAAGTTCGTGCGGACCACATTGACGGTGAACGTCGTCGTCTGGCCCTGCTGGACTGAAAAGGTCGTCGGAGACACCGAAGCCACGATACTCGGGTCCGGATCGGGGCCGGTCCCCGAGTCCGAACTGCTGCACGCCGGGAGGACGAGCAGCGCCGCGGCCATGATGCCGAGCGATAGAGAGCGGGGGCGAGAGAGTGACACAGAACGACTCCTTGGCGGTGAGACCGGGAATGGATGTGCGCCGCGGTCCGAACGGCAGGTCCAGCCGGAGCCAGGCACGAAATCGGACACAACCTGCGGAGGTGTGGTTACGCTGCGCAAGATCCCCGAGTTGGGCCAACCGGGATCGAACCGGTGACCCCTGGCCGGCGGGAGTGTGCTGACTTCTGTGTAGATGGCCATGGTGCTGATCTCTCAATGAAGGAGAAGCGACATGGCTGTGGAGCAGAACGACGTGTACGCGATGCTGGACCGCCTGCTGGAGGGCAGGCGTCCGGAGGCGGTCGGTGGCGCTTCGAGCCGCAGCTCGGGCCGAAGGGTCAGCGACGGCTTCCGGGCTTCGACAAGAAGGGGATCGCGGTCTATTGATGACGCGCGAGGTCCAGGGCCCTCTGAAGGAACTCTACAGGGGCGAGGTGTCGCCGAGCCTGATCTCGACGGTCACCGACGCGGTGCTGGAGGACGTGGAGGCGTGGCAGCGCCGCCCGCTGGAGGCGGCCGAGACGGCGCTCGAGGTCTTCGATGAACGAACAGCTCCGGAATGTCACCAAGAAGAGCGGGGCGTTTCCCGGACCGGACGCCGTGAGAAAGGTGCTCTGCCTCGCAACGGCGGAAGGAGAGGGACCGATGGACCCCGCCCCCCAGAACTGGCTCTCTGCACTGAACCACTTCGCGCTGGTCTTCGCCGACCGTGTGCCGGCGTGACGACCCGGCCATGTACGCAGGAAATCGTGCACTCCCTGGCGGCCGCTTCACCGTCACGACGGTGCCGCGCAAGACGGGCGAGACGCCGCCCGCCCTGGTCGATCGCGACTTCCGGGCGAACCGCCAGAACGACCTCCGTGTTTCCGACCTGACCTACGTCGCGACGTGGCAGGGCTTCGTCGATGTGGCCTTGGTGATCGACGTCTTCGCCCGTCGGATCGTCGGCTGGCGCGTCTCCCGGTCGCTTCGCAGCGACGTGACGCTCGACGCGCTCGAGAAGGCGACCCACGGACGTCCGACCCCACTCCCGAAGTCGGCAGTCCAACATCAACCTGTTGCACGGACCCCCTCGACTCGGGCAGTACCTGTCCATTCGCCATACTGAACGCCTCGCAGAAGGCAGGGGTCGAGCCGTCTTCGGGAAGTCGCGGCGACTCGTGCGATGCGCCCTCGCCGCGAGCGGGATCTGGCCTCTACAAGACCGAGGTCATCCATCGCAACGGTCCGTGGCGGGGCCATGAGGACGTCGAATCCACGACTCTCGAATGGGTCTGGTGGCCCGACGACCATCGCCGCCTCGAACCGCTCGGCCACGTCCCTCCGGCCGAGCACGAGGAGCACTCTCCCCGCGGGCTTCCGAGTCACACCGAACCGCCCGCACTCACACACATCGGTCTCTGGTGAAGCCGGCGCGATTCGATGGATCGCTGATGCGGTGTGCCTGCCGAACGGTCAGACGAGCACGGGCGCCCAGCGCTCAATCGACACACGCTTCAGGTTCGGCAGACAGGAACCCGGCGAGGATTCGGCGCGCTGCCTCGGCGCGGTCGGCATTCGGATAGTTCCTGTTGGCGAGCATGACCAGTGCGAACTCCTCCTCGGGCACGACGAGAACGTAGGCGCCGAAGCCCCCTGTCGATCCGGTCTTGCTGAGCGCGAAGGGCTCGGTCGGCTCGGTGACGCGCTCGACCGGTGCCGGACGGAAGATCATCGCATTCGCATTTCCGGCTCTCAGAGCGCAGGGGTCCAGGGGGTACGGATATCGCTCCCAGACGAGCGCCTGTTGAAACGGCCCGACCTCGAAGAGAGGATCGTGCGTCCTTCGGATCGACCTCGAGAGTGCGTCGTCGCGGGCCGCGGCACGAAGGTTCGCCTTGAGAAAGCGCAGCAAGTCTGCGCTGGTCGTCTTCAGTCCGTATGCTTCGTCGGCGAGCAGGCCCGGATCGACCCGCACCCGGTTTTCCTGGCGATCAACGCCCCATGCGTAGTCGTCCGCCATGGCGGGTGGCACCGAGACGAAGCTGCTTCTCATCTCCAGTTCGGGGAGGAGATGCTCCTCCATGATCGCTTCGAAGCTCGTCCCCTCGACGTTCGAGACCAGCACGCCAAGCAGCCCGATGCTGGGGTTGGCGTAGTGGCGCCACGTGCCCGGCGAATTCTCAGGTGTCCAGTCCTGGAAATACCGGATCAGGCTGGTACGGTCGGTGACCTCCTCCGGCACCTGCAGCGGAAACCCACCAGCGGTGTGGGTTGCGAGATGGAAGATGGGCAGGCGACCGAGTGGCGTCCCCGAAAGCGCTGGAAGGTAGGCCGCGACCGAATCGGCCAGGGACAACTCTGCCCGCTCCTCTGCCCAGGAGGCCGCGGTAACCGTCAGGAGTTTGGTGATCGACCCGACCTCGAAGATCGTCGAAGCAGTGACCGGACGATCGCCCTTCGGGTCCATGACGCCGAAGTTGAAGAGGTAGTCGCGACCTCTGTGTGAGATGGCCACCGCCATGCCCGGTAGCCGATGCTCGCGCATGAGTGCGGCGGTCTCGACGGCTACCACTGCCTCAGCATCCGCATCCGTGAGCGAGGGCTCAGTGGAGATACACGAGGCGCCCGCCAGGCCGGCAAGCAGCAGGATAAGACGGACTCCGACGTTCGGCCTGACCACGGTGGTCGGCGAGCGGCGCAGGCGGACCCGGCGTCGTGCCTCGTCCGGAGAGACACCTTGGCCCACGAGATCGGCCTCCGCCTCCGTCATGAAATGGGCCACTTCTTCATCGACCTCGGCATCCCGCTTCCGCTGGCCACGCAAGACCTTCACGCCGTCGAGGAGGGGGCGCAGGAGGCCAGACAGACGTCTGTGCCCGGGTGTCCTCCGCCGTCTTCGATTCCCCGGCCCGCGACCCGGGAGCAGCCGTCGCGACACGCTGCTCCTGTCTCCGGGCCTCGATCCGCGACGAGCCGTCGCCTCGGGATGGACCCGGCGTAGATCGGATGCCACGCGTACAGAGGACCCCCGCGAGCACGCGGCCCACGGGGGTCTGGTACGTTCGCCGAGGTCCG
>JGI12109J20283_10861448_pt1 | contig 11580 bp, 10 predicted proteins | sample ElkSlonscriptome_12_FD_20283 | JGI IMG/M metagenome (IMG submission 20283) | reverse complement strand
GATCCCCATCTTCATCCGCAGGCGTCAAAACTTCCGCCGTCTGATTTAGGCGAGGAATGCGGATGCGATCGCCTACTTTGGGTTGAAAGGCTGGTTTGGCTTTAGCAGGTGTTTTAGGGATGTGACGCTGCTCAATTTCCTTCAGCGCATTGGTGGCTTTTTGAGCTTTTTGAGCAATTTGGGGTCCTTGCTGTAATTTGCGAATCACCTGGGCAATTTCTGCTTTGGCTTGGGCGATCGCCTCTTGTACCGCCTGTTCTTGGGATAGTTTCAATTCCCGTTCTCTCTCCTGCAAGAGTTTAGCTTTACTGGAGACTTCTTGATGCAAACGTTCGGTTTGCTGGAGGAGTTGGTTCGCTTCTTTGGCTTTGGTTTCCTGATCACGCCGTTGGGCTTCGAGTCCAGAAATTACCTGGTTCACCTCTTGTGAACTGCTTCCGACTAAGGTTTGAGCCAGGGATACCACGTCTGACTTTAATCCTAACCGTTCGGCAATGGTTAACGCATTGGATCGACCCGGAATTCCCCAGAGTAGGCGATAAGTGGGAGAAAGGGTGACATCATCAAACTCCACCGAGGCGTTCTCAAATCGTTCATCTTGATATTTCAGCGCCTTGAGTTCGCCATAGTGCGTCGTGGCTACAGTAAGCTGGGCATGATCCGCCAGATAGTTCAGGAGTGCGATCGCTAAAGCACTTCCTTCGGCTGGATCGGTTCCCGCACCAATTTCATCCAGTAATACGAGGGCGGATGTAGGATGTGGGGTGTCTGGTTCCCTTTGGGCTAAATCATCTTCTCCCCCATCTGTAGAGACGTTGCATGCAACGTCTCTACAATTTTCTAATTCATCTAAAATCCGACTAATCCGGCGAATATGACCGGAAAATGTGGATAAACTCTGTTCTAAAGACTGTTCATCGCCAATATCTGCCAGAATTTGCTCAAACCACGGCAGTTCTACGGGTTCCTTGGCGGGGACAAATAAACCCACTTTTGCCATGAGTGCGGCTAATCCCAATGTTTTTAAGGTAACGGTTTTACCCCCTGTATTGGGACCCGTAATCGCCACGACTTTTATTTGGGGCTGAATCTGGATAGTAATCGGTACAACTGGCGCATCTTCTTCATGCTGATGCTGCCAGACTAACAGAGGATGTCGCAATTGGCGCAGGGTAATCGATTCTCGTTCATTCGGATCAATGAAGCGCGGCGGATTTGCCTGTAACCAGAGGCTATATCGGGCTTTGGCTGTGGCTAAATCTAACCGAGTGGCGACGGCTAATACTTCTTCTAGATCCAGCTTAACGGCGGCGACTTGTTCGGTTAACACCCGGCGCACGGCTTCGGCTTCGGCTTGTTCCCGGCGTTGATAGGTTTTGAGTTGATTCCCCAATCCGACGATCGCATGGGGTTCGATGTAGAGAGTAGCACCTGTACTGGAAGCGTCATGAACGATACCCGGAACCGAGTCTTTCTGGGGGGCTTTCACCGGGAGAACAAAGCGATCGCCCCGTTGGGTGATTAAGGGTTGCTGGAGTGCGCCGCCTTGACGCTGTACAATGTTTTGGAGCGTTTGATAAATGCGATCGCGTAAGGATTTACTCTGTTGGCGAATGTCTGCTAGTTTCGGACTCGCGCGATCGGTGACATCGCCGCGTTCGTCGATACAACGGTGAATTTCTTGTTCTAATTCGGGATAGGTACGGATATCAGCCACGAGTTGGTTGAGAACGGGGATATCCTCTTGATCATCAATGAGACGCCGTAAACGCCGGACACCGAAGAGAGTGGTTGCGATCGCCAGTAAGTCTTCTCCGGATAATATCCCTTGTCGTTCAGCCCTCTCTAACGCATCACCAATATCCTGAATCCCGTCAAACGTCCAGCCATGGGTTAACTTACATTCCAGGTGATAGACTTCTTTTGTCTGCGCCAATAGATGCAGACTTTCTTTCAAAGTAGCGGGAGGATGGAGATGGCGAGACGCGATCGCGCCTAGTTTGGTGGCGGCGAAGGTTGCCAGGTGTTGGCACAGGCGTTGCCATTCGAGTAGTTCTAACGTTTCAGATTGAATCAAAGCCCAATATTAAAGGTTACCCTTATGTTTATTATTAGACAATTTTCCAGCAGAGGCGAGTGAGCCTAACCGTACTCTATCGGAGAAATCCTGTGGAGTTGTTCTCTGGTGGAAGGAAATAGTCGATCAGTTCTACCAAAAGGAGAAGTAATTTATAATACACCCAGTCTACCCGTTAACTATGCCGTCGCTTCCCTGGGGATAGATAGGGAGCTATTTATGACCCAGCCTTGTTCTTCCCAGGGTTCAAGCGGAGTGATGGAATAGTAGGATGTCATTTGCTCAAGCTGACGCAAATCCTCAACCTGTACGCTCTGAAAGAGTTTGTCTAAGGCGTCGCGATCGGCTGAGATTAGAGGAACCCTGGGATATATACGAGTTTGTGTCTGTTTTGCCATAGTTTAATCCTGAATCAATTTCTCAATGGAGCTGTTATGAATAAATATTACAGAAGCTTTACATAAATACATCCGCCATTTTACGGAGATTATCTGATCCGAGATTCTGACTAGAGAGGCAGTTCATAGATTGCGTCTTTTGTCAATATATTTATGAACTGTATAAAATTTAACTAAAAGGCTGTTTTAAAAGTTGTTTGTCGGGTGTGTCGGGATGGGTTTAGGCACAAACGCCATAAATTTAACTGATAATTGGAGGACACAACTCACCCTGATTGAGATGCAGCGAAAGTATAACATTTTCCTGCTTATTCTATCGATTCAGTAAATCGATGTCACCTTGAATCAAAGCCTGAAATCGATTATCTCCTCGAAGGTTATCAAAATCTGAATCGGTTTTTGCAATCTCTCGGTATTTCTCCGGATTCAAGTTTATGGCTTTTTGCAAGCTTTCAATTGCTAGGTCAATTTTATTTTGCCAAGCATAACAGCTAGCCTTACCACAAAAAGCGTTAGCATCATTTGGTTGAAATGTTAGGGCTTTGTCGAAGCTAGCGATAGCCTCTTCAAATCGTTCTAAGTTTACCAGTGCAATACCCCGGTGACTCCAAACTTCATCAAAGTCTGATTGGGATTGGAGGATCGTGTCGAAGCTAGCAATTGCTGCTTCCAATCTTCCTAATTTTGCTAGTGCAATTCCTTTTTTGTTGAGATCTCTTAGTGCTTTATTCCGGTTTTCCCAAGCCTTACCATACTCCGGATCGAGCCTCAGAGCTTCATCGTAGCTAGTAATCGCTTCTTCATAGCGGTTTGAGTGGTACAGCGCAATACCTCTAATATTCCAGGCACTGGGGTTGTCAGATTTGATTTCCAGAGCTTTGTCACAGCTAACAATTGCTTCCTGATAACGTTGTAAATCATCTAACACACTACCACGATTGACCCAGGCTAAGTGAAATTCAGAATCAAATTCTAGAGTGAAGTCAGGTTCACATTCTAAAGCTTTGTCGTAACTGGCAAGTGCCTCTTCAGGGCAGTCTAATTTAACCAGTATATTACCCCGGTTTATCCAAGCTTGGTAATAGTCTGGTTTAAGCTTAATTACTTGATCGTAACTGGCAAGTGCCTCTTCAGGGCGATCTAAATCAGCTAGCGTAATACCCAGGTTGTACCAAGCATAAGGATCGTCAGGTTTGAAATCAATAGCCTTTTGGTAGTTAGTAATGGCTTCTTCGTGACGACCTAAATAAGACAGTACGACACCTCTGTCGCGCCAGATATTGTAGCTGTTTGGTTGAATTGTTAAGGCTTTGTTGACGCTAGTGAGTGCATCCAACCACTCACCCCGCTTCAGGTGGAGAATTGTCCAGCCTTCGGTATTCAGTCTCTGTGCTACATTTGCCGCTTCCCGTGTTTTCCCGATTCCTGTCGGTGCGAGAATCAAAACCCAGCGCGATTCGTCCAGCTTTTGTTTCAATTCGTCGTGAATGCTACGCCCGGAAATTCGCTCCTGATATGGGATTTTGTAATCAGCTAGCGGATCATTCTCATCGCCGCCGAGAATAGCCTGCAATACATGGTTTTGTGGTTTGATGGCATCAAAAGGAAAAGTGTCAGGAAGAATTTGCCGCTGGCGACGTTGCTGGAGCATCCACCAGAGGAAACGCACAGCTAAAGGTACAATCCCAACGCCAAGGATAACGATGAAAATATCCTTGTTTTCACTGATTAATGTCAGACTGGTTTCCAGTAAGCCTTGCACCTGTTGTAGCCAAACGTAGAGAACCTGGTTAATCATGGCAGGAGTCAAATAATTAAGAAGCGCTCCTTAGCATCGCACTCTTTCCCACATTTTATCCGAGGAACTTTAAGTTGGCAGGCGTACTGTTGCTGAGTTTAGCTCAATGAACTACACTCTACCTCAAAGGTCTTTAAACGGTAGAGCTATTACAACCCGATAAGCAGCCACCGCGCACCCATCCTTTCTCTTCCCAACGATCTAAGGGTGCTACAGCATAGTAAGAACTAATCGTTTCTATTTGATTAACGAACTCACCATCTAAGCCTGAAAATATTTTATCTAATGCCGCTGTGTCTTTGTGATTTAATGGCATTTTTGAATTTCCCCGATTTCTTGGCATCGTTCTTCCCCTATAATCTCAATCCACTTAGATGTTCTTTTTTTAGTTTATTAAGAAAAAGCAATAATGATCAATTTTTTCTATAGAGATAGCTTATCACTCCTATTGCCATCTTTAGCTCTGATCGGCAACTGATGATGATTCTCGGTGATTGTTGATCCGCTCTAAGTTAAACCAGTAGATATACTTAAGTAAGTCTACTCAAACCTTGGGAACCGGGAACGGGGAACAGTAAGGATTTGAGGCTAGTTAACATGGCTTATACCAAGTTGCAGTCTAAGGTAGAATCTGTCATGATCCTTGTATGTAGTGCGAGCATCTTGCTCGCTACTAAGCATCTTGCTCGCTACTAAGCATCTTGCTCGCTACTAAGCATCTTGCTCGCTACTAAGCATCTTGCTCGCTACTAAGCATCTTGCTCGCTACTAAGCATCTTGCTCGCTACTAATACCCAATTTAAATGCATGACAGCTTATTTAATCTTCCCCCCAAGAAAATAAGTCGTCATCTTCCCTTTGCCTTTAACCTGAATAGTGCCTCGTTCCTCAAACAGATAGTTATCCTGCAACTTTTTATACGTAAACTCAGTAACCTGAATTTTATCAGGAAGCCCTTGGGATTCCATCCGTGAGGCAATATTAACCGTATCTCCCCACAAATCATAACTAAACTTTTTAATGCCAATGACTCCAGCAACAACGGGTCCGGTATTGATGCCAATCCGAATACTTAAGGTTTGATTATTCTGGTTATTAAATTTGGTAATTACCTGTTGCATATCTAGCGCCATATTCGCGGTAGCTTCAGCATGATCGGGGCGAGGAGTGGGGAGTCCCCCTACCACCATATAGGCATCCCCAATTGTTTTAATTTTCTCTAATCCATAATAATCACTCAATTCATCAAACGCCGAAAAAATTCGGTTAAGTAATTCAACAACTTGGGCAGGAGGGAAGCGAGCCGATAATTCGGTAAAGCCAACAATATCGGCAAACAAAACTGTGACTTCCTCAAAGTTATCTGCGATTGTACTTTCGAGTTGTTTCAACCGTTGAGCAATTACTTTGGGTAAAATATTTAGCAGTAAGCGTTCGCCTTGCTCTTGTTCATAGTGCAGTGCTTCTTGCCATGCTTTACGTACCGTAATATCTTCTACGGTTCCTTCATAGTAAATAAAATTACCATGGTTATCGCGGACAGCTCTTGCCTTCTCCTCAATCCAGATTTTTGTGCCATTTTTTCGGTAAACTTGCGATTCAAAATCCGAAACTGATCCATATTTCTCTAGAATACGGATTAATTCATCGTGACGGTTTGGCTGAACGTAAAGCTGACGATTAAGATTAATTAAATTGTTACACATTTCTTCCGCCGAAGCATAACCATAAATCGTTGCTAATGTAGTATTTGCTGTTAAAAAACGTCCACTTGGAGTAACTTTAAAAATCCCTTCTACTGAATCATCAAAACTAATCCGATATTTTTCCTCACATTTTTGCAGATTTTTGGTTAACTGTTTGGTTTTTAGGATAAGCACAATGAATAAGGTTGCCGCTATTAAACCAGAAACGGCATAAAATAAAATCCGATAAATTTTAGTTTTCTTTAAAAATACTTGATAAGAATGCTGATAAATGTCCAGAATCTGTTCACTTTGTTGCTCCGTGGGTAATTCCAGAATTTGCATCACCAGACTATCCACCTGAGATTCATGGGTCACAATAATTTCGGCATAGATTAGGGCGGCATCGAGTTCAGAAAGACTCAGGGTAGACGATGCTGTCAATACATCGACACGTTGCCGAATTGCTGCCATTTGCTTCTGGATTTTGAGAATTAATTCATCACTGGGAGATAGTGTATAAATTAAAACATCGTTCAACAGAGTATTCAACTGATTGATTAACTGATCAGCGTCTGGTTCCGTTGCGGCTTGACTCGATAATTTTTGAATCGTATTAGGCAGAGATTTTAAAGATTGATTGAGAATAGTTTCTTGTGCAATCACTTCTTCGATTAAATCCTGCTTGTCTTGAAATAGTGAGCGATTCTGTTGTAAGGCTGACTTGATTTCTGGATAATACTCTCTATTAACAAAATCAGGTATATTTTCTAAGTTATGGTGTAAATCGTCAATCTGGTTTAAATCATTAAGAATAGTTTCAGGATCATTGAACGACTCCTGTTGAGCCTGCAAGATATCTGTATTTAAAGTTGCGTCAGTTTCCTGAAGTTGGTGTAAGTTTGACAGATACTGATGGTGTTGACTAAAATTGATAGTCTGAGCTTTAATGAATAATATAACCCATAAAAAAGTTCCGCCTGCAGCAATTCCTATATTTCGCATAGCGGAGAACTTCATAATCAGCTCAGGTTCAATCGATTTAACAGACCTTACACCTAAACAGGCGACTCGATCGGGATAGATATCCTATCCACTCTTTTCAGGGCGTGAAAGGGCTAACAAAGACATCCTTTGCAAAACTTTGCGAACATGATCATCCATCAGCCGGAAAACTGCTCCAGCTAGGATGTTGGCTCGGTTTAGGTTATGTCTTGTTGGATACCTTCAACCTAGAGTCGGCAAAATGGACTTCTCCGTCACCTTTGGGTGAAGACGTTTTACTCTCAACCAGATAATATAGAAACACGCTGCACTGGGGTGTAAGTTCTACTTAAAATAACTTCCGGTTCCAATTCAGTCCGGAAGAGTTACCCCATACAACAGCGTTAAGTTTTATTGAGAAATTATTAATCGGTCGCGGATTTCTGGTTACCAGATGCCAAGGAATTATCAGGTGATGCTGACAAAGGTTTCCTGAGACAAGAGGTGCGATCGCGCACCAACCTCAGATACTCTTTCTGATTTAACGATTCTCGAGGGTGAGGAGATTCTCGGGTCTGATTGTTGGGATCGGGAGCAGCATCTCGATCACTACCCTCTCGATTTTCCCCATGACGAAGACGTTGGTGAATCGTCCTCAAGCGATCCTGAGTATTGATCGGTTCTCGCGGCTTGGGTAAATCCGTATTGGGCCAATTGGATAAATCGCTACAGGCGCAAGACTCTGGCGGTAATCCCACGTTGAACATAGGAACAGGCATATCGCATCGGGAACAGGGTTCAAGATCCCACTTGGATGTCAACAACTCAGAAATCGTCTGGCTAGTTCCGGTGAGATAACAATCCCCGCTTTCTGGTGACAGCAGATATTGCCAGAGTTCCTCAAACTCCTGACTATAGCGATCGCCTGCAATGATTCGCTGTGGTTGCAGCACTTTTTCACCATTGTGGACGACCATTGTTTTGCCAACCTGAAACCAATAGGCTAGGTAGCGTTTGACTTGCTCTTCAGATGCCATAGAATATATAAAACCTCAGCAGCAAAAGCTGCTTTATTGTTACCGTCTGTATTTCTATGGTAGCGATTCCCGCGATAGCGGTGATCCCAGGGTGCTGAGATTAAGTACATGACCACCCGTAACCAAATACACGGGATTGGCAATTATACCGAACTGACGCACGATTTGACCGAGGCGATCGCGAAAAGTTCTGCCTAGGGGATAAGCCGGAACTACACCCCAACCCGTTTCTTCAGCCACCAAAATTAGGGTAGCTGAGGTCTGGTTAACAGTCTGCAAGAGGGTGTCTGTGGTATCCTGCCAAATCCCATCCTCTTGATCGAGGCAATTCGCCACCCAGGTTCCCAAGGAGTCAATTAACAGACAATAATCCGGTTGATCCCACTCCAGAATCGTCTCGACTAATTCTATCGGCGTCCACACCAAAGTCCACTCGGCGGGGCGTCTCTGTTGGTGCTTCTCAATCCGGGCAACCCACTCCAAATCATTGGGATCAACCTGTGCCGTTGCCACATAAACAACCTGCTTATCTGTCTTATCGGCTAATTGTTCTGCCCATTCACTTTTTCCAGAACGGGCTGGACCCGTGACCAGGATAAGCTGACCCATGGATAGTATGGTTCCCGCGATCGCTTTCATCTGCCGTGATCAAGTTTAATGGACAATGACCAAAAATTAGCGATTTGCCGAATCTCTTCCCAGATTGGGTAAAAATTGAATAGGTAGGTGGTCATGTCCCCAAACCCAACCCTACGGACTGCATCTGCTGTAATCAGCGTGATTTTTGCCCTATGAAACCAGAATTGCAACGGATCGAAAGCACTTTATCTCAGTTAGCCCAGGATGACTCCACCCCATCCACGGCTGTGGCGTCTCCAGTGGACTCAACTGGGGATCAGTCTAGCGACTCCGCCCAAGGGAAAGAACCTTCATTTTCGATTAGTGTGACGCCATTCCCGGCTCAAAAGCAGCAAGATAAAACCCCAACACTGCCGAAACTCAAATCGGCTAGCTTCAGTGAACATCGCCATAGCGCCAATCCCGCCTTGGCAATGAATCTGCTCAAAGAAATTGAAGAGATTGTCTCCGGTTGGCAGAAACAACTGCATACCATAGTCCGCCAAATTCAAGATATTTATATGGATGGACCAATCGTTGAGGGGTGGTTAGAATCTCATACCCGTCAACCGGAAGCGGATCACTCAGGAGTACGTCGTGCTGAAGTGGATCGACTCATGGACTACGTAACCCAACCGTGGCATCAATCCCAGGGCGATGAGAATGTTACCTGTGAATCCCCCCGTGCAGGTTATCGCCTTTGTGGATTAGATGCAGACGGTCAGTTTTGGGTGCGTACCTGTCCAGCCGATCAAGTCCCTAGTGTCAGTTTAGCGATCGCACGTTATCAGAAGCTACGACAACTACTGAGTCGCAAAGATGATCTGGAAACGCGCCTCAGCCAGCTTGCAGAAACCCTAGCGGTATTGCATGCTCATCTGGGTAACGACTGAACCTTTAACTGAAAGTTGGCAGGTTAGTGAGTTAGGAAGTTATAACATTGATGGAACGTAATCGCACTTATGTGTCTGTTTCCCATCCCTTATCCCGTTCAAATTCTTTAATTGAGAATGGCACTGTAGCCTATCCCACCAGAATAAAGACGCTCAAAACGCTAAACTATGAATTGGAGCATCTAGCCAAACGTTTGTTTAACCAGTAGAAATGGTATGGTCAAAGTGACAAAATTTCATAATCCTCTCCAGGAATCGAGGGAATGCTAAAATTTGCGCTATTTATCACAGTTCCGCCTGCCCCAACTCGAACCCATTTTGAATCGTATTCATTACAAGCGTTCAAACTACAAGTAAACCGTTCCCGTTCTCACCAATTAAATCTTTTTAAAGTATGACTAATCTTGATTCTAAAGTTCCCGTTTCGGTTCTAATTCCGGCAAAAAACGAAGAAGCTAACCTTCCGGCTTGTCTGGCTAGTGTGGCTAGAGCCGATGAAGTATTTGTAGTGGATTCCCAAAGTAGCGATCGCTCTATCGAAATTGCCGAAAAAACGGGTGCGAAAGTCGTGCAATTTTATTTCAATGGACATTGGCCCAAAAAGAAAAACTGGAGTTTAGAAAATCTGCCCTTTCGTAATGAATGGGTGTTGATTGTGGATTGCGATGAACGTATTCCCCCAGCGCTTTGGGAGGAAATTGCTACGGCGATTAAAAATCCCAACTATGAAGGGTACTATCTCAATCGCCGCGTTTATTTCTTAGGTAAGTGGATTCGCCACGGGGGAAAATATCCAGACTGGAATCTGCGCTTGTTTAAACATCAAAAAGGTCGCTATGAAAATCTGGGAACTGAAGGAATTCCCAATACAGGAGATAATGAAGTTCACGAACACGTTATCCTGCAAGGTTTAGTCGGTTATCTCAAAGCAGATATGGATCATATCGACTTCCGAGATATCTACCATTGGCTGGCACGACACAATCGCTATTCCAACTGGGAAGCCCGGGTCTACCTTAATATGCTCACGGGTCATGATGAATCAGGAACGATTGGTGCTAATTTATTTGGAGATGCGGTACAGCGTAAGCGTTTTTTGAGAAAGGTTTGGGTGTGGATGCCATTTAAACCCACCTTGCGGTTCATTATCTTTTACTTTATCCAATTTGGTTTTCTGGATGGTAAAGCAGGTTATATTTACGGACGCTTGTTGAGTCAATACGAATATCAAATTGGTGTCAAACTCTACGAATTACGTAAATTTGGCGGTCATCTAAATCCAGAGGCGAAAACATCAACCGTATCATCGGAGAAATCTCCGGCTACTTCTGTGGTTTCTCCCAATTCCTAATCGGCTGTTACATTGTTCTAATATTGTGAATTCTACATCTAAAATAAAAACGCTATAAGTGAGCTGTCATGCCTTTCAATTGGGTATTAGTAGCGAGCAAGATGCTTAGTAGCGAGCAAATTGATATTAAGGTTTAAATGCCGAACAGCTTATCTATGAGCCGAGACTTAAACACCAACGTTCCAGATTTCACCGAACCTCCTGTTTTGGATGACACCCCGTTAGTTGATTTGCGAAATTATGACCAGTCCAATTTTGACCGGGGGCGTCCAAGTTTGTTCATTTTACTCTGGTGGTTGGTGCAAGCTATTGCTTTTCCAATCAGTCCCCATAATTTTAATGGCTTTCGCCGCTTTATCCTGAGGCTATTTGGTGCCAAAATTGGTCAAGGGGTACTCATCCGTCCAACTGCTCGCTTTACCTATCCTTGGAAGGTAGAAATTGGCGACTATAGCTGGATTGGGGATGATGTTGTTTTATACAGCTTAGAGCAGATTCACATCGGATGCCATTGTGTGATTTCTCAAAAAAGCTATCTTTGCACCGGAAGTCATGATATCCAAGATGCGGCTTTTAGTCTGAAAACGGCAGAAATTAGCGTTGGGAATGGAGTTTGGATTGCGACGGATTGCTTTATTGCTCCTGGTGTCCAAATTGGAGCGAATGCCGTTATTGGCTCCCGCAGTAGTGTTTTTAGTAATATTCCGGCTCAACAGGTGTGTTGGGGAACACCCGCCCG
>JGI12109J20283_10612742_pt1 | contig 11587 bp, 12 predicted proteins | sample ElkSlonscriptome_12_FD_20283 | JGI IMG/M metagenome (IMG submission 20283) | reverse complement strand
GGAGCGCGGGATCGCCCATGCCTACGACGAACCTGCCGACGGCACGATGCCGGATGGTGCGGTCATCATCGCGGCGATCACCAGCTGCACCAATACCTCGAATCCGAGAAACGTGATCGCCGCTGGTTTACTGGCCAAGAAGGCCAATGCTCTGGGCCTGCTACGCAAGCCCTGGGTCAAGTCCTCGTTTGCACCTGGATCGCTTGCGGTTCGTCTGTATCTGGAAGACGCCGGACTACTCAGCGAACTCGAGCAGCTCGGTTTCGGCATCGTGGCCTTCGCCTGCACGACCTGCAACGGCATGAGCGGTGCGCTGGACCCGGTCATCCAGAAGGAAATCATTGATCGCGATCTTTATTCGGTAGCCGTTCTGTCCGGCAACCGAAACTTCGATGGCCGCATCCATCCCTACGCTAAACAGGCTTTCCTGGCCTCGCCGGCGCTGGTAGTGGCCTACGCGATCGCCGGAAGCGTGCGCTTCGACATCGAGCGCGACGCGCTGGGGCAGGATGCTGACGGTAATCCCGTCACCCTGAAAGATTTATGGCCCAGCGACGAAGAGATCGACGACATTGTGGCCCAGAGCGTGAAACCCGAGCAGTTCCGAAAAGTCTATGAACCGATGTTCGGCACCACCTTTAAGCGCGTAAAGAAGGTCGACCCGCTCTACCAATGGCGGGAGAAGAGCACCTACATCCGTCGTCCCCCCTACTGGGAGGGTGCTCTGGCCGCCGAGCCGGCCCTGACCGGAATGCGAGCGCTAGCGCTCCTCGGCGACAACATCACCACCGACCATCTGTCGCCATCCAACGCCATCCTGCCCGACAGCGCGGCCGGCGAGTACTTAACGAGCATGGGCGTGCCTGAAGAGGACTTCAATTCCTACGCGACACATCGCGGCGACCATCTGACGGCGCAGCGGGCGACCTTCGCCAATCCTCGCCTGATCAACGCCATGGCCGTGATTGACGGCGACGTCAAGCAGGGATCACTGACCCGCCTTGAGCCGGATGGGGGAGTGATGCGGATGTGGGATGCGATCGAGATCTACATGCAGCGCAAGCAGCCCCTGATCATCATAGCCGGCGCCGATTACGGCCAGGGTTCGTCGCGCGACTGGGCGGCCAAGGGTGTTCGCCTGGCCGGCGTCGAAGCTATCGTCGCCGAAGGCTTCGAGCGAATTCATCGGACCAATTTGATCGGGATGGGCGTGCTGCCGCTGGAATTCGAGCCCGGCACCACCCGCAAGACCCTGGCCCTTGACGGCAGCGAAACCTACGATGTGATCGGCGACATCGCCCCCGGCAGAACCCTGACGCTGCGCATTCACCGAACGAATGGTGAAACGGTCGACGTCTCAGTCATGTGCCGACTCGACACCCGCGAAGAGCTCAGCGTCTACGAGGCCGGCGGAGTTCTCCAGCGCTTTGCCCAGGATTTCCTAGAAGACGTCGAAGCTGCTTGACACATCGAGTTAAAAAGCGACAACACGACGAACGAGAAGAAGAGTACGAAGCCCACGAAGAATAGCTCCAGAGAGTCTGCAGTCATGAACTACTCACCACAACTCCGAATTCCGGCGACCTACATGCGTGGCGGCACCAGCAAAGGGGTGTTCTTCCGGCTGGAGGATCTTCCTGAGGCGGCGCAGGCGCCTGGTCCTGGGCGGGATGCCCTGCTCCTACGCGTGATCGGTTCGCCCGACCCCTACGGCAAGCACACCGACGGCATGGGTGGTGCGACCTCAAGCACAAGCAAGACGGTGATTCTGTCGCGCTCCGATCAGCCAGATCAGGACGTTGACTATCTGTTTGGTCAGGTGGCCATCGACAAGCCTGTTATCGACTGGTCCGGCAACTGCGGCAATCTGACGGCTGCGGTTGGGGCATGTGCGATTCGGCTGGGTCTGGTCGCAGCGGAACGGATTCCCGATCAGGGCATCTGTCAGGTGCGGATCTGGCAGGCCAATATCGGCAAGCAGATCGTCGCCCACGTTCCCATGAGTGGCGGCGAGGTCCAGGAAACCGGGGGATTCATTCTCGATGGCGTGACTTTTCCAGCCGCGGAGGTGCAGATTGATTTTCTTGACCCAGCCGATGGCGATGGCGCGTTGTTCCCAACCGGCAAGCTCGTGGATTCCTTTGACGTCCCCGGGGAGGGAACTCTGAAGGCCACTTTCATCAATGCGGGAATCCCGACGATCTTCCTGCGCGCCGAGGATTTGGGCTTCGACGGTACCGAACTCCAAACCGTAATCAATTCCGATGCGGAGCAGCTGCTGCGGCTGGAGCGGATTCGTGCCTACGGCGCGGTGCATATGGGCCTGATCAAGCACGTCGATGAGGCCGCTGGTCGCCAGCACACGCCGAAACTGGCCTGGGTCGCGGCACCACGTGATTACACCACCTCCAGCGGTCAGGGCGTTTCCGCAACCGCCATCGACCTGAACGTTCGAGCCATGTCTATGGGTCAGCTGCATCACGCCATGATGGGAACGGCCGCCGTGGCCATCGCCTCGGCTTGCGCCATTCCGGGCACGCTCGTGTTCGAGGCCGCCGGCGGCAGGGAACAGGCCTCGATCTGCTTCGGGCATCCGTCCGGTACGCTCAAGGTTGGAGCTGATGCCGCCCTGGTCGATGGTCATTGGGGCGTCAACAAGGTCAGCATGAGCCGCAGCGCGCGTATTTTGATGGAGGGTTGGGTGCGCGTGCCGGTCGAATGACTCTGGATCGACTGAGCGCTTTCTATTCAGTGGAAAAACCCTCCGAGGCCGCTAAATCATAGCTTCGCCCGCGCTAACAATTCTTACCCGGTTTGCGATTGCTGGGCCTTCGTGTCAAAGTAACGGGTTGTTCGAGGGCTGAACCCTCTAACTTTTTTTAATCAATGGAGCTGAATGACTATGTCGTTTAAACGTGTGTGCTTGAACTGCTTGATGATTTCCACGGCCTGTCTTGTGCTCGTAGCCTGCGGCGGCTCAGATAATGAAACATCTGCGCCATCGACGCAGACCTCGCAATCCGCGCCCGAGCCACGGTCTGCGCCCGAGCCGGCGCCTGAGCCCGAAACGGAAATGGCCGCCGAGACTGCACCGGCGTCGAGCGACGAAGACGGTATGGCATCCGATATGCCAATGCCGATGGACGAGCCGACCGAAGCCGCGGCTCCGGCAGAGAATCCGGTGACAGTCGGTGACGACGGTGTCGCCAGGCTGACGATTGGCAGCACTGACACGATGCAGTACACCGTGCGCGCCTTTACCGTGGAAGCGGGGCAGGACGTTGAGCTGACGCTAGCCCACGAAGGCAGCCTGCCCATCGATGTGATGGGCCATAACGTGGTGATTCTTCCGATCGGCGGCGATTACGTCGCTTTCAGCCGTGAGGTCATGAGCGCGGGTGGATCAGTCGACAACGACTACATTCCGGAAGACATGCGCGAGGGTCTGGTCGCTTACACCCAACTGATCGGTGGCGGACAGTCTGACACGATCAGCTTTACGGCGCCTGACGAGCCTGGCGAGTATCCCTTTCTGTGTACCTTTCCCGGTCACTTCGGCGTCATGAACGGCATCATGACAGTCCTCTGATCATTGACTGATTTTTGATCGCTAGCGGGCCCCACTGGATAAACAGCCGGTGGGGCCTGCGGTATCTCTTCGTCAACAACGCTCCCGTTAGACCACCTCAGGCGGCGTCCATAGGCCCGGTCTTGAAATCATGATGCGTGTTTGGCGAGGTGAAATTGCATGATGCGCCGCCGTCGTCATGCGCCATAGCTTGCGAGCCTTGCCCGTGTAGCTTCGCTGGTGCAGCGCTTTCGGACCTTGTCGTGCAACCTGGCGGCCGATGTCACGATACACGGCCTGAGCCGTGGCAACGGCCCAGGCAGATCGCCGGGGCAGAGCGCGAATTCCGATGGAGGACGAATGATAGTAAGGTTCAGCTTCCTCAATCAGGCGTCGCACCAGGGGAAAGACGCGTTCACAGCAGGTCGGATCAGCCAGATCGGCCACCTCCAGCCCGGCGTCTGTGCGCCAGTCCCCCGGTAGATAGCTGCGACCGGCCATGGCGTCTTCAACCACGTCGCGAGCGATGTTGGTGAGCTGGAATGCGATGCCGAGATCGCTGGCACGATGAAGAGTCGCCGCGTCCTCCACACCCATGATTCCAGCCATGATGATCCCCACCGTTCCGGCCGTGTGGTAGCAGTATTGGAGAGTGTCGTCGAGCGTTTTCGGCTGCCAGCCCGCTACATCCAGCTCGAAGCCGTGAATGTGAGCTTCAACAAGATGCCTCGGAACAGCGCGTCGCTTGGACAGATCAGCAAGCGCGCGGAAAGGCAATGCGGCGCCGGGTCGCCCATTCAAAGCACTGAGTGACTCTTTGTGTAGCCTGTCGAGCGCCTGTCTCGATGCAGTGCTGATCAGTCCCTGGCCGAGCTCCTGCCCGTCGGTCAAATCATCGCAGTGACGGCACCAGGCATAGAGGAGTGTGACGTCGTCTCGCATTGCCGGTTCGAACAGGCGACTCGCGGCCCCAAAACTCTTTGAGCCGCGGTCAATGATCCCGCGCGCCTCGCCGACCAGTTCGCCATCCGCCGTTGATTTCACAAGTGCCGTCCCTCACACGCCTGCGCCTCGCCGATGCAAGCAGCACGCTCAGCCCACGTTTTTTCGAGCACGGTCAGATTCGATGCGTATGAGTCCAGCGAAGGGCCCTCGGTGTTCTCCCATCGCCGAATGATACCGCCTATTGGCCGAGCGCGCGCCGACTTCGGGATCAGGAGCGTTTGAACCCTGGGCCTTGATGCGATCATTTCCTCGCCCTGGTGGATGGTTTAGAGCGACGGCGCGGCATCCTGAATGGAAGCATTAGTTGCACAACGGATGAGGAAAAGCGGGGCAGTGAAAGACTCTCATGAACTGCGGTCACCTGTTCGCCCAGCACGCGGATTTCGACCAGTGAGCGTGTATAGAAAGGGGTGTCTTCCCAAACGGTTGTGATTTTGGCTTCCTCGTTTTCAGATCGGCACGGTCGAGCGACGCCCCATCGGCTGCGTGGAAGTCTGGCGAGGGCCGGTGATGGCAAGCTTTCTACGCCACCGGCGCGGTCGAAGCGCAGCGCCAGGTGGCGCTCTCCGCCGCTTCGAAGCTTGGTGTCATACAAAACCACCGGTCCCCGCTGAGTGTGTGCGCGCAGCCAGAACCAGGTGTCGAAGCGTGACTCCAGGGGCTCTGTGCCGGTGTTGTGGTCGAAGTAGCCGGCGCCCGACCAGCGCAATTCGGGGCAGTCCAGTTCCATTTCGACCCGGGCTTCGGGCCAGATCGGCGTCCAGAGGTGACGGCCGTCTGGATCCAGCGCGATCGATTGATCAGACGTGGTCCTGGGGAACAGCCGTATCTGGCCGCGAATCCGTCGGGGCAGGGGCGCGGCCCACTCGTTGAGTTCGATGCTCAGATGATCGCCGTTCCACTCTAGGGCGCTCGGCCCGACGATGAACGAGTCGGCCTGTTGCTCGACCGAGTCTCTTCCACGCTCGGTCATGCTCCAGCGGCCCTGGGGACCGTAGAGCGCAACATTAATTGCGCAATGATTCAGCGGATCACTCGAGCCGCGTGCTCTTGCTCGCACGTAATAGGGCGAAAACACGCTGCCGATAAACGCAATCAGCGTCACACCGAAGCGCTGATCATCGCTGATTGCGTCCAGATACCACCAGGCATATCCCGTCTGATCAACCGTCTGATCGAATGGGGGTGGCCTGCAAATCGTCGGCCTAGTCTCCATCGAATTCACGTCAGGCCAAGATCGTCGGCAATGGTTTGAGCGGCGAGCCGGCCAGAGATCGCCACCATTGGCACGCCGGGCCCGGGATGGACACTGCCTCCGGCCAGATAGAGCCCTCGGGTCCGGCTTCGTGCCGTTGAGCGCGCAAAAGACGATCGCCAGCCGTGTGACGCCGAGCCATAGAGCGCGCCACCGGTTCCCGGGAATTTTGCCTCGAAGTCTGCCGGCGTGGTTATGTTGTGGTGTTCGGGTGAGCCGTTAATCTCGAGGCCACAATCGTCGAGCAGGCCAAAAACTGCGGACTCCAGGCGAGAGCAGGTCGCCGAGTCAAAATCGAAGTGATCGCCATTGGCCGGTGCATTAGCGATCAGGAAAAGTCGCTCCGGTCCCTTGGGAGGGGTTGAGCCCGGTGTCCGGTCCTGAGCACAAAGATACACGGCAGGCTGGGTAGGGATCCGCTGTTGCTTGAAGATCTCGGTGAATTCTCGCGGATAGTCTTCGGGAAAAAAAACGTTGTGATGGCTCAGCTCGAAGCCCGACGTCTCGGCCAGCATCGACCAGGTCACCGCCGACAGGGAGCGCGTGCCCGGCCTTCGTCGAGGTAGGGCTGTGGCTGCAGCTGAGCCCAGCTTCTTCGATTGAAGGCTGGATACGTCCGTATTGGCGATCACGATGTCTGCGGCGAGTCGTTCTCCTGACTCGAGACGGACTCCAGTGGCTCGGCCGGAACGGATCTCGATTTCCTCAACTCCCGCGTCCAGGTTCACCGAGCCGCCGCGCTCGCAGATCAGATCGGTGAGCGCCCTGGCTAGGCGATGCATCCCGCCATCAATTTGCCAGACACCCAGCTGTTCCACATGTGCGATAAGCATGAGCGTGGCAGGGGCCTGAAGCGGGCTCGAGCCGCAGTAGGTCGCATAGCGAGCGAATAACCCTCTCAATCTCGGGTCGTGGAAATATTTCCCCAGGCGGTGCCAGAGCGATTCGAAAGGATGGATGCGCCAGAGATCCATCAGTCCCCGCCATCCGGACGCAGCGATCAGTGACCATGGACTGGGATGTTGATTGCGGATGTAGGGGTCATAGAGCGTCTCAAAAACCTGTCCGGCGTGGCTGCTGAAAGCGCGAAAACGCCGCGCCTCATCGGGCCCGGCGAGCTCACGAATCGCGACCTCGGATCGATCCGGGTCAGCAAACAGGTCAAGGCGTCCACCGGTCTGCCAGGCGTGCCGGGCCAGGCGCTCTGCGGGTCGAATCGAGAGGTGATCGGAGAGTTTCGTGCCGGCATCGGCAAACAGGGATTCAAAAATCCACGGCAGGGTGAACACGGTGGGCCCGGAGTCAATCCGATGACCACCGACATCAATCTCGCGCATCTTGCCGCCTGCTTGATCAGATCGCTCGTAGACGCTCACGCTCAGGCCTCGACGAGCCAGATCAAGCGCTGCTACCAGGCCCCCGATGCCAGCCCCGATCACGATCACATGGGGGGTCTTCAATCGTTGGCCTGGCGTGCGGGTGGTTGGGAGTTCGGAGCAGTTGTTGTCCTGATCCCGCTAGTTTTCCTGTGAGCTGGATTCGATCCAGGCGTCAGGATGAAGCAGAAAATAAGCAAGAGTTGACTCCCGACAAACGATGTCAGTAGTCTACAGCACGCGTTACCCTGACCGAAGGCCTCACTGCTGCTGGGCCTCGGTTACGAGCGGATGTTTTGAAGCGCTGATTAAAGGAGAGAGCGGGGGTGGATGCCACTGAATGGTCCGAGACGAATGTGCGAATTTTTTGCAACGAGGGACGAGACGCTGAGATTGATTCTCACAAACTCAAGCCCGCTGGGCTTTTGTACGTTCCTACGGACGGCCGTAAGCCTTTAACGTCCCCTCGCAGCCGATTTCAATGGTTGGCAGCCGTCACTGATGCCATCCGGGGCTGCCTTTGAAATTTCTGACATCCTGGTTCGCGCCACTTGCGACCTGGCGTGATCGTCTTCTAACCAGTCCTGAGTTTCAGCGCCGGTCATTGCGAACGCCCTGGGTTCGGTGGATCGCGCGTCGGCGGATGCGCGAACTCTTTGATCTGTGCAGCGGGTTTGTCTATTCGCAGGTCCTGTTCGCCTGTATCCGTCTCAACCTTTTCGCACTGCTTGCCGAAGCGCCTCGAAGCGCCGATGAACTGGCGAGCATTCTGAGTCTGCCGAAAGACCGTCTTGATCGGCTGCTGGAAGCCGCCGCCTCATTGCGCCTGGTTGAAGATCGCGGCGCTCGAGGATTCGGTCTGGGTCAGCTTGGTGCCGCGCTTCTTGGAAACCCATCGGTCGGGCTGATGATCGAGCATCACAGCGCGCTCTATGCCGATCTGAGTGATCCGGTTGCGCTCCTGAAGGGCGATTTGGAAACGACCGAACTGGGTCGATTCTGGGCTTATTCTAAGAATGCCGGGGCCAGGACCCTAGAGCCGAAAGATACCGCAGCCTACAGCAAGCTGATGGCCGCCTCCCAGGTGATGATTGCCGATCAAGTGCTGTCTGCCTACTCGCTGAAGACTCATCGCAGGCATCTGGATGTGGGTGGCGGTGCCGGGGCCTTTGCCGTTGCGGCAATGAGTCGTTACGAGCATCTTGAGAGCTGTGTTTTTGACCTGCCCTCGGTTGCAGACACGGCGAGCCAGGCCCTTGCCTTGCAGGGTTTTGGCGACCGAGCAGACACGGTCGGCGGGGATTTTCTGGTTGATTCACTGCCTGAAGGTGCTGATCTGGTGTCCTTGATCCGTATCCTGCATGACCATGACGACGAGGCAATTACCTCGATTCTGCTTGCGTGTCGGAAGGCCATCGCGGCCGATGGCGTGCTCCTGATCGCCGAACCGATGCTCGGTACGCGTGGTGCTGAACCGGTGTCAGCAGCCTATTTCGGCTTTTATCTGATGGCGATGGGTCAGGGTCGGGCGCGCAGCGTTGAGACGCTGTCGTCGTTCCTTCGGCATGCGGGTTTTGATCAGATCAGAGTTCATCGCACTTCGGCGCCTTTGCTGACTCGCGTGTTGACCGCCAGGCCCACCGGCTCCATGCCGTCCTGAGCTTGCCCCTGATCTGTTTGACCCGGCCCTGGGCTCAATTCGATCAAGCAGCCAGATTCACCCATCGCGCGCGGCAAAATCCTGCGTAGCCTTGACAAAATCTTCACAAGGCGTACTATCGATCGTGGAGATCAGCCGCGCGCTCTGTGGCTGGGAGGGAAATAAATGACTGCCAATCCACGGCAAGACAATGAAAGACGCGGCGAGTGGTTGAACTGACCGCAAGCGCTGTCGTCTTTGAACGTCCTGAATGTGCAAATTTCAGGCAGGTTGATCTGACCCAACCAGGGCCGGAAGACGTCGTCGTCAAGATTGACTACAGCGGGATCAGTACGGGTACAGAACGCCTGCTCTGGCAGGGCACTATGCCGGTTTTCCCTGGCATGGGATATCCGCTCGTTCCAGGCTATGAATCGATTGGCCAGGTGATATGGTCCGGGCCGCAGTCCGGGCGCATGATTGGTCAGCGCGTATTTGTTCCAGGGGCCTCCTGTTATGGAGACATCCGCGGCCTGTTCGGCGGCGCAGCCTCAACCCTGGTTATTCCCGGAAAACGCTCGCTGGTCATTGATTCGTCATTGGCCGATCGAGGCATCCTGCTTGCCTTAGCGGCAACGGCATATAGCGCTATGCGCGCGCCGGAAGGCGGTTTTCGCATGCCTGAACTGATCGTCGGGCATGGCGTGCTCGGACGCCTGCTGGCGCGACTGACCGTTCTGTTGGCTGACCATTCTCCGGTGGTCTGGGAGACCGATCCCAAGCGTCGTCTAGGCGGCGAGGGTTATTTGGTCACGACCTCCATTGACGATCCGCGCAGCGACTATGGCGTCATCGTTGATGTCAGTGGTGCTGACCACATGCTTGACTCACTGATCGCCCGTTTGGCGCGAGGCGGTGAAATCATTCTGGCAGGTTTTTACAGTCGACCCCTGCAGTTTGCCTTTCCACCGGCGTTCATGCGCCGGGCGCGTTTGCGCGTTGCGGCCGAATGGCAGCATGAGGATCTTGAGGCTGTCAATCATCTGGCAACTAACGGGTCGCTGTCGTTGGACGGATTGATTACTAATTACGCGGTTGCCGATCAAACGCAGTCTGCTTACGAGCAGGCCTTCGGCGACCCCGACTGTTTGAAAATGGTTCTCGACTGGAAGTCATTGCAGTGAACGAGACCGGATTTAACCTATTTTTTGCGGTTATTGACCAAGATCAATCGAAAAGAACGATGTGCAGGTTATTAATGATGTAGTGCCCGGCGTGATGTCGGGAAAGCCCGCCGCGGGGCCGATGCGCGGCGAAGTCCTGAGGGACAAATGTAAGGAGAAGAAACTATGGAGAATCAAGAAAATTCCATATCAGGCCTGAGCGAGAAGGAAGCCAAGGAGTTCCACAAAATTTTTGTTGTCAGCTTCATTATTTTTGTGGCTATTGCGGTTGTCGCTCATATTCTGGCCTGGCAATGGCGACCCTGGTTGCCGGGACCTGAAGGCTACGCAATGATCGATTCCGCGAGTGCGGCCGTCAGTTCTTTCGTTTCATCAATAAGCTAGGAGAATTACTATGTGGCGTATTTGGCTTCTATTCGATCCCCGGAGAGTTTTGGTCGCGTTGGGTACATTCCTGTTCGCGCTGGCTCTGCTGATTCACTTTGTGCTGTTGAGCACCGATCGCTTCAACTGGCTGGAAGGCCCGTCGGCTTCTGGAGCTCCAGCTGCGCAAAGCATGAGCGCTCTGCCAGAGCAAGATCTCAGTACTGTGGCCGTCCGCAACGACTGGGTGTAATACCTCGGCATCGCGGGGAGGTCAGCTCCCCGCTGGTCCGGTCAACATAAAACAAAATTTAATGTCATGGAGGTGCAGGCATGTCGATGCTGAGCTATGAAAAGAAATATCGCGTGCGTGGCGGCACTCTGATTGGTGGCGACCTGTTCGACTTTTGGGTCGGGCCGTTTTATGTTGGCTTCTTTGGAGTAACAACGATCTTCTTCTCCATCGTGGGCACAGCGCTGCTGGTCTACGGGGCTGCCATCGGACCCACCTGGAATCTTTGGCAGATCAATATCGCCCCACCGGACCTGAGCTACGGTCTCGGCTTCGCGCCGCTCAAAGAGGGAGGGATCTGGCAAGTCGTTACCGTATGCGCCGTCGGGGCCTTCGTCTCCTGGGCGCTCAGGGAAGTGGAGATTTGTCGCAAGCTCGGGATGGGATATCACGTTCCCATCGCCTTCGGTGCCGCCATCTTTGCCTACGTCAGCCTCGTCGTTATCCGACCGGTGCTGATGGGCGCTTGGGGCCATGCATTCCCGTACGGCATCCTGAGCCACCTCGACTGGGTTTCGAACGTCGGGTATCAGTATCTGCATTTCCACTACAACCCGGCGCACATGCTCGCTGTCACCTTCTTCTTCACAACCACGTTGGCCCTTGCTTTGCACGGCGGCGCGGTTCTGTCAGTCGTCAATCCGGGCGAAGGCAAGGAGATCGGTACTGCAGAAGACATCAACACCTTTTTCCGCGATATGCAGGGCTACTCGATCGGAGAGCTCGGCATTCATCGCCTGGGCTTGTTCCTGGCGATTGCTGCGGGATTTTTTAGCGCGGTTTGCATCATTATCAGTGGACCCTTCTGGACCAGAGGCTGGCCGGAATGGTGGAACTGGTGGCTTGAGCTGCCGATTTGGTCTAGCTGAATGGGAGACTTGAGCTAATGTTTGAGATCGAAAACA
>JGI12109J20283_11188439_pt1 | contig 11589 bp, 12 predicted proteins | sample ElkSlonscriptome_12_FD_20283 | JGI IMG/M metagenome (IMG submission 20283) | reverse complement strand
GCGCGGGGAACCCCCTCGCCCATAGCAAACGTAAGAGGCCCGAACTTCTTCTACACGGTCACGCTCCCCTGCACCCTGTGGTTCCTCGACCGGGCGAGCGACGATGTCCGCGAGTCGGTGCTGTTCATCGACGCCCGCCACATCTACCGCCAGATCGACCGCGCCCACCGCGACTGGACCCCGGCCCAGATCGAATTCCTCGCCAACATCGCCCGGCTCCACCGCGGCAAGCAACCCGAGAACCTCCACGACAGCGCCGGGCTGCTGGCCGAGCACTTCCCGGACGGGCGCTACGTCGACGTGCCGGGGCTCTGCAAGGCCGCGACCCTCACCGAGATCGAGGCCCAGGGTTGGAGCCTGAATCCCGGCCGCTATGTCGGCGTCGCTGCCCGCGCCGAGGAGGACTTCGACTTCAAGGAGCGCCTGGAGGAGCTGAACGAGGAGCTAAGGCCCTCAACGGGGAGGCGCGGGAGTTGGAGGAGCGGATCGCGGAGAATGTGGCGATGTTGCTGGAAGCGGAATCGCCTTGACAGCAAATCATGAGGTGATCATGCAAGCCATCGAAATCAGTACCCGGATCGGCAAGAACGGCCACATCGAGCTGCCGGCCGAGTATCGAGAGGCCTTCGGCAAGACCGTGCGACTCCTGGTCCTGCTGCCCGAGCCCGACCAAGCCCCGACGAAGAGACGTCAGCCGGGAAGCGCGAAAGGCATCCTCAGGGTGCTGGCGGACGACGAAGAGCACTTGGAGGCATTTCGGGATTACATGCCATGAGTCTCCTGCTCGATAGGCATGCCCTGCTCTGGTTCCTGCTGGACGATCCGCGCCTGAGTACCACCGCCAGGGATGCCATTGCAGACCACCCCGAACCGGTCCTGCTCAGCCCCGCGAGCCTTTGGGAGATCGCGATCAGTCTAGGCAAGTATGAGCTGGCGATGCCCTATACCGACTCCTGGGACCAGCAGTTGACGGTGAACGATCTCCAGCTGCTGCCCATCACCCTCGCCCACACTGCCCGGGTGGCCAGCCTTCCGTTCCACCATCGCGACCCTTTCGACCGAATGCTGATCGCGCAGGCACTGGAGGAAGGCGTGTACATCGTGGGCAACGACGGGGCTTTTGATGCCTATGGGGTGACGCGAAAATGGTAGGGAGTGCCATAGTACTGAAAAGCGGAACAAGGATCGAAATCGTCGATGCGTCGGTGTTGGAGGCACGGATTGCAGGAAATGCTCTGGACGATCTGAGGTTCAGTGCGTGACCGTTGTCGAGCCAAACGGATGGAGCTGCTCGAAAATGGGCGAGCTATTTCAGCTGAAGCACGGGTATGCCTTCAAGGGCAAGTATTTTTCCGATGACGGTCCTTACATTGTTCTAACACCGGGCAATTTCTTCGATGAGGGCGGCTTCAAAAACAAGGAACAGGAGAAGTATTGCACGGGCGAAGTGCCAAAAAGCCTCGTCCTGCGCCGCGGCGACTTGATTGTCGCCATGACCGAGCAGAAGTACGGATTGCTTGGTAGCTCCGCTATCATACCGAAGGACGATTTCTACCTTCACAATCAGCGATTAGGCCTGGTAGTCGATCTGAATGCGCAACGGTTGGATAGGCAGTTCCTCTACTATCTCTTCAATACCTTTCCCGTTCGAGCACAGATACAGGCCACGGCAAATGGTGCCAAGGTGCGCCACACATCTCCTTCGCGGATTTATGAAGTCACAGTTGTGTTGCCGCCGCTGCCCGTTCAAAAACGAGTCGTAGCCATCCTCTCCGCCTACAACGACCTCATCGAGAACAACCAGCGGCGCATCAAGATCCTGGAGGAGATGGCGCAGAATCTCTACCGCGAGTGGTTCGTCAAGTTCCGCTTCCCCGGCCATGAGCAAATACCCATGGTCGATTCGCCGCTGGGGAAGATTCCAGAGGGGTGGGAGGTTCGTACCGTTGCAGACACCTTCATAATACTTGGGGGTGGCACACCATCAAAGAAGGTTCCGGAATACTGGAAAGGCGGTAATATCAATTGGTATTCCCCTACCGATCTTACATCCTCCGGCTCGATGTTCATGGAGCAATCAGGGACCCAAATCACCGAGCCAGGTCTAAGGAAGAGCTTAGCCAAACTCTTTCCCGCGTTCTCGGTGATGATGACCAGCAGGGCCACTCTCGGCGTGATCTCTATTAACACAACGGAAGCTGCGACCAACCAAGGGTTCATTTCGTGCGTTCCAAGTAATGAGCTTCCGCTATACACGCTGCACCACTGGCTCAAGGAAAACGTCGAATACTTTATCAGTCTTGGCACGGGAGCCACTTTCAAGGAGATAACAAAGGGTATCTTCAAGACGATTGAGCTAGCTGTACCACCAAAAGAGATTTCCAGCCAATTTGAAGAAATGGTAGGACCATTAGCGCAGCAAGTTCTCAATCTGCAAAGGCGAGCTCGAAATCTTCGCCAAACCCGCGATCTCCTCCTCCCCAAGCTCATCTCGGGCGAGCTGGACGTCTCCAGCCTCGACATTGACACCGGGAAGGCCGCCGCATGACCACCCGGGTGAAGGTCAAGCCGGAGCTGCTCGGCTGGGCCCTGGCGCGCGCCGGGCTCACCGCCGATGCGTTGGCGGACAAATTCCCGAAGCTCGATGCCTGGCTGGCGGGTGAGCGTGCGCCGACCCTGAAGCAGCTGGATGCTTTCGCCGCCGCGACCCATACCGCCATCGGCATGCTCTTTCTGCCGGAGCCGCCCGAAGAGCCTTTACCGATTCCCGATTTTCGCACCCTGCCCGAGGCGAGGCTGTCTCGCCCGAGCGCCGATCTGCTCGATGCCATTTACCTGTGCCAGCAGCGGCAGGCCTGGTATCGGGATCATCAGATCCTGCATGGCGCCCAGCCCGTTGCGCTGGTCGGCTCCGCCACGGTAACGGACGAAGTGGGCCATGTCGCCGCTGAGATCGCGCGGGCCATTGGCTTCGACCCCGCTGAGCGCCAGCAGTCGCCCAACTCGTCTGAGGCCCTGCGCCGCTTCATCGCCCAGGTCGAAGAGTGCGGGGTGCTGGTGATGGTCAGCGGCGTGGTGGGCAGCAACACGCACCGCGCCCTGAACGTTGAGGAATTCCGTGGATTCGCGCTGGCCGATCCTATTGCACCCCTGATCTTCATCAATGGGAAGGATGCCAAGGCCGCGCAGATGTTCACCTTGGCCCATGAGCTGGCGCATCTGTGGCTCGGCGTGAGCGGCATCTCCGATACCCAGGCCGCGACCTTGCCCGACGAGACGACCGAGCGTTGGTGCAATGCGGTGGCGGCGGAGCTGCTGGTACCGCTCGATCAACTGCGTCGAGTCTATCGTCCGGACCATGAACTGCCCGCGGAGATGCAGCGTCTCGCCGGCCAGTTCAAGGTCAGCACGCTGGTCATCGTGCGTCGCCTGTTTGATCTCGGGGCTTTCGATGAGGAGACGCTTTGGCGCGACTACGGCGAGGAGTTGGATCGGGTGAAGGCCCTGGCTTTGCGGGCAGGCGGTGGCGGCGATTTCTACAATAGCCTGGGCGCACGCGTCAGCAAGCGGTTCGCCTGCGAGTTGGTGGCCAGCGCATTGGAGGGGCAAACCCTGTTGCGCGACGCCTTCCAAATGCTTGGCATTCGCAAGAGCAGCACGTTTCTAGCTTGACCAAGAAGATCAAGATCCCAAACGCCTGCATCGGGTTGGGGGTGAAGTGCATGTCGCCCTATGCGATGCTGCGTCATGAACGGGCTCGTTTTGTGTTGGGGAGAAGCGCATGAGCGATACCGTCTTCAAGCAGGTCAACTATCAGCTCGGCGATCTGGTTGGCTACGTCGAGCTGGGCGAGATCGGCCTGCCCGACATCCAGCGTCCGTTCGTCTGGAAGAACGCCAAGGTTCGGGACCTGTTCGACTCCATGTATCGCGGCTATCCAGTCGGCTACCTGCTGTTCTGGCAGAACGCCCACCAGGAGCACACGAAGGGCATCGGGACCGATGACAAGCAGAAGCCACCGCGGCTGTTGATCGTCGATGGGCAGCAGCGCCTGACCTCGCTCTATGCCGTGGTGCGCGGCATCCCGGTGGTGCGTGAGAACTACGATGCCGAGACCATAGAGATCGCGTTCAACCCGCTTGAGGAGCGCTTCGAGGTCGCGGATGCGGCAATCCGCCGCGACAAGACCTATATCCCGAACATCTCGAAGATCTGGTCCTCGGGGGGCAGCCTGTTCGGCCTGCTCAAGGGCTATGTCACCGGGCTCGAGGCAACCCGCGAGCTGACCGGTGAGGATCAGGCCCAAATCGAGAAGGCCTTTACCAAACTACACGGCCTCAAGAGCTTCCCGTTCACGGCGCTGGAGCTCTCCGCCGACATCGACGAGGAGCAAGTCGGTGAGGTCTTCGTGCGCATCAACAGCAAGGGCACACCGCTCAACCAGGCCGACTTCATCCTGACACTGATGTCGGTGTTCTGGGACGCGGGCCGCACCGAGCTGGAGCAGTTCTGCCGCGCTGCTCGCACGCCGAGCGTCGGTACCGCCTCACCGTTCAACCACTTCATCCATCCGGACCCGGACCAACTGCTTCGCGTCAGTGTGGGGCTGGGCTTCCAGCGAGGGCGGCTCAAGTCCGTCTACTCGATCCTGCGCGGCAAGGACCTGGAGACCGACAAGATCGTTCCGGAGCGGCGGGATGCCCAGTTCGAGATCCTCAAGCAGGCCCAGGCAAAGGCCCTCAACCTGCTGTACTGGCGAGACTTCCTCAAGGTCGTGCTGGCCGCCGGTTTCCGCTCCAGCAAGCTGATCAGCTCGGCGAACAACCTGCTGTTCGCCTACATCCTCTACCTACTCGGCCGCACCAAGTACGGGGTCGACGAGCCGCACCTGCGGCGCCTGATCGCGCGCTGGTTCTTCATGTCGGCGCTGACAGGGCGCTACACGGACTCTCCGGAGTCCCAGATGGACTTCGACCTGGCGCGGTTTCGAGGTCTCAAGGGGCCGGATCAGTTCGTTGCCGTCCTGGTGGAGATCTGCGAGGCGACGCTCACCAACGATTACTGGGACATCGCGCTGCCAGGCAAGCTGGCCACCTCGGCATCGCGCAGCCCATCGCTGTTCGGCTACTTCGCGGCCCTGTGCCTGCTCGAAGCCAAGGCGTTGTTCTCCGATCACAAGGTCCGCGATCTGCTCGATCCGGCAGTCGCCAGCCCCAAGGCGCCACTGGAGCGGCACCACCTGTTTCCCAAGGCCTACCTGGGCACGCTCGGGATCACCGACGTCCGGGAGACCAACCAGATCGCCAACTACACCTTCGTGGAATGGGGCGACAACATTGCGATCAGCGATCGGCCACCGGTCGAGTACCTGCCCAAGCTCGGTGAGCGCTTCAGTACCCGGGAGCTGGAGCGTATGCACTACTGGCATGCGCTGCCGGACGGTTGGGAGCAGATGCCATATGAAGACTTCTTGCGGCGCCGCCGGGAGCTGATGGCCCAGGTCATCCGCGATGCCTATGGCCAACTGGCTGGCGACCAGAGCCGCCAGGAGCCGGCCGCCTTGGCCGTCTCCGACATCATCGCCCAAGGCGAGACCACAACGGTCGAGCTCAAGTCCACGCTGCGCATCAACCTGCACATCGGGGAGAAGGATGCGCGCATGGAGCTGTCCGTGCTCAAGACGCTGGCCGCCTTCCTGAACGCCCGTGGCGGCACCTTGGTGATCGGTGTTGCCGACGATGGCGAGCCGATCGGGATCGAGGCGGACAAGTTTCCGAACGAGGACAAGCTTTACCTACACCTGGTCAACTTGATCAAGGACCGCATTAGTGCCACGCACATGATGTACCTGCACCCGCGCTTCGATGATCACAACGGGGCGCGCGTGCTCGCGGTGGACTGCCTGCCCAGCAAGTCACCGGTCTTCGTCAAGGACGGCAAGCTGGAGCATTTCTATGTGCGTACCGGGGCGGCAACCGCTGAACTGGGGGGCAGTCAAGCGCAGGAGTACATCCAGCAGCGGTTCGGGGGCTGACTGCACAATGGACCGGAGCGAAGCGGAATCCTTGCTGCGAACGGCGATTGGCGATCCTGCCGGCCGTTTTCGTGAGGGGCCGCGGCGCTACGGTGGAACCGCTGCGCTTGTTCCACCCTACACCTTCGTGGACAGCAAGCCGGTCTTCGAGGGCCTAAGACTCGGGCTGAAGCGACATCCGCTGACACACGGCAAGGAGGCCACCTTCTGGCACATGATCCAAGAAGGCGCTATCGAGGACGAACGCATACCGGACCTTCGACGCTGCGAGCGGATTCGCTGGCCGAGGCCGATCATCGAGCATGTCCGAGAGCCGGCGGTGAAGGCCTGGAGCAATCAGCGCAAAGGCGAGAAGCGGATTTGCCTCTGGCTCGAACACGAGGACTACCTGGTGATCCTGGCGGACCGCGGCGACTACATTCTTCCGTGGACCGCATACCTGGTCGAGCAGCCACACAGAAAGCGTAAGCTGCTGAAAGAACTATGAAGATTACCAGCGTGGCCGGACCTAAAAAGGCTGAAGCCGCCCCTGGGGCGGCTTCGTTACTCCTTCTACACATGGTAGATGAGCTATTTAGATTATCGGCGCGACGCATCGGCGATTCAAGCCTCGGGGGACAAGATGAGCCCGACACAGGACTATTCGGAAGACGCGCTGGTCGAGCAACCCGCCATCGCACTGTTGGCCGAGCTGTTCTGGCTCCCACGCTCCAGCGTGGGAGCCACTGACAACGCTCAGGCGTTGCGTCCGTCGACGTGACGCTGGAGCGTCTGGGCTGCATTCCCACGCTGGAGCGCGGGAACGAGAGGACGAGAGGGCCATCTGCTGGATGCCAGCGTCTTCATAACAGGCGAAGAATCGGAGCGATTACATGCAAGCCATCGAGTTCGATGCAGAGATTCGTGACGGCACGATCAGTCTGCCCAACGAGCTGCGTCATTGGTCCGACCGGACCGTACATGTCATCGTGCTTGAGAAGGACGCGCCGAGCACTGAAACGAAGGCCCGTCGCACTCCGCACCCCCGGATCGCCGGCAAAGGAAGGTCCATCGGCGACCTCGTCGCGCCCGCGGTCGGCGAGGCCGACTGGGAATGTCTGAAGTGATTGTGCTGGACAGCCATGTCTGGTTCTGGTGGATCAACGGCGAGCACTCCCGTTTGTCGGCGCCCATGCTGGAGGCGATCGAGACAGACGATCGGGTCGGCGTCTCGCCGGTATCGACGGGCATTTTCACGCCTATTCGGAGCTTGCCGGCATACTCGTGCGATGAGCTTTCTTGACTACTCCGAAGACGCCCTGGTCGAGAAGCCAGCCATCCAGCTACTGGAGTCGCTCGGGTGGACGGCGCTCAATGCCTACGGCGAGTTCGAGCACGGGGTGAGCAGTCTCGGCCGCGAGACCAAGGCGGAGGTGATCCTCACGACCCGGCTGCGCCAGAAGCTGCTCGATCTCAACCCGGAGGCCTCGCCGGAGGCGGTGCATGCGGCGATCGAGGAGCTGACCCGCGACCGCTCGCGGCTGAGCCCGGCCGCGGCCAATCGGGCCGTCTATCACCTGCTGAAGAACGGCGTGCGGGTCGAGGTCGCCGATCCGGACGGCGCGACTGGCGGCGTCGAGTTCCTGCGCGTCATCGACTGGGAGAGCCCGGCCAACAACGACTTCCTGCTCTGCTCGCAGTTCTGGGTGACCGGCGAGATGCACACCCGACGGGCCGATCTGGTCGGCTTCGTCAACGGGCTGCCGCTGCTGCTGATCGAGCTGAAGGCCGTGCACCGGCGCCTGGAGACCGCCTACAGCGGCAATCTGCGCGACTACAAGGACACCATCCCGCAGCTGTTCTGGGCCAACGCGCTGATCATCCTCTCCAACGGCAGCCGCAGCCGGGTCGGGAGCCTGACCGCCGGCTGGGAGCACTTCGCCGAGTGGAAGCGGGTCGACGATGTGCCGAGCTGCTCGACGCTCTACCTCGACAAGCCGATGCGCAACCATACCCTGATGCAGACCATCGCCCGCGCCAACCGCGTCTACGCGGGCAAGGTCAGTGGCCTGATCGTCGACTATGCCGGGGTCTTCCGCAGCCTCGAGAAGGCGCTGGCGATCTACGGAGCGCCGGGCCAAGGCGGCGGCGACAAGCCCGTCGAGGACAAGGCGGCACTGGCCGCGGCCCTGCGCCGGGCCATCGACGCGGCCGACGGGCTGTGCCGGCAGCAGGGTCTCTCGCTCGCGGCGATTCGCGCGGCCGAGGGCTTCGAGCGCATCGAGCGCATCGAGCGGCTCGACGATGCGGTCGATGCCCTGGTCGGGTCCGACGAGATCAAGCGGCGTTTCCTGTCCTTGGCGCAAACCGTGCAGCGGCTCTACAAGGCATTGTTGCCGGACCCGCCCGCGCAGGACTTCGGCACCGAGATCGCACCGATCGAGGTCATCGGCGACAAGATCCGCGCCCTGACGCCGCCCGCCGATATCTCGTTGGTGATGAGCCAGGTCGAGTCACTGCTCGACCGCTCGATCGCGACCGAGGGCTATCTGATCCGCGAGCAAGGCGATGAGGCCGAGCGCTGGGTGGATTTGAGCAACGTCGACTTCGCCAAGCTCGCCGAGCGCCTCAACGCCGAGGAGCAGCGGGCCCTCGCCGAGCAGTTGAGCGAGGATCTGTTCGAGGAGAAGGCAGGCGTCGTCTTCCAGCACGTCTACGAGACCTACTATGGCGGTGGCGGCAGCGTCTACGCTCAAACGGCTTGATCCTGGGAAAGAGCTGCCAGCTTCGGGCCTCCAGCGGCCAGCTTCTCAAAATGAGTCAGTTCGCGCGGCGCTTGTCGGAGCTGGGCGGGAAGAACACAAAATATTTACCTTAACTCAATCTCAGTTGAACAATCTGTATAGGGGGTTAATTCAGTGCTCCATCCAAAGAATTATCAGGTAAACGAAACATGGATTGCGTTCCAATTGAATGACGCGCCGGTGATGACCGACCGGGATGGGGATTTCAATGTGATTGCCTTAATGGACGCGGCCAGCTGTTTTATTCTCGATATTGGGTATGTTTCGACCGATGCGCTCGAAATGCCTCAATCAGAAGCCGAACGCTTGTTGGACGTTGCCTACAGCCACAAAAAGCAATACTCCAATGAGCTCCTCATCCCAAGCCATCAGATGGCAAGTGTTCTGAGTGAACAAGCAGAACGGCGTGGGATCCATGTAGTCCGCGTTCCAGAAGAGCAGCTTCATGTCCTCATCGACGAGGCGCGGGAGAGCTTTCAGGGGCACATCAGTGGAAATCGGGTCCAGTAGATTTCACCCACCCGCGAGTGGTTCTGGTGGATCAACGGCGAGCACTCCCGTTTGTCGGCGTCCATACTGGAGTCGATCGAGCTGCTCGAGTCGGCCGCCTGAACGGCGTTCAATGCCGACGGGGAATTCGAGCAAGGGGCGAGCCGCCTTGGCCGCGAGACCCTGGCGGCGATGATCCTCAAGACCCGGCTGCGCCAGACGCTGCGCGATCTCAACAACAGGCAGTGGACCGGTATTTTCGGTCGCACTCACGTCCGCGACGACTGGTGACTAAATGACAATCTCTGTGTCGCAGCGAACCGTCTCCAATGACTATTGCAATCCTCGATAGAATAGGCGCGGCGAGGGGGATCACCCGCTTCGAGGGCGTTCGCATGGCGTTGCCGCGATCGTCGACGAGAGGATCGCGTCGGCGAGCTAGCCTCTCCCAGAGGGCGAAGTAGCCATCCTGCTGCGTGAGTTGCAGCCTTAGAACACACCGGGGAGACGATGCCAAGATACGATGCCGACTGGCGCATCCCGACGCTGGAGATTGCGCTCGACCAGCAGACCGCCGCGGAGCTCAAGAAGCTGGCTCGGCTCACGAATCAGCCGGTTCCGACGCGCAAGGCCGACCTTGCTGCCGTCATCAAGCGGCATCTCGCCGGCGAGCGTCTAAAGACGGTCTGGCAGGGCCTCGACGACCTGCAGCGCGCGGCCGTGGCCGAGGTGGTTCATTCGAGCTCGACGCAGTTTCTGGCCGATCGCTTCTTCGCGAAGTATGGCCGCAGCCCCGATTGGGGTAGCGCCAACATGTATGACCGGATCGTCAGCCCTTCGCCCCTGGCCTTCTTCTTCTACGGCGGCGTGATGCCCGACGATCTGAAGGCGCGACTCGAGACCTTCGTGCCCAAGCCGGCGGGTGACGCGGTCAAGACGCTTGCGGAGCTTCCCGAGGCTTGGGAGCAACCCTGGACGAGGTGGAACCCGAAGACCAGAAAGCAGGAGCGGGGTACCGATCAGGTGCCGCTGTCGGTTCACGAGACCGAACGGACCGCGCAGCGGGAGCTGCTCGCCGTGCTGCGCCTCGTCGATTCGGGGAAGGTCGCGGTCAGCGACAAGACGCGCCGCCCCTCCGCCGCGACCATCAAGGCCATCACCGAGGTCCTCGAGGGTGGTGACTTCTATCCCGTCTTACCGGTGAAGAGCAAGTGGCATGACGAGAACGCGGGGCCGATCCGCGCCTTTGCCTGGCCGCTCATCGTCCAGGCCGGAGGGCTCGCGCAGCTCTCAGGCTCAAAGCTGCAGCTCACCAAGGCGGGGCGCAATGCGCTCTCGGCGCCTGCCGCCGAGACCCTGAGCCGGCTCTGGTCCAAGTGGATCGGCACGACCATCCTCGACGAGCTCTCGCGCATCGAGTGCGTCAAAGGGCAGACCGGCAAGGGCAAGCGCGGGCTCACCGCCTTGTCGTCACGCCGCGATGCGATCGCCGATACCCTCGTCGACTGCCCTGTCGGGTCCTGGATCGCCACCGACGAGCTTGGCCGCTTCATGCGCGCCTCTGGTAGTGACTTCAGGGTCACGCGCAATGCCTGGGACCTCTACATCTGCGAGAAGCAATACGGATCCTTAGGGTATCAGGGCGGTGAGCAGATCCTCGATCAGCGTTACCTCTTCGCCTTCCTGCTCGAGTACGCGGCAACCCTGGGGGTGATCGATGTCGCGCTCATCCCGCCGGCCGGGGCAAGATCCAACTACGGTGACCTTTGGGGCACGGACGAGCTCGTCTACTTCAGCCGCTACGACGGACTGATGTACCTGCGCATCACGCCGCTCGGTGCCTACTGCCTCGGTGTCGAGGCCGACTACCAGCCCGCTCCGGTGCAAACCAAGCCGGTGCTGCGCGTCCTCCCCAACCTCGAGATCACCGCCATCGGCGCCGAGCTCGAGCCGGGCGACCGCCTCGCGCTCGATACCTACGCGATGCAAGTCTCGGATCTGGTTTGGCGGCTGGATCAGGCGAAGCTGCTCGCCGCGGTCGAGGAAGGCCGCCCCATCGACGAGGTCCGCGAGTTCCTCATAGCGCGCAGCAGCGTCGCAATCCCCGAAACGGTCACGCGCCTGCTTGCCGACGTGGCCGAGCGCAGCACCAAGATCCAGGACCTGGGCCTGGCGCGGCTGCTGGAATGCACCGATCCGGCATTGGCGGTCCTCATCGCCAACGACTCGCGGACACGGAAGCATTGCATGCTGGCGGGTGAGCAGCACCTCGTCGTGCCGGCA
>JGI12109J20283_10625501_pt1 | contig 11590 bp, 4 predicted proteins | sample ElkSlonscriptome_12_FD_20283 | JGI IMG/M metagenome (IMG submission 20283) | reverse complement strand
GAGATCACCGCGTAGCTGGTCGCGTCGCGCGCGGGCCATGGTATCGATCTGGGTGTCGGCCTGGGTGTCGGCCCGAGTGTGGGGCCGAGTGTGGGGCCGAGTGTGGGGCCGGTTGGGCGCGCCGGTGCGGACGGCCGTGGTCGACGGTGGGGCCGGGTCTTCTTCGCAGACGATCCGTTCGATGTCCGATGCGCGGCGGCCCTGCAATCGATAGGGGCGCTCGCCGGCGAGCAACTCGTACAGGAGCACACCGAGGGCGTAGACGTCGGTCGCCGTGGTGATGGGATCGCCCTTCACCTGTTCGGGCGCTCCGTAGTCGGGCGTGAACAGCCGTAGCCCGGTTTCGGTGAGAGGGACGGTCTGGTCGTAGGTGCCCGTCTCGTCATCGAGGAGCTTGGCGATGCCGAAGTCCAGCAGTTTCACGTGGCCGTCGCGGGTGACCAGGATGTTCGACGGTTTGAGGTCGCGATGGACGACCAGACGTTGATGGGCGTGGTGGACCGCCGCGCAGACCTGGTCGAAGAGTTCGAGGCGAGCGCGTAGGTCGAGGTCGTACTGCGCGCAGTGATCGTTCAGCGGCAGGCCGTCCACCTTCTCCATCACCAGGTAGGGCCAACCGCTCGAGGTCACGCCGCCGTCGAGGATGCGGCCGATGTTCGGGTGACGAAGATTGGCGAGGATCTGCCGTTCGATGCGGAAGCGGCGCACCAGATCCGGATGACGGCCCGGATGGCGCATGACCTTGATCGCGACGTCCTGTTCGAAGGCGCCGTCGCGACGACGGCCCAGGTAGACGACGCTCATCCCGCCCGAGCCGAGCACGCGGTCGAGTTCGTAGGGGCCCAGTCGCTTCTCCGAGCTGCGGATCTCCTCGAAGGTGTCCTCGTCGCCCAAGGCATCGGCTGCGAAGGGCGCGACGCCTTCTTCGAGGAAGCGGTCGAATTCCTGCGACGAGTCGGCGTCGGCCGCGAGCAGGGCGCGGACCTCGTCGCGGAGGGCGTCGTCGTCCTCGGTCAACGCAAGCAACTCACGCTCTCGCGCCTCTCCGTCGAGTTCGAACAGGCGATCGAGGATCGCGTCGACGCGTTTCCAGCGCGCGACCGGGTCGTCATGTCGTTCGTCGTTCATGAAGTCTCCGGGCCGAGTTCGCGCGCGAGCCAGGCCTTCGCCTTGCGCCAGTCGTTGCGAACGGTGCGATCGGTCACGCCGAGGAGTTCGGCGACCTCGATCTCGGTCATCCCACCGAAGAATCGATTCTCGACCACGGACGCCAGCCGCGGGCTGATCTTCTCGAGGCGCTCGAGCGCCTCGTCCAGGGCGAGGAGCATGTCCCCGCGCACGCCGGCGGCGACCTGCTGCCCGTCCAGATCGATGTGCTCGGCGCCGCCGCCGCGTTTCTGTGCTGACGCGCGGCGGAAGTGGTCGACCAGGATCTGACGCATCGCCCGGGCGGCGATTCCGAAGAATTTCACGCGGTCGCCGGTCGCGAGACGGGTCTGATCGAAGAGTTCGAGGTAGGCCTCGTGGACCAGGGCCGTGGTGTGGAGCGTGGAATTCGCGGCGTGGCGCCGCAGCTGTGCGCTGGCCAGGCGGCGCAGTTCGGGATAGGCGGCGTCGAACAGACGCTCCCGGGCCGCGGACCGGCCGTCGCGCGCGGCGACGAGGAGTTGCGTGAGATCGTTGGACATGGTGCGAGGCAGGGACTGTCCCTTCCACGAGTGTAGCAGACGGGATTTCCGGATTCGGAGGAGTTCTGCGTACGGGCAGGTAATCCGGAGGGTCCCGATCTTCACGATTCGTGTCGCAGGTGCCCGTGGGACCCTTCGGAGAGCTCGGTTTTCCCGTTTCCGGAGATACAACCATGTCGTGCGCCACCCCTCGCTCGGGCCACTGCCTTCTCGGCGCCCTGCCCGTCGCGCTGTTCCTGATCCTCGGATCGGCCGTATCCCACGCGACCGTGGATTTCCCCGACGTCCTGATCCGGCCGGAGATTCCGACCAAGCCTTTGACGGAGGGCTCGGCCTTCGAGATCCCGGTCGACGTGTACGTTGCCCTCGACGTGTCGGCGCCCGTCGTGTCGATGCGCGCGGACGGTCCGACAGACGCTCTGGCGCTCACACCCGACATGGCGCTCTCCCGGATCGCGCCCCCTCCGGGCTATTCCCACGAACGCCACGTATTGCGAGGACGCCTCGAACCCGGTGTCGACCGCGTGCGCCTGCAGGTGACGGTCGACGGCGTGGTGTGGGAGGAGGCGATCCGGCTTCGCGGATTCGGCGACGCCTGGGACGAGGACAGCGAGGTCGACCCGATGCTCGCACGTGACATCACGTCGGGCGTGCAAGACGCCGGGTCACACGAGAAGCCCGAGCCCGTTGCGTCCGGTTACCCGACGCCCGAGGTGACGCTCGCTCGTGCCGCTCGAACCGTGAACGTCCAGGGTCGGGTCATGACACGGATCAACGGCACCGGCACCCTGCGCGAGGTGGACGGCGTGACCGTGTACTTCATGCAGGTCCGCGGGATCCTCGATGACCTGGAACTGGGTCGCGCGACGACCGACGTGAACGGCTTCTTCGACTTCGACGTCAGCATGGACGGCATCCACGACGTCTACCTCAAGGTGCGCGCGATCAACGCGGTCGTGAACGTCGGAACCGACGCCGGATTCCAGACCTACGGACGCAACACGGGGAGGCGGTCGAGTTTCGGCGGCACGTCGATCAACTTCGGGACCCGGATCTTCGGCGGCGACATGAACCATGCGCTGTGGCTGGCCAGCACGCTGACGCGCAGCCATCGCTGGTACGCGGAGCGTGGCTTCACCTTGCCCCAGGTCAACTGTCGCTGGCGTGACGACGTGCTCGGATCGTCTTGCTACCTGCCGGTCCTGGGCATGGAAGGAATCCATCTGCGCAGCAGTGCCACCTGGAACTCCGGGACGGTCGTCCACGAGTACGGTCATCATTTCGTGGCAGCGTCGTCGGTGAACGAAGTCTGGCCTCCCTTCTACACGAACGGCATTTGCGATCCGGGCCATTGTGGGACCTGTCCCGAGAACGAGGCCGTCGCTTGGAGCGAGGGGTTGCCCTACTTCCTGGCCCAGGAGATCAACCGCGACCACGGCACGACCTACGGATGGGCGCCGCCGGGCCTGGAGACCTTCGAATCGGTCGGGACCTGCACGGCGACCGGAAACTTCGGTGAGAATCCGCAGAGTACCGAAGACTTCCTCGCGGCGCTGTGCAACGACATCGTGGACGCGAACCCCGATGGCTCGCCACTCGCGCCGGGTATCACGGAGAACCTGGATCTGACCGTTGCCGACGTGCTCTTCGTTGCGTCGACCATGCCCGGTTCGGATTCATTGTCCTTCGTGGACGCCTTTCGGAGCTTCCTTTCCAGCGGATTGTTCACCGACCAGCAGCGTCGCGAGTACTGGGCGGCGTGTGCGGTCAATGGCTTCGCGAGTGACTCGACACCTCCCACGCCGCCGTCGATCGGCGTTCCGACGCACCCGAGTCCGTTCGTGGCCACGGCGTCGAACCTTCCCTTCATGGTGTTCAACGGCGCGACCGACGATGATTCGGGAGTCGATCGATACCGAATCAGCATCAACGCCGCGCCGGGGGCGCCCTCGGGTACGATCGAGACGACCAGCGAGAGCGCTCTGACCTGGCCCTTCGAGCTGGCCGAGGGCACCTGGTTCATCAACGTCCAGGCGGTCGACCGCGCCGGAAACGCATCGACCGCGGTCAATCGGCAGATCACGGTCGGTCCGTCGTTGCCTCTCGACCTGCGGCCCTACCAGCCTGGCCTGTGGGAAGACGATTTTCTGTTGCGTCACGACACCAGCGTGACCTCGGCCGCGGGTGCGGTCTCGCCGGTGTTGCTCGGCGGACAGCCCTTCTGGGTGAGCCTGTCGAGCTGGAACGACAGTCCTTCGGGCGGTGTGATTCCCTACCTCAAGAACGTCGTGTTGATGAACGGCGACGTGGTCCACAACGAAGTCTTCAGCGATACCCTGATGGGATCGCTCGAGGTGTACCAGTCGCTCAACGTGGGTCCCTTCGAATTGCCGGGCGGTCGTCACCACTTCGCAGTCCTGCTCGACGCCGACCAGGTCGTCGCCGAAGAGGACAACGACAACAACCGCTACAATCGCTATGTGGTCTTCCGGCCGTCTCTGCTCTCCTCCGGTAGCTGGCAAGTGTTTCCCGAACCGCCGCGACCCTACACGACCGGTGCCTTCGGCTTTCAGTCGATCCCGAACCAGAGTGGTCACCGCGTCCAGACGTCGAACGTCTTCGGTGCGGTCATGATGGCCACCGCCGACATCAACACGAACTACGCGCTGCGCTTCTACGACGGGGTCTCGACCGGAATCGACAGCGGTTTCGACTTTCCGCGCACGATCTCCGACAACGACTACGGCCGGACCGAGGTGGTGGTCTACAACACCGATGCGCTCGGCCGGAGCAACTTCGACGTCGGCATCGAGCGCAAGACGTTGGGCGCGTTGACGAACTACTCGATGCGCCACGAGAACAGTCAGGTCCTTTCGCCGGGCGACGACACGACCGTCTTCTGGAGCGATCAGGACGAGCTGACGATCCTCGAATTCGACTTCAACGTGTTCAACTTCTTCGGCATGTCGATCAGCGTGCAGGCGACCTTCGAGCCGGACGACCCCTATCGCGACGTCGAGCTCTACTGGATGGATCCGGATCGGCAGGTTCTGCGGCCGCACCTCGTCGACGCCGACGCGGTGACCGACGAGGACGGCTTCGCCTACTTCAATCCGGCGCTCGAGGGCACGGGAACCTACAGCCTGGTCATCGTGCGCGACACGCGGCCCGGCGCGGGAAGTCCGGGTTTCGAAGGGGGCTCCGTGCCGCGCCCGGTGAGTTTCGTGGTCTCGACGCGAAACTCGTCGACCGTCGACTTCGGTTTCTACCGCGACGAGATGTTCTGGGAGATGCCCTTCATTCCGTCGCTCGAACCGGTCCAGGGGCCGGGTGTTCCGGTGCCGTCCGATCTCATCGGGGGCGGATTCTCCACTTACCTGAACTTCGCGATCGAGAACCTCGGGCGCCAGACGAACACCGAGAACCTCGTCGTGATCGCCGATCTGGACGGCGTGTCCGGGCAGCAGTTCCTGTGGACGGAATTCGGTGAGATTCCCGGTGGGGGGTTCGCGACCTCCTACGGAGCGAATCCAGTCTTCGTCGAGGGAGGGCGCCACACGATGACGCTCACCATCGATCCGTTCGACCAGTTCGCCGAGGGCAACGAGAACAACAACGTCCTGTCCGTGCAGTTCGGTTGGAAGGGGCCAGATCTCATTCCCTTCTCGAACATGACGATGGGGTCGCCACCCGATCCGGAGGCCGGCTTCGACACCTTCGAGCAGTTCACCACGCCCACGGGAATCGACGGCGAGGAGTCGGTGGATGCGCCGGTGAACTTCGCGGGGCTCAACAGCCATGGGTTCCGGATCCCGCCGACGCTGAACCGTGCGGCGCACGAGCGCTGGCGTGCGGTGGCGACCATGCCGACGGCCAACGTCGACGTGGACGTGCGACTGCACGAGGTCCTGCCGCCTGCGCAGGCCTTCACGAATGCCTACGCGACGTCGACTTCGCTGCTCGGTGAATCCGACTTCGTGCTGATCGACGGACACGCGACGGAGAACGTCCCCTACGACGTGAGCGTGGTCAGGAGCGGCGGCAACGACAGCTACACGATCGTGCAGGTCGACGCGCAATCTCTCGGGTCCCTGGAGAACGGTAGTGGCAGCTTTGGTCCCTTCGGCCTGGATGGGGGAGGCATCCTCGATCTGTACGAGGTCGTCCTGGAACCCGGTGCGTACAACGTGTCGATGAACACGACGTCGGGAATCGCCGATCTCGGACTGACGGTCTACTTCCCGACGCAGCCCTTGCAGCAGCCCTACTATTCCAAGGACGACGGTTCGGACCGTGTTCCCGGGTCGAATCTCGCAGCCGGAGCGCCCGAGAAGGTGACGTTCGAGGTGCGGCCGGGCGAGGAGGGCGTGTTCTGCTTCGCCGTGTGGAAGGCGCGCGCGGCCGACTTCCAGGAGAACGTCGACTACACGATCGACGTGATCGGCAACCCGGCACCGCCCGAATGCCACCGGATCGATGGGAAGACGGACTTCCAGTACCCAACGGTTCTCGCCGTCCAGACGGTGCAGACGCAGTTCGGGGACGCCGATCTCGGTCGACCCGACGCGGCGAACGGGTCCGAACTCGACTTGGCCTTCGCCGAGGTCTGCGACGGGAAGCTGCATCTCTTCCTGTCGGGCAACCTCGAGTCGAACTACAACGATCTCGAGGTCTTCATCGACACGCGCCCGGGTGGTCAGAACCGCCTACGGGGGGACAATGCGAGCTTCGACGGGCAGGTCGACCTGAACCGCATGGGGGACGACGGATCGGGGAACGGCCTGACCTTCGCGCCCACCTTCGAACCTGACTGGTGGTTCGGCGTCCAAGGAGGATTCGCCGAGGTCACGACGGGCATGCCCTACAAGATGGCCGCCTACCAGGCCGAGTTGCTCACCGGAGGTGAGGGGCCGGGGTGGTCCCTCGGCTACACGACCGCGCCGTCGCGAGGCCTTCTTCAGGGTGTGGCCGCCGACAATCCCTTCGGTGTACGGGTGGCGATCGACAACAGCAATACGGCGGGTGTCGATGCGGGAACCGGCGCGGGTACGGCTGGCGGCGTCGCGACGGGAGTCGAATTCTCCATCCCGCTCGAGGCGATCGGTTCTCCGACCGACTGCATGCGGATCGTGGCCTTCGTCAACGGACGCCGTCACGACTTCGTGAGCAATCAGGTGCTGCCGCCCTTGCCGGTCGGTACGGGCAATCTCGGTGAACCCCGGGAGGTCGACTTCTCCTTCGTCGGTGATTCGCATTGGTTCACGGTGTGTCAGGGGATCTCGACCGACGTCGACCCGGACGACGTGCCGTCGACGATCGATCGCGCGATCACGTTGCATGCACCGGCACCGAACCCCTTCAACCCGCGCACACAGGTTTCCTTCGACCTGCCACGAGCCGCTTCCGTGGAGCTGGCGCTCTACGACGTGTCCGGTCGTCGCGTTCGGACGCTCGTGGCGCGCAGGACTCTCGACGCGGGGCGCCACGAACTGGTGTGGGACGGCACCGACGACAACGGGCACCGCGTCGCGTCAGGTGCCTATCTGGTGCGCATGGTGTCCGAAGGCACGCAGCACGTGCGCCGCGTCGTGTTGCTGAAGTAACGCGGACGGCTGACGTCGTTCACGCCGCATCGTCCTCGGAGACGTCGAGCGCATGGTAGGCATCACCGAGGCGGTGAACCGCGCGCGACCACCGCTTGCGCACGGCGTCGCTCCGGGCGCCGAGCGCGTGCGCGACGTCGTCGGTCGCCATGTCCTGGAAGGTGCGCAACTCGATCACCTGTCGGTCGTCCTCCGAGAGTTCGTCCAGCGCGCGATGCAATCGCTCGTGCCGTTCGGCTTCGATCAGCGCGTCGTCGACACGCGCGGCGCCGTCTTGCGGAGGATCGTGCATGGTGTCGATCGCAATGGCCGTCCGGGCGACGTGCGTGGAACGACGGCGCCAGTGATCGCGGATCGCGTTGGCTGCGATCGTGAACACCCAGGCCGATGGATCGCGGGACGGGTCGATGCGGGCGAAGGCGGTGTCGACCTTCATCAGGATGTCGTGGGTGAGGTCCTCGGCCAGGTGGGGATCGCGCACGGCACGGGCGACGTAGCTGTGGACGCGGCCGTAGTAGTGGTCGAAGAAGCGTTCGCGGTCGGCGAGGTCCTGTCCGGAAAGCGGGGTCGCCTCGGAGTGGGTGGTCGTTGTCGCGACGTCGGGACGGGGGCGTGTCGAGCGTGGCATGGGAAGTTCCTCGTCAGGGTTGGGACGGATCGTTTGGGCAGGGCCCGCGGGTCAGGTTGTCGCGAGCAGAGGTAATTGGTCGTGAGAGCCTCGGACCCTGCTGTGCTGGAACTGCCACAAAGCACTGGCTGTGCCACTACGTAAGGTAAGTTATAGCAATGAGTTATAGAGGTACTGTGGCATCAGAAATCTGATGCCATCGACTTTCTGAGGTCAGAGACCTCAGTAAGTTGAGGCTCCTGGGTGCGTTTCCGGGTCGGGAGGCGGCCGCCTCGGTGGGCTCCCTGTGCGATTCTGACGTTCACACACGTCTACCCTCGTACCACGTACCGTGATCGCCCGATCCACTCCCACCCGGAGCTCCGCACCGATGTTCGACTCTTCTGCCGCGCGTCTCGCGCTCGTGCTGGTTCTCGTCTCGTCCATCTCCGCCTCGGCCGCCTCGCGATGGGACGAGGACGGCGTCTTCGTCGGTCCGGGCATCGTCGTGCAGACATCCGGTGCCCACGTCGTTCCGGACGGTGAGGACGGTTGCATCGTCGTGTGGGGCGCACAGTCGCTGGAGGTTCGCGCGCAGCGATTCGATCGCGACGGGAACCCTCTGTGGGCGCTCGAGGGAGTGCTCGTCGGTACGGGTGCTTCCTACTACGCGACGGACGTGGTGTCGGACCAACAAGGTGGCGTGATCGTGACCTGGGCGCGCAGTGGCGCGAACGGTGGCGTCCTCGTCCAACGACTCGATCCGAACGGTGAAGCGGTGTGGGACGCGGGCGGGATTCTCTTCGGGCAGAGTCCGAATGGTTCTTCCTTCTACGGCAACCTCGCCGCCGACGGCATCGGGGGCACATGGATCACGTGGTCAGAGCCCGTGGGCGTCGGCAACGAGCCTGTCGTGTTCCTGGATCGCGTGCTCCCGAGCGGAGAGTTCTCCTACGACGGTTCCTATCGGGTGTCACCGGCCAGTGGGCCCCAATCCCCTCGAGGGCTCACGCTCGTCGACGGCGATCCGGTCGTCCACTGGATAGAGCAGTCGTTCGGTGGTTTCGATCCCTACGTGAATCGCTACGACTTCTTCCTGAATCGGCAGTGGGGTACGTTCGGGACGAACGTGTCGACCCTCTCTGCGGGGTCGGCCAGGGAATCCGTGCTCGCTTCCGACGGAGTGGGCGGTGTGCTCGTCGTGTACGTCCAGGACGCCGGCTTCGGTTCACAGGCGGGGCTCCAGGTCCAACGCGTCGGCGGTGACGGATCGTTGCTCTACGGATCGAATCGCCAACTCGAGGCATCCGGCAACGGACCCTACGATCCGCGCGTCGTCGGCGACGGGGCGGGCGGCGCAATCGTCGGTTGGTTGCGCGGACAACCGACGCCCGAAGTCCGCTTCGACCGCGTCCTTCCCTCGGGGTTCCCGTACTGGGGCCCGACTGCGGTGCCCCAGGGAAGCATTGCCGGCGATGCGGTCGCGATGGTGTCCGACGGGGCAGATGGTGTGGTTCATGCCGTCTCGCAGTCGGCCGGCGAGCCCGACTACGACGTCGGCGTGCGGCGCATCGCCAATCAGGGCAGCTTCCTCTGGGGCGAGTCGTCCCCGGTGGGAATCGATGACGCGTCCTACTCGACCCGCGCGATCGACATGTGCCGTGACGGCGACTCGGTGTGGGTCGTGTTCGCGCGCAGTGCGACGGGTATGAACGTTCCGGCGCTCCAGCGTTTCGACCTCGACACCGGAACGTGGGGACGGCCCCGTCCTCTGCTCGACAGTGTCGTCGACGTGCCGGAGGACCAGGGTGGCCATGTCTTCGTGAACTGGCGCGCGAGCGGTCGTGATCGTGTGAGTGATCCCCTCGTGACGTCCTATTCGGTGTGGCGCGCGACCGAAGCCCTTCCGCGTGGCGCGCGGATCGTGACCGACGACGAAGCCTGGTCGATCGACGACGCGCCCGCCTTCCGACAGTCCGCCGGATTCTATTGGGAACACGTCGCCGATCAGATGGCGCAGGGACTCGAGGCCTACGGCACCGTCGCGCCGACCACACGGGATTCGACGGCGGGCGATCCGGCGACGATGGTCTTCCAGGTGATCGCGCATACGGCCGACCCGGGTTTACGCTTCGTGAGCGACGTCGCGAGCGGAGCGTCGACCGACGATATCGCGCCTCCTGCTCCTCTTGCGCTCGACGCGTCGCGCGAGGCGAATGGTGCGTCGGTCACGTGGTCGAGTGTGGAGGCGGACGACCTCCTCGTGTACCGCGTGTACCGCGCGATGGGACCCACAGTCGAGGTGGGACCGGCAACACTCTGGACCACGACGTCGGACACGACCCTCGTCGACCCGTCTGGCATCAGCGGCGCGTGGGCCTACGCGATCACCGCCGTCGACGCCCACGAGAACGAGAGCGAGGCCTCCGACACGCTCGTGCTCGGCAACGCGACGTCGGTCGGTGACGTCGTCGCGGATCACGACGGGAATCTTCGCTTCCTGGGTCTCGCCCCGAATCCCTTCAGCGGCCGCACCGTCATCGACTTCGCCCTCGACCGGGCGCGTCCGGTGCGGATCGACGTCTTCGACCTGCGCGGTCGTCGCGTGAGGACTTTGGCCGACGAGGTCTTTCCGTCCGGCCGGCATTCGGTCGTGTGGGACGGGCGCGATCATCGACGTCAGAGCGTGGCGAACGGCGCCTACTGGATGCGGGTCACGACGCCGGACGTGGCGCGGGCCTGGCGGGTGATGAGTGTGAGGTGATCTCGGGGAGCGCGCGGGCCCAGGGCGCGTGACGCTTGAATGGCCCGGACGTTGCTCGGAAGAACGGTGCGATCCGCAACGTTCCCTTTCGCCGTCGAGGTCGTGCAGATGACACGTCGTATCCGACCCGCCCTCCTGACTTGCGCACTCGGGCTCGCGCTGTCCGGCTGCGGAAACGATTCCCCGAGTGGACTCGGCGGGCCGCTGGGCCTCGACGCACTGCCGCCGGACACGGGCGGTACGCACACGGCCATCGTGCGGGATCCCGACGATGCCAACGGACCCGGCTACGGCACTTGGGTCTACGTTCCAGAGGGTGCGGACCGATCTCCCGTTCCCTACCCCCTCCTCGTATTCCTCCACGGCGCCGGCGAACGCGGCGACAGTGCCGGCGATCCGGGTCGACTCGACCTCGTCCTGCGCAACGGGCCGCCGTCAATGATCGAGGCGGGTACCTGGGAACCGACCTACCCGATGATCGTGATCTCACCTCAATGTCACGACGGTTGGTGGTCCCCCGGCTCCGTGCGTGAACTCATCGAATGGGTCGATGCGAATCTCCCGATCGACTCGTCGCGCATCTATCTGACCGGGCTGAGCATGGGCGGCTATGGGACCTGGGCCTACCTGACGACCTACGGCGCGACCGAAGATGACCCGCTGCCGATCGCGGCCGCGGTGCCGATCTGCGGAGGGGGCAATGCCGGAGCGGCAGCGAACATGGCTTCTACGCCGGTCTGGGCATTCCACGGCACGGCCGACGGCACGGTGAATGTGGGGAACTCGATCGCCATGGTGAAGGCTCTCGGCGCCGCGGATCCGCGCGTCGAGCCGCGGCTGACGCTCTACGAAGGCGTCGGACACAACTCGTGGTCGCGAACCTACCGTGGGACCGGTGCGGGAGAAGGGCTCGTGCACTATGCCAGCG
>JGI12109J20283_10010717_pt1 | contig 11590 bp, 10 predicted proteins | sample ElkSlonscriptome_12_FD_20283 | JGI IMG/M metagenome (IMG submission 20283) | reverse complement strand
CCTCGACGATGGCCGGCAACGTCGTGCTCGGTCCGTTCAACACCGTCAACAACGGCGTCTTCGAGGCCGGCCAGATTGCCGGCGTGGCGCCGCGCGCCAACATCATCGCCTACCGCGGCTGCGCCGGCGGCTGTCCGTCCAGCGCCACCGGTGCCAGTCTCCAGCAGGCGTTGAGCGACGGCGTGACCGCGGTCAACTACTCGATCGGGCCGATCGTCGGCGGGCGCGGCATCAGCCCGTGGAGCAGCCAGTCCGAACGCATCATGCTGGACCTGGTCGCCGCCGGCATCTTTGTCTCAGCCAGCGCAGGGAACGCGCGACCGGGAGTCAATCCAAACCCCGAGGCCGACGTCGCCAACAAAGCGCCCTGGATCGCGACCGTGGCCAACAGCTCACACGGCGGCTTTGTCGCTCATCAGTCGACTTTCTCCGACGACGGCAATCCCGAACCCGGCCTGGAAACCATTCTTTCGGTCCCGGGAACCGGCCCTGAAATCGCGGACGATATCGATGCCCCGGTGTACTCGGCCGCGCTGACCGACGCCGCCAACTTCGAAGGCTGCAACGCCTGGTCCGGCAGTCCGTTTACCGGCGGCGTGCTGCTGGTGAGCCGGGGCTCCTGCAATTTCTCGGTCAAGGTCGACAACGCATCAGCCGCCGGCGCCGTTGCGGTCATCGTCTACAACAACGACGACAGCCCACCGGGCGGAATGGCGAGCCTGGAAAGTACGACGATTCCCGCCGTGATGATTCCGCAGGACGAAGGCCTGGCCGCGACCACCTTCATCGACGACACCCCTGACGCGCGGGTTTTGCTGCCCGCCGCGCTGGAGACCGTACTGGTTCGCCGCTTCGGCAACGAGCTGAGCCCGGGCAGCCTGATCGGCCCGAATCTCGATTTCGACGTCACCGAGCCGACCATCAACGGACCGGGTCGGCTCATCCTCGCCGCCAATGCAGCGGGCGGCGCCGATTTCCGGTTCCTCAGCGGCACGTCCATGTCCAGCCCCCACGTTGCCGGTGCGGGCCTGCTGTTGATGGCCGAGCACCCGGAGTGGACCCCGACCGAAGCGTTATCGGCCCTCATGATGACCGCCGACCCGGTGGGCACCGACTTCGACGGCAACCCGACCAACCCCGACGACGTCGGCTCGGGCACCGTGGACCTGACCAAGGCATCGATCAGCGGTCTGGTACTGGATGAGACGTTCGAGAACTTCCTCGCTGCCAATCCGGCTACCGGCGGCCAGCCGCGAACCCTGAACCTGCCCAGCATGCGGCACACGGCCTGCGACCCCGGCTGTAGCTGGACGCGGACGGTTCGCGCAGCGCGCGACTTCACCACATCCTGGACTGCGACGGCGTCGGGGGACGGATTCGATGTCAGCATCTCCCCGAGCAGCTTCGGACTGCTCGAAGGCGACGTGTTGTTCCGGGACGGCGCTGAAAGCAATAGCGGCCCGAGCTCGTCGTTCCAGGAAATCGAGATTACCGTCAGCAACAACAGCGCCGGCAATCTGATGCGCTTTGGTGAGCTGATTCTCAGCGAAGACGGCGATCAGGCACCGGACGCACGGATGACGATCTCGGTCAGCCAGACCGCGCCGTCGCCGCCGAGGATCTGAGAATCGGTTCGTCGCGCAAAGTCCGACCAACGGCGCCCTCACGGCGCCGTTGGCTTTTCCGGTACCGGTATCGATGATTGCGCATCGCCGACCTCATTCTTCCCCGGCCGACTTCACGCGCGGATCGGCCTTCTCGCTCACCCCGGTCTCGCCGGCTTCTTCGGGCTCTTCGGGCTCTTCGTAGTGGTATTCGCCGGTCACAACGACCGGCTGCAACGGCTCGCCCTCTTCATCGAAGAGCTGATTATCGAACGCTGCCTGCAGACCGGTATCTTCGACGGCTTCCTCCTCTTCGGCGTCCTCATCGAGATAGCGAGGATAGAACGGTGACAGCACGGCGATCACGATGCCGAGTGCGGCGAACATTGCAAACGCGTCGGCATAGCCGAATCGATCGACCAGCAACCCCACCGCCAGCGAGCCGACCGCCTGCCCGAGCGCGCAGGCCATGAACGGCAGCACCGGCCCCATCGACAGGCGGCCCGGCAACAGACGGATTCCGGTCAGCAGGTACAGTCCGGTCAGGCTCATGTACGAAGCGCCGAAAACCAGCGCAGAAAAAGATGCCAGCATGATGTTGCCGGGGCTGGCCGCGAGTAGCGCCAGGCTGGCCGACAGCATCATCAACATCAGCGCATGCGTAACGGGCGGATTGTTCCGGTCCGCGATGTCGGCGACCACCGCACCGCCCAGACCGGCGACGCCGACCGCCAGCCAGAGCCAGCCGGTTGCGCTGGGCGACAGGGCGCCGAGATTGATCGCCAGGTCAGGCGCGAAGATCCAGTAGGCCGCTGAAATGAATCCCATCAGGAACGCAAACAACGATAGTCGGGACAGACGCCACCACTGCAATTCGCTGATCGGAGGCGGCGGCGCGGCATTCGCCGGAACGATCCGCGAAACCGAGGGGATGACGAACCAGGCGGCCAGGACGCCGAGGCCCGCCAACACGGCAAACGAGCCGTAGGCAAAACGCCATGCCCCGGCGAGCAACAGCACGGCCGGGACGGCGATCGCCACGCCGATGCTGGTGCCGGCATTCATGATCGCGCTCGTCCGGCCGTGGAGCGTGCGGGCGACCAGCGCCTGCATTGCTGCAGTCAACGCCGGCATCATCAATCCGGTACAGATCCCGCAGGCAATCACGCCAGCGCCGAGCATCGTCGAATCATCGGCGAGGGCGATCATCGTCAGCCCACCGACGCCGAAGACTCCGGAGGCGATTGCCGAGAAGCGCGCGCCGTATCGATCGGCGGCAAACGGCGCAACCAGGGTGGCCAGTAGAAAGCTGATCAGCGGCAGCGAACCGATGATTCCGATCGCGGACGAGGTCAGTGCCAACTCCTCGCGAATCGGCGGCACGAACAAGCCGAAGGCGAATCGCGCCAGCCCAAAGCTGATCGCGATCAGCGCGGCACCGAACAGCGCGAAGCCGGTCGGCGAAATCGGTCGGGCGAATGCGCGCGCTCTCCCGGAAGCGGCGACTTCGGTCATCGCGGTCGCGAGAATCATAGGATCGAACCGTTTGATCATGCCGTGCTTTCCTTCCGAAGCCGCTTCATACCACCTTTTGCCCATGGTGACAGCACGAGCCGGGATAACGCAATCCCGATATACCGCGAACGCGCAAGGACCCTTACCGCCAGTCGTTCGGCTTCCGCTCCGGATCGATCGACCGCGGCGAATTAAAGGGCCCTGAACAGGTCTGTCCTTCAAGGCGCCTGGGAAACCTCTGAACAACTCTGCGCGGACGCGACGGCGCCTCGGCCGGAGGCTCCGGCCTGGCTTGGGCAAACGCGGTCTGGTCATTCCACATCAGCGAACCCTTGACGAGCAGCAGGTAAGTTAATGGAGCAATTCAACGATAGGCCTGAAAGCAATGAACGATTTTTTCGATCCAACCGGAGAATCGAGCAATCACAAGCTTGCGGCGGTGTTTGAAACCCGTCCCGACGCAGAGCGTGCGCAGCAGAAGTTGAACGGGGAGACGACGTTGGGCGGCAGCCAGATCCAGGTCCTCGATCGTCCATCCGATCCAATCGACCGTGCGCTGTTACCGGAGAGTCGCGGCATCGGTCGCACCCTGATTCGGTCGCATCTCATTTTCGGCGCGATCGGTGCATGTTCCGGCTTTCTGATTTTCCTGACCCTGAACGTCTTCGGCTTGCCGTTCGTCGCCAACAATCCGATTGCCGCCTTTCTCGTCCTGCTGCACGTCTCGACGCTTTCCGGGCTGTTGGTCGGCGGGCTGGTTTCGCTTCGACCCGACCAGGTGCCGTATATTCGCATCGCAAAAGAAGCGCTGCAGTCGGGTCGATCGGTGCTGGTCGTGCATGCGAAATCGTCAGACGAACTCGGACAGGCGCGCGGGATCGTCGAGGGCTCGGCCCGCAAGGTCGTTGCAACAGCGTGATTGCCGGCGCAGGAGATTGGTAAGGGAGCGGTGCATCGGCGAAGCGTCCGACGACCCGAAGGTCGAATGGTCGAGATCCCAGCACGGCGAAGATCGTTCGCGACTTCGCGCTGTAGCGAAGCGCTCGATCGATTCGGGCAGCGGCGTGATTCCCTCCCCGGGCCGCTGGCGTGCCGTGCCGGAACCTCGTGGCTGAATTGTGCTGGATTGACCGAGCCGGCCGGCTGATCTGGGTCAAACGAGCGGAAAATTCATTTCCCGATAGCGGATTCCACGAACTCAGCGCTGCAGAAAACGGGTGTCAAGCACTCGTTCGCGAACCCCTTCGCCTGCAGGCAGCCCCCGGCAGAGCATCTGTTTCCCCATCAGGGCGCAGCCTCGGGCACCGCAGCGCCGGCAGCCTGATCCACCAACAACGCGATGGCGCCGTCGCCGGTGACATTGCATGCCGTACCGAAGCTGTCCTGGGCCATATACAAAGCGATCATCAACGCGACGGCCGTTTCGCCAAAGCCCAGCATCGAGCCGAGCAGACCGACGGCAGCCATCACCGCACCGCCGGGCACGCCGGGCGCGGCCATCATCACGACACCGAGCATCAGGATGAACGGCAGGATGTCGAGCAAGCCCGGCATCGCCACGCCTTCCTGCAGCACGGCGACCGCGACGGCACAGGAGACGATCGTGATCGTCGATCCCGAAAGGTGAATCGTGGCGCACAGCGGTACGGTGAAATCGGCGATGTGCTCCCGGACGCTGTTGTTCCGGGCCGATTGCAGCGTGACCGGGATCGTCGCTGCAGAAGACATCGTTCCCAGCGCAGTGAAGTAAGCCGGCAGCATACTGCGGATCAGGCCGATCGGAGAGCGCCCGGCGCGGGTGCCGGCAATCGTGAACAGCGTGGCGATCCAGACCCAGTGCAGCGACACCGATAGCGCCAGCACGACGCCGAAGGTTGCGAGCGTCTCGAACACGGTGCCGGCGGCGGCGAGGTCGGCGAAGATACCGGCAATGTAGAACGGCAGCAGCGGGATGATGACCGTGACCAGCAGCTTCTCGATCACGTCGCGGCCCTGGTCGAAGAATTTCTTCAACAGCTCCGAGCCGGTCGTCGGAATCGCCAACCCGAACACGAAAGCGGTGGTCAGCGCGGTCATGATGCCGAGCAGCGGCGGTATTTCCAGTTCGATGAACGGCTCGAGCACGCCGTGTGAAACTTCACCGGCAGCGCCGGTCGAAGCCGAGAGCATCGGCACGATCAACGACGCGGCAAAGAACGCCAGCAGGCCTGCCAGCACGGTCGAACCGTAGGCCGAAGCGAGCGTGCGCCCGAGCAGCCGTCCGGAGTTGCGCGGCAGTCCGGCGATGCCGGCGGTGATGTAGAACAGGATCAGCAGCGGCACGGTAAAGAACAGCAGCTGGCCGAACAGGCCCTTGAACGTCACCAGCAGTCGGGTGATCCATTCGGGCGCGAACAGACCGATGACGATGCCGGCTGCAATGCCGACGACCAGCTTGAGGATCAGTTTCACGGCGTACCCCGTCCCGAGTGGTGGTTCGTTGCTTGATGAGTTGGTTGTTCGATACAGCGATCGATGATACGCGCTGACGCCGGCCCGCGGATGCCGCGATCAGTCGGCGACGCGCTGGAACTCCAGGCGCTGCAGGGATGGCTGGCCGGCTGTCGAAACCATCAGCTCAACGATGAGGCGACCGTCCTCGGCCAGGCGATAGCTCAGGCCGTCGAAGCGCGCGAAATCACGCCCCGTTTCGCGCAGCGGGAACTCGACGAACTCGTCCTGGCCCTCCCAGCCGGTCAGGTCCGGGTGAAAGTGCTTCAGGCGGATCGCCGGGCCGTCTTCGAATTGGTCGAGCACGAAGATCTCCGACATCTCCTGACGACCGTCCGGGCCGATCAGCTGGAACATGCCGGTGAGCCGCCCATCCGGCGCGCGCATCCAGCATTCATCGACGCGCTTGCCGAAACCGGTGCCGCTCCAGCAACCCTCGAGCCAGCCGAGCTGAGACAGGTCCGGCTCGACTTGTGTCGCCTGCTCGGCGTGGGCCATTGCTGGCGCGATCAGGAAAACCCAGACCACAAGCAGCATCCTCATCGTGACAGCCCTTTGTCTGATTCGACCAAAGCCAGATAGAGATCGGTGCGCAAGCGTTGGACGGGCACCTGTTCGGGATCGTCGAGATGATGCTGAAGCTGTGGCGAATCGACAAGCGCCAGATCGCGGTCGACGACGTGCCGGTACATGGCGAGGCTTGTCGTATCGATCTCTTCGAACGGCCCGGTATGCCTGAGCCGCAGTGCGGAGGCTTCGGCGATGTCGATTGTCTCGAACCCGTCCAGAACCGCATCGTCGAGCGAGATGCCGGCAATATGACGCTCTAGGCCGGCCGGATCGGAAATCGGATCGTTTTCCGGTAGACCGAAGATCCCTTGCACGGCGTCGAGCTTTCCCTGGCGCGCCGCGGCCTCGAAAAGCGATTCATAAACGTCGTTGAGCGGGCCGAAGGGACGCCGCGTTCGGACGACCGTCAGCCGCAACGGATTCATCGACGCAATCTCGATATCCAGCGGTGTCGCCTGCGGCACGGCCGATTGTTGAAAACGAGCGCTCAGCGCCCGGGCGCGGTCGCGCGCCTCGCTGGGCGTCACCCCGGTCCATTGACGAAAGGCGCGGGCGAAGGCCTGCGGCGTGTCGTAGCCGACCGCGCCGGCCACCTCGGTGACGCTCGCGCCGGCGCTGAGCCGCTCAAGCGCCCGGAGCGCGCGCAGCCGGCTGAGCGTCTCAAGCAGGGTTTCGCCGGTCGCGGCCCGATAGATGCGCTGGAAGTGGAACCGGGACACGCCGACGGCGCGGGCGAGTTCGTCGGCACCCGGCGGATCGGCCAGCCGCTCGGCCAGCAGTCGCGCAGCTCGGTCGACCCGTTCGAGATAGCGATTCTCGGTCTGCGGTTTCATGCCGTCATTCTGATCAGCCGGGTCCAGCAGCGCGTTTCCGATCGTGCGAAATTTTCCCGGTCGACTGGATCCACGCCGCGCCGATTTCTCGCCCTCAGGGGTCGGCTTTGGCAATCCGGGCGTGCAGCTCGTTGACCTGCATGATCGCCGCCGATCCGTACCAGGGGTGCAGTTCCATGACCAGGCTGCCGGCCTGCACGGCCGGGTCGGTTTCGGTCCAGGCGCGCGCCTCGTCGATATCGCCGGTGGCAAAGATATAGATGCCGCGAACCTCGCCGCGATCCATGAACGGCCCGGCCAGGACCAGCTGGCCCGCCTCGGCCATGCGCCGGATGTTGGCCAGGTGCGCAGCCTGCAGCTCGCGCGCCTTTTCCGGGTTCTCTGATGGATTGGAACCGGACTTCAGGAACGCCATCACGTACGGCCGCATGCCGTAATCGTCGGCGCCGAGTTCGGCGGCCAGTTCACGATCGTAAGCCGATTCTTCGGCCGCAGATTCGGCGGCGGCGTTTCCGCTGAGCAAGCTCAACGCAACGACAAAGAACGCGGCAGTTCGGAATGTTTTCATTGCGAATCTCCAAGCAGCAATCGCTCGAGTCTAGCGCTGCCGGACGGATCGGTATAGTGGCGCCGACGCAGCAAGTGGAGACGACAATGGCGAAACCGAGCGATTTCAGCGGCGTGACGGTCCTGATCACCGGCGCCTCGATGGGCGTGGGCGCGGCAACGGCGCGCTCCTTCGGCACTCGCGGCGCCAGCCTGGTTTTGATCGCGCGCGGTCGGGAGAAACTCGAGGAACTGGCCCGGGCGCTGGATTTCGGCGACCGGGTGATGGTCGCGCCGATGGACGTGACCGACACAGCGACGTTCACCGAGGTGCTGGAGAAGGCGAATCGCCGGTTCGGGTCGGTCGACGTGCTGGTCAACAATGCCGGTTACCACAGCCGTGGCGCGGTCGAGGGCGTCGACGTCGACGATCTTGGACGGATGGTCGACGTCAACCTCAAGGCGCCGATCGTGGCTACGCGGCTGGCGCTGCCGTATCTGCGCCAATCCAGACGGCCGGCCGTGATCAACGTCGCCTCACTTGCCGGGCGCACCCCGGTACCGGGATCGGCGACCTACTCGGCCACCAAGTTCGGGCTGCGCGCATTCGGCCTGGCGCTGGCCGAGGAAATGCGCGGCGAGGGCATCAAGATCGCCAGCGTTTCGCCGGGACCGATCGACACTGGCTTCATCATGGAAGACATCGACTCGGTCACCGACCTGACGTTCTCTCAACCGATCTCGACGGCCGAGCAGGTCGCCGAAGCGATCGTGTCGCTGGTCGACAACCAAGTGCGCGATCTTCCGATGCCGCGAATCAGCGGCTATCTGACCACCGTCAGCTACCTGTTCCCCGGCATCGGTCGCGCGCTCCGGCCGATGCTGGAGAAAAAAGGCCGGAAGACCAAGGATCGGCTGAAAAGGGAGCGCGGTCAGGACAACTCCGACCGGTAGTTGCGCGAACACGGCAGTCGCGTTCCGTCCTTCAGCGTGACCCGCGCATCGCCGGACTCCAGCGGCTCGATTTCTGAAATGCAGTCGAGGCGCACGATGTGGCTGCGATGAATTCGGCGGAACCGAGCCGGATTCAATCGCTCGACCAGATCCTTCATCGTGCTGCGAAGCGGATACTCCCGGCGGCCGACGACCAGGTTGACGTAGTTGCCGGCGGCCTGCGCCCGGTCGATATCGTCTGCCGGCACCAGGAATTCGCGCCCCAGCATCTTGACCAGGAATCGATCGGGCCGGCGCTGCGATTGTTCCGGCCGCTCGTCGCGTGAATCCAGCCAGCGTGCCTCTCCCTTGAGCCGGCGCAGAACGAACCGGTAGCCTTCGATCAGGAACACCAGGCCGATGTAGGTGCGAACGTCCTTCAGGTATTCGTAGAACAACTCGACTGCCCAGGAACCGAACGAATAATCACCGCCGGTCAGGGCGTAGACAAGCTCGCGCATCGCCACCATCAGCAGCACGTGCGCAAGCGAATAGATCACGCTTGCGATCAAGTGAACCCCGAGCCACTTTGCCACCCCGTTGTAGCGGAACGGCCAGGCGCGGGTAAACCAGACCACCGGCCAGACCAGCAGCAACATCGAAAGTGCGCTCGAGCATTCCCAGACCACCGGTTCCCATGCCGCCGGCTCGCCGCCATCCGGCGCCAGCTCCATGACCCGCACCACGCTGTTGAACACCGCATTGACGAGGTAGGTGACGATCCAGAAACCCCATTCGAAGCCCGCCCTGCGGGGCGCATACCAGCGAAGAAAATCGGCAGCGACGAATTTCATGCCCGAATCCTACCTGCATTCCATCCCCTTCGATCCTCGCTTCATCCCCGACTCGGCGCGCCTTGTCCCCCGGCGCTTGCGAGGCCGCATGATCGGCTGAAGACTCCGCGATGGAAGAACCGTGATCGCCGGAGAGACTATGAGCAAACCCGCGCATCCCCGCCGCCACGATGTCGATACCGTTCGACTCTTTGCGTTCGGCCTGCTGATCCTCTACCACGTCGGAATGGTCTACGTTTCGGACTGGGGCTTTCACATCAAGAGTCCGACCACCGCGGAATGGCTTGAATGGCCGATGGTTGCGCTCAATCGCTGGCGAATGCCGCTGATCTTTCTGGTGTCGGGTCTCGCGCTCGGCTTGAGCACGCTGGCGCTTCGCCCCGGACGCATGGCGATTCGACGCACCGGCCTGCTGCTGGTTCCGCTGATCTTCGGCATGCTGGCCATCGTGCCGATCCAGGCCTGGGTTGAAGCACGCGCGAACGGCGCGTTCGACGCCGGCTTCGGCGCGTTCATGCTGCGCTACCTGCAGCTACGGCCGTGGCCGGGCGGTGGCTTCGCCGGCGCTGAATTCGGCATGACCTGGAACCACCTCTGGTATCTGCCCTATCTCTGGGCCTACACGCTGCTGCTGGCCGGCGGCCTGGCCGCGTGGCGCCGGCTCCGGCCGACCACGAGCGCGCTGGGATCAGACGCACCGATCGGCGCGGCCGGCGTCGGCTGGCTGGCCACGATTCCGGTCGTCTGGTGGTTCTTCGTGCTTTACGTGCTGGAGCCGAGGTTCGGCGACACCAAGGCGCTGCTCGACGACTGGGCCCAGCACGCCCAGTATTTGCCCGTGTTCCTGTTCGGCTTCTGGCTCGCCCGGCAGCGCCGCTGCTGGATCGCATTGAGCGAGTGGCGCCGTGTACCGCTCGTTCTGGCCGTGCTAGGGCTTGCGATCTACATGGGTCTGCGAATTGTCGGCAAAGCGCTGTCGGCCGAGGAGCTGGCGGCGCTGCCGCAGTGGGACTGGCGCGCAATCTCGGACAGCGCTCATGCACTGTATGCCTGGAACGCACTGCTGGCAATCCTCGGCTACGCTGCGGCCTATCTCAACCGGCCGCGTCGCTGGATGCCATATGCCAACCGGGCGATCTACCCGTGGTACATCCTCCACCAGAGCCTGATCGTTCCGCTTGCCGCGCTGGTCATTCCATTGACGCTGCCGACCCCGGCCAAGGCCCTGCTGGTGCTCGTCGGCACCGTCGCTGGCTGCGCGCTGATCCATCATTACATCGTCCTGCGCGTTCGCTGGCTGCAGCCGCTGTTCGGATTGACGATTCCGCCAAGGCGTGGGCGGCGGAAAGCGGTCGGGGAGGGTGCTTCATGAACGGCGCAGCGCGCGTTTTTTCTCGAGTCGGCCAGCCGCTGCTGCTGGCCGGAACCATCGGTCTGTGGCTCGCGCTGGGCGGCGGGAACGGTGCGCTCGGGTTGACCTGGCTGTCGCTGGTGGCGGTGATCGCCGCACTGGAACAGCTCACCCCGCACCGTCCGACCGAGCGCCCGACACTCAAGCGGCGCGGGTTGCTCGTCGCTGTCGGCATCGTGCTGTCGCTTGCGCTGGTCACGCTGGGGTCGGGCTACGAAGAATCGCTACGCCCGATGCTCGCATCGATTTCAGGATCGGGGCCGGGCGCGATCTGGCCGCACGAGCTGCACTGGGGGGTGCAGACGATCCTGCTTTATTTCCTCGCCGACGGGCTCAACTACTGGATGCATCGCGCCATCCACCGATGGCCGCTGCTGTGGCGGATCAGCGGCCACGGCGTGCACCATTCGTTCCACAACCTCAACGCCCACCATGCGGTGCTCACACATCCGCTGGAGCTATTGTTCCTGGCTGCGCCGATGGCGCTGGCCGCGGCGGCGTTCAATATCGAGGCACAGGTCGTTGCCGCCGCCGCGCTGCTCATCGCGTCGATCGCGACCCTGGCCCACGCCAACCTGGCGCTGGATACCCCTGTTCTGGGCTGGCTGATTACCCAACCCGTTCACCACCGACTGCATCATTCGCTGGATGCTACAGAACGAGAGGCCAACTACGCCTGTACCGCGATCGTCTGGGACCGATTGTTTGGAACCTTCGACGCACGCGCAGCCAAGCGCACCGGACTCGATTCCGAGCCGCCGACCCTGGCAGAACACTTGCTGCGTCCGGTCCGCAAGGCCCGGGATTGACGCCCTCCCGGCTGCCAGGCTTGCA
>JGI12109J20283_10406167_pt1 | contig 11601 bp, 8 predicted proteins | sample ElkSlonscriptome_12_FD_20283 | JGI IMG/M metagenome (IMG submission 20283) | reverse complement strand
AGTCAGGCATGCCCATAGTTGAAATCGCCTTTTACCTGTTCGGTGGGGTCTTGATTGGATCTGCGCTCAGCGTAGTGACGGTCGGTAACCCGATCTATGCCGTGCTGTTTCTGGTGCTGTCGTTTTTCTCAGCGGCGTGCATCTGGATGCTGATGCAGGCAGAATTCCTGGCCATCGTGCTGGTGCTGGTCTATGTCGGCGCCGTTATGGTGCTGTTCTTGTTCGTGGTGATGATGCTGGATGTCAACGTCAACCCGGTCAAAGAAGGCTTTGCCCGCTATCTCCCCGTGGGCCTGTTGGTCGCCGTTGCGATGGCCGCGCAGATGTTCATGGTGATCTGGACCCGCGGCATGGAAACTCAAGCGCTGCCAATGGCCAAGCCGCAGGGCTACAGCCACACCACGGCGGTCGGTGAGGTGCTCTACAGCACCTATCTCTACGCTTTTGAAATCGCGGCTGTGATCTTGCTGGTTGCCATTATTGCGGCCATCGCGCTGACTCATCGCCGCCGACCCGAGACCAAGTCACAGGACCCCAGTCAGCAGGTGCGGATCGAGCGCGATGAGCGTGTACGTCTGGTCAAGATGGACGCTGAAGGGGAGGATGTCTAAATGTTGACTCTGGCGCATTTCATCAGCCTGGGCGCGGCGTTGTTCTGTATCAGCGTGGCCGGTATTTTCCTGAATAGAAAGAACGTCCTGATCCTGCTGATGTGCATTGAACTGATGCTGCTGGCGGTCAACATGAATTTTGTCGCCTTCTCGCATTTTCTCGATCATATCGACGGCCAGGTGTTTGTCTTTTTCATTTTGACCGTGGCGGCGGCAGAAGCAGCGATTGGCCTGGCGATTCTGGTGGTCTTGTTCCGCAATCGACGCACGATCAGCGTTGATGAACTCGCAGACTTGAAGGGTTGACCAACAAGTGACGCTCGAACGATAAGCGAATGACATTCGAATAATGACAATACAGACCATACTTCTGCTGATTCCATTGCTGCCGCTGTTTGGCTGCCTGATTGCCGGCTTGCTGCGTCATCAGGTGGGTCGTTCCGGCGCCCATTGGGTCACTATACTGGCCGTAGCGGGCTCGTTCCTGTTGTCGACCTACGTTGCCTGGGAGGTGTTTTTCAATGACCTGCCGGTGCTGAATTATTCGGTCTACACCTGGGCGATAAGCGACGGCCTTCGTTTCGAAATCGGTTTCCTCGTCGACAGCCTGACCGCGCTGATGATGGTGGTCGTGACCTTTGTCTCGTTCATGGTCCACATCTACACGATTGGCTACATGCATGACGATCCGGGTTATCAGCGCTTCTTTGCCTATATCAACCTGTTCACTTTCGCCATGCTTATGCTGGTGATGGCCAACAACTTCATGCAACTGTTCTTTGGCTGGGAAGCCGTTGGCGTGGTGTCTTATCTGCTGATCGGTTTCTGGTTTAAAAAGGACTCAGCGGTCAAAGCCAACCTCAAGGCGTTTCTGGTCAATCGGGTAGGTGATTTTGGTTTCCTGCTGGGAATTGCCGCGGTCGTCTACTACATGGGCACGCTGGACTATGCCGAGGCCTTCGCGGCTGCTCCTGCGGTTGAAGGCATGACCATCAACCTGTTCGGACAGACCGAATGGCAGGTCATGACCGTGATCTGTATCTGCCTGTTTATTGGTGCCATGGGTAAATCGGCCCAGGTCCCACTGCATGTGTGGCTGCCGGACTCGATGGAAGGCCCAACGCCTATTTCGGCCTTGATTCATGCGGCAACCATGGTCACGGCCGGCATCTTCATGGTGGCGCGTCTGTCGCCGATGTTCGAGATGTCAGTGACGGCCCTGAGCTTTATTTTGATTCTGGGTGCGATCACTGCTCTGTTTATGGGGCTGGTCGGGATTGTGCAGAATGACATCAAACGTGTGGTGGCTTATTCCACGCTGTCGCAGCTTGGCTATATGACGGTGGCCCTTGGGGCATCCGCCTACTCTGCGGCCATATTCCACCTTATGACTCACGCTTTCTTCAAAGCTCTGCTGTTCCTGGGCGCAGGCTCGGTGATCATCGCGTTGCACCATAAGCAGGATATGCGCGAGATGGGCGGCTTGCGCAAATACATGCCAATTACGACAGCGACGGCCTGGATTGGAACGCTGGCGCTGATCGGATTTCCGTTCTTCTCCGGTTTCTACTCGAAGGACATGATTATCGAGGCGGTCAAACTGGTCGATCGGCCGGGTGCAAGTTTTGCCGTCTTTGCGGTTTACGCCGGCGTATTCATCACCGCGCTGTATTCCTTCCGCATGCTCTATCTGGCCTTTCACGGCCCGACCCGAATGGACGCCGAGACCGCCAGCCACGCGAGAGAATCATCCTGGGTGGTGACCATTCCTTTGATTCTGCTGGCGATCCCGTCTGCCTGCATTGGGTATTTCACTGTTGAACCGCTGCTGTTTGGCGGCGCGCTGTCTGACGCCATCTATGTCCGTGAAGCACACGATGTCATGGCGAAGCTGAGTGAAAAATTCCATGGGCCTTTCGCGTTTGGTTTGCACGGGTTTGAAACGAAAGTTTTTCTCCTGGCGATGGCAGGCGTTGGCGTGGCGACCTACATTTATTTGTTCAATCCAGGCATTGCTGCAACGCTCAAGAAACGTGGCCACGTGGTCTGGACCATTCTGGATAAGAAATACGGGTTCGACGAGCTCTATCAGAACGTATTCACCAAGGGCGGTTTGATGCTGGCCTCCGGCTTGTCCAAGACAGGCGACCGATTCTTGATCGACGGCGTCATCATTAATGGGTCGGCCAAGGTCGTTGAGCGTGCCTCAAGCCTGATGCGCAAGACTCAATCCGGGTTCCTCTTTCACTACGCGTTCGCGATGATTGTCGGCCTGGTGGCCCTGCTCGCGTCCTTCGTTTTGCTCCGCTGAGGGGATGATGACTCATGTTTGATTGGCCCCTTTTGAGTCTGTTGGTCTGGATTCCAATCCTTGCCGGCGGAGTGCTGATTGCCTTTGGTGAACGCTTTGCGGATCTGGCCCGACCGTTCGCGCTGATCAGCGCAGTCGCTTGTCTGTTGCTCTCGGTGGTGCTCTATGCCGGTTTCGATGTGACGACCGCGGCGATGCAGTTCGAGGAGAAAACGGTCTGGATCCAAGCCTTCAATATCCATTATCACCTGGCCGTTGACGGGCTGTCTCTGCCGCTGATTCTTTTGACCACGTTGATCGGCGTGCTGGTGGTGATCGGCGGCTGGCGGATTGATGATCGTCCGCATCAGTACATGGCCGCTTTTCTGATGCTGCAGGGTCTGATGGTCGGCATGTTCGGGGCGATGGATGCCCTGTTGTTCTACGTGTTCTTTGAAGCCATGCTGGTGCCGATGTTCCTGATTATTGGCATCTGGGGTGGGCCGAACCGAATTTATGCCACGATCAAATTTTTCCTGTTCACCTTCTTCGGTTCGGTGTTCATGTTGATTGCATTGATCTGGATGTATCTGCAGAGCGGAAGCTTTGCGATTGCTGATCTGCATCAGATGTCGATTCCGATGGATGCGCAGATCTGGATATTCCTGGCCTTCCTGATCGCCTTTGCGGTCAAAGTTCCGATGTGGCCGGTTCATACCTGGCTGCCGGACGCTCACGTCGAGGCACCTACCGGGGGCTCTGTTGTACTGGCCGCCGTGATGCTTAAAATCGGTGGATACGGGCTGGTTCGCTTCTCACTGCCGATCGTGCCGGATGCCGCCGCCGAGCTGGACTGGCTGGTGATTGGCTTGTCGCTGGTTGCAATCACCTACATCGGCTTTGTCGCCCTGGCCCAGTCCGACATGAAGAAATTGATCGCCTACAGCTCGATCTCCCACATGGGCTTTGTCACCTTGGGCCTGTTCCTGAGCTTTGCCATTCTGCGCAACACCGGTGAGTTGACCGGCGCCGGTTTGGGCATCAGCGGTGCCATGGTGCAGATGATCTCGCACGGCTTTATCTCGGGCGCCATGTTCCTGGCCGTCGGCGTGTTGTACGACCGCATGCACAGCCGCGAGATTTCAGCTTATGGTGGCGTCGCCAACACCATGCCCTGGTTTGCCATGTTCGCCGTGCTGTTCTTTATGGCCAATTCGGGTCTGCCGGGCACCTCCGGCTTTGTTGGCGAGTTCATGGTGATCCTGGCCGCCTTCCACGCTAGTTTCTGGTTCGCCTTTGTTGCGGCAACCACGCTGCTGCTGGGTGCGGCTTACAGTTTATGGCTGGTCAAGCGCGTTTTTTATGGTGAGATTGCCAACGACGGCGTTGCTGCTCTCAAAGACCTGGGTCGTCGCGAGTGGATCATGCTGACCACCCTGGCGATCCTTATTCTGGGAGTAGGTGTGTGGCCCTATCCCCTGATCGAAATGATGGAAGCCTCAGTCCAGAACCTGGTTGAACATATTGTTCAATCGAAGGTTGGATGAGGACGGAAGTCATGGGATCAGGTATTAAATTGAACCGCAGAGTATACGAACGGCGCGAGGAAATTTTTTCCTTTATATGTTGTTTCGTGCCCTTCGTGGTGAATTGGATTAAAAAATGACCCTTGTTGATTTACAACTGGCGCTGCCCGAGATTTTTGTCCTTTCGATGGCCTGCGTTGTGCTTTTGGCTGACCTGTTTATTTCGGACGAGCGTCGTGGCTTGACCCACATGCTGGCCTTATTGACGCTGGTGTTTGCCGCCATTCTTACCTTGCGCGTTATGCTCCCGGTCGGCGAGGTAGCCTACGCCTTTTCGGATACATTTATCCGTGATCGGTTTGGTGACGTACTGAAGGTCTTTGCCTACATAACGCTGGCTGCCGTCTTTGTGTATGCCAAGCATTCGCTGCGCCAGTTCAAGCTGTTTAAGGGCGAGTTCTACACCCTGAGCCTGTTCGCTCTGCTCGGTGTCATGGTCATGATTTCAGCATCGAACATGATCACCGTCTACTTGGGGCTGGAATTGCTGGCCCTGTCGACCTACGCACTGGTCGCCTTTGACCGCGACTCGCGCTACGGCTCAGAGGCCGCGATGAAGTATTTCGTGCTGGGCTCTTTGGCGTCCGGCATGTTGTTGTACGGCATGAGTCTGATCTATGGTGCGACGGGGTCGCTTGATCTGGCCGTGATCAGCCAGAACATGGCTGGTGGGGCCGGTGATTCAATGATCCTGGCGTTCGGCCTTGTATTCATTGTCATTGGTATCTCGTTCAAGATTGGCGTAGTGCCTTTCCACATGTGGGTGCCGGACGTGTATCACGGCGCACCGGTTGCGATCACCACGCTGATTTCTTCATTGCCCAAGTTGGCTTATCTGGCGCTCGCGATACGGCTGCTGGATAACGGATTGATCGGTCTCCATGACGACTGGAAGAACATGCTGGCGATTCTTGTCGCGCTGTCTTTGGTTGTGGGGAATGTGGTCGCTATTGCCCAGACCAATATCAAACGAATGCTGGCCTATTCCACTATTTCGCACATGGGCTTCATGCTGATGGGCGTCATTGCGGGTACACCGGAAGGCTACTCGGCGGCAATGTTCTACGCGATTTCCTACGCCATGATGTCCGCAGGCGCTTTCGCCATGGTCATAATGATGTCCACGCCCGAACGCGAAGCTGACCAGCTTGATGATTACAAAGGTCTTGCTAAACGCGATCCCTGGCACGCTCTGTTGATGTTGATGCTCATGTTTTCGCTGGCAGGGGTGCCGGTCTTCCTCGGCTTCTTTGCCAAATGGCAAGTGATTGCCGCGGCCCTGTCGGCAGATTTCGTCTGGCTGGCCGTGCTGGCAGTTATCACGTCAGTCATCGGTGCGTTCTACTACTTGCGCATCGTCAAGCTGATGTACTTTGATCAGCCCGATGACGCCAGCGAGATCTCGGCACCGGTTGACTTTCGCGCGGTTTTGGCGATCAACGGCGTTGCCGTACTGGCCCTTGGAATTTTCTCAGGCGGCCTCATCAGCCTCTGCGTCAGTGCCTTCGTCTAGCAAGATTTTTTCTCGCAGAGGCGCGGAGAGATTGGTTACAACGAAGTACACGAAGAAAAGATTAAGAACTTACTCTCGCAGAGACGCAAAGTCGCAGAGAAAGCTATATGTCTGTCTTGGTGATTCCTTTTTCTCTGTGACCTGTCTTGACTACTAGTCGCACTCCGTCCTCATCGCCGTCCGGTATTCTTTTGCTGGACAAGCCGTCTGGAATCACCTCAAACGCTGCACTGGGTCGGGCCAAGCGTTTATTGGGTATCCGCAAAGCTGGCCACACTGGCACACTTGACCCTATGGCATCCGGCTTGCTCGTGCTGTGCTTTGGTGAGGCAACCAAGGTCTCTGGTTTCCTGCTCGAGGCCGACAAGGCATACCGCGCAGAAGCGACGCTGGGGGTTACCACCGATAGCGAAGATGCCGAGGGTCAGGTGCTTGAACGGTGGCCAGTGCCAAAACTCGATGCATGCAAAATCGAATCTGTGCTTGACGCATTTCGCGGCCCGATCGAGCAAGTCCCGCCCATGTATTCGGCCCTGAAACACAAGGGCAAGCGCCTTTATAAACTGGCTCGCGCTGGCGAGGTGGTTGAACGCCCGCCGCGCTCGGTCGTGATTCATGAGTTGACTCAACTTGATTGGTCAACGCCTAAGCTCTCGCTGAACGTTCAATGTTCGAAAGGCACCTACATCCGCTCACTCATCCGCGATATTGGCGAGGCCATGGGCTGCGGCGCGCACTTGAGCGCCTTACGACGCACGGCCAGCGCGCCGTTCAGTATTGAACGCGCCATTACCCTGGATGCGCTGGAAGCGGCAGATCAAGACCAGTCCCGTGCCAAGCTGCTGGCCCCGGACCTGGCGTTGCATCATCTGCCTGCCGTCGAACTTGATTCGGTGCAGGCGCGTCACTTGCGCCAAGGCCAGGTCATCGCTTCAGTCTCTGGTCGAACGGGTCAAGTGCGCGTTTACACCGGCGACGAATTCGTCGGCATTGGTGAACTCAACGAAGCGAAGGTGCTGAAGCCGAAACGTCTGTTCGCAAGCTCAATGTCCGCAATTCGCCCGTCCGCCAGTCCAAAGACAAATCAATGAAGCCATCCGATCAAATCGTCGATCACGATGCTAACCAAGACATCGAGGAAAAGATTGGCGATTTTTTTTCTTGTTATGGCATGAATGAAATCGTTGCACTGAAGCCTTTAGATGCTCACGACGCGAAGCCAGCCGCTGAAACTTCGCTATTGCCCGGTCGAAGTGCCAGGGATTGGAGCTCAAAATTTCGCGATGCGGTTAAATGGCCGTTGGTGAAGTTACTTACCCGCCTGCCGAGGCTTCACGGGCTCTATCTTCGAGCAACCGGTTGGCAAGATCCTGCGAGTTCAGCGCCGGTTTCGCTGTCAAAGACGGAGGTACGAGCGCTGTTTGATCGGGCCCTGGCTAATTTTTTTGCAGACGATCAAAAGCTGAGGTTCGCGCAAGCAAAAAGCCCGAAAGTCTCAGTGATTGTCGTTGTGTATAACCAGGCGGGCCTGCTGCTGCAGACCTTGAAGTTTCTCCAGCCGTCCTTAACTGACGGCGAGCTCATCGTTGTCGATAACGCATCGGACGCATCGACAAAGGCCTTACTGTCGCGGTTGCAGGGCATCACGCTGATCCAGAATAAAGACAATATAGGCTTTCTGCGGGCGGCCAACCAAGGCGCGGCTTTGGCGACGGGTGACTACCTGCTGTTTTTAAACAGCGACTGCATCGTCTTTCCTAACGCGATAGAACAAGCGCTGGATTTCATGCAGAACCACCCCGAGGCCGGTGCGATCGGTGCGCGCATTATCAACTTCAACGGCCTGCTGCAAGAAGCGGGTTCAGAGGTTCTACCAGATGGATCATGTCGCGGCATTGGGCGCGGAATGAGTCCGTTTGATTATCGCTACATGTGGACCAGGACGGTCGACTTCTGCTCGGGCGCGTTCTTGCTCACTCCCCGTCGTCTATTCGAACAGCACGGCGGATTTGATGAAGCTTATGCACCGGCATACTATGAAGAAGTCGACTACTGCCTTCGTCTCCTGAGCAATGATCACAAAACATACTACCTGCCAAAATCAACGGTACTGCATTATGAGTTCGGTAGCGAAGAGAAGCGCGGCGATGCCATAGCGCAACAAGTTCGCAATCGCAAGACTTTCCAGCGCAAGCACAAAACATTTCTTGACCAAAAAAAAAGGTTGGCCACACTAGACCGCACCGAGCGCATCGTACAGCAGGGCTTATCGGTGCTGTTCATTGATGATCATGTCCCGCACCCGGCTTTGGGCGCCGGTAGTCCGAGAGCCAAAGCCATTATTGAAGCGCTGGCACAGACCAATTCACGCGTAACGTTTTACTCAATTGCGTCGCTAGACGAGCGCTGGCAATCAATTTACGCCACCGTACCTGATACCGTGCAAGTGGTTCGCCCGGCTGGGTTGCCGAATTTGGCCGAGTTCCTCCGCCAGCACGACAACGATTTTGAGATGATAATCGTGAGTCGCCCGCACAATATGCGTAAGGTGCTGCCCGAATTGAGCAAGTTAAAGAATTTCGACAAACGGTCAAATAGGAAATCCGTTCAGCAGGCGCCGTTTGTTGTCTATGATGCCGAAGCGATTTTTTCTGATCGCGAGGTTTTGCGTGCCGGCGTACTGAACGATCCTTACCTAAAACGTCGCGCCAAGCAGGCCCGCAAGCAGGAATTCAAGTTGTTCGAAGCGTGCGATCTGGTCTGGGCGGTGAGCCCCCGAGACGCTGAGACCATTCGAGCCGGAAGTCAGGTCAGAACACAGCATGTCGGCCATGCGCTGACGACTCAACCATCGACCGCAGGCTTTGCGGATCGGCAGCATTTTCTGTTCGTCGGCTTGCTGCGAGTTGATGGCTCGCCCAACGTTGACTCCCTCCTGTGGTTTGCGCACGAAGTCTGGCCGCAAATTCGAGCAAAGCTTGGTCACGACGTCAAACTTCTGGTGGCCGGTGACTGCAGCGCCAGCTCATTGCAGCAAATCAAAGATGACTCGATTCAATTTCTCGATGTGATCGAAACCCTGGATTCCTATTACGACAGCTGTCGAGTCTTCGTCGCGCCAACCCGCTTCGCCGCCGGCGTACCGCATAAAGTCCACGAAGCCGCCGCCCACGGCTTGCCGGTGGTGGCCAGTGAACTTTTGTGCCAACAACTAGAGTGGCGCGACGGCGAAGAAATTCGCTGTGCCAATTCCAGCGAAATATTCACAGAGCGCTGCATCGAGCTCTACAGGTCAGAAGCGCTCTGGACAAAGATCCGATCAGGTGCTTTAGCGGCAGTAGAGCGCGATTGTTCAGCCGAGCAATTCCGGGAGTCAATCCGAGAATCGATTGCGCTGGCTAAGGTCCAAAAAGTCAACACCTTTAAATCGCAAAGCAGCGAAGCAGCAAAGAAGGAAATGAAAGAAAGGCAGGAAACTTGATTTTGATTTTTTGCGGGTACGGGCTGCAGAGGAATTTTTAGAGCGCACAGTCCTGTTAAAGGCGTTATCTCGCGGAGGCGCGGAGGCGCAGAGAAAAGATAAAAACAGACCATCGGTTGGTTTTTAAAAATCTTATTGAAAGTCTTTCTTCGCGCCTTTGCGTCTCAGCGAGAGTACCGCTTTTGATTTCTGCCCTGCAGTCATTGAGGCCCGACTATTTTCAGCCGGTGACTTGGTCGCGTAAGTAGGTGGGAGTGATCTTCTCGGCTGAAGTGGCATCTACGGTATCGGCCAGGGTCAGTAGGGCGTGGGCTGAGGGCCAGGTGATGTCGGCGTCTTTGGCGGGCAGGATGATCTCAGATCCGAAAGCCGCGTGCAATTGATCGCGAAAAGCTACTGCTCCGGGGCCAACGGTCTGCCACGAGCCAGCTTCGGGTGCGGACAGATCGTCGGGTGAGCCCAGCCATTCTGCCCCGATTCGAATGCGCTTTCCATCGTCTATCCGATACCAAGCAGCGTAGACCTCGCCCATTCGAGCGTCCAGAAGCGCGAGCAGCAAGGGACGCTGCCGCTCCGGATCAGCGCTTTCGGCCAAGACCTCCAGACTCGAGACGGGATAAACGGGCAGGTCATGAGCCAGCGCCAAGCCCTGAACAATGCTCAAGCCAATCCTCAAGCTGGTAAAACCTCCCGGACCCCGGCTGACCACAAGACGATCCAACTGCCCAAAGCTGAGGCCAGTCTCCGACAACAGCTCTGATGCCCAAGGCAAAATCATCCGCGCATGGCCCTGTGGCTGGACTACCCAGCGCTCGGAAATCTCAGAGCCAGTGTCTAGCGCGACGGAGCAGCTTTCGGTGGTCGATTCAATGGCTAGCGAAATCATTGCGGAATTTTACCGGCTTGTAGTCTTCAAAGGCGGTTGAATATGCAACACTATTTTTTGTTGAGATCCCTTTTTGCTCGGGTATCCGCCGCGTGGAAGTATGCATCCGTCCAAGTCAACTACTGACTTGCTTGACTCAGAGTGCGGCTTCAGAGTTCTGTCTGAGAATTCGCTCAGAATTCGAGGAGGTTTTTTATGGGCTATGCAGCTTGATTGCTGCGGTCGGCACTGCGCATTAACAAACTCTCAGCAGGAATTGAAAATGTCTCGTGCAAGCCTTCAATCATTCGCAGTGTTAAAGGTCGCTTCCTGGCCAGGATTTCATAGACACGATTTTTTTGACCGATAACAATAGCGAGGTCGGCCACTGAGAGGCCCTGCTGATCCATTCGGAATCTGATCGCTTCGATCGGCTCCGGGAAATCAATTGGATAATGCTTGCGCTCATACGCCTCAACAAGCGTTATCAGGACGTCTAGTCGATCACCTTCGGTCGAATCTGCTGCGAATCAGCGGCCAGGCTATGTTTTCACTCACTCGTTCAACAGCAGTCGATCGCGCAAAAATCGAGCGGCATCGGCGCCTGTTTCCACTCGCGTCATCTTCGGCAAGCTGCTCAGGAACAGTCGGCCGTAGGGTCGGGTGATTAGTCTGGGGTCTCCGAGGATCAGGGCACCGAAGTCATCAGTCTGGCGAATCAAGCGGCCAGCGCCCTGTTTCAGCGACAGGACAGCATGCGGCAGCTGGACTTGGGTGAATGGGTTTTCGCCAGCTTCGCGGACGGCTTTCAGGGTGGCTTCGAGCACCGGATCATCCGGGGCGGCAAAGGGGAGTTTGTCGATCACGACCAGCGTCAGATCGCGGCCGGGGACGTCTACGCCTTCCCAGAAACTGGCCGCGCCGAGTAAGACGCTGCGCGGGGTGGAGATGAAGCGCTCCAGCAGTACAGGTCGTGGTGCTTGTTCCTGAACCAGTAGATTGAAGTCGCTGTTGGCGCGCATCCAGTCGGCGGCGCGGTTGAGGGCGCGGTGTGAGGTGAACAGTAGGAACGTGCGACCGCCGTTGGCTCGAATGACGGGCAGGGCGGCTTCGAGTAGGGCCTGGGTGTGGTTGGGGTGATTTGGCTCGGGTAGGTTGTCGGGAATCCACAGTCGGGTTTGCTCGGCGTAGTCGAATGGGCTATCGACGACCAGGGTTCTGGCCGCTTCCAGGCCTAATCGGCGGGTAAAGTGAT
>JGI12109J20283_10263628_pt1 | contig 11610 bp, 9 predicted proteins | sample ElkSlonscriptome_12_FD_20283 | JGI IMG/M metagenome (IMG submission 20283) | reverse complement strand
GAGATCCTCGCAGCCCCGGTAGCCGAGATCCTCGAGATAGCGGCCGTAGTAGGGCCGGGCGTGGCCCATCATCACCTGGGGCGGGGTGTCGAAGCCCGCCACCAGCAGTCCGCATTCGTCGTTGATGGAGAGATTGAAGGGACCGACGATGCGCTTCAACCCCTGCGTTCGCAACCAGCTCTCGGCCTGGGCGGTGAGCGCCCGGAAGATCGCCGCATCGTCCACCGCGTCCAGCATGCCGAAGAAGCCCGTGTGGCGGTCCTGGTGCTGCTGGTAGAGCTCGTCCACCTGGGCGCAGATCCGGCCCAGCGGCTCGCCGTTACGGTAGGCCAGCCAGGCCTGTACCCGGGCATGCTGGAAATAGGGATTTTTCGCGGGCGAGAAATGCTCGCGGCGTTCCATGAGCAATGGCGGCACCCAGTGGGGATCGTCCCGGAACACCCGCCAGGGCAGGCGCAGGAAGGCCTTGACATCCGGTTTGCCGAGCACCGGCTCGATGCGGATGGTGTCGGCGGAATAGCCCGGGCGCAGAGTGACGGGATCGTCGTCCTGGGCTGATGGAGAGGGCGAATTGGTGGGAACCATGAGTATCCGTTTGTCTCATAAAAGATACAAAATCCGCGGCAACGCGGCGCGGACGGGTCCGTCGACGGTGCGGTTCGCTACCCCGGACAGGGCCGATTATCATTCCGGCAGGATACGCAAAACATCCGTGGGTAAGGCTTTCGCGACCATCAACCGGTTCCGGGCAGTGGCGCTTTTTCACGTAGTTTTCATGGCTTGGCTGCTATCACCCGGGAAACCTTCGGTCATCGGTGGTTGTCCCGGATACCATCGGGAACGTATCGGTGGCCGACCAGTGGCGGTTTCCGCAATAATGTTCTATTCAGGATACACAGTTTGTCAGGATTATTATAGAATGACCATATTTGCGCGGGCACGACAAAGTCGTTGCGTGGCGACGACAAAGCCCGACAGGTCCGTAACCAGGCTGCCCCCGGCGCCGGCGGACCCGAAGAGCACCGATTTCATGGTAGACTTGCAAGGTTTTGTGCCTGCAAGTTTTCGATACATTTTGTCCTAGGGGGAAGGTCAGTTGTCTTTGGAAGCAACACCAACCGAGAATAGGCTACCTCCACGCGGCGGTGATTTTGCCACGCTGGCGGAAGCCCTTGATTATGCAGCCGAAGGCGAGACCGGGTATAACTTCTACACGGGCCGGGGCGAGCTCTATGCGGTATTGCCCTACGCCGATCTGCGCCGTGATGCGCAGCGTATAGCGAGGCAGTTTCTCTGTCTCGGGCTTTGCCAGGGTACCCGGGTCGCGCTGGTGGCGGAGACCAATCCGGACTTTCTCAGGTTCTTTTTTGCCTGCCAGTATGCCGGTCTGGTGCCGGTGCCGTTGCCGGTGCCCATCAACCTGGGTAGCCACCGCGCCTATGTGCGCCAGCTCCGGGATATGCTGATCAGTTGTCAGGCCGACGTGATCATCGCCCCCGGCGGTCTGGTGCCGTTCGCCCGGGAGGCCGCCGAGGAGCTGCGCCCGCGCTTCGTGGGCGATCCGCAGACCTTTGCCGAGTTGCCCGAGAGCCAGCGGCCGCTGTGCCAGCCGAATCCGGACGACGTGGCGTACCTCCAGTATACTTCCGGCAGCACCCGGTTTCCCCGGGGGGTGATGATCACCCAGCGCACGGTGATGAGTAACCTCTGGTCCATCATCAACGACGGGGTGAAGATCGGCCCTGGCGACCGCTGCGTGTCCTGGTTGCCCTATTACCACGACATGGGGCTGGTGGGGTTGATCCTCACCCCGGTGGCCTCGCAGATGTCGGTGGATTACCTGGGCACCCGGGAGTTCGCCATGCGTCCGCGCCAGTGGCTGTCGCTGCTGAGTCGGAGTCGTGCCACCATCTCCTTCAGCCCGCCGTTCGGCTACGAACTCTGTGCTCGCCGGCTGCGCCCGGAGGAAGCCGATAAGTTCGATCTGTCCCGTTGGCGGGTGGCCGGGGTGGGCGCCGAGACCATCCGTCCGGAGTCTTTGGCCCGGTTCGCCGAGGCACTGGCCCCCAGCGGTTTCGACCCCCGCGCTTTTCTGGCCTGCTACGGCATGGCGGAGTGCTCGCTGGCGGTGAGCTTCGCGCCGCTGGATCAGGGGGTGGGCATCGACACCGTGGACGGCGACCATCTGGCCGCCACCGAGGAAGTGCGCCCGGTGAGCCCTGACACCGCCGGTATCCGCATCAACCGCTTCGTGGACTGCGGCGAGCCGCTGCCGAGTTTCGAGTGCCAGATCCGTAACGACGCGGGCGAGGAACTGCCCGAGCGCCACAGCGGGGTGATCTTCGTGCGTGGTCCCAGCGTGATGTCGGGCTACTTCAACGACCCGGAGAATACCCGCGAGGTGCTGGCCGCCGACGGCTGGCTGAACACTGGCGACATCGGCTACCGGGTGGGCCGGCGGTTGTTCATCACCGGCCGCAAGAAGGATCTGATCATCATCAACGGGCGCAACATCTGGCCCCAGGATCTGGAGTATCTGGCCGAGCAGCAACCCGAGGTGCGCCCGGGCGATGCGCTGGCGTTTGCCGCGCCGGGGCCGGACGGCGAGGACACCACTATATTGGTGGTGCAGTGCCGGGAGGCCGACAAGAACCGCCGGGCGGAACTGGCGGAGCGGCTGCAGAAGCTGATCCGCGAGGATGTGGGGATCGACTGCTACATCGACCTGGTGCCCCTGCACACCCTGCCGCGTACCTCCTCGGGGAAGCTGTCGCGCTCCAAGGCCCGGCAGAACTTCATCGAGTCCCACGACTGGCAGCGCCATCTGCTGGCTAGCCAGACCCGGATCGACCGGCGCGCCAGTTAGCCACCGGTGGCCACCGTCGCCATCACCGGGGCGACCGGTTTCATCGGTCGTCGGTTGCTGACGACCCTCGCCGACGATGGCTGGCGGTGCCGGGTGTTGGTGCGCCGCGACGACGGCCGGCCTTGGCCGCCCGATACCACGCCGGTAGCGGGTTCCCTGGAAGACGAGAACTCCCTGGAACGACTGGTGACGGGCGTCGACGCCGTGGTCCATTGCGCGGGTCGGGTGCGCGGCGCCACCCGGCGGGGATTCTCGCAGGTGAATGCCGAGGGCACCGCGCGGCTGGTCCAGGTCCTGAACCGGCAATCGCCACCGCCCTACACGGTGATGCTCTCCTCGCTGGCGGCCCGGGAGCCGCGATTGTCGGCCTATGCCGCCAGCAAGCGCGAGGCCGAGCGCCGGCTCGCCCTGGGTGGCGAGCGTCTGCATTGGGCGATACTGCGCCCGCCAGCGGTGTACGGACCGGGCGACCGGGAATTGTTGCCGCTGTTCCGCGCCCTGCTGTGGGGCGTGGGGCCGGTGTTCGGCGCTCCCGGAGCGCGGCTGTCGTTGATCCACGTGGATGATCTGGTGGCCGCCATCCACGCCTGCCTGCGGCGCCGGCCGGAGGGGTTGTTCGAACTCCACGACGGCAAATCCGCCGGCTACGACTGGGCCGACATTCTCGCCATCGCCGCCACCGTACGCGGTGGGCCGGTGCGGCGCCTGCCGGTGCCGGGCTGGCTGCTGGGGGCGCTGGGCCGGGGCAATTTACTGTTCAGCGCCCTGCTGGGGCGCTCGCCCATGCTCACCCCCGGCAAGGTGCGGGAACTGCGCCACCCCGACTGGGTGTGCGACAATGCCGCCTTCAGCGCCGCCAGCGGCTGGGTACCGCGGATCGGGCTGGCGGAGGGCCTGCGCCAGTTCCACGACACCCACCGCGATGCCCGGGCGTCCCGCGTCGACCGACAGGTTTGAGGAACCACCATGACCGATCATCAGGAAGTTCAGAGCGCCATCATCGAGACCCTGCAACCGTTCCGCAAGGCGGGTATGACGCTCAGCGGCGACACCCAACTGGTGAACGACCTGGGCCTGGATTCCGTCAAGGTGATGGAGTTGCTGTTGCAGGTGGAGGATCGCTTCGATATCTCCATTCCGCTGAATATCCTGCCCGATGTGCATACGGTGGACGATCTGGCCCGGGCGATTCACAAGTTGATGGAAGCCTCATGAGTATTTTCGACAAGTTCCAGCATATCCGCGAGACCCGGGAGCGGCTGGCCGCCCTGGGCCTGACGCCCTTCGGCGCCGAGACCACGGAGATCTACTCCGCCACCGAGGGTCTGATCGAGGGCCGCCGGACGATCCTGGCCGGCACCAACAACTATCTCGGCATGACCTTCCAGCCCCGCTGCATCCAGGCCGCCCGGGAGGCGCTGGCCGAGCAGGGCACCGGCACCACCGGTTCGCGCATGGCCAGCGGCACCTACGGTGGCCATGCCGCGTTGGAGCGCGAGTTCGCCGCCTTCTACGGCGAGCCCGCCTGCATCGTGTTCACCACCGGCTACCAGGCCAATCTCGGTATCCTCTCCACCCTGGCCGGACGCGGGGACGTGCTGCTCATCGATGCCGACAGCCACGCCAGCATCTACGATGGTGCGCGCATGAGCGAGGCCGAGGTGATCCGTTTCCGCCACAACGACCCGATGGATCTGGACAAGCGCCTGCGGCGGCTGGGCGAACGTGCGAAGAACGCGCTGATCGTGGTGGAGGGCATCTACTCCATGCTGGGCGACACCGCGCCGCTTGCCGAGATCGTCCAGGTGAAGAACCGCCACGGCGCCTATCTGCTGGTGGACGAGGCCCATTCGCTGGGCATCCTCGGCGAGCGTGGGCGCGGTCTGGTGGAGCAGGCCGGGGTGCAGGATCAGGTGGATTTCATCGTCGGCACCTTCAGCAAGAGCCTGGGCAGCATCGGCGGGTTCTGCGTGAGCCGCCATCCGGAACTGGAGCTGGTGCGTTTCGCCAGCCGCGCCTACGTGTTTACCGCCTCCGGCACCCCGGCCATTATCGCCGGCGCCCGAGAGGCCCTTCGGATCCTCGCCGGGGGGCAGGAACTCCGGGCGCAACTGCGCGACAACGGCCGGCGTCTGCACGGTGGCCTGCGGGAACTGGGTTTCCGACTGGGCTGCGCCGAGCCCGGGCCGGTGGTGGCGGTGGTGATGGACAGCCCCGAGCAGGCCATCGAACACTGGGGTCGGCTGCTGGCCGCGGGCGTGTATGTGAATCTGGTGCTGCCGCCCGGGGCGCCGGACGGCCACTCGCTGTTGCGGGTGAGCCTGAGCGCCGCCCATACCATGGCCCAGGTGGAGGCGATTCTCGGCGCCTTCGCGAGCCTGCGGGTCAGCGAGCCGGCCCCGGCGGACTGAGCAGGGCGGGTCGGCATCATGCGTCTGTTGTGGACTTTCATGCGGGCCTATCCGGGCCAGTGTGCCATCATGCTGGTGGCCATGCTGCTGGCCGGGCTCATGGAGGGGATCAGCCTGTCGGCGTTTCTGCCACTTCTGGACATCGCCATCAGCGGCGAGGCCGGGCCCCGTAGCGAGGTGTCCCGGCGGGTGGCGGAGGTGCTCGGCGAACTGGGGCTGTCCCCCACGGTGGGGGTGCTGCTCCTCATCATGCTCTGCGGGGCGCTCCTGAAGAACCTGCTGGGCCTGCTGGCCCGCAAGAAGGTGGGCTATACGGTGGCCCAGGTCACCACGGATCTGCGCCTGCGGCTGCTCCGGGCGCTTCTCAACACCCGCTGGCAGTATTTTCTCGACCAGCGCATCGGCGGGCTCGCCAATGCCATGTCCTCGGAGACGGTGCGCGCCAGCGACGCCTACGTGAGCGGCACCATGATGCTCACCCTGGTGATCCAGACCGGGGTCTACCTGAGCTTCGCGGTGATCGTCTCGTGGCGGGCGACGCTGGCCTGTCTGGCCATCGGCGTACTGGTGCTGACGGTCTCCCACGGGTTGGTGGTGATGGCGCGAAACGCCGGTAAGTACCAGACCCGGTTGATGAAATCCCTGCTGGCGCGGCTTGCCGACACGCTTCAGTCGGTGAAGCCGCTGAAGGCCATGGCCCGGGAATCCCTGGCCGATCGGGTGTTGCAGGCCGAGACCGGGGAACTGAACCGCGCCCTGCAACGCCAGGTATTCAGCGCCGAGGTGTTGCAGGCCACCCAGGAGGTGATGGTCACCAGCGTCATCATCCTGGGCGTGTACGTGGCGCTGGTGCATCTGGCCATCCCGCTGGCGGAGGTGATCATGCTGGCGGTGGTGCTGGGCCGGGTGCTGAGTTATCTCGGCAAGGTGCAGCGCCAGTACCAGAAGGTCACCACCAAGGAGAGCGCTTACTGGTCGTTGGAGGAGACCATCCGCCGGGCCGAGGCGGTGGCCGAGCACCCCGGTGGCGGCGTGGCGCCCACGCTGGACGCCGAGATCCGCCTGGAGCGGGTGAGTTTCGCCTACCACGACCAGCCGGTGCTGCGGGAATTGTCGCTGACCCTGCCCGCCGGCAGCTTCACCACCCTGGTGGGACCCTCCGGGGTGGGCAAGACCACCGTGGTGGATCTGGTGATCGGGCTGCTGCAACCCACCGCCGGGCGGGTGCTGGTGGACGAGGTGCCGTTGCCGGAACTGGATCAGCGGCGCTGGCGGGAGTTGATCGGCTACGTGCCCCAGGAAAACCTGCTGCTCCACGATACCTTGCTGGCCAACGTCACCCTGGGCGATACCCGCTTCAGCGAGACCGACGTGGAGGAGGCGCTACGCGCCGCCGGGGCCTGGGACTTCGTGGCGGATCTGTCTGAGGGCATGCATACCCTGGTGGGGGAGCGGGGCGTGCGCTTCTCCGGCGGTCAGCGCCAGCGCATCATGATCGCCCGGGCGCTGGTGCATCGCCCGCGCCTGCTGGTGCTGGACGAGGCTACCAGCGCCCTGGACCCGGACAGCGAGGCGGCCATCTGTGCCACCTTGAAGGCTCTCGGCGGGCGGATCACGGTGCTGGCCATCTCCCACCAGAGTGCGCTGGTGGAGGCCGCCGACCGGATCTACCGGCTGCGCGACGGCACGGCGGTGCTGGAGCGGGGGCAGGCATCCACGGGTGAGGCGCTGGAGCCGGTCTCTTAGAGGCGGCCCCTACAGGTTCTCCGGTATGCACAGGCCATCGAAGAATGACACCATGGTTGACGAACTCTCGGTCCTGCAACGGGTGAGCGCCGCCGATGTGCGCGCCGAGCCCTTTCCCCATCTGGTGGTGGAGAACGCCCTGCCGGCGGATCTCTGTGATGCGCTGCTGGCAAGTTACCCTGAGCCTGCGGATCTCGGCGTGGATCTGGCCGAGAACAACAGTCGCTGGAGCGTGGGCGCGGTGGCGGCCGGCGCCAATCCCGTGGTGCCGACGCTGTGGCGGGAATTTCTCGCTTACCATGCCTCTGCCGCGTTCTTCCAGCGGCTCGTGGAGCTGTTCGGCGCTTTTATCGTCGCCCTTCATTCCCAGCGCTATCCGGATTTGTCGAGTCTCCAGGCGCTTCGCCCGGGCCTGCGGGTACGGGACGACTGGCGCGGGGCCGATGTGTTGCTGGATGCCCAACTCGGCGGCAATACCCCGGTGTGGACAGCCTCCTCGGTGCGGGGGTTGCACGTGGACAAGGGCGATAAGCTGTTCTCGGGATTGTTTTACCTTCGCCGGAACGACGACGACGCCCGTGGCGGTGATCTGGAGATCCACCGTTTTCGCCCGAATCTGCCCGTCTGGCGGCGCGCGCGCGCCTTCGACGAGTACAGCGTCGACCCCGGGGCGGCGGAATGGGTGGCCACGGTCCCTTACCGGAACAACACCCTGGTGCTGTTCCTGAATTCCTTGGAGGCCCTGCACGGGGTGACGGTGCGCGAGCCCACCGCCCACTGCCGGCTGTTCATGAATCTGGTGGGGGAGGTGAACCCGCCCCTGTATCGTTATCCCCGCTCCGAGTCCTGGCTACCCCCGCCGCGACGCCTGGGCAAGCGGCTGCGACGCTGGATGACGCGTCCCGCTGCCGGCTAGCGCGGTGAGCGGGCGGCGTGAGCCCCGGGTGTGGCTGCTGGCGAGCTACCGGGCCGGCGAGAATACCCAGATCCGCGCGCTGGCCGAGGCGCTGGACTGGCCCTACGAGATCAAACGTCTGGTGTACCGTCCCCTGGCCTGGCGCCCCCATCTGCTGTGCCGGGAAGATCTCGCGGGGCTGGATCGGGCCGCCTCCGATCCCCTCACCTCGCCCTGGCCGGATCTCATCATCAGCGCCGCGGTGCGCAACGAACCCGCGGCCCGCTGGATCCGTCGCCGGGCCGAGCATCCGGTGAAACTGGTATTCCTGGGGCGGGTGTGGGCGGGGCTCGAAAATTTCGATCTGGTGGTGACCACGCCCCAGTATCGCCTGTCCGATCACCCCCGGGTGCTCCGCAACCTCACCACCCAGCAGGCCATCACCCCCGAAAGGCTGGCCGATGCCGCCCGGGACTGGGCGGCAAGCTTCGCGCACCTGCCCCGGCCCCGGGTGGCGGTGCTGGTGGGCGGCACCAGTGGTCCCCACGCGCTGGATGCCCGCGCCGCCACGCGCCTGGCCGGCGAGGCGGGCGCGCTGGCCGGTGACGGCGGCTCGCTGCTGGTTACCACCAGCGCCCGTACTCCGGCAGCAGCGGCGGCGGCGCTGGCCCGGCATCTGGACATGCCCCATCATCTGCATCGCTGGGCGCCCGATGCCGCCAATCCCTATCTGGCCATGCTGGCACTGGCCGAGCGGATCGTGGTCACCGGCGATAGCATCGCCATGGTCTCGGAGGCCATCGCCACCGGCAAGCCGGTGCATATCTTCGATCCCGGCAGCGGGCGGGAGGCCATGGGGCCGGTGGCGGCGCGGCTGCCGTCGCTGTCGTGGTGGCGGGGCTGGAACCGGGAGCGCGGTAAGGCCCTGGCTTACCGCCTGTTGATGCGCCTCGGACCCCCGCGCCTGAGCCGGGACATCCGACTGGTACACCGGCAACTGGTGGCCTCGGGGCGGGCGGTGTGGCTGGGGCAGCCGTTTCCCGATGCGCCGCCATCGCCCCTGGCGGATCGGGAGCGCAGCGTGGCGCGGGTGCGGCAACTCCCGGGTCTGCTGGCACCACCCCCGCCGCCCCGCACCTGGCTGCTGCTGGGTCACAAGGCCGGCGACAACACCCAGCTCCGGGCGCTGGCCGGGGCGCTGGGCTGGGTCTGGGAGGAGCGCAGGCTCCGCTACCGGCCCTGGGAGTTGCCGGTCGGACGCTTGCTGGGCGCCACCCTGCTGGGGGTGGATCGTGAGCGCTCGGACAGACTCGAACCGCCCTGGCCGGATCTGATCCTCACCGCCGGGCGTCGCAACGAACCGGTGGCCCGCTGGATCCGTCGCCAGGCCGGCGCCGCCACCCGTATCGTCCATGTGGGCCGGCCCTGGGCGCCGCTGGGGGTCTTCGATCTGATCATCGCCACGCCCCAGTACCAGTTGCCCCAACTGCCCTGGATCCAGATGAACCGGCTGCCCCTGCAAGGGCTGGACAGGACGCGGCTGGCGGCGGGGGCGCGGGACTGGCGGGAACGCTTCGCGCGATTGCCCCGCCCCTGGATCGGGGTATTGGTGGGGGGTGCCAGCGGCCCCTATCACTTCGACGCGCCGGAGGCCGGGCGACTGGCGGCGGCCCTGAACCGGCTGGCCACCGAGACCGGCGGGTCGATCCTGGGCACCACCAGCGCCCGCACCGGTGCGATCGCCGCCTCAAGGCTGGGCGATGGCCTCAGGGTGCCGAACTACTTTCATCGCTGGTACCGGGAGCCGTCCGGCGAGAATCCCTACGCGGCCATTCTGGCGCTGGCCGACCGGCTGGTGGTCACCGGCGAGAGCATGTCTATGTTGGCCGAGGCGGTGGCCACGGGCAAGCCCGTGCAGGTGTTTCCCCTGGGGGAGGGGCGGTTCGCCATGGGGCCGCTGGTGGGGCAGGCCACGCATCCGTGGTGGCGGAGTCTGCGCAACTGGCGCTTTCGTGCCCTCAGTCACCGGCTGGCCATGCGCCTCGCGCCCCGCCGTTTTCGCCGGGATGTGCGGGTGATGCTGGATCGGCTGGTGGCCGAAGGGCGGGTGAGCTGGCTGGGGGAACCGCCGCCACCGGGCGGGAACCCCTTATCTCTGGATGAGCTCCAACGCAGCGCCCGGCGAGTGCGGCGGCTGATGGGCCTGGATGCCGCCGGGCCGCCATCGTCCACGGCGGATGCTATAGTTCCGGAATCTTCAGGGGAGGGGTCGTCGTGATTGTGCGTATCACCATGAGTCTGGTCGTGTTGCTGGCGATGCTAGCCGGCGCGGCGCAGGGCGCCGGGTTGAGTTCCCGGGAATGGGAACTGGATCGGCAGATCATCATCGAGGATGTGCTGGGCACGCTCACCGAGCGCTTCAGCCAGCAGGATAGGGGCAGTTCCGCCGAGTTCGGCATCGCGGTGCTGGCGCAGTTGAAGGCGGTGCGGGACAAGATCCACGACGATAGCTACCACATCATGCGCAACACGGTGCTCACCATGAGCGAGGATTTCGCCAAGCTCACCGAGGAGGCGCCGGAGGATACCAGCCATTTCATCCACCGCTGGCAGGCGGCGGATGGCTATATCCGCACCAAGATCAACTACGTGGGGGATCTGCTGACCATTACCGGGCGCTGAGGGGCGAGGGCATTGCTATTTTGCCCGGTGCCTTGAGATTGCTTCACGGGTCATCGCGGATTTCCCGGTGGATCGCCCAGCGCTCCCGGGGGCTGACGATGCCGGCGAAGGGCGATGAGGAGCGCAGACGACGGGTGTTCTCGCTGTCGGAGACGAGTATTGCCAGGATCTCCGGGAGGGGCCGTTCCAGCAGTGTCCGCCACTCCCGTAGCCAGCCCGGCAGACGATCCTCGGAGTAGCTCCGCGCCCAGCGCTCCAGATTGGCCCGGGCGTGGCCGAGGACACGTTCGGGGTCGGCTTGCAGGCGTTTGGCGATCAGGCGGTGGCGGGCCAGGATGCGCTGTTCGATGAGGCGTTGTCTGTCCATGGCCGGCGTATAGCCAGGGCAACGGCGGGATCGAGCCGGCACCTGGACTATCCCTCCAGTTCTTCCCGGAGCCAGTCGAACATCACGGGAATGGTGGGCGTGTCGTCGTCGTCGATCAGACAGCGCCGACGCAGCCAGCGTCGGGCGGCGCGTTCCAGTGTAACGGTCTCGCCGAGAGCCAGCGCTTCCATGGCCTCGCGGGCTCCAGGCGGGGCGCTACGGTGGATGTTGCGGAAGTAGTAGATGGCGTCGCCCTCCAGGCGAATGCCCTCATCCACCGCATGTAGATCCGCCCCGATGGCCTGGCAGCGTTGCTGATCGTTCAGGCGGTTGACCAGGGTCTGGCCGTAGAGCTGGAGCAGCATGGGCTGACCGCCGGTGCGCTGGAAGATTTGTCCGGCCATATCCTTGGGGATGGCGCCGGCGGGGAATTCGGGGATGGGACTGGTGAGCAGATCCAGGGCGGTGGGCCGGTCCAGATGACCGATTCGCAGTTCCCGGACGTTGACAAAGTGATCGTCCCAGATGCCGTCCAGTTCGTCGAAGGGGGCAGAGCCGGAGACCAGCAGGCAGAGCTTGCGGCGGTGCTGGATGGTGGCGCGGAACAGGCCCATGAGTCGCAGGAGATCCCGCCGGTCGCCGG
>JGI12109J20283_10473588_pt1 | contig 11613 bp, 6 predicted proteins | sample ElkSlonscriptome_12_FD_20283 | JGI IMG/M metagenome (IMG submission 20283) | reverse complement strand
CGCCTCTGTCGAGACTGGCTCGTTCCGGGCGTCCGGAATATCGGCCGCAGGGGTCGCGTTCGCGCCCGGGCCTCTCGCTCTGCCGGGTGACCGGACGACCGTTGGAGCGAAGGCGTCCGCCGAGCCCTCACCGAGCAGCTCGTCGCGCCATTCTTGGACCCTTTGGGGGCGTTTCGCGGGGTTCAGCTCGCAAGCGTGATCGATCGCTTTGAGGAATTCCTCTGGGAAGCGACCGCGGCAAGCCTCCAGAGCCGGTGACTGAGGATCGGAGAGGAGGCGTTGCGAGGCGCTCTTCGGGGCCATCCCGGTCACGGCCCGGTAGAGGGTCGCTCCGAGTCCGTAGATATCGGTCCAGGGTCCCTGCTCCCCGGCCTCCTGATGTTGCTCGAGCGCGGCATAGAGCGGCGTGAAGGTTGCGAAGACGGATCGCTCTCCACCCTTGGCGAGATACTTGGCGGACCCGAAATCGATGAGAACGGGCGAGCCGTCGCTTCGTATCAAGATGTTCGCAGGCTTGATATCCCGATGGAGGATGCCGCCGGAATGCACACGGGCCAAGCCGCTGAGCAAGGGTTCGATGATGTCCCGCAGCTCTTGGAACGAGAGCGCTCCGCGTTCTTCGAGGAGTTCGGAAAAGGGTCGGCCATGCTCGAATTCCATGAACATGTAGGCGCTGCCGTTGAGCTCGCGGTAGCGGGTGACCCGCACGATATTCCGGTGGGGGGTTGGGCGCGCGAGCCCCCACAGCGTCTTCGCCTCTTGAAGGAACCGTTCGCGTGCCCAGCCGAAGGCCTCGTTGGTGGTCGCCGACAATGGTTCGATGCGGCCGTTCGGCATGCGTCGGGCGAGATCCGTCGGGAGGAACTCCTTGATCGCGACGGTCTCGTCCAGATAGGTATTTTCACCTTGATAGACCACGCCAAAGCTGCCGGTACCGAGGACCCGAACGATTCGGAACTCCTCGATCATCCCGCCGATTGGCAGGGCGTGGTCCTCAGTCTCTGCGAACATGCCTAGCGTAGTGATACGGCACCATCAGCCCCAGATATGCATAGGTGGCAGTCCTCCGCAAGCCTAACGAGACCATAGCGCTGTGTCGCCGGGCGAACAATGGCGGCGCTTGAACGCTGCCTGCTGAGCAGCAACGTTGCCAGAGTTTGCTCGCGGCTGCAGATGCAGTCTTGCCCAGGATCAGTGATCGGCCAACCATGACGCGTCAGTTAGATCTCGTTCTCAACGTGATAGCCTACGACGGGCGGGCACCCACGCAGGCCTTGGGCGCGCGCTGTGCCGGCGAAACCTGCGTCTTGGGTCGTCACCCGACCTGCCAGCTCGAGCTGCCGGACCCCGAGTCCCAAATCTCCGGGCGCCACGCCTTGGTCGAGCGTTGCGGCGACGGATTCTCGCTGACCGACATCAGCACCAATGGGACTTTTCTGAACGACGTCGAGACCCCGCTCGAGCCAAACCAAAGGGTCAATCTGCACGACGGCGACCGATTGCACATCGGTCCATACACGATCGCGGTCGCCTTCGCCACGGCGGCGGGTGCATCCCACCTTGAGCCGCCTGCCCCTAAGCCACGACAGGCCTCGGAAGCGGTCCCGGGCGTCCGCTCGAGCGCGGATATTCTGGAGCTTATCGGTGCGGGACCGGATACACCAGCGGCACCGCCGCCGACACACCGCCATCTAGATCGCCCAGACGACCAGTCGAGGTGCGCGCCGAAGCCCGCGGAACCTTCGAGGCCACCCGCGGCGCGAGAGGCCAAGCGCGTAACCTCGGCTTCGCAGTTGCACGCTGCTCCTCCGCCGCGGCCCGCCGATGCGCTAGCGGCCCAGCCAAGCCGCGACAGCGGCGTTGCGCCCCACGAGCCGTCATCTCGATCGCCCACCCCGGATCCGGCAGACGCGGCGACGGCGCTGGCAGGCACCGGCGACTGGGAGACGTCCGGAGAGGCGACTGGATCCGCGGTCAACGACCCCGCAAGAGCATGCCGCAATCCTGCCGGCGATTCGCGAGCCTCGCCGGACGCCGGGACCTCGATCGCCCCCCGCCCGGATTTGAGCCTCCGGGAGGAATCGGCCGTTGTGGCCACCGACCCGAGCCCGGAGGCGGCCGATGGCGTCAATGCCTGTCGAGCAATTCCGCAAGCCGGCATCGGCGACGCGACACGCGTTCGAGCTGAAGTCGATGTTCGAAACGATGTCGATAAGGAGGAACCGTCGGCCAACGCGTCAGCGCAAGCAGCCGAGCTGAAGGCGTTTCTGTCAGGTCTCGGCACTGGCGATCTGGCCGAGATTCGCGATCCCGAGCACGTCCTGCGCGCCTCGGGTGAGCTACTGCGGGCCATGACGCATGGGCTCATGGCCGTGATGATGGCGCGCGCCAGCTTCAAGAGCGAGCTTCGCCTCGGCGTGACGACCATCCGGGCGAGCGACAACAATCCGTTCCAGTTCTGTGCCGATCCAGAAGATGCGCTCGAGCGACTGCTTTGGCGCCCCAGCCGCGGGTTTCTAGAACCGGCAACGGCAGCACGCAAGGCATTCGACGACGTACAGGAACATCATATGGCGTTGATGGCCGGGCTGCGCGGCGTCCTGCAGGCGCTACTCGCCCGTCTCGAGCCGCACGGCATCAAGCAAGAGGCAGACCGGCAAGCTGGCCTCGATCGGCTGCTGCCCAACGCCCGCAAGGCCAAGTGCTGGGACCTTTTCGTGGCGGCATTCGACGAGATAGCAGACGATGTCTCGGAAGACTTCATGCAGCTGTTCGGAGACGCATTCAACCGCGCCTACGACGATCAGGTCGAGCGGCTGTCCAAGGCGAGAAGTCGCGATTGAGTCGAAGCGGGTCTCTCCGGGCCTCCGCAGATGAGCGAAGACAGGACGATCCTTGCCGGAACCGCAGGCGGACCAACCGTCATCCGTCCCCGGCCGGGCGGTCGGGGCAGAGCCGCTCCCAAACCGTCGCCGAGTCCAACCCCGTCCCGCGCTGCAGAGTCGGAGGACCTCAGCACCGCGGTGGATCCGAACCCGCTGGTCGGTTGTGCCGCCGGGTTGCTGAGCCTCGCTTCCGAGCTGCGCAATACCCCCTATCCGCCAGATCCATCGTCGCTGCGCGAGCGGCTCATCGGCCAGGTCAACGCGTTCGATCGGTGCGCTCGGGCCTATGGCATGACCGATAAGGTTGTGCTTCCAGCGCGCTATGCGCTGTGTGCCCTGCTCGACGAAGCGGTGCTCGTGACACCCTGGGGCGCCGACAGCCTTAGGAACGAGGCGGGCCTACTGATGCTGTTCCACAGCGAGGCCTCGGGGGGCGGGAAGTTCTTCGCCGCCCTGGAACGGCTCCTCATGGAGCCGAGCGCACATCAGCAGTTGCTGGAGCTTTTCTATCTCTGCCTCGCCATGGGCTTCCAAGGGCGTTACCGAACTGAGCCGGACGGACGGCGGGCATTGCAGGAGATTCGAGCGCGGCTCTACGCCGCGATCCGCGCCCAGCATGGCGACCCCGAGCAAGAGCTCTCTCCGCGCTGGCGTGGGGTCGACAGCCACCGCGAGTCGCGCCTGCGACGGTTCCCCCTTTGGGTGGCTTGGGCGATTGCGAGCATCGCACTCCTGGGGCTGTACAGCGCCCTCTTGTTGGACCTCCATCGAGCATCCGACACGGTCTTCGCCGAGCTGGCGCGCCTCGGCGACGACCTGAGCGTGCCGGTCGAACGAGAGGCCGTTGCGACCCGGGTCGTCCGCGCCAAGACAGAGCCGGTTCCAGAACAATCGGCGCCACCGGCAACCGGTCGCCCCGCTGAAGCGCCGGGCGCAGGGGCCGGCGACCTCCCGGCCTCGCCAGCCGTCGCATCGGCACCGGAAGCGTCCCGACGCACACTGCGACAGCTGCTAGCCGACGAAATCGAGGCCGGGCACGTCGAGGTGGTCGACCGGGCTCTTGGCGAGACGGTCGTAATGGGCGGCGGATCTCTGTTTCCTTCCGGTCAGGCCGAGCTTCGACCCGCCGTAACCGACCAGCTGTCGCGTGTCGCAGCCGCCCTCGCGCGGCTACCAGGACGTATCCTGATCAGCGGTCATACCGATAGCGTGCCCATCCGAACGCTGCGGTTCCCATCTAATCAAGTGCTTTCGCAGGCGCGTGCCGACAACGTCCGGCGCTTTCTGGCCGAGGTGCTCGGCCCCGACGCTCGCCTGACCGCTGAAGGGCGCGCCGCGACGGAGCCGCGGATCACCGAGGACCCGAGGGATGCGCGAAACCGACGGGTCGAGATCACTTTGATTCCCGACGGCGCCGCGCCGGCCCATGCCGGCTAATCCTCCCTGGCGTGGACGAATGTGTACCGCCCACCGTTTGAGGGATAGGCGCCACGAGGCGGGCGCGGGTGCTGATTGGTTGCCCGCCAGCACGGGTCCGATATGCCGGCATGTCGAGCTTGAAAGAGCGATCAAGCAGTTGGGAGCGCATGCCTAGGCTGGCCACCTTGCGCGCTCGGCGCTGGCTCTCAAGCCTGGTCGGCACACTGGCGTTGGCGCTGCTTGTCTGGTACGCGGGTGATCTCATCACCATCGCTGGAAAAGTGCCCCTCGGTCCACCGTCGCGGCGCCTCGTCGTCGCCGCCGGCCTCCTCGTCGCCTGGGTCCTGGCCCAGGTTGTCGTGGCGACTCGCTCGCGAACGCGCGACAGGCATCTCCTCGGTCACCTGGCCTCGCCGCGGCCCGATGATCCCGATCCGGCGCGCGCCGCCTCCGGCGAGGAAAGGGCGGTGCTCGAGAAGCGCTTCCAAGACGCCCTTCGGCTGCTGCGGAGCCGCGCTACGCGACGCCGCTTAAAGGGCCGTTTGGCTTCTCAACTGCCCTGGTATCTGATCATTGGCCCGCCCGGTAGCGGTAAGACGACTGCGCTGATCAACTCGGGCCTGAGCTTCCCGCTCGCCGAGGACCTCGGGGATGGGCCGGTGCACGGAATCGGCGGAACCCGAGACTGTGATTGGTGGTTCACGGCGGATGCCGTATTGATCGACACGGCCGGGCGTTACACGACGCAGGATAGCTACGAGGAGGTCGATCGCAGTGGCTGGCTGGGTTTCCTGGCGTTGCTGAAGCGCTACCGTCCGCGACTTCCGATCAACGGGGTCGTGGTGGCGATCAGTCTTGCAGACATCCTGCAGCAGTCGGCGGCGGAACGGTCGGTGCAGGCACACGCAATTCGCTCGCGCCTGCAGGAGCTGCACGAAACCTTCCAGATTCGGTTTCCCGTCTACGTGTTCGTCATGAAGACCGATCTGGTCGCCGGCTTCGTCGAGTTCTTCGCCGATCTCGGACAGGAAGGCCGTGAGCAGGTGTGGGGGGTGACTTGGCCAGTCGAAGAAGAAGGGGGCGCCTCCCCGATCGAGGATGTGCGCAGCCACTTGACCACTCTGCAAACGAGGCTCTTCGAACGGCGTCTTGCGCGGATGGAGGCGGAACAGGACGCCGCGAAGCGCGCGTTGATCTTCGCCTTTCCGCAGCAGTTCGCCGCACTGGGGAGCGCGCTTGCCGCGTTCCTCCAAGATCTCTTCGCGCCGGCTTCCCATCATGGTCAGCCCCTCGTTCGCGGCCTCTACTTCACGAGCGGCACACAGACCGGGACACCGATCGACCGCGTCCTGGCCCAGGTCGCGAAGAACTTCGGATTCATCGAACCGGGGCAGCAACCGTTCTCGGGGACGGGGCGCGGCTATTTCCTGACCCGACTGTTTCGCGAGGTCGTGTTTCCCGAATCACGGCTTGCCGGCTTCGACCCTCGCCGAGAACGCCGGCGGCGGCGAGGACGCGCCGGCGTCTTCGCAGTGCTCGTCGCAGGCTGCGCGATAGCCGTCGCTGCTTGGACGACGAGCTACACCCGCAACAAGGCCTACATCGACGCGACGGCGCAAGCGGTCGCCGAGATCGAGGCAGAGGCCGCGACCTTGGCTCTGCCTGAACGCGATCCCGCGGCGCTGCTGCCATTATTGGACCGCGCGCGGGGCATCCCCGGCGGATACGGGGATCGCGATCGGGCGAGACCACTGCTGTCCCGGCTCGGCCTCGATCAGCAGGAGAAACTTGGACCGCAGGCGGAGCGTGCCTATCGGCGTCTCCTGAGGAAGACTTTGTTGCCCGTGGTGATGTGGCACCTGGAGGACCAGGTTCGGGGGGCCAGCGGAGACCCCGAGCGACTCTATGACGCCATGCGCGTCTATCTGATGCTCGATAGCCCCGATCATTACGACGCAGACATCCTAGGATACCGGGTCGCACGTGATTGGGAGCTTAACCTGTCGCATGGGTCGGCCGACGAGCCACAGCGCGAGGCCTTGAAGGATCACCTGGAGGCCTTGCTCAGGCCGCGCCCGGCACCGCTGCCTTTCGCGTTGGACACGGCGCTGATCGCAACAGCACGAGAGATCTTGACACGCACGCCGCTTGCAGAGCGCCTTTACGGCCAGCTCAAGCGTGAGGGGCTTGGCGGCGGGTTATCCGACTTCTCCATCGCCGCGGCCGCCGGCGATTACGCGAAGCTGGTCTTTGAACGCCGCAGCGGGCGTTCCCTCAACGAAGGCGTCCCGGCACTGTATACCTTCGACGGCTATCATCATGGGATCGATGGGAAGCTGCAGCAGTTGATCGCTGCGGCGGTGCAGGACAGCTGGATACGAGGCTCCGAGAGAGGGCTCCAACCGGGGGCAGAGCCTCTCGACCGATTGACGAGCGAGATCCGCGGGCGCTACCTGCGCGATTATGTCGAAGTCTGGCGCGAGCTGATTAATGACATCGAAATCAAGGCACCACGTGATCTCCGTCATGCGGCCGAGATCGCCCGCGTGCTCGCTGACCGGGATCAATCCCCTCTGCGTCGTCTGCTGATGGCCGCGATGGCGCAGACGGCACTTGACCGCCGAGCAGAGCCTGACCCGGGGCCACTCGACTCCGAGCGGCAGGCCCTATCCGGCTTTCACGAGCGCGTCGATCGCCGCTCCGACGAGGTCGCGGGATCGTCTCCCCGCTTGGGCGCGGCCCCGGAGACCTATGTGTCGCGCCGTTTCAGCTGGCTTCCCGACCTCATGGAGGCAACGCAGCATCGGCCCGCTCCATTCGATCGAGTGCAGGCGGCGCTGGATCGGGCGCATCTCCTGCTCAACTCCATGGCCGCTGCGGCCAGCAGCGGGCGTGGCGTCCTCGCCGCCAGCGAGACCGCCGAGCTCGAAGAGCTCACCGCAATCGCCGAGGAGCTGCCCGCCCCGGTGTCGCAGGCGCTCGGGCGCTTCGCCCAGGACAGCATCGATATCTTCTCGGGCGACATGCGCTCCCAGCTGAACCGGCTCTGGACCGCGGAGATCCTGCCAGTCTGTCGCGACGCGATCCATGACCGATATCCATTCGACGGCTCGGCGCGACGTGATACCGCGCTGCATGACTTCGCGCAGCTACTCGGGCCAGAGGGGTTATTGGATCGCTTCTTCACGGAGAATCTCGCCCCGCTCGTCGACATCTCCGATGAGACTTGGCGATGGGCTGGAGAAGGGGTCGGCATCCCTGATGAGGTCCTCGCGAGTTTCGAGCGCGCGGCGGTGATTCGACGAGCCTTCTTTGCCGAGGACGGCAGGCTCCCGGCTGTCCATTTCGAGCTGGTACCCTTGGCGCTCGATCCGCAGACTCAGGCATTCCGGCTCGAGCTCGGTGGGCAGACCATCGAGTATCACTGGGGATCCAGAGAGGCGCATCGGCTCAGATGGCCATCGCCGGTCGCATCAGGACGTGCTGCCATCGAGTTCGTCGATATGACTGGGACAAGGCCCGGTCAGACGTTTTCGGGCGCCTGGGCTTGGTTTCGCCTCCTAGAGGCCGCCGAGACTTTGCAGACGGATCGGCCGGAACGATACCGCCTGGCCTTTTCTCTGGGCGGTCACCAGGCGCAGATCGAGCTTCGCGCGCTTGGCGCCCGCAATCCGTTGTCCCTCGATGCATTGCGTGGTTTTCGATGCCCGGATCGACTCTGAGCGGCCAGACCACTGTCGGTGCGGCGGGCTTCTTTGGCAAGCTCCCCGAGCGGGGCGATTTTCTGTCGCGCCGACTCCCGCCCGAGTTCATCCGGATCTGGGATCCATGGATCCAAGCGGGATTAATTGAAGGCCAACACCTCCTCGGAGAGCGTTGGCTTGACGCCTATCTGGTCGGACCGATCTGGCATTTCGTGCTGGGACACGGCGTCGCGGGGTCATCTTGCTGGGCCGGGATCCTGATGCCGAGTGTCGACCGCGTGGGACGATACTTCCCACTCACCCTCGGCGATCGGGTGACCGACACCGCGAATCCGCTCCAGGTACTCCAGAGCGCGGGCGATTGGCTCGATCGGTTGCAAGCGCTGGCGCTGGATGCGCTCGAGGGCGCCTTGACCGTGGAGGGCTTGAACACCGCGCTGATCGATCTCGGGGCCATTCCCGTCTCGGGTCACGAGCCCCGACAGGCGCGCCGTCGAACTGATGCCCGTGCGAGCGGCTGGCGGCTCGGCCTATCGGATCCGCGGCGGATCGCCGAAGTCCTGCCCGATCTCCTCCACGACACGCTGACAGCGCTCCATCCGGTCTACAGTCTCTGGTGGTCTGGCGGCACGGAGCACATGGCTCCCTCCTTGCTCGTTCATCAGGACCTCCCCCGCGAGGCGGCTTTCACCACGCTGTACACGGGTGATTGGTCAGCTGGCGACTGGATCGACCTCGGGAATCGAGTCCAAGGCTCGCACTCCAACCCAGCACTGTTGTAGGCGCGATACAATACCGTTGTATTGAAGTGTTGTTGGCATTGGGCAGTCGTGATAGGTTCCCCGTGTCGCTGTATGTCAGGCTCAGCATCGGGGGCGCAAATCTGTTCTGGCCGACGGGATCCTTGACACGGCCACAATCGCCTCGGAGCGCTCTTTCGGGTTGAGCTCGCGCGTTCGGACTCGTTCGTTCCACAACCTAACGATACCCGAGGATATATCGCCATGCGCTGTTCATCCGGGCTTGGGGCACGCCCATCCGTCTCGTCCCCACCACTGCGCGCTCGGTACAAACGAGTTCCGGCCGCGCTGGCAGGCTTGGCCGCGCTTGGCGCCGTGTCGCCAAGTGCGTTGGCTGATTATGACGAGGCCCTGGCCGGGACGACCGTCAACGGTCAAATCGCCGGCGAAGCGATCCTCGCGACCTGCGTCACGGGGGCCAACGGCAGTTCAAACGCGGCGAACAATCGACGTTTCCAAGACGACTGTAACCTGATCGTCGGCGGCTCCTTCGAAGACCCGGCCGCTTCGTCGCAGGCGCTGACCGACATCGCAGCGGACCAGATCAGCGCACAGAACTCGGTCGCCGCTCGCGCCGCAAGCCTGGGCGTTGCGATGATCCAAGACCGGCTCACGCAATTGCGGGTGGTCAGCCGTGATGCTAGTGACTCTGCCCTGGTCGCCGGGCTCCTATCGGGCGGGGTCTCGGGGGGCGGGGCGAGCGCCGACCCGGCCTTCGGGCCGTTCGGCGGCTTCCTCAATGTCCGCTATGTCACCGGCGACAACGACGAGACGCGTTTCCAGCCGGGCTATGACTTCGACGGATGGTCGCTCCTCGGCGGCGTCGACTACCGCTTCGACGACAACCTCATCGGTGGTATCTCGCTGCGCTACAGCGATGGCGATGTCGACTACGACAGCAATCGGGGCGATATGGAAGGTGACACCTGGGGCGTATCGCTCTATGGATCCTATTCACTCGAGAACGGGTTCTTCATCGACGGGCTGGTCGGGTATGCGAGCACCGACTACACGCTGAAGCGCAACGTCACCTACATGATCGGGACCGAGACTGCCACGCAGGTCGCGAAATCCGATCCCAACGCCGACATCTGGAACCTCAATGTCGGGGCCGGCTATACCTACTACATGGATTCCTGGTCGATCACGCCTTCGGTTCGGCTGAACTATCTGCAGAACGAGGTCGACAGTTTCGCCGAGCGCATGACGAACCCGACCGCTGTCGGCGGGGCGATGGCGCTCGCGCTCGACTCCCAGACCTACGATTCGTTCACGTCCAACATCGGCGTCCAGATTGCCAATGCGATCAGCCACAGAGGTGGCGTCGTCGTTCCGCAACTCAGGATCGGTTGGGTCCACGAGTTCCAGGACGACCAGGAACAGGTCGGTGCACGGTTCGTCGATGATATCAACAACCAGCCGTTGTTTGTCGTCACCGACGAGCGTGTCAGCGACTATGCAGACCTGAGCCTGGGCGTCTCAGCGCAGTTCCCGCAGGGACGCTCGGCCTTCCTATCTTACAACACGCTGCTTGGCTACGATGACGTGAGCTATAACGCCATCAACGCCGGCTTCCGCCTCGAGTTCTGACGAGGCGCGCACCGTCCCTGCAGGCACGCTGTCCGAGAGGGGACAACCGTCCCCTCGTGCTCGATTCTGCGAGAGCGGCAAAGAACCCGCTGTCGACCTGGCGTTGTTTGCTCGGCTGAACGCCAGCCTTCAAGCCGAGGGAGAACAGACACACTCCCGCAGGCCGCCCAGCCTCCGCTGAGAACACCGATCCTTGCTTAACCCTTATTGCTGATCTGGCCGGCAACACCGTTCTGTGTTTGGTCCGAGATCACGAGGTTGAGTCCGCCCAAGTTGTAGCCCTGATCCACCGCAAGTGACTGGCCTTGCATGAGGCTGTGAAAGCCGTTGTCGATGGTTGGGGCGTTCAACACGCCGAAGAACGAGGCCGGCATACCGGGCATGCCCATCCCGCCGCGCACGGCGCGGAGGGCTGCCCGGTCCAACTCTTCGTTTACGGTCAAATCTTCAATGTTCAGCATGATCGTTTCTCCTCAAGGGTTCCACTTCTAGCGATTGTAGCGAATGCCGCCTGCCAGCAGTCGACGACGTGCGGGCCAATCGCGAGACCTCGCCGGCGACTATCAATCGTCCCGAAAGTGATTGGAGGCGTGTCGCGGCGACCGTCGGCGGGAGGGATCCCGCCGTCGAGCTGACACGGACGTCCCTGCAGCGTGTTGCAGCGAGGCGCCTCCGATGACTTTTGCAACCCCCAATAGAGGAGGTGCTTCAGCGCGACGCACGGCGTCAAGTCGCAGCGCATTCCGATGAAAAATAGACCACCTTGCCCAATGACTCGGAGGCATGGCGTCCGAGGCTGATCCAGCCTTGTCCGCGCAGGATGACCTCGTCGCCATGGATGAAAACAATGCTGTCGTCGAGGTTGATATAGGTGCCATTCGTGCTCGTGTCCGTGAGGATGAAGCCCAAATTCTCTGGACGGATCCGTGCATGATGCCGGGAGGCGAACTCGGAGTCGACCGTGACGTCCATGTCGGCGCCTCGGCCGAGCGAGATCTCGGGTGAATCGAGACCAATGACCATTTGTTGGCTTCGCCAACGCAAGCGCAACTTCAGCACACGCGTGTTCGGCCGGACGCGCGAGAGCTTCTGCACCATGCGAGTGGCGACCTGATCCTGCCAATTCACCAGGAAGAGGTCGGCGCCCGCGAGCTCAGGGCCATCGGTCCAATCACCCAGGTCGACGGGGGCTAGGCTTGCGTCGACTTGGCCCGG
>JGI12109J20283_10539990_pt1 | contig 11618 bp, 11 predicted proteins | sample ElkSlonscriptome_12_FD_20283 | JGI IMG/M metagenome (IMG submission 20283) | reverse complement strand
TCTGAGCACGCTGCGACCGATGCAAAGAGAATAATTGTAGCCAGGGATTGTAAAATGCTTTGTGCCATTTCATTTTCCAATTGGTTAAGTGAAAGTTCTTGCCCATGAGGACAAATTTCAAATGAAGGGGACCAATAAAGCGCACCGGACCGATAAAGGGGACGGAGGGATTAAAATTTAATCCCTCCGTCCCCTTTATTGCTAATGACCAAAATTTAATCCCTCCGTCCCCTTTATTGCTAATGACCGACTCCCTCGTAAAATACTGAAAGCAACTTGTGGGCGGCTTCCAGATCGGATGTCATTGGCGCTCGAACGTTTGCTCTTGTGGGGTTTGTGTCTGCGTTATAGATGACACTGTCTTCCTTGATAGTCAGGAGCACTTCCAGCTCCGCCAGAGACTCAGGATCAATTGCCGTAGGATCGTCTGACAGGATAACGAAATCGGCAAGTTTCCCCGTTTCGATGGAGCCCTTGTCGTCCTCCTCGAACTGCTGCCAGGCTGGCCAGATTGTCATGGCCTTAAGGGCAGTCGGCACATCCACTCGCTGGTGGGGGCCGAGAATATCGCCGGAGCGGGTGCGTCGGGTCACGGTAGCGGACAGTATTCGCATACTGTCAGGGAATGCCACCGGCGCATCATGATGTGAGCCGAACATCATCTGGCGTTGACGGACCCAGCCCGTGGGCGAAATGTTTTCGGCGTTCACTGGCCCCACAGTGTGATCCCGGTGCCAGTCGCCCCAATAGAAAGTATGCATCGGGAAGAGCGAAAGAAAAACGCCAAGCTGTTGATAGCTGTCGACCTGGTCCTCGCGCAGGAATTGACCGTGTATAAGCACCGGTCGTCGATCTGCCCTGCCGTACTGCTCCTGCGCCGCCGTGAGCGCAGCGATAAGCATGTCAGAAGCCCCTTCCCCGTTGGCGTGGGTGATAATTTGAATGTCGTTTTCATAACACCAGTTTACGGCCTCCTGCACCTGGTCCATTGTGATGGCAGCATAGCCGGCATACCCGGCAGGATAATCGCCGACCGGGTCGTAGTAGGGCCTGTCCCTCAAGGCAGTGAATCCCTGTGGGGATCCATCTATGGTCAGTTTGCAGCCACCGACGCGAATCCTGTCGGCATAGTCAGAGGACACGTTTGCGGCTATGTAGTCGCGACTTTCAAGCACATCCGGATAGGCAATGACATCGATTGGAACATCGCCGGCAGCCGCTACTGACTTCAGCGCTTCGACAATACCGCCCGACGCTCTGCCGTCCTGTGCCGTCGTATACCCGTAGCTCGCCCACAGACGGGTGCCCGCCCGGGCAAAAGCCTCAATACCCTCCTGCCCGAGAGTGGCCAACAATGGCACCAGGGCAGAGAAAAAAGCGTACTCCTCAAGCACTCCATTGGGTTCTCCAGCAGCATCCCGGCGAATGACACCTCCAGGCGGCGCTTCACTGGAGGCGTCAATACCGGCCAGTTCGAGGGCGACAGAATTGGCGACGCCGATATGGCCGGATTGGTGCACGAGGAAGACAGGAATCTCCGAGGAGACTTTGTCGAGGTCCTCCCTGGTGGGGTGCCGAAGCTCTGCCAGCTGAGCATTGTCATAGCCGAAACCAATGATCATATTCGCCTGCTCAACCACGTCCGAATTTTCCTCGGCCCAGTCGGACAGCATCGTCTGCAGGCTTGCAATGTCAACGACGTTCCCGTCTGGCGGAGCGAGAAGATTGGCAGACAGCGCCTGCAATCCGCCCATCACGACATGACCGTGGCTATCCACGAAACCCGGGATCATGGTACGCCCCGCCAGATCGAACATCTCGGTGGCATTTCCCTGATAGGCGAGCACATCGGCTGAAGCACCGACCGCCAGGATTCGCCCGTCTGCGACTGCTACCGCTTCCGCGGCGGGCTGCTCGTCATTCATGGTTAGAACCGAGCCCCCAGTGTAGATCGTGTCGGCTGCTTCCTGGGCAATGGCGTCAAAAGCGGGAAGCGTAAAAGTGATAACCAGACACGCGATTCTGATCCAATTAGTCATTTAGTGCCCTCTTTGATTACAGTGAGTTGATTGACGTCAACCTGATTGTTAAGGGTTTATTTAACATCAAATAAAATTATACTTACAACCAGTTAATCTCCATTTCAATCAGTCGTAGCGCCAGCATGGCACTGCGGCTACAAGTAGATCGTCGCTTCAGGTGCCTCCGGCAGATTATCAAACCTGCGCAATGACAATCTCATGGAGCGCTAATACGATCCGGATAACTTGTCGTCGCCTTAATGTACCATTTAGTTGAACGCTCAGAAATTTCCTTTATAGGCGGCATCAGACACTGCCGGAAGCCATCCAGACGTGCCAGCCAAGTGTCGCAATACCTGTCGCCAACTGATTATAGGGCCAGTGATTATAGGGCCAGAAATACCGGAAACTGGTATTGACCAAAGGCTTTAGTTACACTAGCGCCGCCTCAATAAACTCCGATCTTGAAGACGACCCTGGCTCGCCATAGAGCCACAGTGTGTGGAGGGCCGCAGTGACTGTTGCCAGTAAAGCCGTTCAGCAGTTAATCGCCCTGGTTTTCTTGACCAGCCTGTCCCAGCTGGCCATTGCACAGCGCTACGGATTTCTGGGTGAGGGCGTGCTTCATGACTTTACCAGCGAGGATGTGGCTGCGTTCAGAGAATTTGTCCGCAACGGCCTCGACGCCGTTCCCGACATGCAAGTGATCGACTGGGAATCTCCCAGCGGCCGGAAATCCGGGAGACTTCTACCCAGATTTACTTATCAGTCCAAAGGGTCGACCTGCAGACGTGCGGCTTTTCAGGTTTCCGGCGAACGCGACAGAGCGGAAAATTTCCGCTTCGACCTGTGCCGAGAGTCGGGAGGCTGGGTGGTCGTTGAAGCGCCCGCGAATCTGAATGGGACAGATCGGCGTGAGCTCGAACAATTCGTCGATACAGTGATCGAAAATGGCGAGCAGGGAGTATCTTCGACCTGGATCAGCAGCCGCTCTGGTCACCAGGCCGTGATAGTACCCCTGACCATGACGCCTGCTGACGTCGACTGTCGTGATGCGGCGGTCACTCTCATCGACCGCAGTGGTAATTCCATCGGAGGCCAGTATCTATTCTGTCGCGATGACGTCAGTGGCTTCTGGGAATATTCGCGGCAAAGTCCCTAACTGGTAATTCGGGCAGCTTAATATCAGTCAAATAACGGCAACCAATCGGCCAGCCGAGCCCTGACTCATGCGTATCGCGGACCGCAGCCGCAAGACTGAGAGACTGCCAGGGGTTTGCGTATTGCCTGATCGTTTTTTTAGTTTCGATACCGCTCTATTAACGGAGGAAAAAAAAGATGAATTCAAGGAAGCTTATTTCACTCTTGCTGTTAGTGCCCACTTCAGCACTCATCGGCTCTAACACCTATGCTCAATTCACCCACGAGGGCGAGTATGAACTCTCACTCCTGGTGCCCTATTACGATGATATCGATGTGGGTTTCGACGGTGGAGCCAGCGCCACAGTGGATTCAGACCTAGGCTTCGGCTTCGGCTTTCTTTACCATTTTACTGATCGATTTGCTGGTATAGCGACAGCATCCTGGATCTCCAGGGACTACAGTGCCGAGCGGGTGCTTGACGACCCGAGCGGGACCCGGGAATTTCTCAGCAGCTCCCTGGACTCCTTTACGGCGTCGGTGGGCGGAGAGTATTACCTCACAACTGGACAGTTGAAACCCTTTTTGAATGGCAATGTCGGCTGGAATCGCATCGATACGAACATACCCAGCGGCCAGCCCAGCATCGACTGCTGGTGGGACCCCTGGTTCGGTTACCTGTGTTCGGGCAATGTTCCAACTTACGACGAATCCAGCTTCTACTATGGCGTCGGCGCCGGCCTGCGCTTCGACCTGTCGGGGAACATGTTTCTGAAAGGCGGGCTTTACCGCAACTGGCTTGATTATGACAATGCCAGTGGCTCTTCTGATGTCGATTTCCTGCGCTTCGAGTTAGGATTTTCTTTTTAGCCCATGCGCGTATCCTGACATCTGAATGACATCGCGGCCGCTGCAGCGGCCGCGATTTAATCGACTATCTGATCTTTCTATTCAAAAACTGAACGCTGCTTACTGTGAATACCAGATCGGTGAGGACTAAGCGCGTCCCTGTTCTTTCAAAACCACTTCCGGCTCGTGCGTAATTCCGAATCTTACCGCATCGTAGGCGGCCCAGCATGGCGTCGGGATCTCGAGCAGCCGGGCATAATAGAAGACACGTTCTGACGGGTCAAATTCAGGGTCCTGCCAGACGGTTCCGAGCTCCGAGGCTCCGATGGTGTTGATCCAACTCGGAATGCTCAAATCGACTGTGTCGCCAACCGGAGGCAGTTTTCCATCCTGGTCGGGAGCCCGGTCACCGGACCAGACGACATCATAAACCCGCTCCATCGTCTCGCCGGTTTCATTGTCCAGCCAACCCTTGACAATCTGAATTCGATTCAGGTCCGCCCCGATGGGGTCACGCAGAGTATAAATAAGGAAACGCGGCACCGCATCAGCCGTCGGTGCGCGCGTGAGGTCGCCGCCCATGGGCACGCCGCAGCGGTAGCCGATGTCCGCCAGATCGCGGCGCAACGCATCTTCCGATTCAAAACCCCAACCTCCAAACAGCCGCAAGCGCATGCGCGGTCCGGTTGTGGCATAATCCTCGCGTCGCTCCATGGCGTCTAAAATTGCCGCAGGCGCATTGGCAATAGAGAGGTCGAGATTGTCCCAGTACCAGGTCTTATAGTCGGCAAATTCATCATCGGGGCTAAGCGTGGGATGCGCCTCACTGTCACCTTTGGATTGGGTTACTTCATCAAGGCGCTCCCACTTCGCTCGGGTTTCCGCATACTGCCCATCGAGCGCCGGCTCGCCGTCGGCAAAGTTATCGACCAGGGGAAACATCATGCCGGACGAGAGGTTGCCGTTGTGGGGAATGGCGATCACGTCGCCCCCCCACCGGCAAAATCGACAAGAAAGCCATACGCGCGGACCTGGATGCCAAGGGCTACAAGCTGCCTGATTCGAGTACGTAATTCGAACCAATTTCTTTATCCGAAGTGACGAGTCGAGTATTCCCCGCTAACCCATCAGGTGGTTCCTGGCTTCTAGCGAGCTGCCTGAAGAAGCTGAACACGTTGGGTAGGAATCCACAGCGCTAAACCGAATCACCCGGTCACAGACCTTCTCGACCACTGCCGGATCATGGCTGACCAGCAGCACCGCACAATCGCGTTCGTGAGCCAGTTCAACCAGCATATCGATAATCTCTTTAGCCGTGATCGGGTCCAAGCGTGAGGCCGGCTCGTCGGCGAACAGAAAAACTGGAGACAGCAGCATCACCCGGGCAATGGCCAGGCGCTGGAGTTCGCCGCCGGAAACGGCGTCGACCGGTCGCGACAGCAAGGACGGATTCAGCCTCAGGGATTGCAGCAATGGCGGCAGGACGGCGCTGTCCAGTCGATGCAGTGCCATCAAGTCAGCAAACAGATCCCCGAGTGGGACACTTGGCGCGAACGCAGCCGGCGGGTCCTGATAAAGTTTTTGGAAACGATGCGCTGCTACTCCGTCCACCCGCTTCACAGTTCCAGTATCGGCTTTCAAAAGGCCAAGCAGGATGTCACCCAACGTACTCTTGCCGCTGCCGCTGTCTCCAGTCACTCCGATGATTTCGCCAGGCATCACCTGTAGATCCATATCACTAAATAACTGGTGACCACCCCGGTTGATCCCTATCCCAGAGGCGGTGATCAGGGCTCGTCCCGACACCGCAACGAGCCTTCGCCGCGTTGGCCACAGCTTTGGCGAGGCGGCTATCAATCCCCTCGTATACTGCGTTCGCGGCGATGTCAGCAGCTGATCTGCTGTGCCGGTCTCGACGACGCGCCCGTTACGCATGACGATAATAGTTCCAGCCAATTGCTGCGCTACCTCAATATCATGAGTGATGGTCAGTACGGCGCCTCCGTCAAAACTATGCGCATGCAGCAGGCTGACGATGTAGTCGCGCTTACTGGCGTCCAGCCCCTTGGTGGGCTCGTCAGCCAATAACAATCGCGCACCACCGGCGGTCGCCGCACAGAAGGCCACGCGCTGAGCCATCCCTCCAGAAAGTTGCCCGGGCAGCTTGTGCCCATCGTGAAAAAGTCCCACCGCCTCGAAATCGCTGTCCGCATTTACCTGCGATTCGGCGGCCCGATCTCCGCGCACACATTCGTAAACTTCGGCCACCTGCTGACGGGCAGACATTAACGGATCCAGGGAATGCCAGGGCTCCTGGGGCAGCATCGTCAAGGTCCGGCCCCAGAGCGTCTGCAGCTTCTCTTCGTCCAGGTCGGCAAGATCGAGGCCATGCACTCGCACTCGGCCGGTTTGAGTGAGCCCTGCCGGCAACATACCCATTATGGTCTGGGCCAGTATGCTTTTCCCGGCACCGGTCTCGCCCAGAATGGTCAATCGCTCGCCTCTCTCGAGCCGCAGAGACAGGTCATCAACAAGTACAGTTTCGCCGGCCAGAACGCTCAGATGCTCCAACTCAAACAGTGCCGTCATCGGCGCGTACCTCCTCCGGCGAGCAGGTTGAACGCGAAGATCAATAGGAAAACGGCAATGACCGGCTGAGCCAATACCCAGGGAGCATCACTGTAGTAGGGAAACAGCTCGACCATCATCAGGCCAAGTTCTGCCGTCGGGGGTCGCAGGCCGACTGACACGAAACCGACCGCTGCCAGCGCCAGTATCGAATTGGCCGCGCCGAATGCCGCCAGGGTTAAAACGGGTGTGACAAGAGCGGGCCAGATGTGCCGTCGAAAACAGTACCAGGTACCGAAGCCAAGCATTCGGGAAGCCTGCATTTGCGTGGAGCCGACCACCGTCCGAGTCACAGCCCTCACCACGCGATAATACTCCACCCAGAGAACCAACGAGATTGCAACGTATAGCATTAACAGGGAACCCGGCGCTAGCGCGGCGAACAGCAGAATCAATATCAGCCCGGGCAAAGCCAGGACCATATTGACGAAAAGTTAATCACCCGGTCAGTCTGTTGCTGCCGCCAGCCGGCCAGTACCCCCAGTGCCACACCAAGGCACGCGGAAGTCATTACGCACACAAGGCTCAAGAGCATGGACAGGCGCACTGCCGCACCCATACGAGCTAGCATACTGCGCCCGAATTGATCTGTGCCCAGAGGCTCCGCCAGGCCCGGCGGCGCAAACACATTGTCCAGGTCCTGCAAAGTCGGATCGCGCTGATGGAGCAGTCCTTCCAGCACGGCGAAAAGAATCAGCCCCAACAAAAGTACCAGACCCGACCGTTGGCCGAAGCTTAGCCCGCGCCAGTGGACCAGCAGCTCCTCAAGGTACCTCATTCACCAGCCCTCTCTCGCGGATCGATCCAGAAACAGGCCAGGTCCACCAACAGATTGAGCGCCACGAATAGCAGGCCCATGGCCAGCGCGGCGCCCTGAATCATCGGGATATCACGGGAAAAAATGGCATGCGCCAGTCCGTGGCCGATACCTGGCCAGGAGAACAGTGACTCGATCATGACGACACCCTCGATCAAACTGACGAGCTGGATGCCCATGAAGGCGACCACGGGTACGGCAAAGTTGCGTAGTCCGTGCCGAACGAAAGTTTGGCGATAATCCAGGCCTTTGATTCGGGAGAAGCGGAAGTACTCGGAATGAATGACCTCGAAAGCGCTGTGCCGAATCACCCGACTGGAAACGGAGACCAGCGACAGCGCCAGGGCTATAGCGGGCAGTACCACGTGGTCCGGCCCATCAAAGCCGGCCACCGGGAACAGTCGCAGTTGCAGGGCAAAAATAAGCAGCAGGATCAAACCGATGACGAATACCGGCTGCGCTCGCAACATGGCAGAGGCGAATACCGAGATCCGGTCGAACCAACCACCAGCCCACACTGCCGCGTAGATGCCGACAGGTAAGGCTAATACCGCAGCGATGACGATCGCCACACCAGACAGCATCAGGGTGTATTCCAGGAGGTGACCGATCTCCCGTGTTACCGGCAGACCGCTGACTAAAGAGTCGCCCAGGTCAAGTCTCAGCAGATTAACAAGCCACTCCAGATACTGCTGCCAGGCCGGACGTTCCAGACCCAACTCATCGCTGACAGCAAGGGCTGCGGCAGAGTCAACATTGTCGTAACCATAGCGACCAGCGGCGATGCGAAAGGCCATGTCACTGGACATCATCCGCAACAGTATGAAACTGACTGTGCCAACAGCCCAGGCCACAAAGACTGCCTGACCCATTCGTTTCAACAGAATGGCGATCATGGTTCAGTAAATTGCATTTCGGCAATTCGGTAGTTGCGCTCGTAAGGATCGAAGCTAAAGTTCAGTACCCGCTTGGACGCGGCGGTATGCTGGGTGTAGTAAGCTACCGGGATCACGGGCAACGCCTCGGCAAGAATGCGTGACACCCGTTGCGCACCTTGCTGATAGACTCGGTCATCGGTGGAGCGCATCATCTGAACTATCAGCCCGGGCAGTTCGACGTTCTGCCAACTCATAGCCCCCCACTCACCATTGCCGCCATCGCCGTAGTCATTATGAAACACACCGAGCGGATCGGCGATGTTGCCGTAGTTGCGAGCCACTAACGCGGTTTCCAGCGTGCCGTCGAGGTGCTTGCGGGGAATACCACTGGAATTTACCACACCAACTGACAAGTCAATCCCCACGCTCCGCCACTGAGCCTGGATTGCGGTCGCGATGACTATCAGCTCCGGGCGATCGGCGTACGTTATCATCTCCAGCTCGAAGCGCCGGCCATCACGCATGAGAATGCCATCAGCTCCCCGCTGCCAGCCCAATTCGTTGAGTAACTCACGCGCTCGAGCCGGGTCGTGACGGATTGGAGGCAGGTCCTCGACGTGCCATGCTTCCAGGGAAGGCGGCACCAGCTGATTGGCTTCAGTCCCGGGCACCCGGATGATTTCGGTTATACGATCCCGGTTCGATCCAGAGCCAGACTCATTGCCCGTCGGGCCTCGGGGTCAGCCATAAAGGGATGTCCGGCATTGAGTTTGATCTGAACTGTGCGCGGAATTGAGTCCGAGAAGACCCGCACATGGTCCTGGCGCGACAACAGATCAAGACTGGCCGGGTCAAGGGTGTAGATGATATCGGTCTGCTCGGCCATCACTTGTAAAGCTCGACTCTCTGCGCGGTGGCCGGTTAAATACACAGCGTTGTCGATGTGCGCCCGCTCACCCCAGTAATCATCAAAGCGGGTCACCTCAATCCGGTGTGGCGGATCAAAGAAAGTGACCTGGTACGGTCCGGTACCGAACATCCACGGAACCTGGGCCTCTTCTGTAAACGAATTCGGTGACAGGATAGCGCTGGAGAAATGCGCCAAGACCGCTGGCAGCAGGCGGTAGGGTCGCTCCACGATTATGGTCACTTCGTGAGAGCCGGTAACCTGTATTTCGGCGATGGGGGTATTAGTGATCACTCCGGGTTTGTTACGCGCCTTACGTAATGAATGCGCCACGGTCTCGGCGTCCATAGCAGTACCGTCGTGGAAATGCACGCCACGCCGCAAAGTGAAAGCCCATTCGGTGGCATCGGAACTGACTTCCCAGCCGGTGGCCAACCCTGGCAAAAGCGTGCCCTCTTCGTCCACGTCGACCAGTGTTTCGGCCACCTGCATGCGGGTATAGAGGAAGCCATCGCGGGCCGGGTCCTGGCTGGTGAATTCGAATGGCCCACCCAGAGTGAGCCGATCCGGATCCTGATTCGGACCGCAAGCCATCAGCAATACCAAGTACACCGCGGTCAAAGCGAGCCGGCTACTCGATCGACTGAGTTCGATATTGCGGGGACGGACTGAGTACAACGTGGTTCGCTCCTGTCAGACTCGCAAGGGAAACTAATGGTCAGTCACTTTTCCGATTACTACAATATTGTCACCGGCATTGACTGGAGGCGTGCCGAATAGAATCAGGAGTACGCCGGATGCTGGCGCCGATACAGTCTCCAACTCATTACCCAAATAGTCCGTGATCACTCCCAGCCTGGTCCCTTCCGTAACGTAATCACCAGTCTTTACGAGTGGGTCTGCATACCAGATTCCGTCGTGGTCACTATAGACCCTTGCCCGCTCTGCAATAAGCAACGGATTGATTGGAAGCTCAGGCGCGCCTGAAATCATATTCAGCTCTCTGAGCACATTCAGAGAGCCGTCGGTTATGGGGTCCACATAGATGTCATTCGTTGCCCCAAGTTGTCCTGACTCGACGTCCATCGCCGCGACTCCCCGCATTACTGCCTGAGCGCTGGTATAGATCGCCTCATCGACAGTTTCGTATGAACCCGCGAATTGCACCACTGTCTCCAGACCGAAAGCTAAAGCTATGCGCTCGGATTCTGCGATGACTTTAGGATCTCCCGCTTCAGCATAATAAGCGGCATAGGAAGGCCTGAGACTTTCATTGGCATCGCCCGAATGAATGTCAATCAGATAGTCGGACCGAAGCATAACCTCCTGGGTCAGTGTGAAGGCGATACGCTCGGTAACCGTCCCAGTTTCACTGCCCGGGAAAGATCTGTTCAAGTTCTTTAAGTCATCGGGGCCGAAATATATGGTGCGGCCCTGAAACGCTGGCAGATTGGCAATATGTACGATGATTAAGGTGCCTGACATTTCAGACGGATCGAGTAAATCCGGCAATCTTTGCATCGACACGATGGGCGAATACTCCGAACCATGAATACCGGCAATTAGTGCCAGCACCGGCCCCGGTTTCGCACCGTGAAATACCGTTATCGGGATAGAAGTTTCGACACCATCGCTTCCAGGTGATACTGCAAGGTTGTCTGATACCTTCTGGCCCGGTTCCAGCGTCAGGTGTGCGAACTCAAAAGGCGCCACCTCAACAGGGCTTTTGTCCTGAGAGTGAGCAAATTGATTGAATAGTATAACCACCCACACGATCAGTGAGTATGGATACTTTCTTCCAACACGTAGGATCTGGACTAATAAACTATTCTTAATCACTGCTGTCCTATTAGCGGGTAAATAAGTAGGCCTGGCAATCTCTTGGTTTTGTTACAATAGGTTTAGCACAACTCGTTGAACAAAAGGGAAATAGTCAGGCCATAGCAGATAATAATACGGTAATCGCTCAATTCATGAAACTGATTCCGAGACATGAATTTGAATCACTGGCAAAACAGCAGCATAGCGGGCGCTCATTCCGCAAAGTATNCTGCTGGGACCAGTTTGTTGCTCTCACGTTCGCACAACTTGCTGGCCGCCATGGCTTGAGGGATATAATCAGTTCACTCTCCCCTCAGGCTCATCGTCTGTACCACGCCGGCAGTCGATTGCTGACTAAAACCACCTTGTCTTAAATCTATAACGACAAACCCTGCCTGCTCTACGAAAGCTTGTTTGGTAAGCTACTTCAGCGTAGCCAGTGGTTGACGCCTTCGCATAATTTCCGCTTCAAGAATCCACTGTATGCCCTCGATTCCAGCAACATTGATCTGTGCCTGTCAGTGTTCCCCTGGGCAGAATTCCGAAGCACCAAGAGC
>JGI12109J20283_10817532_pt1 | contig 11620 bp, 9 predicted proteins | sample ElkSlonscriptome_12_FD_20283 | JGI IMG/M metagenome (IMG submission 20283) | reverse complement strand
CGGCGCTCATCTCGAAACCCCCGGCGTTCTCGACGATGCTGGGCAGGGCCGGCACCGGATCCTTCTGGTCGCCGAAGGTGTTGCGGTGGACGAACTGGATGTGGGCGTTGTCGAAGCTGTTCTCCATCACCCGCAGGCCCGCGCAGCGCCACACTTCAAAAAACTCCGGCACCACCCGGAAGGCCGGATCCCCGGCCTCGGAAAACTCCGGGATGGCATCCAGCGGCTCGTCCAGCGCCACCCAGGCATAGCTGTAACGGGCCTGGCTGTGGAAGCGGCGTACCCGACGGCCCCGGGCCAGTTCAGGGTTCTGCGGGACCATGACGCAGCGCCCGGTCTCGTCGTAGGCCCAGCCGTGGTAGCCGCAGGTGATGCGGCTGTCGCTCACCCAGCCCGCCGAGAGCTTTGCGGTGCGGTGGCAGCAGCGATCCTCCAGCGCCACCAGCCGACCGTCACCGGTGCGCCACAGGACGATGTCCTCGCCCAGCAGGCGGAAGGGCTTCGGGCCGTCCTCCAGCAATTCCAGCGGCATCACCGGATACCAGAAACGACGCAGCACGGGCTGGCGGGTCACGAGCATGGGTTTCTCCAGGGCTGTTTCGGTTTCAGACCCCGTTCCGGGTCCGCGATTCAACGGTTCCCGCTCACCCGGCGGCCCGCGCCTCGGTCTCGCCGTGTTCGGCCAGCAACCGCGCCAGGCGTTTTCGCATCTCCAACCCGGGCCGATCCGAGGGCATGTGGTACTCCTCGCCGCTGGCGGTGGCCAGCGGCACGTCGTGCTCGCAGATCTCCAGGATCGCCCGGTCCTCGTTGGTGACCTGACGGTCAAACGCGATCACCTGCTCGGCGGGGGCGTCGGCCTCGGTGTCGTTACGCAGGGCGAACTGGATCACCTGGCTGCGGCGGTCGTCGATGGGGGCGGTGCAGGTGACGATGATGTGAATCAGGCCGTTGGGATAGGTGACGTGCATCTTGCGGGAAAACGGCATCCAGTAGGTCTTGCGGTAGCGGCGCACGGTGTAGTCGGACTGGATGCCGAGATTCTGCTTCTGGAGGTCGGGATTTTTCACCGGCACCTCGGTGACCATGGTGAAGCCCAGCCCCTCGTCGACAATCTCCAGCGGCGCCGGCTCGGGATTCTCCTGCACCCCGAAGGAGGCCCGATGCACATAGGAGAAATGCGCGTTGTCGAAGCTGTTCTCCATGATCCGCAGGCCCGGCGCCTCCCACACCTCGTAGAACTCGTGGATGGTCCGGAACGCGGGATTGCGGCTCTCGGGGAGGTCGGGGATATCCTCCAACGGTTCATCCAGCGCCACCCAGACGTAGCCGTAGCGGGCCTCGGCCCGGTAGCCGGGGGTGCGAAGCCGGGCGTCCGGCTGGCGCTCCGGTTGCTGGGGGATCGCCACCACCTGTCCTGCCCGGTCGTAGGCCCAGCCGTGGTAGCCGCAGACGATGCGCTCGCCGTCCACCCAGCCGCAACTGAGTTTGGCGGTGCGGTGGCAGCAGCGATCCTGGAGCGCCACCGGCGTGCCATCCGGCAATCGCCAGAGCACGATGGGCTCGCCCAGCAGGGTGAAGGGTTTGGGGCCGTCGATCAGATGATCCAGCGGCATCACCGGATACCAGAAACGGCGCAGCACGGGTTGACGGGTGACCAGCATGGAAAACGCTCCGGAAAACGGCAAGGGAAGAACCTACAGGCCGGCCTGCACCCCATCCATACCGCGGGTCGCCCAGCCGGTCATGCCACGCTCGAAGAACGTGGCCACCATATACATGGCCACGCCCATCACGGCGGTGACCAGGAGCCCGGCGAACACCAGCGGCACCTCGAAGCGCGAGGCCGCCACCGTCATCAGGTGACCGATGCCCTTGTTGGAGGCCACCGTCTCGGCGATGATGGAGCCCACGAAGGCCACCGTGATGGCGATCTTCAGGCTGGCGAAGAAATACGGCATGGCCCGCGGGATGCCCACCTTGAGGATGATGTCGCGCTTGGACGCGCCCAGCGCCCGCAGCACGTCCAGCATCTCCGGCTCCACCGTGGCCACCCCGGTGGAGACGTTGACGACGATGGGGAAGAACGAGATCAGAAACGCGGTGATGATGGCCGGCACCGTGCCGATGCCGAACCAGATCACCAGGATCGGCACCACCGCCACCTTGGGCACCGAGTTGAAACCGATCAACACCGGATACACCGCCCGGTAGATGGCCCCCGAGGAGCCGAGAATCACGCCCAGCAGCAACCCGGTGATGATGGCAAGACCGAAACCCACCACCGTGGTGTAGAGGGTGCGCCCGGCGTTATCCAGGATCGGCACCCGCCACTCCCAGACGGCGGCGAACACCTTGGAGGGCGGCGGCAGGATGAACTCCGGCATGGCAAACGCCACCACCGCCAGTTCCCAAAGCAGGAACATCGCCACCACCACGCCGACCGGAATCATTTTCTCAAGCATCCGTGGACACCTCCCGACGGGCCTGGCTGATGTGGTGGCGAAGCTCCGCCACGATCCTGGTGAAATCGGCCGAGAAAGTCTCGTCCAGATCGCGGGGGCGGGGGTCGGGGTTGTGGCGCTCGTGGACGATACGCCCGGGGCGGTTGGACATCACCAGCACCCGGTCGGCCAGGTAGAGCGCCTCGCGCAGATCATGGGTCACCAGGATCACCGTGGGGCGGGTGGCCAGATACAGATCCTGCAACACGCCCCAGAGCTCTTCCTTGGTGAAGGCATCCAGCGCCCCGAAGGGCTCGTCCAGCATGAGGAGATTCGGCTGGTGGATCAGCGCCCGGCACAGCGACGCCCGTTGCTGCATGCCCCCCGACAGTTGCCAGGGGTAGCGGGACTCGGAACCGGCCAGCCCCACGGTGGCCAGCAACTCCCGGGCGCGCGCCTCGTAGGCCTTGCGCTCCCGGCGAAGTTTGCGGCGGTGGGGCTCGACGATCTCCAGCGGCAACATGACGTTGGCCAGCGTGGTGCGCCACGGCAACTGCACCGAGTTCTGGAAGGCCATGCCGACGAACTTCAGCGGCCCCGACACCTCGTGACCACCGACGATCACCGCGCCTTCCGAGGCCGGCCAGAGGCCGGTGACCACCTTCATGAGGGTGGACTTGCCGCAGCCCGAGGGACCGACGATGGCCACGAACTCGCCCTTGCCCACCCTGAGGTTCAGATCCCGCAGGGCCAGCGCGCCGTGGCTGCCGGGGTAGCGTAGCGCCACCCGGTCCAGTTCCACGAAGGGCCGGGCCGGGGCATTCGCCGGGGCATCCATGGCCATCAGGGGCGCCGGGGTGGCCATCAACTCTCCGGACAGCTGGGGCAGCCGGACAGCATGAGGTCTTCCCGGGGCGGCAGATAAGCCTCGGTGTAGATCTGCTCCACGGTGAGTTCGTTGGGCAGCCCGTAGGCATCCTCCACCGCGCGGATACCCCGCTCCATGCGAGCCATGTCCACGTGGGACAGGCCGTTCTCCAGCACATTGGGGGTGACGAACATGTGTTCGATGGCCACCTGCAAGCGCTCGCGCTCGATCTCGGCGTCGGTGAGGGGCTCGATCTCCTTGAGCAGGGCGATGGCGGCGTCGGGATCGGCGATCATATCCGCCGCGCCCCGGGCCAGCGCCCGGATCACCCCGGTGACCGCCTCGGGATTCTCCCCGGCGAACTCGGGGGTGGTCATGATGGAACCGGAATAGAGATCGGCACCGTAGTCGGTGTACTTGAACAGCACCAGATCCTCGGGCATCACACCGATGTTCTTGAGGCTCAGGGTCGAGGAGGTGATGAAGCCGGTGATGGCGTCGGCCTCGCCCCGGGCCAGCATGGGCTCGCGAAGCTCGGGCTTCACCGACAGCCATTCGATGGTGGAATCGTCGATGCCGGTGGCCTTGGCGAACACCGGGAACAGTTGCCGTCCGGCGTCGAAGTCGGGTGCGGCGAGGGTCTTGCCCTCCAGATCCTTGGGCTCGCTGATGGGACCGTCCTTCTTGGCCACTGCCACCAGCGGCGAGCCGTCGTAGAACACCGCCACGGCAATCACCGGGGTGTCGGGGTTCTCGGCGTTGAAGCGGATCATGGGGTTGATGTCGGCCACCCCCATGTCGTAGGTGCCGGCGGCGATGTCCACCGGTACCCGTCCGGAGCCGAAGCCCCGCTCCAATGTGATGTCGATGCCCTCCTCCTCGAAATAGCCCTTCTCCCGGGCAATGAGGGCGTAGGACTGGGTGCCCTGCCAGGCCCAGTCCATGGTGAAGCGCACCGGGATGTTATCGGCCAGAACCGGGGTGGCGAGGGCGGCGAGGAGCAGGCCTGGTAGCAGTCGTCGGGTCATGGGAGTCTTCCGATGGTGTCTGGGGAGGATGGTTGGCGGGCCAGCAGCAAGATGCGGACCACGGAAAAATCCCCGACGGGCATGACCCTGGGGTGGGCACCAGCGGAATATCACGCACTATTTCGAGACGTTTGCACCGAATCTGTGCAAAACAACGTCTATCGGCGCACCGGCACATAGTCCGTCATCTTTCCGGGATTCAACAATCCGTAGGGGTCCACCAGTGCCTTGAAGGCCAGTTGATCCCCCGGCACCCGCTTGTGACGGCTGCCCCCCTCCAGGGTATGCACATGGGGATTGGCCACCGGAATGCCGTGGGTCTCGTGGATGTGGATGATCTCCTCAAGCCTCGCCTCGTCGCGCCAGCGCAGCAGTTGGGCGCCGTTGGCCGCCACCTCCCCCTCATAGCGGATGAACTCCAGGTGCATGGGGATCTCGTCGCCGAAGATCTCCACCATCCGCAGCACCTTCTCCACCAGATCGGGGCCCGCGAACAGGGTCTGGAGATAGGTGAGCGAGGCATCCACCTTCCTGGCGTTCAGGGTGGTATGGCCCCAGGTGTACTCGTAGAGCGGGTTGGCCCGGGGATCGTTCTCCAGCGCCACGCTGTCGGCGTCGTGGGTGACCGTGCCACCGAACTCGCGGGCAAGACTCGCCAGGCGGAGCCGGTCCTCATCGGCCACCATCAGCAGCGCCGCATCCCGCGGCCCCAGCACCGACGCCAGCGCCGTGAGATAGGCGCTGGCACTGGCCGCCAGCACGCACACCAGCTTCTTGCGGATGGCTCCGTCCCGGGCCAGCGCGTCGGCAAAGCGCACCGTGGCCTCCAGCGTCTCGAAGGTCACGATCAGATCCCGCCAGGGCAGCGCCTCGGTGAGCGGCAGTTCCACCTCCACGACGATCCCGGTGGTGCCGTAGGTGCGGTTCACCAGCGCCGCATCATCACCCCGCAGGGTGAGCACGCGGGGCGCCTCCTCCAGGGTCAGCACCCGGGCGCCCAGCAGATTGCCGGGTTCGCGCAGACCCCCGTAAGTCACCGAGCCGATACCGCCGGAGCCACCGGTGAAGTAGCCACCGATGGTGGCGGCACGCTTGGTGGAGGGGTGCATGCGAAGCTCCCGGCCACGTTGCCGGGCAGCAGCGTCGAGCTTGTGGATACGAAGTCCGGCGCCGGCCCGCACCCGCTCATCATTCAGCGCCGGCAGGCTGTCCAGCCCGGTGGTGTCCAGCACCACGCCCCCGTGCAGCGGTACGCCCTGGCCGTAGGTACCGGTGCCGGCGCCGCGCAGGGTGAGGGGAATCCGCAAGCGGGCGCAGGCCGCACTCACCGCCCGCACCTCGGCCTCGTCCCGGGGCCGGGCGATGAGATCGGCGGACTTGTCCGCCAGCAGGCGGGCCGCCACCGGACTGAACCAGTAAAAATCCCGGGAGCGTTGCCGCACCCGCTCGGGGTCGTCGATGAGTTCCACCCCGGCCACGGCGCGGCGGAAACCGGCCAGATCGTAGGGCGGGGCGAAGATAGGGGGCGCGGTGCTGTTCATGGGGTTGGCTCCAGGGGTTCACTGGCGCCAGCCCGGAGCAAAACTCAGGCCGCCTTGCGTAGCCCCTGCCACTGGGACAGCATCACCCCGGCCAGCACCAGCAACCCGCCCAGTAACTGCCCGACCCGGGGCCGCACCCCGAAACCCATGGCCACCAGCACCGCGATCACCGGGATCAGGTTCAGATACATGGAAGCCACCACCACCCCCACCCGGCCCACGCCGTAGTTCCAGCACACCGTGCCGATGCAGATGGAACCGAAGGAGATGGAGGCGAACATCAACAGATCCTGAACCTCCGGACGGGGCAGCATACGCGGCGCCAGTCCCCCCAGCAGCGCCAGCCCGTAGAACAGTGACAGGATCAGCGCCGCCGGCACGATGGAGTACATGGTGATGCTGAACTGGGGATAGCCCGCCAGCCAGCGCTGGGCGGTGAGGGAATACCAGGACCACGAGGTGGTGGCCAGCAGGATCAGAAACTCCCCGCCACGCAGCCCCAGTGTCCCGGCCTGCCAGTCGATACTGGCCAGCACCCCGCCCAGCACCGCCAGCAAGCCCCCCAGCAGCAACCCCCGGGTGGGCGGCACCCGCTGTAGCACCCAGGCCAGCAGCCCCGCCACCAGCGGACTACAGGCCACCAGCGCCGCCGCCGTCACCGGGTGGGAGTAGCGCACCCCCAGGGTGTAGAAGAACGCGAATCCCGCCACCGCGCAGCCCAGCAAGGCGCAGCGCCACCACACCGGCATGGGCCGCCGCGTCCCCGACCGGCCCAGGTGCCAGACGATCAGCATCAGCACCGGCGCGGCCAGCACGAAGCGCAGCGCCGCCAGCAGGAACGGGTCGTAACGCTCCAGCAGCACCGCCAGGAACGGTAACTGGCAACCCCAGAACAACATGGTGGTGAGCAGCCCCAGATTACCCGCCATGGGCATCCGCCCCGAGCAGCGCCAGAATCCGCGCCGCCGCCGCCCGGGGCGACAGGGCGTCGCGCTCCTCGCCCGGCAGGATCGGGCCGACGCAGGCCGGGCAGCCCTGCTCGCAGGCGCAGTCCTCGATCAACTGCCGGGCGCGGGCCAGCACCTCCATGCGGATCTCGTAGAGGGAAGCGGCCAGCCCGATGCCGCCGGGGAAGTTGTCGTAGAGAAACACCGTGGGGTGGAAGGGCCGCTGGTCCAGATCCTCCGGGTCGCCCGCCAGGCTTCGCGGATCGCCGCGGCCCTGCACGCCCACGGTGGCGAACCACACCTCCTCGCTGCCCACCGCTCGCCCCAGATCCAGCGGCTCGCACATGGACAGGAGGGCGGCCACCATGTGCAACGCGTGGGCCGCGCCCAGGAAACCGTCCAGGGCCTGCCAGCGGTTGTCGAAGGATCGGTCCAGCACCCCGGCCTCCAGCCGCCACCACACGGCGGTGGTGTGCAGTTCCTGGTCCGGCAGGTTCACCTTGCCGTAACCCACGTTCTCGTGGGAATGGAAGCGGATCTTCTTGTAGCCGGCGATCCGGCGCAACAGATGCACCTCGCCGTGGGCCGAGGCGCGGCCATCGACGCGATCCTCGGCGAAGGCTTCCAGCACCCGCAGGCGCTGATAATCTATCGCCTCGGTGAAGTAATCGGCTTTACTACGACGTACCCGCGCCACCCGCCCCGGCCAGTCCAGCGCCTCCACCTGATAGGTCTCGGCCTGGGTGAGATACACCGCGCCCTCGTGGAGCATCATGGGCGCGCTCCGCAGGTCCACCTCGCCGATTACCCGCCGGGCACCGTCGCCGATATCCACCACCACCACATTGCCGTCGGCCCCGCTACGAAGGTTCACGGCGTTGGCCGGGTAGCTCTCGGCCATCCAGTGCCACTGGCCCTGCTCGTGGTGGATGAGGCCCTCCTCGGAAAGATATTCCAGGAACTCGCGGATCTCCTGACCGCCGAAGCGCTCGGCGTCGCGAAACGGCAACTCGAAGGCGGCGCAGCGGATATGGTCCAGCAGGATCAGTAGCTGGTCCGGATCGATGCGGGCGTGCTCGGGGCTGGCTTCCAGAAAAAACTCGGGATGCTGCATGAGATACTGATCCAGCGGCGCGCTGGAGCCCACCAGGATGCCCAGCGCCGGGCGCAGCCGCCGCCCGGCCCGGCCCAGGCGCTGCCAGGTGCCGGCGATGGTGCCGGGATAGCCGTTCAGGATGCACACGTCCAGGGCGCCGATATCCACCCCCAGTTCCAGTGCCGAGGTGGCCACCACGCAGTCCACCGCGCCCTCGCGCAGCCGCCGCTCGGTGTCGCGCCGCTCGCCGGGCAGATAACCGCCCCGGTAGGATCGCACCCGCGCCGGCTGTCCGGGATTCCGGTCGATGGCCTCCTTGAGATACCGGGTCAGCACCTCCACCACCTGGCGGCTGCGGGCGAAGACAATGGTCTTGAGATCGTGATCCAGCGCCAGCCGCGCCAGTCGGGTGGTCTCGGTGCGGCTGGAGGCGCGGATACCGAGTTCGGCGTTCACCACCGGCGGATTCCAGAGAATCAGTTCGCGCCGGCCCCGGGGAGCACCGTTGTCGGTGATGGCCTCCACCCGCTCACCGATCAGGCGCTCGGCCAGTTGCGCCGGATTGGCGATCGTCGCCGAGCAGAGGATCACCGTGGGCGAGACCCGGTAAAAGCCGCAGATCCGCCGCAGGCGGCGCAGCAGATTGGCCATGTGACTGCCGAACACGCCCCGGTAGGCATGCATCTCGTCGATCACCAGGAACTGGAGTTCCTCGAAGAACTGCGCCCATTTGGTGTGGTGGGGTAGGATGCCCTGGTGCAGCATATCGGGGTTGGAGACCACGATTTGCCCGCGGGTGCGCACCATGCGCCGGGCATCCCCCGGGGTGTCGCCGTCGAAGGTGAAGCTTCGTACCCCCAGATCGCCGGCCTCGTTCAGGGCCGACAGCGCCGCCTGCTGATCCTGGGCCAGCGCCTTGCTGGGAAACAGATACAGCGCCCGGGCGCGGCGGGTGAGGATCGCCTGCAACACCGGCAGGTTGTAGCAGAGGGTCTTACCGGAGGCGGTGGGGGTCACCACCACGGTGTGGCGGCCGGCGCGCACCGCATCGAAAGCGGCCCGCTGGTGGCTGTAGAGCCGCGCCACCCCGAGTTTGCCAAGCGCCGCCGCCAGTTGCGGGTGCAGATCGTCGGGCAACGGTCGGTAATCGGCGGGGCTTGCCGGCAGGGTGCAGCGGGCGCTGATGCGGGCGGCGTGCTCGGTCTCCAGTACCCGCAGCAGCGGGTCCACGGAATTCAGGGCACCGTCGAAATCCGGCGGCGGCGCCGGCAGGGGGGCATCGGGGGTGGGCATGGGCGGGAATCTAGCCCGGCCCCGACACCGCGTCAACGGTGGCTGTTCCGGGCTTGCCAGGGCGATGGGGGCGGACTACAGTCGGAAATATTCATTAGGTCCGACCAATCCGGCACGCGCCATGTCCGAGTTGCAGCATTTACTATTCGATCTGGATGGCACGCTCACCGATCCCTTCCAGGGCATCACCGCCTCCATCCGCCATGCCCTGGATCGACTGGGCGTGGCGAGCCCCGACGGCGAGGCCCTGCGCGGCTGGATCGGCCCGCCCCTGCGGGACAGCTTCGGCCACTGGCTGGACACCACTGACGAGGCGCTGCTGGACCGGGCCATCGACCTCTACCGGGAACGCTTCGCCACCGTGGGGTTGTACGAGAACCGGGTCTACGCGGGCATCCCGGCGCTGCTGGAACGGCTGAACGGGGCGGGCTTCACCCTGTACCTGGCCACCTCCAAGCCGCGGGTGTTCGCCGAGCGTATCCTCGCCCACTTCCAGCTGGAGCACCATTTCCGGGCGATCCACGGCAGCGAGCTGGACGGGCGCCTGTCCCACAAGGCCGATCTGATCCGGCATATTCTCCTCACCGAGCGCATCACCCCACCGGGCACCGCGATGATCGGCGATCGCCTCCACGATGTTCACGGCGCCCGCCATAACGGGGTCGCCGCGCTGGGCGCGGGCTGGGGCTACGGGGCACCCGGGGAACTGGCCGGGGCCGGCGCCGGGCAGGTGTTTTCCGGTCCCGCCAGGCTCGGCGAGTGGCTGCTGGCCACGGTGTCGGCGCCATGAGCGAGGCCATCACCCTGGGACTGGCCCACGGCAACGAGGCCACCTTCATCGCCAATATGTCCCGGGAACTCATCGAGACCGGACTGCCCTGGCACTGGCGGGCATCGCGGGTGCGGCGGGCCATCAGCGATCCCGACACGGTGGTGCTGGCGGCCCGCCACCGGGGCGTGGTGGTGGGCTTCGCCATCATGCATTTCCGGCTGGAGGAGGCCCATCTGGATCTCTTTGCGGTGAGTCCGGAATGGCAACGCCAGGGCGTGGGACAGCGGCTCATGGACTGGTTGGAGCGCACCATCCGGGTGGCTGGCATCGCCCGCGTCAGCCTGGAGGTACGCCTGCACAACGGCGCCGCCCGGCGCTTCTACCGGCGCCGGGGCTTTCGCGACGCCCAGTTCCTGCCCCGCTACTACGTGGGGTTGGAACCGGCCCTCAGAATGGTGCGTACCCTACGGGCCACCTCCGGCACCACCTGAGCCGCCCTTCATAAAACCGTAACAAAAATGAAATATAAACGTCGTGCGCGGAGAGTAGCGTAATCGGCGCAGGGTGGTGCTGCCTTGCTCCCACCCTTTCCTGGCTACTTCCCGGCCAAACTACTTTCGGAGGTTTTTCCGTGCTCGACAAGAAATTCTGCCTGCTAGCCACGGCGGCGGTGGCCTTTGGCTCCGTTGCCCACGCCCAGCGCGATAACATCTCTATCGTGGGCTCCTCCACCGTGTATCCCTTCTCCACGGTGGTGGCCGAGCAATTCGGTAAGACCACGCAGTACCCCACCCCCACCATCGAGTCCACCGGTTCCGGTGGTGGTCTGAAGCTGTTCTGCGCGGGCGTGGGCGTGCAGCATCCCGACATGACCAACGCCTCCCGGGCCATCAAGTCCTCCGAGGTGGAGGATTGCATCGCCAACGGCGTGGCCGAACCCGTGGAGGTGATGATCGGTTACGACGGCATCGTGCTGGCCAACTCCAACGAGGCCACCACCTATGAACTGAGTCGCAGCGAGCTGTTCCTGGCCCTGGCCAGGCAGGTGCCGAACCCCGACGGCGACGGCGTGGTGGACAACCCCTACGACACCTGGAGCCAGATCAACCCGGATCTGCCCGAGGTGAAGATCGAGGTGCTGGGTCCACCCCCCACCTCCGGAACCCGCGACGCCTTCGTGGAACTGGTGATGGAAGAAGGCTGCGGCGCCTTCGAGCAGATCGGCGCACTGGACGAGGATTCCCGCGACGCGGTCTGCGCCACCATGCGCGAGGACGGCGCCTTCGTGGAGGCCGGCGAGAACGATAACCTCATCGTCCAGAAGCTCAATGCCAATCCCCAGGCGCTGGGCATCTTCGGCTTCAGCTTCCTGGAGGAGAACCTCGACAAGATCCACGCCACCATCATCGACGACGTGGAGCCCACCTTCGAGACCATTGCCAACGGCACCTATCCGGTCTCCCGGCCGCTGTTCGTGTACGTGAAGAAGGAGCATCTGGACGTGATTCCCGGCATGCGGGACTTCGTGCTGGAATTCCTCAGCGACCGGGCTTCCGGTCAGGTGGGCTACCTCACTGATCGCGGCCTGATTCCGCTGTCCGAGGAAGAGCATCAGGCGCAGGTGGAGCGGG
>JGI12109J20283_10456379_pt1 | contig 11620 bp, 9 predicted proteins | sample ElkSlonscriptome_12_FD_20283 | JGI IMG/M metagenome (IMG submission 20283) | reverse complement strand
CCTCGGCCACGCCGCCCGAGGCGACCTCGAGGGGGAAGGCGTCCCGCAGGTTTGACCCGACGATGCTCGCGTTAGTCGTGCCCTCGGCGTAGATCGCGTTTTGGCACGAGGAGGTGTTGCCGCGAAGCGTGGCGTGGGCCAGCGTCAGGCGGCCGCGGACGTAGATGGCTCCACCCAGCCCGTTTTCGTCGAGCGCGCAGCCGCCAAAACCTGCGGTGGCGGTGTTGCGTTCGAAGATCACGTTGGAGAGCGTGGCGGTGTTGAAGACGCAAATCGCCCCGCCCAGTGCGTTGAAGGACGCGGCCGTCGAGTTGCCCTCGAAGCGAACGCCGCTGATCACCGCGCGGGACGTCGAGTCGATGAGCACGCCGCCACCTCGGGCGCTCGTCGTGCCGAAGACGTCGCCCAGACGGCTATTGGAAACTCGCCCGCCGATCATCTCCAGCGAAGATCGGCCGCCGATGCTGATCCCCCCTCCGCTGAGCGTATCGGTCCCCGTGACCAGATTGTTCGTGAACGTGGAGTCCTCGATGCGGACGCTCGCGTCTGCCGCCGCATGGACCGCGCCGCCCGCGCCAACATCCACGCCCCGGGCCCGGTTGCCTTGGAACGTGCACTCGCGAAACTCCGCCGTCCCGCTGCGCACCGAGACCGCGCCGCCGGCTGCCGTGCCCGTGCCGACGAATGGGAGCGGCGCGGCAATGTTGTTCTGGAAGACGCAGCGCTCGAATCGTGCAATCCCGCCTTCGACGTAGACCGCCCACCCAACGCGGGCTCGGGGAAATCGACGCTGCTCGCGGCGTTGCCAACGAACCGGACGTCTTCGACGTCGACCTCGCCGCCATCGACAAACACCGCTCCACCCCCTAATCGGACGAACTCGGTGAATGTCACGCTCTCCACCCGCACGCCCGGCGAGCGGATACGCAAGGCTCGGGCGATGTCGTTCGGTCCGCGCACGGTAACGAGGTCTGGATCGCCCGAAGCCCCGCGGATCGTCAGCGGCACGTCGATGAGCACGTCCCAGTTCTCCGGGCCGGTTAGTTCGCCATCGAGCAGCACGATCTCGTCGCCCGCCTCGGCCGCCGCGACGGCCGCTGAGATGCTCGGATACGCCGTGCTGGGCACGGTGCGCACGTCGGCCATTGCCGACGCGTGAACCATCACCAGGCCCGCCAGTGCTGACCCCGCGAAAAAGTTCATCGTCGTCATCTCGCATCTCTCCTTACTTGACAGAGCCTCGCTACTTGACAGAGCCTCGAAGCCAGTCTCCAAGCCCTTGGGCCCGTGTGAAACTGGACGAGGAATCCGATGGCACGCCCGGTCAATATACCAGAACACGCCCGATTCTGCATGCGTCTTCGCCGGAATCGTGCATGGGATGCTGGGCGAACACACAATCGCGGCCGATCAACTCCCTATATTGACGCTTCTGATGCCCCGATCACCCTCTGAGATCGCGTCCACCCTGACCCGGCGCTTGCGCTTGCGCAAGGACTGGTTCATGGTTGCGGCCGGTGCTGGCGTTGGCTCGTTGACCGGCCTGGGCACCCTCGGCTTTGCCTGGGCCCTGCATGAGGTCGAGTACTTCGTCCGCGACGCCCAGCTTGCGATGCCGATCTGGCTGTTGTTCCTGGGCCCGGTGATTGGGCTAATGCTTACCGCCGTGCTGGTGCGGCTCTTTGCCAGCGACGCGCGAGGCCACGGCGTGCCCCAGGTGATGCGGGCCTTGATCGAAAAGGGCGGGCACATCCCCGCCCGTGTCGGCCTGACCAAGGTCGCCGCCAGCATCGCGACCGTCGCCAGCGGGGGCTCGGCCGGCACCGAGGGCCCCATCGTGCAGATCGGGGCGACGGCCGGCAGCGTCATCGGCCAGCGGCTGGGCGTGACGCGCGAGCAGATGATGACCCTGGTGGGCTGCGGGGCAGCGGCGGGCATCGCGGCGATCTTCAACGCGCCCATCGCCGGCGTCTTCTTTGCGCTGGAGATCCTGCTGCGCGACTTCTCGCTCAAGACCTTCACGCCCATCGTGGTCTCGGCGGTCTTTGCCGCGGCCGTCACCCACATCTTCAAGGGCGAGAACGAGGCCATCTTCGCCGCCAGCGAGGCATTGCAGAAGGTGCAATTCACGGGCTGGGAGCTGCCCAACTACATCGTGCTGGGCCTGCTCTGCGGCCTGCTTGCCGTCGGCTTCAACCGCACGCTGCACGCCTTCGAGGGGTTGTATGCCAGGCTCAAGCTGCACTGGCTGGTGGCGCCCATCACCGGCGGCCTGCTGCTGGGGGCGCTGGGCATGGCGTGGATCCTGCTCGTCCGCGCCGCCGGTGGCTCGCCTGACAGCGTCGCCAGCGACATCCCCAGCTTCTTTGCCAACGGCTACGAGACTATCCGCTGGTTGCTCGATCCGGCGAGCTACGACGAGGCCTTTGGTGTGTCCGAGCACGCCAAGGCCGCGCTGCCGGTGAGCATCTGGCTCATCGCCTTGCTCGTGCTCTTCAAGGGATTGGCGACCAGTCTGACGCTGGCAAGCGGCGGCAGCGGTGGCGTGTTTGCGCCCAGCCTATTCATCGGAGCGGCCGGCGGCGCAGCACTCGGCATCGCGCTGCAAAGGCTCGGCCTCTTGCCGGCCGATGGCTCGCCCGCGGCCTATGCGCTCGTCGGCATGGCCGCCGTCATCGCCGGCAGCACACACGCGACGCTCACGGCAATCCTCATGCTCTTCGAGCTGACGCGCGATCCCTATGTGTTGCTGCCCATCATGCTGGCGGCGGTTGTCGCCACGCTTGTATCCCAAGCCATCGATCGCGACAACATCTACACTCATCCGCTCCGCAGGGCGGGCCTTCGAATCGGCCGCACGGGCGACCTGGCCATCCTGCGCAAGATTGCAGTCACAAGCGTGCCGGTGATCCCCCTGCCCAACGAGGCGGTCTACGCCAGCGACCCGCTCAGCAAGCTCATCACGCTGCACGCCAACAATCGCGTGCCGGACTTCGTGGTCATCGACGCCCAGGGCGACTTCATCGGCATGGTGACCGGCCGAGACATGCGAACGGCACTGGTCGATCGTGAGGCCATCCCGCTGCTGCTTGTCGCAGAGCTCATGCGCACCGACCTGCCTGCCGTGCTGACGACCGACACGCTGGATATCGCGCTGGAACGCTTCGAGGATGAAGAGGTCGCCAGCCTGCCCTTGCTGGGCCCGCCCGACGTCACCGGGCACCGGCGTCCGCTGGGCCTGATCACGCGGGCCGCGGTGCTCGATCGCTACCGCAGAGCCCTCGAAGAAGAGCTCTAGGTCGACGCTGCCAACCCAAACGCGAAGAGCCCACACGATTGGCGTGGGCTCTTCGCTCTCGTCGCTCCGCTCGCGTTGGCCTCAGCAGTCCATCGTGTAGCAGAACCGGCTCTCGATGATCTTGCCGCTCTCGACCTTGTAGATGCACGCTTCTTTCATGTCCATGCGTTGGCCAGCCATGGGACCAACCTTCGGCGTGCAGTCCATTCTCATGAAGACGACGAACTCGTTGCCCAGCGGGTAGGGCCCTTCGGTGCTGCCGCCATGGAATTCGTGGTTCTCGAAGAACCAGTCGTTGCTCTTGAGCAGATCGGCCTTGGACACCGCCCCTTCCTTGTGCGCGGCTCGGGCTTCCTCGGGGAGATCCTCTGAGCCGGGCATGTCACCCGGACTCATCGCCTCGTGCACCGTCACGGTGTCGGCGTAGAGCTCTTCGATGGCTTGGCGGTTCTGCCCTTGCGAGCAGAGCTCGACCAGACGCGTACCGACCTTCAGCGTCTCGGCGGTCTTGCTCTTATCTATGGTGGTGGTCATGGTGTCTTCCTCCGGATTGCCCGGCCGGCGACACGCCGCAGGCTTGCATGGTGGGTCCGGGCTTGCCTTGTGCCCGCAAGGGATGGTATCTATGCATGGTGCCGGTGTCGATATTTTGATTGTATTTTGTACGGTAGAGATTTCAAGAAGAAGGGCGGCATGGTCCAAGCCATGCCGCCCGGTTGGCGCAGTCGGTCGTGCAGAACTTACTCGCAGCCGGCGTCGAATTGGTTCTGGAAGCAGAGGAAGTCGAACAGCGTCAGGCTTCCGTCCTCGTCGCAGTCGGCTGCCAGATCGCCGCCGTCGAAGGCGTTCTGGAAGGCCAGGAAGTCGAAGATGGTCAATTCGCCGTCGCCGTCGAAGTCGGCATAGCAGGGCTCGCTGGTGTCGCCCAGCAGGCTGATGAACTGGGAGCTGCCGTCGAGGATCTCGGTGGCCACGCCCGTGCTGACGTCGGTGATGTTCACGCCGCCACCATTCGTCCAGATGATGTTGCCGTTGCCCAACTCCCAGGCGGCGCGGGGGCCTGCGGCCTCGGTGCCAGCCACCACACCGAGGATGTCGCCCGACGCATCGATCTCATACACGCCCGGGCTACGACCCGACGCGGACTGTGTCGAGAACGCGGCAGCGAGCACCGTCCCGCTGGACGTCGCACTGAGCTGCTGGATGAAGTTGAGCTCGCCCGTGCCCAGAAGCGTGCCGAGCAAGGTGCCGGCGTCGTCGAATCGGTCGATGCGCGTGTCGCTCGTGCCGCTGAAGCTCACGAGGTTCTCGCCTTCGAACGGCAGCGCGAACCACGGCGAGGCGGTGAGTGGGTAGTTGCCGATGATGGTGGCGGTATCAGGATCGATGCGCACGATCGCTTCGCCCGGCGCGTCGTTGTTGCTCCCGGCGTTAAAGACCCAGACCTCGTCGCCGATGACGTTGACGCCGCGCACGTTGTCGAGCCCGCCGCCGGCAACCTGCCCGCCGATGGAGTCGATGAAGTCTCCGTCGAGCGTGAAGCGATCGATGCGATCGCGGATCTGGTCGGTAACCCAGATCTCGTCGCCCACCTGCGTGGCGTGCTTGGGCGTGGCCGCGTCCAAGCCGGTCAGATCGATGAACGCGGCATCGATCAATGAGCCGTCGAACGGATCGAACGCGGCCACGGTGTCGTCGCTCGAGTTGGGAATCAGCAAGACCGAATCGGGAACCTGGGCCAGGGCGGTCCCGGCGAGCATCAGGGCGGTCGAGACGGCCGTAAGTGTGTGAATCGTCATCCTCGTATCTCCTCTGCAAGGGTGCGGGCTACGGCCAGGGGCCGGCCCAAGGGCCCGCGGCCGAACATTCAGCCGGGACGTGTCACAGCATAGTGGAACCGGCCCGAATCTCCAAGGCTGATCAGGGGTGGAACCTCGAGCACGTCCGAGAACGAGCCATCGGCTAGACGAATTTCGCGACCATGAACGTAATGTCATCGTCCTGTGCACGGCCAACGCAGGCGGCGCGATGATCGGCGCGGATTGCGTCTGCGATCTGCTCTGCCGAGCCTCGAGCCGCCTCGCGGATGACTGCTTCGAGGCGTTCTTTGCCGTAGAAGCCTTCGCTGGCCAATCTTGCCTCCCACAGGCCATCGGTGGAGAGCACCAAGATATCGCCGCGGTCCCAGGGCCCGGCGCGCTCTGTGGAGTAGTTCTGGCCCTCGAAGAGACCCAGAGGTATGCCACCGCCATCGAGTTCTTCGAATCGGTCAGATCCGCTGCGGTACACGAAGGGCGGATCGTGGCCAGCGCTGGACCATGTCATGGTGCAATCGGAGCTGTCGAGCAACACGAGCAGCATTGTCATGAATCGCTGGCCGCCGGTGTCGGCCACGAGAAGGTTGTTCATGTGGGTGAGCAACTCGCCCAGCGAAGCCGGCTCGTCACTTCGACTGCGCAGGATGCCGCGGGCGGTGGCCATGAGCATGGCAGCCGCAACGCCATGGCCCATGACGTCGCCGATAGCTAGTGCGACGCTCTGCTCGCCGAGGCCCTGGATGTCGAGGTAGTCGTAGTAATCGCCGCCGGTCTCGTCGCAGTATGTGCTGTGCCCGGCGATATCGAGTCCGCGTACGCTCGGCGGTTCCTGGGGCAGCAGGTTCTTCTGCACCTCCATGGCCACCATCAGGCTCTCGCGCATGCGCACGCGGTCTTGCAGGTCCTTGGCCATGGTGTTGACGGCTTCGGCGATCTCGCGTAACTCTCGGCTCGGGGCTGCACCGACCCGCTCGTCCAACTCGCCTTGTCCGACTTGGCGTATCTCGCCAACAAGCCGTGAGATCGGTCGCGTTGCCACGATGCCTAGCGCCAAGCCCAAGAGGATCGTCAGCCCCACGGCCCAAGCGGTCGCTCGGTCGCTGCTGGCTCTGGCGGCTGCGACCGGCGCGAGCAGCTCTGCTTCGGGAATAGCGGTGATTATGCGCCAGTCGAGCCCCGGCACGCCGCGATAGGCCGAGACCCGCAGCAGCACGGTTTCCCCCTCGATGTTGGCTTCGCCGCTGCCGATGAGTGCGTTGCCAAGAGAGCGCTCAACCTCCGCGGCTGCCAGCCGAACCCTGGGATCCTGCACCTCACCGGCGATGGCCACACTCGGCACCCCGTCGCGTTCGATCGAAACGGGGACCTCATCGGGTGGGAGCGAATGGGCGAGCAGGCGCCCCTCCGCATCAAGGATCAGCACGTATCCAGTCTGGCCTACACGCAGCGAACGCAGGAAGGCTGCCAGCCGTGCCAGGCTGAACTCCGCCGTCAGGACGCCCTGGATATCACCCGCGTCGTCGTACATCGGTTCGACGAAGGGCACGCCCAGGGTGGTCGCCTGCCCATCGACGTTCACCCATGCATACGGATCAAGAAAGGTTGCCTGGCCGGCCGCCAGGGCACCCGTGTACCAGGGCCGTTCACGAGGGTCGTAGGCGTAGTCGCCCACGAGTTCGAGGATCTCGCCATGCTGGCCCAGGGCGTACTCCTCGACGAATCGCACGCCGTCTCGGAACGTCTGCGAATCGGAGATGCCAAGCTCCGGTCGAGGCTTGCCGGGATATCGAAACACCCACACCACGTCGCCGTCTGCGGCGCCCCAGGTCATGCCGCTGAACATATCCATCGCGTCGACGAACTCGAAGAACGGCTGGCGCCAGGATCGCAGGTCACTGGGGTCGAGGCGATCCGAGCGGATCTGGCCGCGATGGATCTTCGTGGCCCGAGCCGGCATGGTGAGTAGTGCGTTCAGTCGCTCACTGATCCTGCCGTGGATCTGCTCGACCTCGGCGGAACCCAGCATCCGAGTCGTGCGTTGCGCGTGCCCGCTCCAGAGCAAGACCAGCCAAAAGGCCGCCACGGCGACTGGCAAGCCCATGAGCACCGGGACGAGGAACCTGATCGAAACTCGCCCCAGCATGTGTTCACGCTCCAAGATCCGTCGGATCGTACGCCTGTTATGCGGCCTCGACCGGCAAAGTTTGCACGATGTTCTGGACGATCGGATCGCTACCCACGCCCTCGGCTTCGGCCTCGAAATTTACCACGATGCGGTGTCGAAGCGCCGGAAGTGCAATCGCCTTGATGTCTTCGATTCCCACCGACGGGCGCCCATCGACCAACGCCCGGCATTTGGCGCCGAGAATGAGCGACTGGGCGGCGCGGGGGCTGGCACCGACGCGCACGTACTGATTGACCATGGGAGTGGCAAACTCGCCGCCGGAGTACCGCCCCTTCGCGTGCGTGCACAGCACCATTCTAATGGCGTAGTCTCGAACTCGATCCGTAACCGCAACACGGCGGACCAGCCGTTGATGCGCCAGGATCGTCTCGGCATTCAGCACGGGCTCGACCGAGGCCTCGCTTGCGCCCGTGGTCCGGGCGACGATCTCGCCCATCTCTTCGCGTGTGGCGTACCCGACCTGAAGCTTGAAGAAGAAGCGATCGAGCTGGGCCTCGGGCAGTGGATACGTGCCCTCTTGCTCGATGGGGTTCTGCGTTGCCAGCACGAAGAAGGGCTCGGGCAACTCGTGCGTGGTGCCGGCGACGGTGACGCGACGCTCCTGCATGGCCTCGAGCAACGCGCTCTGGGTCTTGGGGGTGGCGCGGTTGATCTCGTCGGCCAGGACCATCTGCGCAAAGATCGGCCCGCGCTGGAACGCGAACTGCCGCTTCACGTGCCCGCTCTCAGTCTCCACCTCGTCGATCACCGTGGTGCCCGTGATGTCGGCGGGCATCAGGTCGGGTGTGAACTGCACGCGGCCGAAGTCCAGGCTCAGGGCGCTGGCCAGCGTGCGGACCATCAGCGTCTTGCCGATGCCCGGCACGCCCTCGAGCAGCGCGTGCCCGCCGGTGAACAGGCAGCTCAGCAGCCCGTCGATGATCTCCGATTGGCCGACGACGACGCGGCCGACCTGCTCGCGCACGGCGTTGTAGTCTCGGCGGAATGCGTTCGCCGCTTCCTGCGTCGCTTCGGGCGTTTGCCCATCAACTGCGTCCATGCACACTCCAACTCCGGCTGGCGACGTGGTCCTTCAGGGCGTCGAGACTTCGGCTTGGGACTCGGCGTTGGCCCTGATGTCCGCCCAGGTCTTGATCGACATCTGCGAGAAGCGTCGCATCGAATCCTCGATGACGCCGATGGTGTCCGCAGGAAAGCCACGAGTCAAGACGACCGTATCGCCCTCGACCGTGACCCAGGACTGGTCTTGGGGGTTGCCCACGGCGATCTCAAGCCGACCGTCGGCGTTCGTCCTCGTTGGTCGAGCCGCGTCGCCCTCGAAGCGTCGCGCCTCGTGGTAGATGCACTCTTCGGCGAATTGCCGGGCGTCGGCGTCGCTGTCCCACACGCTGATCCATGCCACGCCCAGTCGGCCGTCGTCTTGCTCCCACACCCTGAAGCGGTCGCCGTCCCAGCCCTCGGCCGCCATGATCGCGTCGGGCGAGTTGCCCAGCAGCACACGGATCTGGAACTCGCCCAGCGTGTTCTCGCTCACGGGCTCCCATCCCAGGGCTTCAAGGTCGATGTCGGGCAGCGTGATGGCGGTTGGCTCGTCGCGTTCCGTGCCGAGGTACTTGTCGATGTGCAGCAGCTGCTCGGTGGAGATTGGGGGATCGGCAAACGCCGCATCGACGCGCTCGAACCCGCCGTCCCGGACCATCGTGGTGACCAGGATGTAGCCGTGCACGTAGGGAAAGATGAGTGTTTCCTTGAGGATTTGGGGCATGGCCGCCGCTTCGGGGCCCACCATGCCACCGCCGGCACCCATCATGGCGCCCATGGCGGCGGGATCCTGCTGCAAGAGCCCGGTGAGGTCGCCCTCGGGGCTCATCATGGCACCGGTGCCGATGAGCGTGGCGTCTCCTTCCACGAGTGCCGTAATAGCCATCCGCACGTCGTCATCATCGAGCGTGACGTCAAGCATGCCGTTCAGGTCGTGGTGCTGGTCTTGCAAGGCATGGGTGAACTCGTGCGTCAGGATGTTGCGCATGAGTTGTTCCATGAACCCCGGCGCCTGGGCGGCCATCTCGCCCGCCATCTGACCCATGAACTCTTCGAGGTCATCCGGCAAGATCACGTGCTCGGCGTCGGGGTCGTAGAAGCCGCCGGCCTGCGAGACGACCAGGCGGATCATGTCGCCGATGACGTCCGAGTCCATGGGCACGAGCCCAAACGCCTTGTACCCGCGATCGACCCGGAGCTGCCATTCGGGTGGCATCTGCTCCTCGACCATATCGAGGATCGCATCTTCGATTTCGCTCCTGGTCATGAACTCGACGGGCACGTCCTGGAGGAACGGCAGCCCGCGCATCGCCTCGGCTCGAACCTTGCCTTCTTCTGCCCAGCGGCTGACTTGTTCGGGGTCGGCAAGGGCCGTGCCAGCCAAGGCGAGCGTGCAGAGCGTCATCGAACGTGCGAGCATGGACGGTCTCCGTGTGGTCTTCGCGCGAGTGAAATGGTATCGAGTCGGCAACTTAGACGCTCGAGTACAAGTCGCCCAGCACCTCGATGCCGCGTTCGATGTTGCGCTGCGAGGCCGCAAAGCTCAGCCGGAAGTGCGTATCCCGGTCGCTGAAGATCCCGCCCGGAATGACGAGCATCTTGCGCTCGATGGCGCGTTCGACGAAGGCCGTCCCGGTCATCCCCTCCGGTGCTCGGGGAAACAGGTAGAACGCGCCGCCGGGTACGGCGACCTCGGTCCACTGCCTGAGCGCCTGGACCAAGTGGTCTCGCCGCTGCTTGTACTGCGCCACGATCGGCTCCATGTCCACGTCCATGGCCGCCATGCAGCCGTGCTGGGCGATCGACGGTGCACACACGTAGGTATATTGCTGGAACTTGGCGATGTGGCCCATCAGCTCGGCCGGGCCGGCGGCGTAGCCCATCCGCCAGCCGGTGACGCCGTAGGTCTTACCGAAGCCGCGGATGACCAGGACGTCTTCCTGCGCGCCCTCGAATCTTGCCGGCGAAGGACAACGCGGCTTCTTTGGCTCGCCCGCCGTCGTGTCGCTCTCGAAGTCGTCGAAGGTGAACTCGTCGTAGATCTCGTCGCTGATGAGCAGCACGCCCTTGCGGCGGCACAGCTCGAGCAGCTCGCGGCACTCGTCCACGCTGCCAACCACGCCGGCGGGATTGGATGGCGCGTTGTAGAGCACCAGCTTGGTGCGTTCGGTGATCAGCGGCTCAACGCGCTCGGCGGTCATTCGAAAGTCGGGATACGTATCGCAGCGCACGGCCGTACCGCCGCACATCGTCGCCACGTGCGGATACATGACGAAGTAGGGGTCGGGGATGATCGCCTCGTCGCCGGGGCCCAAGAGCGCCATGAAGGCTAAAAAGAGTGCACCGCTGGTGCCGCTCGTCACCAGCAGTTCGGGATCGCCGGGAGCGCCAAAGCTCCAGCCGAGGTCTCGATGCAGCCACGCCTCGAGCTTCTCGCGGAGTGGTGCGATGCCCTGGGTCTGCGTGTAGCCGTTTTGGTCTTGCTCGATGGCTTCGATCGCCGCGCGTTTGACCGGCTCGGGCACGGGGAAGTCTGGTTGGCCGATGCTCAGGTTGATTGGGTCTTCGATCTGCGCGCCGAGTTGGAAGATGCGGCGGATGCCCGAGGCGTCGATGGCCCGGGCGCGATCTGTGATGAGGCGGCTTGCGTCCATGTTCCATCCTTGCCGTGGTCAGAGACCGAGGCGCAACAAAAAACCGCGAGGCGGACCCTCGCGGTCAAGCAGTCGACGATCGGGAGATCTCAGACGCGAACCTTGGGCAGGCCGAGCGCCTTCTTGTCGTTCTTGGGCATCTTCTTCTCGGCCAGCAGCTTGGCAACGCGCTCGGCTCGGGTGAGAACCGAACGCTTCTGGATCAAGGCTCCACCAGTACGAAGCGAGCTATGCAGACTCATGGCCGATTCTCCGTCATTGCGTTCATCGTCACCCCGCCATGGCTGCTCCGTCGCGGGGGTCGAGATGATAGCGGGCAAGGGAGCCTGGGGCCAATGTCAGCCGTCGAAGCGCATCCAGAGTTGGTCGCGAGGCGTGTACGCACCGCCCAGGTCTGCCGGCACGGTCCGCAGCAGGTCGACCACCCGGGCCTCGTGCTCTCGTCGCTGCGGGGCCAATGTGCGATACTGGCCGCTGGGCACGGGGAAGTCCGTATACAGCCCGAATCCCTGCGCGCCCTCGTCTAGGGCCATCGCACGCACGCCGCTGGCGGTGAGGTGCTCGGCCAGCCCCTGGGCTCGTTGCATGCTCATACCGCTCGCCAGCTTCAGGTAGTTGTTGCCCG
>JGI12109J20283_10398319_pt1 | contig 11620 bp, 11 predicted proteins | sample ElkSlonscriptome_12_FD_20283 | JGI IMG/M metagenome (IMG submission 20283) | reverse complement strand
TGAAACGCCTCTTTTCGGTAAGTCATCGCTTCAAAACGTTGGGCCAGGCAACAGAGTCGCCGGTGACTCGACTAAGACGTTCGTTCGTTTCGATTCGCCTGAAAGCAGGGCCGCTTCGACAAGCCGTGTACGTGAGCAACCGAAGGTCGTCCAAATGCCTCTCACACCCGAGTGTGAGGAGCGGTCGCTGGAGCTCTTTAGCGACGTGGGTGGCCCTGTTGAACAAATGACGTTTCTTCAGCGGTCACTCCTGTTCGCCGAATTAGCGATGATCGCTTACAACGACTCCGAAGAGGCGACGCTGGCGGCGAAGGCGGTCGGATTTCCCGACGTCACTTTTTTTGACCACGACGGCTCTCAGGCATATCGGTTTCGCAACAACTACGACTGCATCATCGCCTGTCGGGGAACGGAGCCCAACGAGTGGAACGATATTCGCGCCGACGTAAGTGCCTCCGCCGTTTTGGCCGAAACGGTGGGAAGGGTACACCGCGGGTTCAAACGAGAGGTGGATGACCTTTGGCCGATGTTAGAGACCGCGCTGGTCGACAACCGGCAACCTCTTTGGTTTTGCGGCCACTCACTCGGCGGCGCGATGGCAACGATCTGTGCCGGGCGGTGTTTTCTGTCGCATATCAACAGCAACCCGAGCGGTCTGTACTCCTACGGCAGTCCCCGCGTCGGTAACCGACGCTACATCAACTTCGTGCAACTGGAACACTTTCGGTTCGTCAACAACAACGACGTCGTCGCGCGTGTCCCGCCGGTTTGGATGGGATATCGACACTGCGGCACCGAAGTCTATCTGGACCGAAGAGGTCGCATCGGTGACCTGAGCGGTTGGGCTCGACGACTCGATGGCTGGCGAGGTTTCTGGGCCGGACTGATACGTGGGCAGATCGACCATTTTTCGGATCACCTCCTTCACGCATACATCAGGCCCCTATGGAAGGCGGCTCTGGCGGAGCAGGTAGCGGTGGGGCGTGGCAGTTCATCGCCAGATGCTTCAGAATTTAGGGACACGCACCGAAACGTTTCCCCAACCGTCCACGGCGGAAGCCTTCCCCCGGCCCGCTAAATCACCAGTCGCTCGCGAAAACGGCATGAATGCTGACCAATCATCCGAATCCAATCCCGACACCGGCCCTCCACCGGGTCCCGGTACCGGTGGTCCGATTACCGTTGAAGTCGACGGCGTGCCGATCAAACTCGCTCACGCTTACGAATCGCCCGGCCAGTGGATCGGGCAGACCGATGTGCTGATGCAGCTGCTGGCGTGTTGGATCACCGTCGATCAGTCCGACTTGCCGTTGACGCCCCGCCTGGTAGGCTCACCGGGAGTCGGGAAGACGCAACTGGCGATCGCAGCGGCCAAAGCTCGGGAATTACCGCTGTACATCTATCAATGCACGGCAGACACAAGACCGGAAGACCTTTTGATTACCCCGGTCCTGAGCCGCAACGGAGAAATCGCCTATCACGCCTCACCGCTGGTCACCGCGATGATGATTGGCGGGGTCTGCGTGCTCGACGAAGGCAACCGGATGAATGAAAAGTCCTGGGCGTCGCTGGCTCCGCTTTTCGACGGACGACGCTATGTCGAATCGATCGTCGCAGGCATCACCATCCCGGCGTCACCCGATTTTCGGGCCGCGGTGACGATGAACCAGGATGAATCGACGTTCGAAATCCCGGACTACATCCTCAGCCGATTGCAACCGACGCTGCAGGTAGGTTTTCCGAACAAGCAGGACGAAATGGCGATCCTGCAGTACCACCTTCCGTTTGCCGAGCCCGAAATGCTGGCTCTGACGGTTGATTTTCTGCAACACTCCCACCAGTTGAAATTGGACTTCTCCCCTCGGGACGGAATCAACCTCCTCCGATATGCGATCAAGCGGATGAGTCAGGACAGCGACCACCCGGTCTCGCATGATCAAGCGTGGCGGGAAGCACTTGAAAAGTGCCTGGGGGAAGACGCCGTCGATCTGGAAACGCTGGCCGAACGCCGTCGACGTACACTGGGTGGCGACGCAGTGCCGCTGGGCTTGGCAGATCTTTTCTTCGATCCTGACGATCCGCTGCATCCCGATCGCCAAGAGGACGACGAGGAAGACTTGGAAGACTAACCGTGGGCTGGTCGTTTAGGCCGGGCGGCGAGTATTCTTTGCCTCTCGCGTTTCATCGCTTGTTCTTGCCCTGGTACCTCTGTCATGCCTGATTCTGAATCGTCCGCAATACCGCTCCGCGTTGCCCTAGGAGGAGACCACGCCGGATTTCCACTCAAAGAGATGGTTGCCGCTCGGTTTGGTCCGCTTGTAACTGAAATGATCGATTGCGGCACGCACGACACCCATTCATGCGACTATCCCGATATCGCCGTCGAAGTCGCCAAACGGCTCAATAGCGGACAGGCGGATCGGGGGCTGCTGATTTGCGGCAGCGGCGTTGGGGTCAGTGTGGCAGCCAATAAAATCACCGGCATCCGGGCGGCGATCTGCCACGACACGTATTCCGCCCATCAAGGGGTCGAACACGATGACATGAACGTACTATGCATCGGCGGACGCGTCATCGGCAGCGAACTGGCATTCGACATCATCGGGTCATTTCTTCGCGCCCGGTACACACCCGAGGACCGGCATGCCCGCCGCCTCCAGAAAATCTTGACGCTCGAGGACGAGTAGCCGCACGTCGCTTAGGAACGAGCGATCAGTGACTGCCCTTTTGATATTTCTCTCCCGACCCCGCGCAGCGGGAATAGCCGGGAGAGATCGCGAGAGAGGGTAAGGAAAGCCGCTAATTGTTGATCGTTCGTTCCTTAATACTGGAAGCTCTCCGCGTCTTCTTTCGGCGCGATCTGGTAACCCAGCGGTTCCATGCTGCCGCTGGCCCGTCCCTGGCTGAGACTTCGCACCGCACCGCTGTACCCGAACATCTCTTTGAGCGGTGCGTGGGCGGTGATGACGGTCATCGCACCGCGCGGCTCGGTGGAAGCGATAATGGCGCGCCGTTGCTGGAGATCGCCGACGATCTCGCCCATGTAATCTTCGGGCGTCGTCACTTCCACCCGCATCACCGGTTCCAACAGCACCGGGCCGGCCTCCTGCAACCCTTTCTCGAAAGCGTCTCCCGCGGCAATTCGAAACGCGACTTCGTCGCTCCCCTCTTCGTGAGCTTCGGCTTGAAGCACCTCAATCCGGACACCAGAAAGGGGAAAGCCGGCGATCAGCCCGCCACCTTCGGCTCGCTCGCGAAACTCCTCGATCGCCGCCGTTCGCACGGCATTCGGCAAAGCGGTCTCAGGGGGCAAGCGATCGAAGACGACCACTGGCGCCGCAGGATCTTCCGCCGGCGAAACCCGGACAGTCAACCGAGCAAACATCTGAGTCGCACCAACCATTCGGTTGCATTGGCCGACCACCTCTGATTCGCCACCGATCGTCTCCCGATAATTCACCCGCGGCTTGTAGAACTTGACGTTCAATCCGAAATCGCGCGTCAACCGGTGCTGGATGACCTCCAAGTGCAATTCGCCCATCCCGGAAATGATTGTTTGACCCAGCTCTTCGTTGTCGATGGCCCGAAAGGTAGGGTCCTGACGACGCAGCATGTCGAGCGTCTCTTCCAGCTTTTTTCGATCGGCGGTGCTCTCCGGTTCGATCGCCATCGACAACACTGCCTCGGCAAACTTGATACTCGGCAGCTCGACGATCGCCTTCGTATCACAGAGGGTATCACCGGTGATGGCAAAGCGGGGACCGATCACGCAGGCGATGTCCCCCGCGCCGACAGCGTCGATCTGGCCGTCTCGGTCTTTTTTCGTCGCGTGAATCTGCCAAAGCTGAGCGACGTTCTCTTTCTTGTCGCGATTAGGGCAATAGACTCGAGTGTTCTGCCCCAGTTGGCCGCTGTAAACGCGGATCCAATAATTGTCACCGGTCTTCGCGGGCAGAATCTTGAACACCAACGCACAGAACGGTTCCTTCAAGTTCGGCGGCCGCTGTAGCGTCTTGTCTCGCGACTTGGGGTCCACGCCTTCGACCGGTGGGCAATCAAGCGGGCTGGGCAGGTAGTTACCAACCCCCGTCATCAACGGCTGGATGCCGATGCCATGGAGAGCCGACCCACAAAACACGGGCTGCAGCTTTCGTTCTAAACAACCTTTTCGGAGGGCCGCGATGATCAACTCGCGTGGCAATTCCTTCTCTTCCATCGCCAGCGTCATGGCCTCTTCGCTGCACTCGTAAACCGCTTCCATCATCTGCTCGCGGTACAGCAGCGCTTCGTCCATCCAATCATCGGGAACATTGGTCTCCGTTACCTTCTTCCCCTCCGTTTCCGGGTCAAATTCCAGAAACTTCATGTCGACCAGATCGATCACGCCACGGAAAGGATTATCCACGTGTGGCGGCCCCTGTCCTACCGGCAACTCTACCGGCACCGGCCGACCTTGAAGGCGAGGCCCGATGTCCGCCAGCACTGATTCGAAGTTGGCGCCCTCGCGATCCATTTTGTTGATGAAAACGATCCGCGGCACGTTGTACCGATCCGCCTGTCGCCAGACCGTCTCACTCTGCGCTTCGACACCTTCGCGTGCGGAAAAAACGACGACGGCGCCGTCAAGCACCCGCAGGCATCTTTCTACCTCGGCGGTGAAGTCAACGTGGCCGGGCGTGTCGAGCAGGTTGATGCTGTAATCGCCCCATCGATACTTGACACACGCGCTGAAGATCGTGATGCCACGTTCCTGTTCCTCCGGATCGTCATCCGTGTCGGTCGTTCCGTGATCGACGCGGCCGACGCGATGCTTTTGGCCGCTTAGGTACAACATCCGTTCGGTAACAGTCGTCTTTCCCGCGTCGATGTGCGCAATGATGCCGATGTTCCGGATCTTCGATAGGTCAGTTTCTTCAGCCATGTGTTTGGGCAGCGGGGGAATGACGGGGCAAGCGGCGACGAGGCCGATTCGACGAAGCAGCAACGCCCCGAAAAATGATTTCAGCCGGCCGCGCAAACAAAAATCGCGATCCGGTCAACGGAATCGCGATCATTGTAGGCATCAAAGGACGACTCGCCGAGGTAGGCTCTCGGCCTAGAAAGAAGCAACCGACTCTCTTACTGGGAAGCCAATAACCGGTGGCGGTTCCCACACCGGCAAAGCCGATTCAAGCGGAAACTACCAAGCGAAGTGAGCGAACGCCTTGTTGGCGTCAGCCATGCGGTGTGTGTTCTCACGTCGGGTGTAGGCGACACCCTCTTTCTTGTACGCCGCCAGCACTTCGTCGGCCAATTTCAGGTGCATCGGGCGTCCCTTCTTTTCGCGGACGGCACCAAGCACCCAACGGATTGCCAAACTTTGCTGGCGAGCCTTGTTGACCTGCATCGGTACCTGATAGCTGGCACCGCCGACCCGCTTGCTGCGGACCTCGATGTAAGGCTTCACATTCTCGATCGCCTCTTCAAAGATCTCGATCGGCGAAGCGTCGCTTTCGCTGCGGCGGCCGATCTCGTCTAAAGCGTCGTAAAAGACGCGCTGAGCGGTCGTCTTTTTTCCGTCGAGCATCAAACAATTGATGAACTTGCTGGCCAGCAGAGAATGATGCCGAGGGTCACCCTTCAATTGACTGCGGCTGGAGGTGATGCGTCCCATGAATGTGTGCTGAGGAGGGTTCGGTGGTGGATGGGAAAGAATGAAAAGGCTGGAAAGCAAACCGGACGGATCCGCGGCTACTTCTTCGCTCCGTAGCGACTGCGGGAACGCTTTCGACCGTCAACGCCCAACGCGTCACGGGAACCTCGGACGACTTGATAGCGGACACCAGGAAGGTCGCGAACACGACCACCACGGACCAACACGATCGAGTGTTCCTGCAGATTGTGACCTTCGCCCGGAATGTAGACGGTCACCTCTTTGCCGTTGCTCAGTCGCACCCGCGTGATCTTCCGGAGAGCCGAGTTCGGCTTCTTTGGCGTCATCGTCCGGACCTGCAAGCAAACCCCCTGTTTTTGAGGGCATTTCTCCAGAACCGGCGCTTTGCTTTGGCTCTTTTTCTGCTTCCGGTTTTTCCGGACGAGTTGATTGATCGTGGGCATGAAAAGCGGGTTAGCTGATCGGAATGGGGTGAGGCAATCGGTTCAGTCGAGTCGCGAAGTATGGCGAATGGCTGCGCGATGTCAAGGGTGATCAGAAATCCTTCGCCGGCGGCAGTTCAAGCACCGATGCGAAGGTTTGCGATGCGACGGTTTCGAACCCGGCGGTTTCAAATACGGCGGCTTCCACGCCACCACCACGAATTTTCACATACCCCGAGATCGCCACGATTATCGCGGCGAGCACCAGCATCGTACCGAGCCAAAAGTGGCGGCCCCGTCGGAACCGCTCCGTCGCCTTGCCACGCCCGACCAACGCCGACGCCAAAAAGAAAACTACCAACGCGATCAAAATCTTTGTCCCGACCAGTGCGTGGTAGAGCCCATCGCCTTCATGGGAGGGCATCGCACGAAAATAATTGTAAAAACCCGACAGCAGAAACAGGGCGATGCCGCCATGGACAAACCGCTTCCAGCGGCCCTGAACCGCCGTCATCAACTGCTGGCGAGTATTCTCCGCCAGCCCACTCCAGGCCGGCATCAACACAAAGAAAATGAAGGTACTACCGCCGATCAAAGTAATCGCGGTAGCGACATGGATGACCCGAGAAATTACGTCAATGACAAACATCCGCCGACTCTCACTGCACAGGCTTGGCAAACTGAATTCAATGCGTCCAGTCGATCGGAACGCGTCGCCGAACGCTACTGGGGTGCCGGCACATGATCGATGATCCACTGGGGCCGCAACAGGTGGACCAGCAGCGCTTTTTGGGCGTGCATCCGGTTTCCGGCCTGGGCGATGACGCTGCTGCGTGGTCCGTCCATCGCTTCGTCGGTGATCTCTTCGCCTCGCACCGCGGGAAGGCAATGAAGAACCCTGGCGTGAGCCGGGGCGGCGTCTAACAACTCTTGGTTGACTTGAAAATCCGCAAACGCTCGGCGGCGTTCCTTCGTCTCCGCCTCCTGTCCCATGCTGGTCCAGACATCCGTGTAGATCGCATCGGCATCGGCAACCGCCGCCGCGGCGTCGTGACCCTGGATGATCGGAGCCTCCGGGTACGTCGACCGAATCTGATCAAGCCAATCTTGATCGAGTTCGTACCCAGGGGGGCAAGCCAACGTAAATCGTATGCCCATCATCGCACACGCCAGCGCCGTCGACCGAGCCACATTGTTGCCATCGCCGACGAAAACCATGTGGCGGCCCTCCAGCTCCCCGAACTCTTCCTGCAGCGTCAACAGGTCGGCGATCGACTGACAGGGGTGACACAAATCGGTCAAGCTGTTGATGATCGGAACGGCATCCAACTTCGCCAGCGCCGCGACCCGTTCGTGCGACTTCGCTCGACAAGCCACCGCGTCAACGAATTGCCCGAGCACCTTGATAAAATCCTCCGGCGACTCGCGTTTTCCCCAACCCACGTCGTCGCCAAGGAACAGACTGCTGCCTCCCAGCTGCGCCATGCCCGCTTCAAAGCTGACGCGGGTCCTCAGGCTCGGTTTCTCGAACAGCAATGCCAGCACATGGTGCTGCAAAATCGCGGGACGTTCGCCACGACTCAATCCGCCTTTTAGTTGACTGGCGGTCGCCAGCAGATGCCGCAAATCGGCCTGAGACAATTCGAATAGACTTAAAAAATGTTTCATTGCGAGATTGCTGGCCAGCGGTGGAGCGGGCGAGAATAGGTGAACAGGTTAGCACGAAGCGGTCGAGACGTCCGGCTCAAGCACGGATTTCGGTTCCGACCCCGTCGGTCGTAAAGATCTCCAGCAACAAAGAGTGCCGCAGACGACCGTCGATGATGTGGATTTTTTGAACTCCGCGGTGGAGCGTCTCCAGGCACGCTTCCACCTTAGGGATCATGCCAGCCTGGATCACACCGGCGGCGATCAACTCGCGGGCTTCAGCCGCCGTCAGACTGTGCAGAATCGAATCAGGGTCATCCTTGTCCCGCCGAACACCGTTAACGTCCGACAAGAAGACCAACTTGTCCGCCCCCAGCGACTGAGCGACCGCCATCGCGGCGGTGTCGGCATTCACGTTGTAAAGTTGCCCGTTTTCGTCGTCGCACAACGACGGAATGACTGCGACTTGGTCGGTATAGGCCAGACCTTCGATCACATCCCGATCGACCTGAGTCACCTCGCCGACGAACCCCAGATCGACCGCCCCATCGGCCGCGGTCGCTGATTCGGTCGCGTCATCTGACATCCCGTCGGGCTGAACCGGTACGCCGATGTCCTGTAATTTTCGACCGTGCAACACACAGGTGGTTCGTGGCGACAGATTCATCGCCCGTCCGCCGAGATGCTCGATCATCTCGGTCAATTGGACGTTGAGTTCCGCGGCCAACACCCGCTCGACGACTTTCAACGAAGCCTCGTCGGTGACCCGGCGGCCACGAACGAACCGCGACTCGACGCCCGCCTCCTTCATCGCCTCGGTAATTGCTTTTCCGCCGCCGTGGACGATCACCGGACGCAGCCCGACCGTTTCCATGAAGATGACGTCGAGCAGCAAGTGATGCAGCGCCACGGTGTCTTCCAGCAGGCTGCCGCCGAGTTTGATGACAGTCGTTTTGCCTCGAAAGCGGCGGATCCAGCCCATCGCTTCGATCAAAGTATCGGCTTTGGCAATGGCGTGATCCATTGGACCCCGTGTCGAGGGAGGTGAGGAAAAAACGCCAGAGTCTAGATGCCGTCCAGCAGAGGGTCAACGCGACAGGCTCGTCAGCCGGCCGACGGCCGGGCTTGGTGGAGCTGCCATAACACCTCCTGCGGGCTTTCCCCCAGCAAAGTCAGGTGCCCCATCTTCCGCCCCTTCCGGGCAGAGCTCTTGCCGTACAGATGCAGCCGGACGCCAGGCACTGCCAGCACGGAGGCCCAGTCGGGCGAGCCGTCTTCGCCCGGCCAGAGATCGCCCAGCAGGTTAATCATCCCTGCCGCCGGCGCGACCAAGTCGGTCCGGCCGAGCGGAAGGCCACAAATGGCTCGCACGTGCTGCTCGAATTGGCTGGTCTGACAGCCCTCGATCGTCAGATGCCCTGAGTTGTGCGGCCGAGGCGCGACCTCATTGATCCAGATCTCGTCACCGACGACAAACATCTCGACACACAACAGCCCGACCACTTCGAGGTGCTCGGCGGCGGCCACCGCGACCTGACGAGCCCGCTCGGCGAGCGATGGCTCGATCGAAGCAGGCAAACAACTGGTTTCAAGAATATGGTTGCGATGCACGTTCTCCAGTACCGGGAAAGTCGACGTCTGACCGAGCGAGGATCGGGCAACGATGACCGAAACTTCCCTTTCGAACGGAACCAATGCCTCGGCAATCCACTTCCCGCCGCCGGCCCAGTCGACCAGCGACGCTTCGCTTGGTTCATCCAGGCGATGCTGCCCTTTGCCGTCGTACCCGCTCCGCCGCGTTTTGACGATGAGCGGCCAACCGAGGCTCTCGGCGGCCTGAGATAACGACTCCGAATCACCGACCGGTTCAAACGGTGTAACCGGCAAACCAGCCGATCGAAGCGTCGACTTTTCCTGCAACCGGTCTTGAGCCGTCGCCAATACCGAAGCGTGAGGGAAAGTAGGCGCGTGTCGGCCGCAAGCCTCGATGGTCGACGCGGGAATGTTCTCAAATTCCAAAGTAATCACGTCACACTGCGAAGCGAAAGCATCGATCGCGGCTTGGTCCGATAGTGGACCACAAACGTGAAAGGCGGCCAGCTGCGCCGCCGGCTCGTCCGGTTTTCCACAGAAAACTCCTACCCGGTACCCCATCTGTGCTGCCGCGATCGCGAACATCCGTCCGAGTTGGCCGCCACCGACCATCCCGATCGTCGCTCCCGGAGCGATCACCGGGGCTGTTGTCCTATCGACCGTCATGGTTTGAATTTCCACTGCCTTCTTCCAGTCTTGACGCTGAATGAATTCATCTGCCGTCGCCGTCACCCAAGTCGTCTGCCGTCGCGATCACCGCCTCACGTTGGCCGCGGACCCACTGCTCCAGTCGCTCCGCCAGCGCCGAGTCAAACACCGCCAATTGCCGGGCCGCAAAAATAGCAGCGTTCTTCGCCCCCGACCGGCCAATCGCCATCGTCGCCACCGGAACGCCCCCTGGCATCTGGACGATCGACAGCAACGAATCGAGTCCCTGCAGGGCACGACTCTGGACTGGAACCCCGATCACCGGCAACCGCGTTTCCGAGGCGACCATTCCAGGAAGATGGGCTGCGCCGCCCGCACCGGCGATGATCACTCGCAGCCCGCGGCCGGCGGCCGACTTGGCGTACGAAACCATCCGCTCGGGCGTCCGGTGGGCCGACACGACCGTCCGCTCATGAGGAATCGATAGCTCGTCGAGCATTTCACACGCGTGACGCATTGTGTCCCAATCGCTGCGGCTGCCCATGATCACCCCAACCAGCGGTGAGGGCGAGACGGCCGCCTCCAAATTCAAGTCTGGTTCCGGCTCCGGCTTCGCTCCAGCTTCCGGGTTGCTCAAAGCACTTGGATCGGCTGGACTGTCCATTCGGTAACGATCCATACAGTTTGGGAAAAGGTCGGATAGTCGGCTTACACAGCCCGAAAGACGCGCCGCGGCCAATAGTTGGTCCCTCGGCGTCCCGGGCTCGGGTTATACCTCACGCGACGAAAGCGAGCCATCATGAGTTGGTCGGAAGAGGACGAAACGTGGCGGGGCGACGCCTCTCCGCCACGACGCGTACGGCTGATGCATCACGACGCCCGCTGGCGTCAAGAATTCGAACAGACCCGCAGCGGACTGCTTCACAGTTGCCAAGGTCGCGTGACGACGGTCGAGCACGTCGGCAGCACGGCCATCCCGGGGCTGATCGCTCAGCCGATCATCGACGTCGTCGCCGTAATCAGCCGTCCCGATGACTTGAGCGGCGCGGTGGATTCCATCGAAGGACTGAATTTTCGCCGCGTCGACACCGCCGATTGGGCTGCCTCCGCCGTCACGCTGGAAAAACCCCGGCACGGCGAACCGACGCACCGTGTTTTCTTGCTGCATCCGGACGACGATTTTTTGCAGCGAGCGATCAGACTTCGCGATTACCTGCGGCAGAACCCGGAAACCGCGATCCAGTTTGAAGAGACGAAAGTCGCACGCTGGAAACAAGCTGAAGGCGACCCAGAGCGATACGAAGCCGATAAGTCGATTTACTTCGCCCACCTGGAAGACCAACTGAGCGGCCTGGAATAAAGTCCTTCCTAAAGCCCTGAATCAAGGTCGTTGACAAGCTGTACCGGCAAGTCAATACTTCGACTCAACGATGGGTGGTGACGCCCCGGGAATGCTATCCCGGGGTGTGAACAGGGAACTTCGGTGAAATTCCGAGACGGCCCGGCCGCTGTATCCGACGTGAAACGTAGCCCTTACTGCTTCGTTTCGCCAAGACATTCCTCTTAATGCCATTACCCGATTCCGACGGTTTGTCCGCTGGTTCGTGGTGAGAAGGCGAGTGTTTTGGTCCGCGTCGGGAGTCAGAAGACCTACCCT
>JGI12109J20283_10272689_pt1 | contig 11620 bp, 8 predicted proteins | sample ElkSlonscriptome_12_FD_20283 | JGI IMG/M metagenome (IMG submission 20283) | reverse complement strand
CCACAAACTAACATTGAGGGAGGATTTGGTCACAGCTATGGTCTCCAGGCAGCTCTACGACAACCTGCCGGTTTATGCGCGGTACCTCGATCAGCGGTTCGGCAAAGAGGAATTGAGGCATCTTGTTGGCTCAATTCAGCCGCATTTTGATGAGATCTCACGCCAAATCCACCGCTTTGAGTACATTTTTGACCCCTACCTCTGTCCAGCAGAGCATTTGGATTGGCTGGGACAGGTTGTGGGACTGGCTCCCAGTGGCGATCATTGGCTAGGGCTTGGTCTCAACCCTGATTGGCCCACGGCAGCTAAACGCCGGCTCATCGCCGAGGCCTGGGAGTATTGGCAAATCAAGGGCACAACCCAGGCCGTTCGCAAAGCCATCAGCTTGTGGCTGCTTTGGGAACCCGCCACCGATCCAGCCCGACTCGATATTCGTCTGCCTCTGGGCAAAGAACCCACCGCTTATCCTCCCAACGTCTATGGATATGGCACCCCATGGGGAACTCATCTGCTGGAAACTTTCGCGGAAAAGCATAAATTTGCCTGGGGCGACTATACCCGCGCCCACCGGCAACCCTGGAAACAACTCAAAATGGATCAGGGTTACTGGCAATGGGGGCTGCCCTGGAGCGATCGCACGGCGCAGCTCAGCGCGTTGCCGATCTACCCTCGCGATCGCAGCTACCTAGGGCACAACAATCCCTGGCGGCATTTTTGGCTAGAGACTGAAGCCGAATGGCGCAAACTACTTCCTGACATCTTGGCCTTAGAGACCGAGATGACCAGCAGTCAAAGCACCCCAGTCGACTTTATTTGGCTAAAAGTACCGGTCAATGAGCAGCCACTAGAGCCGGTGGACTTTTACCGTGAAGTGACCACGGTTGAAAAGCGCTGGGTAGACGGCCATTACTGGGGACAACCCTGGTCACGGCGAATGGTGGCTGCGGAGCATGAAACCACGCGCACAGAGTCCAGGGAGGAAAGCTTTCAAGTGTGGCCTGGCGCACAGTGGGGGCAGAGGTGGTCTGAGGAGCTTTGGCTGACGTCGTATCAAACCATCACCTTAGAGACCATCGTCACAGAAACCGTCCCCGCAGAGACATGTACTCCTGGGATCACGGTCGATCTAGTGACCGGGCAAGAAGAGAGAACCATTGCAACCCCTGCGGTGCCAGCCAATCAGCTGATAGAGTGGGCGACGGAGATCATTCCTGCCATCCCGGCAACCGCTCACACCGAAGGCGTCTGGCCAGGTTTGCAATGGGGACAGCTTTGGCCCTCTGCGACTCCGCCTCGTCCTCTTCGCATTTACGATGTTCCCGTCATCGACGTCACAGGTATCGAGCCTATTGACGTCGGAGCTGATGGAGTGCCATCAATGGAGGCCATTTGGCGATTGGTGCGTGCTCCTGAGCCGCGAATCATTGACCGACGTGATGCTTGGTACAGCGCCGCCATTCCCGGAGACGAAGCGGTTCCGGAGCAAGAAAGCAGTCGCTGGCAACTGGCAAACCCGATCAATATTGCTCGATACTCCGTTCCATGGGGGTCTGGATACCTTTATTACGGCAACGGTCAGCCAGGATACGAAGAGACTTTCTTTGCAGCCATTGTTGAAGAACATTCAATTTGCGGCGTACAGGCAGCCTGGACCCGCAAAAAGATTATCTGGGTGATTGAGGAAGAAGTAGAAATTGATGCCAGCGACTATTCACTGGCAGAGCTCTACCCTGAACTCACTTCAATCATGCAGGGAAACAGCTGGACACTAGCCGTTCGCACCCGCGACTCCGTCGTCTTACTCAAAGCCCAAACCCTGTTCTGGACGAACAAAGAGCTGACAACGCGCACCGGAGAATACGGCACTGAGGCGTCCGACCTTTGCCTAGAATTCATCTTCCGCTCACCTCAGGCCACCCAACTAGAGTCAATCACTCTACTCCTAGAGGGGCAACGAGTTATCAAGTCGTGGCACCTTAGTCAGGCCGTTATGCCACACGAATGCGTGTTTGGCTTTCAGTTTTTCGTCCCCTTTCCCACCCTTGAAGTCGCCGCAGCATAAACAAATTCAAAACACTGCTTGACCGAGATTTTTTTTGCTAACATAAGCCCAGTCATTTAGAACTTCCCGAAGAGGACCCTACGGCGGCGTACCGCTGGGGGTCCTTTTCGCGTTTACACGCGATTTCTTCACATGAGCGACCCCCTGCAGCAAAATCCAAGAGACCTCGGCGTGGTCTTTGTGCCCAACGAGTCTCCTTCGTCTCTGCGCGTCCCGACCGCCGAGGAAGCGAGCCTTGCAGAACGGATTCAGTTGACGAACGCGCATAAAAGTCGATTGAAAAAAGGATGGATCAAGCCCCCTGAACTTTCAGTAATCGCCCCTCGCACCGTCAGCATTCGTGGTGAAGTCCTCTCTCCTTTAGCGGCCGACTATCAACTGCAGATTGACACTGAGATCGAGCTGCCGACGATCTCCAGCGCTGGCCTGGTGAGACAATTCTCCTACCTGTCCCTTGCCAACCTGGTCGTAGAGGTCGGCGCAGACCAGGATCCCGTCCTCGGTCAGTTCAGTTATCAATACCTGGTAGGAGCGCCGCCGAATCAGACCTTGTCCACGATCACTCAAGAAAACACGCGCCGACTGCGAAGCTTCTGGATGATCGTGGCGTCTTCGACAGAATTAACCGTCGAGACTTTCACTGCAACCCTGCCACTTGACGTCGACGAAAATCCCATCATCGTGGCCCAGAGCAGCTCTTCAGGATTTGCTTTAGGCCACCTAGTGGCCTACACCCTGGATCCTGGATGGACAGCCGGAAGCCCCTACAAGGTCTTTACGGAGCTAGTCGACATTCAGCCCATCTGCCGCATACTGCGCCAGCAGCAATATGCGGAAAATGGCTATACCTGGGGAATTGTCGGCGAAGACGATCTGGAAGGCCCGTTCGCCATACAACGATCGCTTTCACAAGATGTCAGTGCCCGAGACTTAACAGTCAGATTGCGGGAACTGGCCGTGGGGCAGCCGGGACCGCAAACAAGCTTCAAACGAACAGTGCAAAACTTGGTGGCCGGCGCAGCGGCAGGCAACCCTGGTCGAGAAGGGGTTTCTGCGGCCAGTCCTAATGGCAGCACGGCGCTGGCCAACGACCAGCGGATATTTTTTCTTGGAGAGGCTCGATTACAGGTCCTGGGAGCCGACTTGGTCACGGCGGCGAACGACGGCTCTGGACGCCCCGAGGTCTCGACTCCGCTGAACACACAGTCTCCTCTGGGATCTAGCTTTAGCCAGGAACGCACTGACCACAAAATTTATACGCTGGCCGGACAAGAAGAAAGCGCATTTGGCACGTTCACCAACCTCGGCGGAACCGGGACTTTAACCTGGCGCGGCGGCAGCAACACCACTATTCAGCCTGGGCAACAGGTTTTCTTTGTCCCAGCAATTCAATATCCGTCCGGATCAGGCTTCAGCATTCCTTTTTCAGAAGCGGAAGCCGCATGGCTAAACGCAGCCGCAATTCCTTCTGCAAACATTCGACTAGGGCCGGTGGACGATTTAGAGGGATACGAAGACCCTGGCGGCAGCGACTATTTTGTGGTACTGGCTCCGGAAAGGGCTGGCCTCTTGTATATCTATCGACGATACCAGGTCACCACCGATAGCAACGGAGTAGCACTGGCACCGGCAACAGCCAAAGGCTGCTTTGCCTTCATTGAAGGCGTCGCCGGTCGGATTGATGCCCCCGTCAAGACCGGACTAGCACCATCAACGACTTACAACGCACTTCTCTATTACACCCCCAAGATCAATGAGACCTGGCAATTCCAGCTGAAATACTGCCAGTACCAAGGCACCAAAGAAACAGCTTTTCTTGACGGCGGAACCATTGTCTCGGAGCCCATCGCTTTTATCAATGTTCAGGGGGCTGGCAACTTTATTTATCAGGGGGCTGGCAGTACTCAATTCATCCCTATTTCAATGCACTTGCCCCAGGCCGGTGGTGAACATCGCCCCGACAGTTTGTATGGTCCGATTTTCTTGAGTGGCAGCAGCACTCCTACCTGGTTTCAAGAGGTCGTACCATCCCCTGCGTCTGGAATGACTCTACCCCATATAGGTCAGACGCTAACCTTTAGCAGCTTGCCTGGAGCCTATGCGAAATCTGTTTCTGGTCGGCTCCTAGTGGGTGGCCAGCTAGTGGGCTTTCGGGGTCCTGAGCTACAGCAGGACGGAAAGTTTCAGTCGATTTTAGCCTTTTTGGTCGAGAAGGCAAATCAACGAAGAATGGTGGTTGCCACCGCTATTAGTGATCAAGGCAAAGGAGGTGAGCCCCTTGCTCTAGATACGAGCACCGGCACGGGCATTGATGTATTTGCGCTTTAGAATCACGCATTCCCAGTAGTCGGTCAGTTGAAAAGTTCTGGGGTCGGTTCTTGAGCAGGGAACCACAAACATATCACTGTAGGGCAAACGTCTCAGCCATCTGTAGGCCGCCTTTTGCCCCGCCAGCCCAGCGATACTGATTCCGTCAATATCCATGGTGTGCATCACAAAATCCATGATGCTGATCCAGGGTTCTGTTGTTCCTCGCAGCAAAAGGATATGAAACAAGGGCATGCGATCCCCCCTGAAAGAAACTTCCGTCCAGAAGATCGCCCGAGTCAAACCTTCGTCTAGCAACCATGCTGTTTTCGACTCGCTCAGTTCAAGAAGGAAGGCTCTGGGACTCACAGAGTGTTGTTCGTAATACTCATCCCATCGCTCTGATGTCTCTGCCAGCAGTTGATCTCCATAAAAATCGCTATAGCAGTCGTGCACTCTCTTAATCATGTCCTCTAACCCAAAATTTTATCCAGATAGCTTAGCAGTCGCCGAAAAATCATCCGCATTGGCGAGGCAACCCTCCTCGGAGCAGATTTCTATTGCGGACATTCGTCGAGATCAGGCCCGGGCAGCGCTAAATGCCAGTTACGCTCAGCGGCAATCCACTCAAGCCGCTATTCGAATTGAGAATGCGCAGCTAATTGTGATTGCCGATTACATGCCTATCCCACTAATTGGGAAGGCGGCGCAAACCGCCATAGATCGAGAGGTTGGCAGCATTTCGTTCTTCATTGGCACCACACCAGATGACTCGACAATCGATAAGGTTCTGCTCAAAAATCTTATCCTGCAGCCGGCAGGCATTCAGCTCCTGACCACGCGAGGCCGAGCTGGAACTTTTAACTCTAATTCCAAGGGCTACATCTTTGGAGGCACCGACTGGTATACGACGTTTCGAAACGTGAAACATACGCGGCGCGAAATCCGCTGGCGTTGGGTTGCTAAGACCGTGACCCGCACCACTACCGTTCATCATTAGGCGATCATCATGGGTTCTCGAAAAAAGAAGAAGACGACCATAATAAACAACCCGCCGCCGCCGCCGCCACCACCGCCGCCGCCGCCGCCGATGCGCGTGACGTATCGAACGCAGGTGCTGCGGAAGCAATACTATCCGGTGACTGTGCCATATTACGTCTCCACCCCCTTTCGTGTTTCTCGAATGGTCGACGAGATCGAAAGGGTGACATACGAGCCGCAATCCATCGCGAAGATGGGGGCTTCACTTAGCAACGGAACTACTGAGACAACCGGCTTTGCCAGTGCCACCAATGGATATCGACTGGGCGGGTGGGCGGCTGCGGCAGCCCACCGCTCTCGAATGGATAAGCTCAGCCTTGGCACTGAAGTCTTAAGTCTTTCCGGCGAAAGCCTAAGTCGCGATAGCAGCCGGGCGACGGCAGTTGGGGTTAGTGGCGCTGGCTATTTGTTCGGTGGCCAAGGTGGGGGCTCGCGGCAAGCGGAAATTCAGAAGGTCAACACGACAACGGACGTTGTTTCTGTGTTGGCCGCGATTTTGAACAGCGCCACCGAATACCTGGCTTGCACTGGCAATACAGCTAAGGCGGTTATTGGCGGCGGCCGATCTGACGCTGGCTCCTTAGCCACTCTCCAAAACTTCACTTATTCTTTAGAGGCAATGGCCCCAGCAGGCAACCAACTGCTAGTTGAGAGTGAAGGCTTAGCCGCATCCGGCTCTAACAAAACCGCCGTCTTCGCCGGCGGCACCGGCGGGGAGGAGGCCGAAAGCAGCGTCCAAACAGTTTCTATGTCAACTGGAACCGTTGTTATTCACGGCTTTTACCTCACAAAAGATCGTGTTTTCTATGCCGACACCTCAATTTCAGATTACAGTCCAGCAGCCTAACTATGACTCCCGATCAGTACACCTCCCTCCATATCAACTCGCCGGCCAAGATCCGCCATGCAATCTTTGGCGCTCATCCTCATTGGTTTGACCAACTAAAGCAGGCCAACCTGTACTGCCAGCAATACGAGGAGGAGCTTCTACAAGCCCAAATCTCTCTCATGAACCTGAACGCAGATCTTAAAGGAGTCGAGGCTAACGAGGAACTGGAGACTGAATATGCCGAACCAGTGAAGACACTACTCCGGTTTCGGATCCAAAAACATTTATTGATGATTCGAGACACTCAGACTCTTTTTGATGTTGCTATTTCATGTCGAGATGAAATCTTGTCGCAGTTTGGGGTTTTGCTGGAAGGTAAAACTTACACAGAAATTCAAGAGCTTTATAGTCGAGAAGCGCTTCAGGCGCAGCAAGTCCGCAGTTGCGCCGCTGACATGGCCAGTCGGTTGCTAGACATCAGTCCAGGAACGGCCGCCGAACTGCTAGCCCTTGACTCCAGTCAATATCAGTCCATGCAAGTGGACATCAGTCGATGCTTGGGTCGGATCGGGATTATTTCTGGCCAAGAAAACGAAATAGTTGGGACAGTTGAACAGGTGGAATCATGAGTTTACAAAAACTTCGCGCACATATCTGTCTGGCGATCGCAGGTAGTCTGCGCGATGCCATTACCAAGCAAGTCCCCGTTTTTCAGAGACCATCTCCAATCTATCTAGAAAAAGAAATTGGGGGCTCGCTTCAGCTAGAAAGTATCCCGGCTTTTTTGCCCGCATTTTATAGCGACGACGGTTCATTTTTGATTGAGCCGGCGGGGACGAATTTAATCCTCTGGCCTCATGCGGTACAACGCCAAGAATGGGTAAAAGGATCGCAGGTCAGGATTCTTGCCGATCGCGCCGCGTCGCCCGATGGAACGCGCACCGCCGATATCGTTTCCTGGATTGGCGGTACCGGTTCCACCCAAATCATCAAGCGATCGCTGAAGCTACAACCAGGAAGCGCCTACTGCGTAAGTTTTTACGTCCGATTAAGAACTGATGGGGGGCAGTTTGGCGCTAACGATGTTCTTCGCGTCGTTGGCGACGTAGCGACCACTGTCGAGGGCGATAGCCCAGAGATTGGCCTCAATGTTTTGAATGAGGTGCCCGGTCTGTATCAGGTTATCGAGCTAGTCTTTGCGACCGCCGGATCATTCCCCGTAAGTCATCAGATTGACTCAACCGAGTCTTTTCAGGTCACAGGCGTAAGCTCTAGTACGGCAACCTTGTTCATGCCAAGTTACGCTATTGCCGCAAATGATTTAATCAATTGTCAACTGGCTTTTGACGGTGGCTATACCTGCAGAATTACAGCGAACGGAGCATCGTCCGCAGGCGAAGTCCTATTCACCGTGGATGCCGTCAACCTCCCTGCCCAAGGCGTAACGGCAGGCATTTCGGAAGCCGTATTGATTGGCCCTCAAATGGCGGAAGTGGATCTGGAAGTTTATTCCGAGTCTCTGGCTGCGATTGACTGGGGGCTGATGGATTTGAAGGAGGGTACTTTCCGCACGTCTCCCATTTCGCAAACGAATGAACAGACCTTGAGGTCGGCAACCACTCTCTACTATCTATACAATCCGTTTGAGGGACTTAAGTCGTTTGGAATTCTTCTCGACATGCGCTACTGGCGCGGTGACGGAACGTTTTTCGACATTTTGGACTTCTATGTTTGGGCTGACGAAGCCGGTCGCCTAGTGGTTCGGTTTGGCACTACCGACTTGGTTACGCCAGAGCCGCTACCAGAGGCTCCCACCGTTTACATCCAGATCTCCTCGGAATACTCTTCAATCGCCATTTATGTAGATGGCATTCTGGTCGCACGCAGCTCTACGAGTGACCCAGCACTTGAGGACAGCCCCTTTTCGCTGGATAGCGAGGGGGTTCGTTGTTATCACAAAATTATTGCCTTCAACACGGCGCTAACGGATGGATTGGTTGAGGTTGGACAGAAGGCCGGAGGTGAAGTTGGACAGCTATTCAGTCAGTTAGACGAGGTCTTGTCTGCTGGGATGATCAGTGCCCAATCATCAGGAATCTTATTGCCGCCGGTACTAATTCCTGGGGTTCCAATATTGGCCGCTACGGCCGTAACGGATCTGGACACGGCGGCTGGCACACTAACTGTGGAAGACGCTACTGGCCTGTCTAACGGAGCAACATTATTCTTTTCTCGATCCAATAGTCTCAGAACCAGATCGAAGATTACTGGAATAGCGGCAAACGTTTTAAGCGTTGAGTCTCTGGCAGGCGTCAATATCGGCGATCTGGCCATCTTGGCTGATTACGATAACCCCGGTCGTGCAACTGTTCGATTGCCACTAGAGGCCGATGATCCTCAAGTGATCTCAGCGATCAATGATACCGACCCGGATAAGCTAATCCTGAGCGTCACATCTGTGCTTAGTTTTGAAGCCACTACAGCTAGTGTTCAGACTCCCGAATACGAAGATATTGGTCTCGTTCAGGTTCTTGAAACCAATGAGATTGCTCAAACAATTACCGTCACTGGACCAAACGTAGATCGGATTGAGGTCGGCCATGTGATTTTCCAGCCCTTAGCCGAGCTGCTCGTTGATCCTCAAAACTATCAGGTAACTATTCTCCAGGCAGTTCCGGGGGTTGAAGTCTCTCGAAAGGCGGCTGACTCCATCGAGTTGACGAGTACAAACCCCGCTGATGTCACTGTCAATCCCCTGATCCTGGCGAATCTGTAGGAGGCGGTATGGCAACAACTCAGATTGGTGCAGACAATCAATTAGAGGTATTTCATCCAGAAACAGATAGCTGGGTAAAGGCGATCGCGCTTTTACAGGTCGTGGGCGGCCTTCAAGTCGATCTCACTGGCCCCCGGTCGTTAACGCTGGAGAATATTTCTCAAGAGCTTTCTCGACAGTCTGCGGATGGCGAAGCAACCGCCATCAATGCGGGTGCCTTGCAGGCCCTTGTCACTGAGCTTCAATCGTCGTTCGGCACCCAGTCGGCCACGCCGCCATCAACTGATACGGATGATGCCACTTTGCACGCTCGGGTCGTTTTATTGGCCCAACGGCTTTCAACAATTCTGACTTCCATTGCGCAACTGCAGGCGAGCGTCGTCAGCATGGAAGAGGCGATCGCTGGGCAGACTTCAGCATCCACCCCAAAGATAAAAAATATTTCGGTCAGCCATACCGCCGAAACCGTATTTGTTTTTCCCTCTGGCACCAAGCGGTTTTTTCTGCGGGCGCGGGGCGGGCCGAGTGATCCGGTGGGCGACTTAGTGTATGCCTGGGTGCCAGGGGTGGTGGCTGGTCAGAGCGGGCTCGGTGGCAGTGATGGTCACGCCATTATTCCAATGCGATCGCAGCTGGCCGAAGACAACCTCGACTTTGGGGCTTCCATTTTCCTCTATGCACTGGCGGCAGAGCCGATCCCGGTCGTGATTCAATATTGGTCGTAATCGATGCCTATCGAACAGTCGGAATTTACTCCAGATATGGCGGAGGTGACAACTCTCGGAGATCGCCTGGGGGCGGCCGAGAGCGCAATCGCGGACAATCAGACCGTGATTGCCAGCAACGGGGCGGCGATCACCAATAAGGAGCCGAGCCATCCAACGCTGGCCGCAATCAGGGGGTTGACCGAGGCGGGAGGACTCCTGCGCAACTCGGATGGCAGCGTGATCGTCTACGCCCATCCCACAGTCCCCAAATCGAATCCTCCACTCATGTCTTGGGCCGAATATAGCGAAGCCCGGCAGGCGATCGCCACTGAGAATCGAGCTTTGCCACGATCGCCTGGAGGGATTTTTCAACAAGGATACTTTGCTACAGCCGCAGGCGGTGCGCTGTACTACAGCGCCATCCTGATGAAAAATGGCTTGGTTTTGGCAATCCCCTATTTGAGTACTGTGGCCAAAGTCTTTGACCCCACAACCAGCGTTGTCTCTACGGTTCAAGGTACTGCGAGAGGCTATATCGGTGGGGTCAACCTGCCAGACGGCAGGGTATTCCTAGTTCCGCATATTGCAGAATATGGAGCCATCTACGACCCCGTCTCCGATGCTGTTTCTGCAAATGCAGGTTTTGTTGGAACCTCCAGATATCGCAGAGGCGCTTTGCTGGATGAGTCCCGAATATTTCTGTTCCCACAGCTAGCTACCCACGCCGCAATCTACGACGTCAGCGCCAATCAACTCACTCTACTTACTCAAGAAAGCTTCTATACAAATCAGTTTGCTGGCGGCTGCCTGCTACCCGATGGGCGCTGCTTTCTTGCTCCATACAAATCTTCTACCGCCCGGATCTACGATCCCGTGAGCGACGCCTTTAGCACTCCCTCTGGCACCTACTCCAACAACAGTCTCTTAGGTTTTTTGGACTGCAAACTGCTCATGGATGGTCGGGTTCTAATTTTTCCTTATAACCTGCCTTTCTATGGTCGGATTTATGATCCCGTCGCTGATACTCTGATCTCAACATCTGCTTTCGCTCAGAGGAGTTACAGTAACTGCGAGATGGCCGACGGCGATATTTTTGTCAACTATATAACCCCGGACGCTCGCTACGACCCCTACACCGATACGTTCTCAGAGATCATGGGTTCTCTCTCTTCCGCTGAGTTTATCGCCAGCATATTGCTACCCGATGGTGATGTGTTTCGGCTACCTTATAGCGGCACCGATTATGGCTGGCGCGTCCGCATTGGGAGCCGGCAGCCGATCAGCCTTGACTTGCTCACCTCTCGCTTTGTGGGGTATTGATGCCTATTCAGCCTTATCGCCGCAATCTTGATGTGTCTGTGATTCCAACGCTAGAATCACGGCTCACATTGGCAGAGAGCAGTAATGCAGCCGCAGCGGCAACAAATGCCAGCCATGGGGCGGCGATCGCCACCAAGGAGCCGGGCCACCCCACTCTCGACGCTTTGAATGAAGGGACGGGCGGACTGATCCGCAACCAGGATGGCAGCATCACGCCCCACGCCCGACAAACTGCCGAAAAACAGGGCAGCATCATGTCCTGGAGTGAATACCAGCAAGCCAAACTAGAACTGATTGAGAAGTCCAGAGGCCGGTTGGCAGCAGGAAGAGAAATTGTTGTCAGCAGCAGCTTGCCGGGCGGACTGACCTTTTATGGTGGACTGCTGCTGCCCAATGGCAACGTATTTATAGTGCCCTACAACTCAACTGTTGCGCGAGCGTATGATCGGGTCAGGGGGGTCTGGAACCCCGCCGGCGCTTACCCTGGCGCTGCCGGCTATGTCTATGGCACGCATCTGCCGGATGGCCGCATCTACCTCGCCGCAGCAGACGCAACCTCGGGAGCAATTTACGACCCC
>JGI12109J20283_11908961_pt1 | contig 11621 bp, 8 predicted proteins | sample ElkSlonscriptome_12_FD_20283 | JGI IMG/M metagenome (IMG submission 20283) | reverse complement strand
TGCCCGCGCCGCCACGCCGAGCGCACCTTCCGCGTGGATCGGCTGCACGCGATCACCATCGTGGGAGGCCGCCCGCGGCGGGGCGACCCGGAAGCACGGCGCCGGCAGCAGCAGTGGCCGGTCATCGCGGAGGACGCGCCCCCACCCGCGCCCCCGCCGCGTTCCCGCCGTAGCCGGGAGCGGGCATCGTTCTTCCCGCCTGGCCCCGAACCAGGCAAACCGCGCATCTGGCTGGTAGACTGAGGCAGCGGTGATTATCGCCGCTGCCGGGCAGCATCCCGCACATGCTGAAGATTGACCACCTCAGCACCTTCATACCGGGGCGGCACGCTATCGGGCACCGGGCGCAGGTTCAGGATGAGCGGGAACGAGCCACAGCGCCCGTGGATCTCAGCGATCAGCGCCAGCGCCAGCGGTGCCAATCCCGGCGAATTGATGACCAGCGGCAGCGTCTGCCACGCGTCCGGTGCACGACCGGCGGCATCGGCCAGATCGCGGGCCACATCACCCAGCGCACGCCGGCGGTCAACCTGGGTGGTAATGGTCCGAACGGTCGGTTTGGCTCCCAGCCGCGTCGTCACCTGGTTCAGGTGGTCGGCGGTGAGCGGATGGGCGTAGTTCAGTAGCAGAGTCATACGGTGTCTCCGGATATCTTTGTTCAGGCCACGCTGATCACGGCCGGCACAATGGCTTTGACGATACTGCGAATCGGCACCGTTAGGATCGACACAGCGGTTACGTCAATCGGTTCATCGTCCCGATTGCCAGGACAGGGTCAACCGTCCTGGTCGATGTCTGGTGCGGATGCTTCATCATCCGCATAGATCTGGAGCATTCGTCGGGCACTCGCGCGCATTGTAGTCAGACTATTCTGGTTTTTTTGCTGGTTTTACCTCCAGTACCGCACCATCATTTTGTGTACTGGTTACCTCTACCCAACGGGTATTGCCTACCTTGTAGCCACCACCCGTTTTGTGCTGCTTTGGTATAACCACGAGCGTCTGTTCGCGGAGTGCGAACGAAATGGGTACGGTTATGCCTGAGCTATCCTCGAAAGACTCAGGTAATTCAAGCTCCACCTCTTCTGTTTTTTTAACGATGCGCACAATCTTACCACGAAATATTTCACCCGCCTGGGGAAGGCGCGACTGTGGTTTGCCGGATCGTGGCGGTTTCCCTGGCGCACGAGCGGTGGCAGCAGATTGAGCCGGGGTAGCTTGTTCCGTTGGTCTCGGTTCAGGTTCCCTGCCGGTATTGAATGCCGGTACTACCTGCAGCGGTGAGGGCAAGATGGGACGTTGTCTAAAATTATCCAGGTTCATATATTGTGTCTGATCCAAAAATGGACCAGGCCAGGAAAGCATCGCCTGCAGCATCTTAATACGCCGCTGATTCTCAAATGCTTCCCGCGCGGGTTGTCGTTCAGGGGGATTACAAATGTATCTGGCGAATGCCTCGATCCAGTCTATTTGCTCATTGCTGGTAGCAGTGTGCTCACCAGTAGCCCATTGTTCCCCATCAAACAACGACGTGTAGCGTGCGAGACGGTCACTGAGAGTAACCGTATGGTTAATCCCTACTGATCCCATTCCTAACGGCTTGCCCATCCCTAGTTTCAGCCGATAGCAATCTTTGGAGGCGATGTCGAGAACCCATAACAGCGCACCCAGTTCAACCCGGCTCAGGTTTTCGAAGCGGATAGTGAACTCAAACTTCGTATTTGGCTTTACCGGGCTGAACCGGGTGTACTGCTTTGGCGCTCTGGCGATCTTCTCCTGATCCGCTTCGCGGATGGCGTCCAGATTAACTTCTCCCTTGTGCCAGTAAAGTTTATGCCCACGAATACAGGTTTCTTCGCCAGGTGTGCTGGCATAATGGTGGAGTTCGCGGGTGTTACTATGCTCTTGAGTCAGATAGTGTTGAAAGGTCGTTGGTTTGGGACTGGCAAGTATGTGCGGATGAAACGGCTCATTGTGCCACCAGACTGCGCTTTTATCTTGACCATCTGCCAGACATGCATCGCTGATGAAAACGCGTCCGGCAATTGGTTTGCGAGGATCATCATTGCTATGTCGAGATACGTGACCGAACATAGCCTCAGCAATGTCGGTGACAGGTTGCTCTTGATTGTCGTCTGGTTCGCGGATGTGTTTGGGCACGAAGTCGCGGGGGGAAAGACTGTATGGTAGACGAAACATCTGTGCTCGACCAAAGAATCGTACCGTATGGTCATCATTTAGTAAGAAGAAAACGGGCTCACCATCACGTAGCCCGCCATTCTTGGGCCGAGAGTTCTTTTCTGGTTTATCTTCAGGAAAGGCTTTCTCTTGCCATTGGCTGGTTTGATCATCATCATGAAAACGTTGTACTAAATCTGGAGGAACATGGTATTCTGCCAGCTTTTCGTGTAAAAACACAAACTCTAAATACTTGAACTGCATATCACCAGTGATAACCAGTGTTGCTGGATGATGGCTTTCTGGAACTGGATCATCTTTCATATCTATGACTGAACGGTAGTGCAGGTACAAGTTGGGATGGCGCTGTCTGTTATTTTTAGGGTTGACCTGACGTGGAAAGAAATGATCTTGCGAGTGTGCTTCTATATTCACGTAAACCTTCTTATTCTGATATGACCAGTCTGGAATACGATTCGGCGGTTTACCTGTATAGATTTTATTCCGGTATGTTTTTGTATCGACACGTCCGTATCCACATTCCTCAATAACATATGAGGCACCGTGTTTGCGAAGAAAGCCTGTGCGAATCTTACTTTCGTAGCAGGAGGCAGGTGGATGTGGAGGTACATGTCCTCGTCTTTCCCTAACAAAGTTGCTCGTATAAATGTCTTTCGTTGCCGGGTCAGCAAGCGAGCGATAGAAGAGCTTCTTATCGGTCACCCGATCCATCTTGCCATAACTGGCAATCTCAACCAGGGTTCGCAGCATTCCGCGTAGGCTACTACCAGGGATAACTGGTTCACGCTGTTGCGGGTCAGTAAAGAAGAAGTCCGGTTGATCTTTCGCCTCAACCTCTGCTTCGACCTGCTCTTGGGTAAGAGCACAACGGACATAGAGCGGTGATGCAGTTGTCAATGTGCAGGTGATATGCCCGGTCTGCCGTGTGCTGTCGTAGGAATTGTGCCTGGGTAATGCTTCGGCGGGTACAACATAGTCTGGCAACTCAACAAAGTTGTAGGGGGCCCATGCCTTGCGGTCTGATGGGACCGGTTCCAAATGCTTCTTGCACTTCTCACTCATTGCTCTTCCCTTTCTTTTGTGGTAACAATGTAACCAGACGGCTGTGAGCAATACGCACAATACCTACTGTATCCTCAGTACCTACTGTATCCTCAGTCAGGTAGTGCCGTACTTGTAGCATAGCTCTGTTCGTGGTTGTTGGGGTGTGGGCAAGCGGTGGCGAATGCTTGATGCCCCGCGAACCTTCGCTATATTGTTTAAAACCATTGATGGCTGCGCCAGACGTATTGCCCCAGAGCAGATAGCATTCATCAAGGCAGGTGTCTGATGTACCAGAGGTATCGAGACGTAGGCGCGCTTGCCAGCCTTGTGGTCCCTGCCAGATCAGAAGTTCGCCATTCGTACCGAACAGACGACACTGTTGCAGCGTTGACCAATCCAGCGAACAATATTCCTGGTCAACAGTTTTGTCTTCGTCGTCACATGAGAGATAGAGGTTATCATTGCGTCGTTCGCCCCAGATAACCTTGTCATCTACATGCGCCAGCAACCATTCAAGATGATGATCCTTAGCTTGCTTGGTAAGCCAGGCACACAAATTTCCTGCCGGTAGCGTGAGTGATTGAACTGTGCTCATTATCGTGTGTGTCTTGCGGTTCATACTTGTTCCATTTCCCGGCAGAGTGCCTGCACATACTCTTCTAACACTGCTGTATCACCTTCTATGGTCAGGGTGTTATCCTGTGCCGCAGTTATCTTCCACTCTTGCAGGTCGTTCTGTATAACCGCAGTGTGACCACACAATCGTCCGTGTCCCACGCTGCTTGTTCCACCGAGTGGCAGATCGGCCGTCCAGAGATCTTTCAGTAGCAGTAGCAGCAACCCCTTTTCCTTGTCCTGAGGATCACGCACGGTCAGGAGCAGTTTCACTGAGCCACCGAACTGTGGCGCTTCGCTAAAGAGGGCTGTTTCAAAGGCACCACCAGTAAAGCGATCAATCGCAACGCGTGATTGTGCCAGTATATGCCCGCCTTCGATACAGGCTTCTTCAACAATTAAACGACTTGCACGGGAGTCGCGCTGTTGTGTGGTATGTTCCGCTCCAAACAACCCATTCAGCAACTTATCTGTATCTCTCACTTTCAGGGTCTTGAGCACTCGTCTGGCCCGCGATCGCAGGGCTCCTGCCAGACTGGTGCCGGGCAATACCGGCTGTACTTCCTCGGTTCCGATGCGTGATGAGCGAATATGACTGTGGTCGGGTTGCCTTCCGTGGGTTGTCAGCGGATCAGTGGATCGCACAAACAAGGCACTATCCAGGGCAAAGGTTGCACAAATCTGAAACGTTTGACGTTTATCTGCAAGTTCGCGCACGCCGCCAAGCAGGTCTGCACTTGTCCCTGGCCTGGTCTCTGGTTGTTTGTATTTCCAACCGGTATGTTCTGCGGTGAGCCAGGCAATAAGACCGGCTGGCTCGCATAGGTTGTACATTGTTGCCTGCCAGGTTGAAACCCGGCAACGCCCAAAGCCCCGTGATCGCCGCGCACCAATGGCTATCTCTGCCCGCTCAAGCCCGCGCAACGCCAGCGCCAGGATTTGCTTGAGTTGGTTGGCTTGCGCTTCATTTTTGGGCAGGCGCAACTCGAAGCGGAGGGGAAAGCATGTTCCTGCCGGCAAGAGTTCCAGATCATACTTTTTCTTGTCCTCAGCAGTTCGCGTTTCATCGTTAATCTGGACCCCATCACGAATTTCAACTGACAGGGAATCTGCCAGAGCATCGTTAACAACAAGTGAACTCTGATCACCTTCCGGGGTGCCCTTGATGCTGCCGAACAGTTGTGTTGCCGCAGTATTAAGGGTTTCTTCACCTTTATGTCCATGCTCGTACGCTCGCAGGTAGTTGCGAAGTGCTCCCGCAATAGAGGTTCCCAACAGCAATGGCTTGCCCGTTAGCGGATCTCGACACAACGACATGTCAGTCAGTCCTTCGGCATCGCCATTCCCCAGGTGAGCAGGTGTGAGCAGGTGCAAATCTCCGGTAATGACGAGACGTTGGGCGATCTCCCGTATGTTATCCCATGTGCTCATTCTGCGTATCCTTTCGCCTCTGCATCGGCGCACTCAACACGGCGGATAGCAACCGTAGGGCTGTCTTTTCTGTCAGGTCTCTCTCGTTGGTTGTCTCTGTCTGGTACCCGGCGATGTCTGGTGCAGTAACGGTTAATTTATCCCAGACTGTTTGTGGATTAGCGAGCAAGGTATCAATCCACCTGCTGAGAGATGTGCCTTCAAGTCGTGCTGAGTCGAATTTTCGACTGGCAGTTGGCTTAAACTGTCCAAAACGTTGCTGGACGGTTTCCAGTGATACTGTGTCGGTCGAAAGTGCTTGCCGTATAATGTTATTTAACCGGGAAAGCTGGCTATTCTCAGGCATCCCATCTGTATCGGTAGCAGTACTTACCTGGTTGTTAACCTGAGTCTCAATAAAGTGCGCAATTTCCTGGTCAATGCGCTTTTCCAGCAGACGCTTTGCCATTAATTTTGCTGTTTGTTGTGACACAGGCTTCAGATCGTTTTTAACACGCCGAGCCGCAAGTGTATGCAACTTCCCTTCTGATGAATTGTAATGCATTTCAGTCAGCCAGTTTACGGTCAGTCGTCCGAATCCTTCAGCACGCCGTGCTCCAATGCCATCTTCCTCCCATTGTTGTACCATTGTTGCACTTACGGTCTGCCGTGGTGTGAAGGTGATGGTACTACCCGCCGCGAGGGCATATAATTGTGGTATCGGTAGTTGCCAGGTGCGATTGAAACCGCCGTGAATATTGATAGTGGTAAAGGTGTGGGTCGGGTTAATATCTGCATCGATATTCAAGTACACCTTAAGGGTTTCTGCGGTAACTCCTGCCAGGGCATTCCCTTCGGCGTCGGTCAGGAATGTATCACTGAGCAGCGAGAGTGTACAGGGTTCTTCGGCAGGTAAATCGCGCAATGGGGTGTGAACCTCACGCCCGGATGTACCACGATCTACATCTGCCACATGGAAGCGAACCCGACCATAGTGAGCACTGCGCGAACGTCCCAGCCAGAAGACTGATTGGCTTTGCAGAATGGTCGTTATCGTATCAGCATCACTGTCTGTATCACAAAGAATAATGCCACCAAACGATTGATCAGCCGCCAACGCATCATATTGAAAGATCTCTCCCCGTCCGGTTGCCCGCAATGCATGTCCTTTCCGACGGTCACGCTGAATATGTATCTGTAGCGTGCGGTTGGGACGGTAGCGTAGGATGGTATCATTTCTGACTGTGCAGAAAGGATCTGCTACTGGCTTAAGTTCTGTTTTACCATTATTTGTTACCTCGCTCCATTCCGTGTCGTTCCATTCCATATGGCTTTCGTTGTACAGTGTTGTGCCATCTCCATGTTTTGGTGTAGACAACACATGCGGCATGGGCAGGCTTCGATGCTGATCCGTATTGAGCGGATAGGCATGCAGATAGCGCGTATGCCCATTGAAAAACAGACGTTGTACATCAGGGTTATGTGCAGCATTATGCACTTTGTGTTGGCGTAGATAGTGCTGGATACACATACCACGAATCAGACTGCCAGGAATAAAATCAAACGATACACTGCTGTTCGGATCACCCAGCAGCGAGGTTGCCAGCAATGGTTGCTCAAGATCAATACGGTAGCGAATGGCTTTCATGCGCATACCTCCCTGGCAAATGGCTTGAAGGAGTGGTGCGTAAACGTATCATCCTGATAGTCATCTGGTTCGTCATTGTTGCTGTCTCGTTTGCACTGATGAAGTAGCAAAGCAATACGTCCACGTCCTCGATTGCGCCCGGTACCACCACTCCGTACCGCCAGCACACAGGCAGCTAGCAGTGACAGCATGGTTTCGTCGGGTTGGGTATCAAAATCCAGAGGGGCAATCATTGGCGTTTCCGGTAGTAATACACGCATTGCTCGTAGCGTTCCAGGATCCGCTGCACCTGTGTCGGCTTTGATAGCTGTCTGGCGACGGATAGCCGTGAGTGAGGCAAGTACATCATCGGGTTTTAATCCTCGATGCTGGATTTGCCAACGTAGTGTGGCACGCAAATCTTGTGGTAGCATTGCCGCACCGACATGAAGTTCTGCCGCGTTTTCATTCGCTGTTGGTTTCTGAACCGTAGCCGCATCGTTGTAGGTGGTTGTTGCACCAGGTAATCCAAACAGGCGTTGCGCGTAGTTTTCCCATGTGGTACTGCGGTTACTCAAGGCATAGCGTATGTTAACCCATTCTTCAACTAGCAGCCCTTTCAAGCTGCGCCCACCAATGAAGGGAAACCCGGTCTGGCTGTCATGTTCGATCTCTACATCAACCAGTCCTGCCACGCCTTGGCCTGTGCCAAAGGTGGTAGCACTCTTGATATGAACAGTCAAGTAGTAGCGCATCAGGTAGGTTCCTTCTGTTCAGCAAGTGGCAGGTAAAAATCCATAGCCTCAATCGCATCGAAGTAGCCACAGCGATTGCCTGCCCACCCACTCGTCTCCGCGTTAACATCGCTGCTGCCTAGATCCGGTAACCGGCTGATATTGTAGGTCGTACGAAAGCGCTCTGTCGTTGTTCGTCCCTTACGCAAAGCCTCGCGTAGCGCTATCACTTTGTTATGCCGTCCCTGCCATAGCTCTTCCCAATTGAATGTTTCTACCAGACCGGCATACGTTTTCCAACTTCGCCATCCATCTAAGCCTGATCCACTCAATACCACCGGCCGCATATATAATTCGCCCTCTTGAACTTGGTATTCGCGCTGGCGTATCTCTTTCAGGTTGCCACTGAGTCCGCTGGCGGCAAAGTGCCAGTCCATTGCTGACGTATCTTTCCGATCTGCCTCATATAGGGCACGTTTTGCATTGGTGCAGAGTTCGCTGCAAAGCTTATATGCCCGATAAAAAGGGTAGTGTGTTTTAACTATAGCGACCCCGGCACTTGCCGTTGCTGGTGGAGAGTCGCCAGAACCATCTGGCAATGCATTAGCCGCCTGCTCAAATGCTGTGAGGTAGAACTGTGCCAGGGTTAAACCAAGCCGCCCATCGCAGACAAAGGTGACATCATCACCGCCAAACACCAGGGGCCGGAAGGGGAGATAAGGTTTGCCCGTTGTATGCGAAGTATCCAGACTTGTCAGGAAACGGCGCATATGATCACTCATTTGATCGGCTATAGGATTGGCAAAGGTATGAAGCATCCGCTCTACAGTTTGGTACAGTGCAGCGTTGCCTGCCTTTTCAAGAGCGATCGAGAAATGCCGCAGTTCGTTCAGACAGGTTCGGTTTTGCTCAGGCTGTGTATAGCGTAGGATGATTTGTCGAAAGCGTCCCCCTATATCATTGCCGTCGGCATGAACAATGGCGATGTAGCTACTCTCACCCACTGAGCGCCCAAGATGATCAAGATCTCGACTGATCTCGTATGCTGTACGAGCCTGATCCGGCAAAAAGTCTTCGAAACGTTCATCGGCATGCTTGAGAGTAATCGGCTGCACTTTCGCCCAGACTTCAGCACTGACAGGCCGTTCTGTGTCATCTGGATCGAAGCCGATAGCAGGCAAACCGGTGGAACGACACGATGCCATAACACTCTGACCAAGTAATGGTGTCGCGGGTTGCCGCTGCTGCTTATAGTGCCGTAACTTTTGCATCATCATCTGATTATAGATACCCTGCGAGCCACCAAGCGCCTGTTGTTGCCACTTGAATGTGATATGGGCAGCAGCTATCTCCAGACCGGGCGCCTCTTCAACAATCCTGGTGCTTAACGTGCGTATGGTTTGTATTGCTGCATCGTGTGTGCGAAAGAGGATAACGACATTGCCGCCACCTCGGTAGATGACTTCAGCCTGCTGGTTTTTATCATTTTCCAATTGGGGGCAGTTATCATCAATCTTGCACATTCGCCGGTCTATTATCAGATTGTGTGATGTAGGAAGCGCATCTGCAATCCATTGTCCAGTAGCCTGCTCCACCAGGTAAGATGCACCGATATTCTCTCGCAACCGGTTGCTGCCAAAGATATAGTTCTGGATGCCGGTAACGTCTATGATCGTGAGCGTGAATTCTTCCATACTGTGTCCTTCTCGGCTTTGCATAGTCTGATAGCTACCATCCTGCCTCTTCTATCCACTGTTTAAGCTCATCCTGTAATTCAGGCAAGTGTCGCCGCCCGAAGACACGCAGGCGCTTTTTGCCTAGCAGATCAATGACCTCATTGGTTAACGTCTCTACATCATCCGTCAGACACACGAGGCCCACACGAGCTTCGGATCCTCCCAGTTGTTCTGCCCGGATAACTGCTTCAAGCAATTTCTCTTTGTGTCCTCCACCAGTGGTACACGAGAGTGCAAAAAGTTGATAACCGCGTATAAAAACAACATCAAACTCAAACGTTTTTCTTTTTTTTGTTTCTTTGTGAGGTAAATAGGGTTCGATGGTAAGAGCAAGATTTGAAATGCTCTGTGCTTCACGAAGTTCATCTATGCAGTGAAAGACATAATCTTCAATCCAGGTTCCATCAAACCATTTGAGAAATTCTCTGTCCGGTATCTTCAGAGGACTATTCTCCGCAAGTTGCCGGAATGTAGCGGGAAAGGACAGATTGGGAAGTTGGTGCTGTAATGCCTCTCCTACACGCATTGCAACTGGATTACAGTTGAAAATATCTGTTGTTAATTTTTCTATGTCTTCCTCTTTGCTCAGCAACTCATTATTCTTTTTTATTTGCTGTTGGCACCAATTGCGCCACTCCTTGACATTTTGCTGCTTGGTATGAATATATGCCAGTTCATCTGTTACTAGTTTCCACATACCCTCTTCCCGCATTTCTTTTTTACGTTCCCACCGATCATGCAACCTGAGCAGTTCCTCCAGCGTGACTTGTACCAATGCATCTACCGGAATAGATTTTGCTCCCGTGATTCCGGTACCCTCGATCTGCATCTGCAGTGTGCGAGCATCCAGGTAGCTGTAGTAAGTTGGATCTTTGCGTTGGAGTTGCTCAATAGTACGGTAGGTGTGTACTGACATCGCTTTGGTGCCGCCAGTGTAGTTGATGCCCACAACGCCGGAAAGTTTACTTACCAGGTTTCTAATAGATGTTTCGATGGTACTTTTATCTGATTCCTTTTCACCGAGAGAAATAGCATAAATATTCTCATAGCCTTTGTTCCGCAATACCTCGTCGAGTTTCTGCCGTTGTTTGTCTGTATCCTTGGAGTGAACGAGATAGAGTGTACTTGGTTTCTTCTCCTCTTTTGGGTTGACTCTTCCGAAAAGTTGTGCTGCAACAAAGTTCGGAAGTGGGTTTTCACCGAGTAAGAGAAAAAGATGGTCTGCCTTATAGGTATCAAAATCGTTCATAGATGTTTGTCTCCTTGTGTAAGATATTGTGCTTGTGTACAACCTGCCATCCCAGCCCATCCCCGCCTTCCCGCACCGCCTCACCACACCTCCCGCACCTCCAGTTGCCCATGCCCAAACACACACGCCTTGCCCACATGCACAATACTCCCCGCCAGCAGCAGCGTGCGTATCTCCGGCGGCACGTCGCGCAGTACCGCGCTGCCGATCATCCCGCCGAGCTTCATCTTCTGGCGCTGCCCGCCGCGTGTCGAGGTGCGTTCCCAGTCGGCCCAGCGCACCTGCGCCTCCTCAACCGTGATATCCTGCGCTTGCGCGACCAGGGGCCGGTAATCTGTCGGCCAGGGGCCACCGCCGTGAAACGTGGACAACGCATTGAGCCGCCAGCAGATGGCCTGCACCAGCGCGGGTGGCTCAATCGTCTCGAGAAACGCGCCGCGCGCCTTGACCCGCAGCGGCGTGGGCAGATCCAGCCGCAGATCGGCCGGCAGGGCCGCCGCCCGCTCGGCCATCGTCGCCGCCCGGTAGACCGGCACCTCGTCGGCGGTCGCCGCACCGGGATGACCCACAACCTGTCCATCCTGATAGATCACCCGCCCGGTCGGCTGCCAGGGCTGGAGCGCCTCCACGCGCTCCAGGTGGGCACGCGCATGCCGGCGACCCAGCCCCATGCGGCCCAACTGCTCAAACGCAAACAAAAAGTAGGGCAGGTAGTCGATGCCGCGACCAATCAGGACCAGGCCGAACTCCAATGCGGCCCCGGCGGCATACTGTCGCTGCCGGTCACGCGGTGGTTCGATCACAAACGGGCGCGGGACATCCTTGAGATCATGCAGATGGCCGACATCGGGGGGATGCGGGGTTTCAAAGATCCAGCGGTAGGGACAGAGCGTCGTGATGCTGCATGCATCGGCCTGGCCCCAGCAGGGCTGCGGGCAGGTGGCGCGCTGGAAGGCATAGCCGAAGCCACCGCGCAGCAGGGCACCCTTGAACGGCGGCAGGGTGGTC
>JGI12109J20283_10541489_pt1 | contig 11630 bp, 8 predicted proteins | sample ElkSlonscriptome_12_FD_20283 | JGI IMG/M metagenome (IMG submission 20283) | reverse complement strand
CTCTGGGCCGCCCTCACCCTTGCGCTGCTCACGCTGCCCGTGGTGATCGTCTCGACCGAGGAAGCCATCGCATCCGTGCCGAACTCCATGCGGGAGGGCAGCTATGGCTGCGGCGCCAGCAAGTGGCAGACCATGCGTCGAATCGTGCTTCCAGGAGCGATGCCGGGAATTCTGACCGGGGCCATCCTGGCCATGGCCCGAGGCGCAGGCGAGGTGGCGCCGCTCATGCTCGTTGGTGCGGTGAAGCTGAACGAAGATTTGCCGATTAGCACCAACGCGCCCTTCCTACACCTCGATCGCAGCTTCATGCACCTGGGGTTCCATATCTATGACCTGGGCTTCCAGAGCCCCGATTCCCAGGCCGCCCGTCCGTTGGTGTGGACCACCACGCTGCTGCTGCTCGTCATCGTTGTAAGTCTGAACCTTGTCGCGATCATCATCCGGGCTCGCTTGCGGGCCCGCCTGAGCGGATCCACGGTGTAACCATGCCCTACGCTAATGCCCCGATGACCTCGAACCCGGCCGACGATCCCCAACAGAAGGCGCCCTCCAAGGCCCAAGGCATGCCGTCTATGGCCGAACGGCCCGAACAAACCAAGGCTGCAGATGGGGCGTACAGCGTCATCGAGGCCATCCGCCGTGGCGAGTCGGTCGATCCGGCGTTGCACGCCGAGATGGAAGCCCTCAAGGGCGTCATAGAGATCGAGAAGTTCAATCTGTACTACGGCCAAGCCCGTGCACTTTTTGATATCTCGATGTCGATCCCCAGCGGCAAGGTGACCGCGCTCATCGGGCCCTCGGGCTGCGGAAAGAGCACGCTCCTGCGTTCGATCAATCGCATGAACGATCTGATCGCCGGCGTTCGCGTGAACGGCGATATGTCTCTCAGCGGCTCGCCGATCTATGCGCCACACGTCGACGTCATCTCGCTGCGCAAGCGGCTGGGCATGGTGTTCCAGAAGCCCAACCCCTTCCCGATGTCGATCTACGAGAACGTGGTCTACCCGCTACGCATCGACGGCGAGAACCGAAGGAGCGTGCTCGACGAAGCCTGCGAGCGGGCGCTGCGGTCGGCGGCCATCTGGGACGAGGCCAAGGATCGGCTCAAGCAGAGCGCGCTCGGCCTGTCGGGGGGCCAGCAGCAACGTCTGTGCATTGCTCGTGCCGTGGTGGCTGACCCCGAGGTGCTGCTTCTGGACGAGCCCTGCTCGGCCTTGGATCCGATCGCGACCCTACGCATCGAGGAGTTGATCCAGGAGATCGCCCAGCGGTATACGGTGCTCATCGTGACCCACAACATGCAGCAGGCCATGCGCGTGAGCGACTACACCGCCTTCATGTACCTTGGCCGACTTGTAGAATACGGCCCGACCAGCGGCATCTTCCGCCGGCCGCTCCTGACCGAGACCGAGGAGTATGTGACGGGTCGGTTTGGCTGACCGAGTCGAGGCGGATCACGCACTGTGGGCGTTCCAGGATGGGCCAATGAAAAACGGCCCGCGTGGCCGGGCCGTGTGCGTCAATTGAGATGGCGTGGATACGGATGGCCAAGTCCGTTTACGGCGAGGTCGCCCGGTCGTACGCATCCACGAAGTTGAGCATGTCGACCGCGTCGACCCGCCCGTCGGCATCGGTGTCGGCCCGCTCGTCTCCGGCCATGTAGTAATCGGTGTACAGCATCATGTCGGTCGAGTTGGTGAAGCCGCTCTGGTTCAGGTCGGTCTGGAAGCAGAAGGCAGTCTGGTTCTGGCGGAACAGCCACACGTCGCGGATGTTCGAGTTCGGTGCTGGAGGTGGTAACGCTCCCTCGTCCACCAGCGTGTGCGTGGACCACAGCCGGTCGCAGATGCCCTGGCCGACCACCGGATCGAACTGCAGGTCGCCATACAGCGCCCAGCGATCCTGGAAATTGCCATAGCCCGCCATCGGCCCCGTGCGCAGCGTCGTGGTGCTCGTGATGGCGTAGCTGCTGTTGAAGCGGGCCCGGCGGATCTCTTGCTCGTCCGTCGAACTCGAATACGTGTACTCGATGGTCATCAGCCCGTCGTCGTTGACGCCAAGCACGGGGTGATAGCAGTGCGCCTCGTCCACTTCGATCCGGCCCGACTCGACGATCGCCGGCCGCCAGTCTTCGGACTCGATGGGCGCCGAGATGAAGTCGCCCAGGTCCGCGTCGATCACGTACCACTGCACCACCCAGAAGTCGCCGGGGCTGCCGCCGTCGTCGGGCAGCACGGCGTGGACGGCGAACACGCGCGGGTCGCCCGACGCGTCCTCGATCAGCACCGCCGAGGTGAACATGTCGTGCTCGACAGTGGGCGAGAAGCCGAAGGCGTCGGGGTAGTCCGGCGACACGCCGTCATCGGGCCGGAAGTAGCCCAGCCCGAGCGAGGCGACGTCCATGTCGATGAGCTCGAAGTTGCCCGACGCGGGCGGGTCCTCTTCCAGCCGCTGGCGCACCTCCCACTCGTCGTCGGTCGGGTCCGAGGGCGTGCCCCCGTCGTTGAAGAAGATGCCCTTGATGCGGATGTCCTCCTGCAGCGTGCCGGGGTCCTCGCTCAGCGTGCTGACCAAAAGCGTGGTGTTGTCGTACTGCTCGAAGGGCTCCTAGACGACGCGGGCCTGCACCGACTTATCGAGGATAACTGGCAACCCCGTCATGTTGATCGAGATGATCTCGCTCTCCGGCGGCCGGTCGCCGTCCACGAACGTGCCGCCGGTGTGCTCGCGCGGCATGATGTAGACGAACTGCTCGAGGCCGAGGTTGCCCTGCGGATTGAAGACGTTGTCGTTGCCGCTGAAGGCCACGATGACGGCGCGTTCGTCGAAGCCGAGGGATGGGTAGCGGGCGGATTCCACGGTTGGATTATGTTCCCCAGGCGGACTGGCTCGGAATGGAGCGACGCCGCCCGCGAAATCGAACGCGGCGCCGCCGTTGCCCTCGGTCACCTCGGTGGGCGCGTTGTCCAGGCCGGTGTAGTACCACCACTGTCCATCGCTCAGGTTGTCGATGGTGCCCCCGATGGTGACGATCGCCGGATCCTTGTTGACGGCCATGTGCACGAAGGCTTCCCCGTCGGTCGACCAATCGGTTTCCGGCTGGCCGACCGAACGGTTCTCGGTGTACAGCATCCACAGCCGCCCGCTGATGGGGTCGTAGTCGGCCTGGGGGTGGATGAGGTGGCGGAACGGATCCGATGCGGGGATTGACGAGGGCTAAGCGGGCGCGAATGGGTAGCCGGTGAACGGCAGCGACCCGGTCCAGATCCTTGTGTCTTCCTGGCCGCCCAGTTTGTCGTACAGCACGAGGCCGTGCGAGCCGGCGACCACGGCCGCGCTCAATCCCACGCCCAGGCTCGGGGCCGTGCTCAGGTTCGCGTGGTAATCCACATTATCGACGTCGTATACACGCTGGCCCTGCTGGACCTGGCCTGCGGCGTTCCCGGCGATGGCGAGCAGGCACGCGACAACACTTCCACGATACAGGTTCCTGGCTTCGGTTCCTTTCCGATGCGAGAAAATAAGTTGTGCATGTCAACGTATACGGGGCAGATGGCAATCAAGGCAAGGTGCATAAGGGTCTTGCGAGAAATACCCTGGCCTTCCCATTTTCCTTGCATTGGAGGGCGATTTCGGTCACAGTACAGGCATGAAAAACTTCGCGCTGCCCATCGCCGCACTCACGTGCGTCGCACCGTTCGCCTATTCAACCGGCCCGGAGTTCAGCACACAGGATCGCCCCTGCCCCCCCACGCGCTTGGACTCGCCGCCAAGCGTGCTGGAGTCCGACGGCTACGGCGCATCCGTGGCCACCAACGGCCGCTTCTGGTTCATCGGCGATCAACTCGCGTCCATGCCCGGCTGCGGCGGGTTGCCCCTGAGCTGCAATGCGGGGGCCGTGCATGTGTACGAGATGGTGAACGGCCAACTGAAATTCTACCAGACGCTCGTGCCCGACGTGCTGTCATTCCTGGACCGGTTCGGCATCTGGCTCGACGCCGACGGCGATCGGCTCGCCGTGAGTTCGTATTCCGCCGACTGGCCGACGACCACCGGAGAGGGCGGTGGCTACATCTTCGAGTTCGATGGCGACTCATGGAATCAGGTGGCAAGCCTCGTGCCGCCGCCGGAGTTTACCGGTCGTGGCGCGGTGGTCGCTCTCGACGGTGGCGTCGCCGCTGTGGCTGGGGCCGGCGGGGGATGGGCCAGGGTCACCGTGTACGAACCGCAGAGCGAAGGCTGGGAACTCAGCCAGATCATCGGGTCGCCAGTTCCGCTCGAGCCCGACGCGAACTTTGGCGGGTTATTTGATCTCCAAGATGATTGGATGGTGGTGCCCGCGTATCGCGATCCCAGCCGCGCCTTCCGCGGCGGCTCGGCGTTCGTGTTCCGGCGCGACGCAGCCGGCGTCTATCAGTTCAACCAGCAAATCCTGCCGCCCGAGCCCTTCGACGACACGCGCGAGTTCGGCTCCTCCGTGAAGATCGACGGTGACACGCTGGCCATCAGCTCCAGGCTGGCGCACCGCGAAGCAGAGGCCCAGGGTGCGATCTTCATGTACGAGCTCGACGGCGACCAATGGGTGTTCCGGCAAGAGGTCACGCACGCCAACCCCGTGGAGGGCGACAACCTCGGCACGCGCCTAGCACTCGACGGCGACACGCTGCTGTCCTCCATCCGCCGGACCGTCGCGGGCGTGAGCTACGGCGTCATTCGGTTCCAGCGCGGGGCCGACGGGCAGTGGCGCGAGGTCGGCCCGCTCATCCCCACGCCCGTGCAGTACGCCGGCGGCTACGGCAAGTCGATGGTCGTCGATGGCCAGTACGCGCTGCTCGGCGCCGATCGAGAGCGCGCGGTCCCCGGCGTGCAGGAGTTCCCCGGCGCGGCCTACCTCTTCGACCTCTCTTGCGGCGAATGCGAAGCCGACCTCGACCTCGACGGCGCGCTCACCGTCTTCGACTTCCTGAGCTTTGCGAACCTCTTCCAGGACGGCGATCTGCAAGCCGACTTCGACGGCGACGGCGAGCTGACCCTCTTCGACTTCCTGGCGTTCCAGGCCGCGTTCGACGCGGGGTGCGAGTAGGCCGGGGGGCGTCGGGGCGTCGAGCCGGTGGCACGCCGCACGGGAGCCCCACGCGGGGCTCTTTCTGTGCGCGGCCGTCCGCCGGGGCTCGCGTAGCCGGGGCGCGTTCCTGGTGGCCCCCTGAACGGCTCGGGTCAAGCCCGGAAAGCCTCAGATCAAGCCCGGAGCGTCTCAGATCAAGCCCGGAAAGCCTCCCTTCGAGGTCCTGCGCGCCAATGACCGTGCCCCGGGCCGGGGAGAAGCTGCCCCGGCGGGCGGGACACGTTCTTTTCGTGGCGGGGCACGGGCCTTGCCAGGGGTTGACCGGTGGCCCCGACGGGGTGCCCGGTGGCCCGGGGGCGGGGCAGGGGCGCCGCAGCGCGTTGCCCGGTCGCCGGCGGGGGGCGACCGGTGGCCGGGGGCGATCGCCCGGTGGCCGGCGGGCGAGGGCGAACCGTCCGGAGCCGGGGTCGGCATGGGCCGATGATCCTCTCGGACGCTCGAAACGGGTCGGAAACCGGGCGCCAGCCCACGCGGCCCGACCCCACCCTTTTCGGCGTAGACGGGGTCGGGGTCCAGCGCTTGATCGACGCATATGGCCGGGCCGCCCACATCTGCCAACCCCTTGCCCGGGCGCCTCTCCTCCTTGAATACCCGCCTTCGGCCTCCGGTTGGTGCCCCCCAGAAGGTCCAAAGAACGTATCCGGTTGGGCCGATTGGATAGACTTGATCGGTTGAGTCCGGGGCACGACCTCGCGGTGTTTGGCGCGGGGTGGGGGCCCCGGGAAAGATGGGCTTTGAGGGTACTCCCTATGTCCGATGGACCTCGAGCAGTGTCTGCCTCCGTGAATGGCTGGAACGCCGCCTTCCTCGACGACGCGTACGCCCGCTACAAGGAGGATCCAGAGTCGGTTGCTGCCGACGTTCGGGCGTTCTTCCGTGGGTTCGAGCTCGGCGGTTCGGGTGATCGTGCGCTGTCCGGAGGCGAATCTGAGACGCCCTTCCAGGCCAAGGTCGACGACCTGGTCTTTGCGTATCGCGACATGGGGCACCTGGCCGCGAAGCTCGATCCATTCGGTCGCGAGAGTGATCCGGTCGACTGTCTACGACTCGAGGCGCATGGGCTGACCAAGTCGGACTTAGCCAGAGAGATCAACGCCGATCGATTGGGAATGGAGGGTGCACGCACGCTAGGCGACGTGATCGAACGGCTTGAACGGACCTACTGCTCGAGCATCGGCGCCGAGATCACGCATGTGCCCGACCTGACCGAACGCGCATGGTTGGTGGAGCGGTGCGAGCGTGGCGGCGGGCATATCGATTTTGACAAGGGCCGTCTCGTGCACATCCTCAGGCAGTTGTTGCAGGCCGAGATGTTCGAGAAGTTCCTCGGCAGACGGTATCCAGGCGACAAGAGGTTCAGCCTGGAGGGCAGTGAGACGCTGATTCCGCTGGTCAACGGCGTGCTGGAGCATTTCAGCGAGCACGGCGTGGAAGAAGTGGTCATCGGCATGGCCCACCGCGGCCGTTTGAACGTGCTCAACAACGTGCTGGGCAAGAGCTACGAGCAGATCTTCACCGAGTTCGAGGACACCTGGGAAGAGGACTACACCCAGGGCGGCGGCGACGTGAAGTACCACCGCGGCTACTCGGGCGAACGACAGTTTCCCAACGGTCGCTCGCTGCATGTCGCCCTGAGCAGCAACCCCAGCCACCTCGAGGCTGTGGCGCCGGTGGTGCAGGGAAGGACGCGTGCAAAGCAGCGACATCGCGGCGATAAGGATCGCACGCTGGTCGTACCGGTCGTCATTCACGGCGACGCCGCGGTGATCGGGCAGGGTGTGGTGGCCGAGTCGCTGAACTTCTCGCAGCTCGAGGGCTACTCGACGGGCGGCACAATACACGTTGTGGTGAACAACCTGATCGGCTTCACCACGTCGCCTCGAGATGGGCGATCGAGCCGGTATTGCACCGACATCGGCAAGATGGTCGGCACGCCGGTTCTACACGTGAACGGCGAGGATCCCGAGGCGTGCGTGATGGCGGCGCTGATCGCCGTTGAGTATCGCCAGACGTTCAAGAAGGACATCTTCATCGACCTGCACTGTTATCGCCGGTTTGGGCATAACGAGCAGGACGAGGCCAGTTTTACCCAGCCGGTGCTGTATGGGCTCATCAAGAAGAAGAAGAGCGTGCTGAGCAGCTACGCGAGCCGCCTACGCGAGCGCGGCGTCATCACCGATGACGACATGCAGCAGATCCGCGATCAGCTCGATTCGGCGCTCGAGCGTGCCCAGGAATCGGCCAAAGAGAGTCCGTACGACCCGACGATCGATCCTGGCAGTGCGCGATGGGTCGGCATGACCCACAAGTACACGTTCGAGGAGTCGTCAACGGCGGTGTCGATGGACACGCTCAAGGAAGTGTGCAACGCGCTGGGGACCGTGCCCGAGGACTTCAGCGTGCACCGCAAGCTCAAGAACTTGTTGAAGTCTCGCAAGGAGCTGCCCGAGCACGGTGAGATCAGCTACGCTGACGCGGAGAGCTTGGCGTATGGCACGTTGCTGCTGGAGGGCGTTCCCGTTCGATTGAGTGGGCAGGACAGCCGGCGTGGCACGTTCAGCCATCGGCATGCCGTGCTGGTCGACAGCGAGACGGCCAAGAGTTACACGCCGCTGAACCACATGCGGGCGGTGGGCGAGCCTCGGCTCGGGCTCGAGCCGCTGCAGCCCGGGCCCGATGGTCGGCTGGCGCAGGCCAAGTTCTGCGTGTACGACAGCCCGCTGAGCGAGTTCAGCGTGATGGGCTTCGAGTACGGCTATGCGCTGAGCGACCCGAACATGCTGGTGATCTGGGAGGCGCAGTTCGGCGATTTCGTCAACGGAGCACAGGTCATCATCGATCAGTTCCTGACCAGTGCCGAGTTGAAGTGGGACCGTTGGAGCGGCCTGGTGCTGCTGCTGCCGCACGGCTACGAGGGGCAGGGCCCAGAGCACAGCTCGGCGCGGCTCGAGCGATTCCTCAAGGCGTGCGCCGACGACAATATTGAGGTGTGCTATCCGACCACGGGGGCGCAGACGTTCCACATGCTGCGGCGTCAGGTGCGTCGTGCGTTCCGCAAGCCGTTGGTGGTCATGACGCCCAAGAGCCTCATCCGCACGCCCACGAGCCAGATCGCGGAACTCACGCGCGGTCGGTTCATGGAGATCTTGGACGACCCGAGATTCGTCGATAGCTCGCAGGGGGAGAACGGCAGCGCCAAGCCGAAGGATGATCTCAAGGCAGTGCGCGAGATCGTGCTGTGCACGGGCAAGCTGTACTGGGAATTGTCCAAGCGTCGTGACGAGATCGGCCGCAAGGATATTGCGATCGTTCGCATCGAGCAACTCTATCCGTTGCACTTCGAGTTGCTCAAGCAGGTCATGGCGCGGTATCCCGAGGTCGAGCGCGTGATCTGGGCTCAGGAAGAGCCGCGGAACATGGGCGCGTTCCACTTCATCAACGACAAGCTGCGCACCGATCTTCGCGCTGTGCTGCCCGATGGCGAACTGCATTACGTCGGACGACACACGAGCGCGAGCCCGGCGACTGGAAGCAAGCGGCGACACAAAGCCGAGCAAGAACAATTGCTCACCGAGGTGATCGGCCCGCTTGAGGATGACGACGAGAAGGCGCCCGATCCCGACCCCAAGCTCGTCCGAGCGTCGGCGTAGGCTTCAAGAGAGCAGGATGGCCCCACGCGTGAGCGATTGCTAGGAGCGGCAACATGGCGACCAAGATCGTAATTCCAGAGGTCGGCGAGTCGATCACCAGCGGCGTGATCGCCGCGTGGAGCGTGGCCGACGGCGACTACGTCGAGCGTGACCAGACGGTGCTCGAACTGGAGACCGACAAGATTACGATGGAGGTGCCTGCGCCGGCGGCGGGGGTCATCACGCACTCGGCGGCCGAGGGCGACGAGGTCGACGTGGGATCCGTCGTCGGCGAGATCGATGAGTCGGCCGAGAAGCCCAGCGGAGGGTCGAACAAGGATGCTGCGTCGGCGTCGGAAGAAGACGCTGCCGAGCAAGAACAGCCGCCCTCGAAGGTGGCTGAGACCAAGGCCTCGAGCGGCAAGGGCGAGCAGCGCGAGGGCTCTGGTGCACACGAGGGTTCTGTGACTGCCGTCAAGGAGAAGGCTGCGCAGTCTGATCGCGTGCCACATCCTCGCGTGGAGCGCGATGGTCCGGTCGCGGCAACGCCTGTGGCAGAGAAGATGGCCGGCGAGCATGGCATCAATCTGGGCGACGTGGTGGGCACCGGCGCTGGCGGGCGAATCCGCGAGCAGGACGTGCTGGCGTACTTGCAGTCGGGCTATCACTCCAACGGTGCGACGAGTAACGGCTCGGCGGTGCCTGCCCAGAGCTCGCGCGCGGTACATCAAGAGAAGATGTCACGCCTGCGTCAGAGCGTGGCCAATCGCCTGGTCGATGCCCAGCACACGGCTGCGATGCTCACGACCTTCAACGAGGTCGACATGTCGGCCGTCATGGGCCTGCGCAAGCGGTACAAGGAAGACTTCGAGAAGAAGCATGGCGTAGGCCTTGGGTTCATGTCCTTCTTCGTGAAGGCGGCCGTGCAGGGGCTGCAGTCATTCCCGCTTGTCAACGGCTTCATCGCCGAAGACGAGAGCGGAAAGCCCGTGATCCAGACGCACGACTATTGCGACATCGCGATCGCGGTGGCCAGCCCGAAGGGCCTGGTCGTGCCGGTGCTGCGTAACGCCGAAGAGTTGTCCTTTGCCGGTGTCGAGAGCGGCGTGAAGGAACTGGCGGGTAAGGCCCGCGACGGCAAGCTGACCATCGAGGAGATGACCGGCGGCACGTTCACCATTACCAACGGCGGCGTCTTTGGCAGCCTGATGAGCACGCCGATCCTCAACCCGCCGCAGTCGGCGATCCTGGGCATGCACACCATCAAGAAGCGCCCTGTGGAAGATCCGGACAACCCGGGCAGCATCGTGCTTCGGCCGATGATGTACCTGGCGGTCAGCTACGACCACCGCATCATCGATGGCGCCGAGGCCGTGCAATTCCTGGTCACGATCAAGAACTGCATCGAGAACCCCGAGCGGATGCTGATGGACGTGTGAGAGATCTGGATTTGATCTTCGCGTGAACTATGACCGCTAACCCAGGCGCTGATTCCCGGCCCTTACAGCGTCGCGACGATCAGCGCGAGCCACAGCAGCACGGCCGCTTGTAAGCCCGCGACGAGATCATCGAGCACGACGCCCCATCCGCCAGGAACGGCTTGGAGCCGTGAGGCGGGCCAGGGCTTGACGATGTCAAGCGCCCTGAAGAAGACGAACGCCATGACGAGCGAGGCGGCGGCGCTGAGTCCGTTCGAGATCGCGGGCATAAGCATGAGGCACAAGGCCATGCCTGCGGTCTCGTCGCCCACGACCTGGCTCGGGTCCTTGCGGCCGTAGCGGGCTTCGGCCTTATCTCCCAAGAAGACGCACGCGAGCGTGAAGCCGATGACGATCGGGAGCATTCCGGCGCGCAGCACCATCCATGCGGCGGTGTCGGGTACAAGGGCCAGAATCAGCAGCCCCAGCACGAGCGGCGGCAGCGAGCCCCAGGTGCCGGGGAAGGGGCGCATGTGGCCCAGGCCGAAGGTGGTGACCCATCGCAGGTTGCCGTCGGGTTTTGTGATCACGGGGATTCCTGTGTGTGCTGGTGTGCGCTTGCCTTGGCGGCTCGAGAGATGTAGGGCACGGCCGATGCCGCGGTGATGAGGGTAGTGCCCCATGCGGCCGCCTTGACAACCCAGCCCGCCCAGCCCGGCGGATCGCCGGCCCAGAGTGCGGCAGCCAGGAGGCAGCCGGGGATGGCGACGCTCTGGACGATCATCTTGGCCTTTCCCGAGGCGGTGGCCGAGAAGTCGACGCCCTTGGACTCAAACACGCTGCGGATGGTGGTGACCAGGAGTTCTCGCCCGAGGATGACCACGACCATCCACCCGGTGAAGCCCGCAGCCATCGCAGGCCCGTTTTCGGGGGAGATCTGAAAGGCCGGGGTAGCCAGCATCACGGTGGTGCCCAGCACGAGGATCTTGTCGGCAAACGGGTCGGTGATGCGCCCGAAGATGCTGATGACGCTCCACTTGCGCGCCAGATAGCCATCGAGGGCGTCGGTGATGGCCGCCATGATGAACAGGGCGGTGGCGACGATGAGGAGGGGCTGGATTCCCGAGCTCTCTTCGAGTGGCGGGGCAAGGGCCAGCAAGACGACCAGCACGACGGCCATGGCCAAGCGAGCCAGCGTGAGCGTGTTGGGGAGCTGCCTTTTCCACTTGGGCTGGGTCACGGCCCGAGCATAGGGCGATCGCGGATGTGGTTTGCTCGTCGGCGATGTCGGCCCTCCAACGCGATGGCACTCGCGCGATCGAGAAGGCCAATGCGAGGGTGTGCTCTGGTGGAAGGTCGATGGCCGTCGATCTACTGTGCGTCCTCTCTCGACCGACCGGGATTGTGCCCGCGTCGGGTACCCTGGCATTCATCCCTGTGTGGGCTCAGCGAAGTCTT
>JGI12109J20283_10041802_pt1 | contig 11630 bp, 9 predicted proteins | sample ElkSlonscriptome_12_FD_20283 | JGI IMG/M metagenome (IMG submission 20283) | reverse complement strand
CTGTGCAATGGTGGCGAAATCATGCTTGATCTGGGCCGCAAGCATAGCGGTGATCACCGCGAACCGGGCACTTGCGACCACCTTGGCTGCCATGCCGGATCGTGCCGCAACACCAAAAAGGTGAAGAGAGCCACCTCTTCTTGATCTCGATCAAGGAAAATGCGCGCGCGGCGCTCCACTAGGATAACAAGCGGCGCATGTTGCGCGCCGCAAGACGCAAATCCGAGGAGCGCGAGCGCACAATGTGGCCTTATCACCCTGAATTGCTGGCCGTGCCAGTGCCGCGCTACACCAGTTATCCCACTGCTGCCGATTTTGGCGAGTTAGACCCGCACGCTCTGCCGCGCGCGATCGAGCAGGCGACAGGCGATATCTCGCTCTATGTGCACATTCCGTTTTGCGAGGAAATCTGTTTTTATTGCGGATGCAACACATCGCGTTCGGGCAAAAAGGCGCGAGTGGAGAGTTATCTTGCCGCGCTTCACGACGAGATCGAAACCGTTGCCTCGCTGCTACCGCAAGAAACGCGGGTGCGGCGCATCGCTTTTGGCGGAGGCAGCCCCAACGCGATCCTTCCGGCGCAGTTTTTGCACTTGGTTGAAACTCTGGAACGCCGCTTTGCGGCTGAACGCCCGCTATATTCAATAGAGCTTGATCCGCGCACAATGTCGGCTGAATGGGCGGGCGCAATCGGCACTGCCGGGATCACGCGCGCCAGCATGGGCGTGCAGACCTTTTCGCCTGAGTGCCAGAAGGCCATCGGGCGTGTTCAGGATGATGCGATGATCGCGCGTAGTGTCGATTGGCTGCGTGATGCGGGCGTAACCTCGCTGAACTTTGATCTGATGTACGGCCTGCCCCACCAATCGCTCGGCGATCTTGCCGATTCCATCGAAATGACGCGGCGCATGGGGGCAGACCGGATCGCGCTGTTCGGCTATGCCCATGTGCCCCATTTCGTGCCGCGCCAGCGCGTGATCGATGCAAGCGCACTGCCCGGCGCCGCCACCCGCTTTACGATGGCACGCGAAGGTTTCGCCGCGTTGACCGGGGCGGGATATCAGGCGATTGGATTTGATCACTTTGCCCTGCCCGGCGATGCTCTTGCTATTGCCGCGCGCGAGGGCACGCTGAGGCGCAATTTCCAGGGCTTTACCGAAGACCCTTCCGATATTCTCATCGGCATGGGCGCCTCTGCCATCAGCGGGTTTCCCGGGCTGATCGCGCAGAACGAGAAGAATGCTGGCCGCTACCGGATGCTTACCTCGCAAGGAAGGCTGACAGCGGGCCACGGTATTGTGCGCAGCGCAGATGACAGGATGCGGGCGGCTCTGATTGAAGAATTGCTGTGCACGGGTTCTACCACCCTTTCACCCTGCCTGCTGGCGCGGATCGAAAGGCGGCTTGCACCCTTTATCGCGCACGACCTTGCAACCCGCGATGGTATGAAGCTGGCGATTTCGGGCGATGGGCTGCCTTATGCCCGGATCATCGCCTCGTTCCTTGATCGATATCGCGAAGAGACCACCAAGGTGTTCAGCGCCGCGATCTAGCTTCGTTTTCTCTCTCGCCGGGCTTGCCAGCACGCCTGTTTGTGCGCATTCTATCACTTGGCTTGGCGAGCGGTGGGAGGCGTTCATGAGCACTTTAGAGCAATCCACGCGCACAGCGCCTGCGCCAGTTCCCGTGGTTGCGGATGATCTGACGCTGTCCGATCTCACCGCCGCCTTGCGTGCAGGCTGGCGCGATTTTGCTGCCATGCCGCAATTCGGCCTGTTCTTTGGCGGGTTCTATGTGATCGCGGGGCTGATCGCAGGCTATTTCGCTTTCGTTCTCGAAGAGCTTTCATGGCTGATCCCGGCCACAGCCGGCTTTCCGCTGATCGCTCCTTTCGTGGCCGTTGGCCTTTATGAAGCAAGCCGGCGCCGCTGTGCGGGTGAACGCGCTGGCTGGCGCGGCGTGCTGGGCGCGCTGAACGGCAATGGCGATGATCAGATCCTTTCCATGGGCGTGATCGTGTTTGTCGCTTTCGGCTTCTGGATGATTGTCGCCCACGCCGTGTTCGCTATCTTCATGGCGCAAAGCGGGGTTTCCGCGCATGGCGGATGGGCATTGATCGAGGCTTTGATGAGCCCTGCCGGCATCGCGATGCTGGCCGTTGGCAGCGTGATCGGCGCGATCATGGCGTTTGCCTTTTACGCGATCACAGTCATCAGCCTGCCGCTGCTGGTGGACCGCAAGAATGATTTCCTCACCGCGATCATCGCCAGCCTCACCTGTGTGAAGCGCAACTTGTTCGTGATGAGTGTCTGGGCCGCGATCATAGCGGTGCTGCTGGGGCTTGCCATGCTGCCGTTATTCCTTGGCCTTTTTATCGCACTGCCGGTGCTGGGCCATGCCACCTGGCATCTTTATACCCGCGCCGTGCGCTAGGAGACACTGATCTGACATGAGCGAAGTCATACTCGAACCCGACCTGCCGATAATTGATCCGCACCACCACTTGTGGGACTTGCGCGCGCTATTGCCTCTGTTCCCGCAGCCCCGCCACCGGTTTATCGAAACGCTTTTGCCAGCGGCGCATTACACGTTTGACCACTTCAACGAGGAAGTGAACGCCAGTGGACATAATATCCGCGCAAGTGTGTTCATGGAATGTGGCGCGTTCTACAACCCGGCCTATGGCGATGCGCTCAATGTGGTGGGCGAAGTTGAATATGCGAACGGCGTTGCCGCGCAAAGCGCTAGCGGCATTTATGGCGATGCACGGCTGTGCGCGGGGATTGTGGGCCATGCCAATCTCACTGCGGGCGCTGTTGTGGGTGATGTTCTGGATGCACTCCACGCCGCAGCACCGCATCGCTTCAAAGGTATCCGCCATCAGGGCGCGTGGGATGCAGACCCCGACGTGCTTGGCCCTCCGTTTCACGCGCCAGAAGGACTATACCGTGATGCCAAGTTTCGCGAAGGCTTCGCCGAATTAGGCAAACGCGGCTTGCGCTTTGATGCCTGGGTGCTTGAACCGCAAATCCCTGATGTAATCGATCTGGCGCGGGCTTTTCCCGATACACCCATCTGCCTTGATCATTGCGGTACCCCGCTTGGCAATGCGAGCTATTCGGGTCGTCTCGAGGAACGCTTTGATATTTGGCGCACAAATATCATCGAACTTGGGCAATGCTCGAATGTGATGGTGAAGCTGGGTGGGCTGGCCATGCACAATTGCGATCTTCCTCCCGAAGGCCCAGCGGCGGGCTGGTCGTCCGAGCGGCTCGCGCCCTTGTGGAAGCCCTATATCGAAACCTGCATCGAAGCGTTTGGAACCGGGCGCGCCATGTTTGAAAGCAATTACCCGGTGGATCGATGGGGGGCGAGCTATCCGGTGCTATGGAACACCTTCAAGCGCATCACATCAGGTGCCGGCGCGGATGAGAAAGCAGCTCTTTACGCTGGCAATGCGGCGCGCTTTTACGGGATCGAACAGGTGCTTGCGTAGTTTCATTTTGCAACCTACCGATCAATAATCATTCAGTGAGAGAGATACACACCCATGGCCCTGCCCGCACCTTTTGATCGCATGCGTCTTCCGTTGATCGGCTCACCCTTGTTCATCGTTTCCGGTCCTGAACTGGTGATTGCTCAGTGCAAGGCGGGGATCGTGGGCAGCTTTCCGGCTCTGAATGCCCGGCCCCAATCGCTGCTCGATGAATGGCTGCACCAGATTACGGAAGAACTGGCCAAGCACAATCGCGAACACCCTGATCGCCCGGCCGCGCCCTATGCGGTGAACCAGATCGTTCACAAGTCGAATGACCGGGTAATGCAGGATATGGCAACCTGCGAGAAATGGCAGGTGCCGCTTGTCATCACCTCGCTTGGCGCGCGCACCGAGATTTTTGATGCTGTGCGCAATTGGGGCGGGATCACGATGCACGATGTGATCAACAACCGCTTTGCCAACAAGGCGATCGAAAAGGGCGCAGACGGCCTTATCCCGGTGGCGGCAGGCGCAGGTGGCCATGCAGGCACGCAATCACCTTTCGCTCTGATGCGCGAAATTCGTGAATGGTTTGATGGCCTTGTCGCGCTTTCAGGTTCGATTGCGCATGGTTCGTCCATCCTTGCAGCGCAGGCAATGGGCGCCGATTTCGGCTATACTGGCAGCGCCTTTATCGCCACCGAAGAGGCCAATGCCGATCAGGGCTACAAGCAGGGCATCGTGGATGGCAGCGCGGAAGGCATTGTCTATTCCAATCTGTTCACCGGTGTGCATGGCAATTACCTGCGCTCGTCCATCGAAAATGCAGGGCTTGACCCTGAAAATTTGCCGGAAAGTGATCCCTCCAAGATGAATTTCGGCTCTGGCGGAAACACCAAAGCGAAAGCGTGGAAGGATATCTGGGGTTCTGGCCAGGGGATTGGCGCGGTGAAATCGGTTGGCAGCGTGGAAGACATGGTTGCCCGGTTCGAGCGAGAGTATCACGAAGCGAAAGCGGCGCTGGCGGCCAAGTCGGATTATTTAAGCTGGCAGGCGCTGGCTGAAGCGGCTGAATGAGGCGCTAATCGCGCGTTGATGCCCATAGCGCCTCGGCCATGGCATCCAGTTCGCCAAAATCAAACCCGGTGCCCAGCGGGTCTTTACGATTGAGGACGATCCGCTTGCGCTCAGCCAAAAGGCGGCGGCGCAGCGCAGATTGCAGCAGGCGGATGCGCATCAAAGCCTCTTGGCGAGCGGCTTCGGGATCGGTCTTGCTCGCGATCACCCAGCGTGCCTCGATCCGGCCAACCCGCTCGATCACCACCTCGTTATAGGCCCGGTGTGGGCCGCGATGCATCGGCATTCCCATGCGCTGCGTCGCTTCTTCGGTGGCCGGCAGCAGCAGGCCGTTGGTGCGGAAATCATCAAAGCCCACAGGCGCGCGGCCAATATGAGCAAACAATTCGTTGAAACAGCGCGTCGAAAGCAATTGTCTGGGAAGGAGGTGATGGCGCTGCAAGGCGGGATCATATTCGGGCGTGCCTCGCTTGTTCACCTGATTGAACGCCAGCATTGCTCGCTGTGGCGCTGGCGGCACAAACCTGTGGTTTTGGGCTATACCGCGTTTGCTGAAGGCTGCGCAGGCGCGAATGTCTGATTGCAGCTCTGGATCAGACGGTTCTTGCTCTGGCTTATGTTCACCCCAACGCAATTTGCTGCGCATCGTCTTCGCCCCATCGCCCGTTGATTATTCCTGCCAAACGCGGATGAATTTGCCATTGCGCGAGGGCCGCATGACAAGCCGCGATCCATCAGGGGCTGTGACCCGCTCGCTTTCGGTAAGGCCGCCCACGATGATCAACTGGTTGATCAGCCGCACACCAAGCCGGGTGGCTGCAACCTTATCAGCGCTAAGCGGGGCTTCGATGCGAAGTTCCTGTCCGATCCAGAAATCGAGGCCAACGCTCTGGATCGCGCCGTCCATGGTTTGCGTGAATGCCGTAAGGCCAAGCGCCGGGAACGCTCCGCCTTCAAGCCAGGCGGTGGTAACGGATTCAAAGAAACGCCGCCCGATTGCACTCCTCGCCGCGGGCCACACGATCGCTTCGAGATGCTCCAGATGGTGCGTCAGATCACGCGCCAGCGCGAGCATGCTCTTGACCACAGGTATTGCATTATGGCCACCGGACAGATGCTGGCCGGGCATGATCTGCAACGCTTCATATCCAGAAGCGCTGGGAACACTTTCAAGATCGAAATGATGCTCGATTGAGGGAAAGGCTGCCGGGTCTCCCGGAGCGATGCCGAGAATGTCGAAGGTTAGCCCTTCGCGCATCATCTCCACCCAGACCAGATCATCTACGCTTGCGCACGTATCGCCCGCCTCCGCCGGGCTATCGTTCGGGTTCGGGTGATAATCGGCGTCAATCGCATCGGCTTGAAGAGCTTCGGGATCAACCGGGCGCGGAAACGAATCGAATTCGGGATCATGGGTGATCGAGGTGGTGCGCTGGGTCTGCGCAAAATCTCTGAGTGCACGGCGCGTCGGTCGTTTCCCCTTGGGAAACAGCATGAAAAACCCTGAAGGCCTGGAAGGCGCTGCTGCCTCGATCGATGTTTCCTCTTGTCCGGTTCCCCCCACGGAAACTCCGGGATGTTTTGCCGATTTTTACCAGTTCGTCGAGTCACGATTGAAGCGGGCGCGGCAAAAAAGCCACAAACTTGTGAACTTCCACTAGAATATTCCCAATTGGAGGCCGCTGGCCAGCGCGGCTCCCATTTCGCGACATTGGGCATGGGTGGCCTTGGATACTTCCTTTTGCGCCAGAATGGCCTCGGGCGTCTGGGCCTCGAAGTTGACGATCAGCGGCTCAGCCACCCTGCGTAAACGCCACCCAGTGACAATCCGGTCCAATTGCCTCTGCGCGCCTGAACCATCCGAACCCGCCGCAATGATCGTGGCATAAGCCCGTCCCGTGATCTGATCGAGCGCGGGATAATATGTGCGGTCAAAAAATTCCTTCATCGCCCCGCTCATTGTGCCAAGATTTTCAGGGCACACGAACAGATACGCGTTTGCGCCAAGCACGTCGTGCGCTCCGGCCTCGTTGGCTGACAGGCATTTGACCCCGATATCGCCGCCTGCAGCGTCGCGTGCGCCGTGTGCGGCCATTTCTGCCATCGTCTCGCTCGCCCCTGTTCGGCTGTGCCAGACGATCAACAGGCAAGGGGGATCACCGGGGTTGGACATGCCGGGAAAAGCCATGCCAATGGACTGTCGATTGTCAACGCCCGCACTCTGTTGCCAGCGGGCAAATTGCCCTATCTCTGTGTCCATGGCGACCTTATCCGACCCCCCTGCCCCGCTTTCGCATGTTCTTGGCGTTACCCGGTCGCTTTCTCAAAAAGCGTGGCTGTGGCGGGGCGGGAACATGGAGCTGGATGCCGGAACAGGCAACGCGCCTGATCCCGGGGCGGATGCGCGCAGCCTTGATCACGATATCCTGTCGCAATTGCTGATGACGCGCGGTGTCGGCGTGGATGACATTGCCCGCCATGCCAAGCCCACCTTGCGTGAATTCCTGCCCGACCCTTCCGCCTTTCGCGATATGGACAAAGCCGCTCAGCGCCTCGCCAATGCTGTTGAAGCAGGCGAGAGGGTTACGATCTACGGCGATTACGATGTCGATGGCGCGACCAGCGCTGCGCTTCTGGTTGAGGCGTTGCGCGCGCTGGGGCTGGATGCGGGCTATTACATTCCCGATCGCCTGCTCGAAGGCTACGGACCTTCGGGTGAAGCGCTCGTCAAATTGGCAAAGGAAGGTTCAGACCTGATCGTAACCGTGGATTGCGGCGCGATGGCGCATGAAGCGTTGGGCATGGCGCGTGACGCGGGCGTGGATGTAATCGTGGTTGATCACCACAAATGCAGCCCCGACCTTCCCCCGACAGCGGCTCTGGTCAATCCAAACCGGCTCGATGAAAGCGATCTTGCGGCCGCACACGGTCATCTGGCGGCAGTGGGTGTTGCGTTTCTTCTGGCCATTGCCCTGGTGCGAACCTTGCGTGCGCGCGGCTTTTTCGATGGGCGCAAAGAACCCGATCTTATCAGCCTGCTCGATCTTGTGGCGCTTGGAACGGTGGCTGATGTGGCCGCTTTGCACGGGCTGAACAGGGCTTTTGTTGCGCAGGGGCTCAAGGTTCTGGCGCGGCGGGAGCGGATCGGCATGGCCGCGCTGATGGATGCCAGCCGCCTCAACCGGGTGCCTGTTGCCAGCGATCTGGGTTTTGCGCTTGGCCCGCGCATCAATGCGGGCGGGCGCATCGGCGAATCGACGCTGGGCGTGCGGCTGTTGACCACGCGCGATCCGGAAGAAGCGCAAGCCATTGCCGCCCAACTCTCGCAACTCAACGAAGACCGCCGCGCAATAGAGGCCATCGTGCAGGAACAGGCCGAAGAGCAGCTTTCCGGCCAGCATAATATGTCAGTCAATGTGCTTGCCGGTGCAGGCTGGCATCCCGGCGTGATCGGGATCGTGGCCGGGCGCATCAAGGAGAAGACCGGACGCCCCGCGATAGTCATCGCGCTCGATACGACGGACGGCACTGGCAAAGGCAGCGGGCGCTCTGTCAGCGGAGTGGATCTGGGCGCGGCAATCATCGCTGCGCGCGAAGCCGGATTGCTTGTGGCGGGCGGCGGGCACGCAATGGCGGCAGGGCTTACGATTGCAGAGGATAAACTTGCAGCCTTTACCGAATTTCTCGATCAACGGCTTTCGCGCGATGTCGAACGGGCTGTGCTGGGGCAATCGATGAAGCTCGATCTGGCTGTGGCGCCCGGCGGCCTGACGCCTGAACTGGTCACCACTCTTGAAGCGGCAGGGCCTTACGGGGTGGGCTGGCCTGCACCCCGGGTCGCCGTGGGGCCGGTGCGGATAATCAAGGCTGATATTGTGGGCAAGGATCACTTGCGCATCATTGCCAGCGGACGCGATCAGCGCTCTTTCAAAGCGATAGCCTTTCGCGCCGGTGAAACCGAGATGGCGCAAACCCTGCTGCATCGCAGCCACGGGCGCCTCTTTCACCTTGCAGGCCGCATCAAAATCGATGACTGGGGCCCGCGCCCTGCGGCAGAGCTTCACCTTGAAGATGCAGCCTTCGCCGATTGATATGACGACGGGACGAAAGCGGTCTCAACCCGCAGTCCGGAAAATTTCACTTATGTTGCAAAAAGGAGGGGTTGACCGCAAGCCGAGCCACCCCTAGATGCGCGCTCTCGCAACGAGCGTGGCCCGTTCGTCTAGCGGTTAGGACGCGGCCCTTTCACGGCTGAAACACGGGTTCGATTCCCGTACGGGTCACCACCTCTTTGTTGACGATCCCGGTGCTTACCGGGTCTTCAGAGCACCAGAAACCTCCAGCAGCCACGACAATCGGCGACAGGCTCTCTGCCTGCGCTTGTTATTCGGTGGCCGGCCTCGCGAGACGCTCGGGGGTTCTTTGCCTCTATAATCGTATTCTGCGCTTCCAAGCGACACGGCTCTTGGCTAGGGCAGTGTTTGTCATGGGTGCGCGTTACACAGTCCCTTTTGCCGGAATTATGCTGGCCTGCCTCACCTTTGCGGCGATCTTGCTGCTGGGTATCGATCCGGTCATAGCGCTAGCCATTTTGTTCGTATGGATCGGCTCGCTGCTCGTTGCGGCCTTACGCCCGCCCGAACAGCCGCCTGTTGAGCCAACCCAGCGTGTCTCCAGCCAGGCGCGGCGCGATGAACAGCTTCGCGATGAGACAATGCGCCGCGTGATCGAGGGTTCTTCGACGCCCCTTCTGGTGACGTCTGGCGGCACCATTTCGATTGCCAATCGTGCCGCACGGCTGATGCTGGGCCAGCACATCATCGGGCAGGATGCCCGTGTTGCTTTCCGCCAGCCTGAAGCGATCCACTTGCTGGCAGAAAACCGCCCGGGCCAGACGCTGGTGCGCGGTCTGGTGCGCCGCCAGGACATCTGGCAGTTCAACCGGCATGTGATCGATAAAAGGATCGCAGTGCTTGAGCTCATAAACCAGACTGCCGAAGCCGATCTCAGCCGCGCGCACACCGATTTCGTCGCGAACGCCAGCCACGAATTGCGTACCCCGCTTGCTGCGATCCTGGGCTATGTGGAAACGCTTTCGGACAGTTCGGAGGCGCTGGATTCGCCGACCTCGCAAAAATTCCTGAATACAATCGAACGCGAAGCACAGCGTTTGCAGAGCCTGATCAGCGATCTTATGAGCCTGAGCCGGATAGAAGCAGAAAAGCACGATCTGCCCACTACCAACATTGACCTTGCACAGCTTGTGGAACGCTCTGCGCGCGATGTGGCGGGTGCCTCGCGCATGGAGCGGGTCGAGATTGCGATCCGCGATGCTATTACGGTAGCCGGCGACCCACAGCAGCTGGAACAGCTGGTGCGCAATCTGGTGGACAACGCGCTTAAATACGGTTCTCCAGAAACGCCGGTGAGCGTGGAATTGGCTTTGGCGCAGGATGGGCGCGCGCGAATCACAGTGCGCGATCAGGGCGAAGGCATCGCGCCGGAACAAATCCCCCATCTCACGCGGCGCTTCTATCGCACCGATCCCGGCCGCAGCAGAGCATCGGGCGGCACCGGCCTTGGCCTTGCGATTGTAAAGCACATTGTTGAGCGCCATCGTGGCCGACTTGATTTCGAAAGCGCGCTGGGCGTTGGCACAACCGTGACAGTGCGGCTTCCGGCTGCGAACGATGCGGGCACACAATCGGCAGATGGCTTGAGAAACGTGTCACAAGAGAGCAAAGGCATCGCCGATCAACACGCATCCGAAGCGCCCGAAGGGCATACGGCGCAAGAGATCTCTTAACGCTGTCTTATTTTCTCAACATCACCACGCCAAAGCAGCAATGGTAATGCCAAGGGATCAGGGTTTGGGGCGGTCAGAAACCAGCCGATGGTCACGGGTTGGCGCCGTTTCGCCTTAGGGGTAATTCGAATTCATGTCTCCAATCGCGCTTATCCTGATTGCCATCGGGCTTGGCCTTGCCGGGTGGCTGGCCGGAAGAGCCAAGGCATGGAGCTTCAAAAAAGCCGATCCTTCAACGCGCCCGTCTTCACGGCCGATCTACCATGCATGGTATGTGGCCATCTGGATCCTTGTACCGGTGCTTATCTTCATCACCTTCTGGTCGATCACCGCGCCGCAATTGGTGACGCAAAGCGTACTCGCCTCGCCCGCTGCAGCCAATCTGCCTGAATTCGGCTTTGAACGCGAAGCCTGGCTTTCCGAAGCGCGCATGGTTGCCAGCGGGAGCGCACCCGGCGTGTTCAACGAAGGCGCAGAACCGCTGATTGAACCCTACCGTTCTGCAATGGGTTTTTACAACTGGATCGGCATCGCGTTGACGTTCATCATCGCGCTTGGCGGGGGCAGCTTTGCTTTCCTGCGCGTGCGCCCCGATTTTCGCGCCCGCACCAAAGTTGAGCGCACTGTGATGGTGGTGCTGCTGCTGGCTTCGCTCGTCGCAATTCTCACCACGTTCGGTATCTTCGCAAGCCTCGTGTTCGAAACGGTTCGCTTCTTCGGCATGGTCTCGCCGGTTGATTTCCTGTTCGGCACCTTCTGGGGCCCCGATCCGATGAGCAATCCCGACAATCCCGATGGCTCGCGCTATGGCGCCATCCCGCTGTTCTGGGGTACTATTTTCATCGGCGCGATCATTGCGATGATTGTGGCGATCCCGCTTGGCCTGATGAGCGCGATCTATCTCACCCAATATGCCGATCCGGCGTTGCGCACCTGGGTGAAACCGGCGCTGGAAATCCTCGCCGGTGTGCCGACGGTGGTCTATGGCTATTTCGCCGCTCTCACCATCGCGCCGTTTATCCGTGATGTGGCGGTTTCTGTGGGGATCACCAATGCATCAACGGAAAGCGCGCTTGCCGCCGGTGTTGTGATGGGGGTGATGATTATCCCGTTTGTCTCATCCATGGCGGATGATTCGATTGCGGCTGTGCCGGGCGCCATGCGCGACGGGTCATACGCCATGGGTGCGACGAAATCGGAAACGATCACCAGAGTGCTGTTTCCCGCAGCCCTGCCGGGTATTGTGGCGGGCGTCATGCTCGCAGTCAG
>JGI12109J20283_10933373_pt1 | contig 11638 bp, 13 predicted proteins | sample ElkSlonscriptome_12_FD_20283 | JGI IMG/M metagenome (IMG submission 20283) | reverse complement strand
CGACGACACGATGCCCGCGAGGCACGACTGGAGCAGCAGCGCATCGAACGCGAAACTCGGCGCGAGCGCCGACGCCAGAAGCTGGCCGAAGGCGCTCAGGCTCAAGATGAAATCAAAGCCGCGATTGAGCGTGCAAAAAACAAAAAACGCGGCGATCAAAAGGTTTGAATGATCGCTACACTGTTCGATGCCCATCAATAATCCAAAACGAGACCTAAATTCATGCGATCAAAACAAATTCTGCTAGAAGCCAGCATTCTGCCGGCGGCGAGACGCTACCAGTTCTGGAACGTCATGCTAGCGGTGTTGGCATCAATCGTCGGCATTATCGTTCTTCCGATCATCATCCCGATTGCGCTGTGGGCGATCAAACGCTACTACGACAGCCTTGAGGTCGTTCTGACCAAGCGCGACTTGCAGGTTCGACGCGGCATTCTGACTAAAGAGGAGAAAACCATTCCACTCGAAAAAATCACCGACCTGGCTTTGGTCGAGGGGCCTCTCATGCGATTGATGGGCATCAAGGGAATTGCGGTGGAAACAGCCGGCCAATCGTCCGGCGGCGCGCTGGTCAAAGTAATCGGGATTGAAGACATTGAAAACTTTCGCGACACCGTGCTCGAACAGCGCGATCGGGTCAGCGACCACGACGACGATGAACCAAGCAGCCCATCATCCCCTGACACCGAATCACTGGAGGTATTGGCCAGCATTCGTGACAGCCTGCTGCGCATCGAAAAAACCTTGAAACAGAACGACAATTGAACTTTCATCGATTCTGAGTTCGGCCTAACTGATGGGAAGCCAAAAAGCACCTGGCTCGCCTACATTCTCGCTGGGCGGTGCACCACATATTCCGCCGACGACATCCGTCAGCGGCATCATGCAGCAAGTACTCGTGGCGCTGGTTCCCGCCGTGCTCGCCCACGCCTGGTACTTCGGGCCCGGCATATTCATCCAAATCACGTTGGCCTGCGGTTTTGCCGTGCTGTTCGAGGGGATCATGCTGCGGTTGCGCAAGCGCCCGGTGAAACTTTTCTTGAGCGACTACAGCGCGGTTGTCACCGGCGTGCTGTTCGCCCTGTGCATGCCGTCGCTCGCGCCCTGGTGGGTGTCGGCGACCGGCATGTTATTTGCCGTTGTCATTGCCAAACAGCTCTACGGCGGTCTGGGATTCAACATGTTCAATCCGGCCATGGTCGGCTTTGCCGCCGTAATTATTGCGTTTCCGACCGAGCTCAGCCAGTGGCTGGCACCGCGCGCCCTCTCGCCCGGTCTGCCCGGACTGAGTGAAACAATGCAGGCGATATTGACGGGGTCCTTGCCGGCTGCGCAATCTTGGGATGCCCTCACCCAGGCCACCCCGCTCGATAGCCTGCGCACCGGCGTTCAGGAAGGCTTGTTGATTACCGAAATTCATGATGCCGCGATCTTTGGCGATTTCGGCGGCATAGGCTGGGAATGGATCGCCAACTGGTATCTGATTGGCGGGCTGTGGCTGGTCTACAAGCGGGTCATTTCGTGGCACGTGCCCCTCGCCGTGCTGGCCACGGTATTTTTAGTCGCCACGCCGCCATGGCTGCTCGGGCCCGATATCAACCCCTCGCCGCTGCAGCATATTTTTTCTGGCGCGCTTGTCATGTGCGCATTTTTTATCGCCACCGATCCGGTTTCCGGCCCGGCAACGCTGCGTGGGAAGCTGCTGTTCGGGGCGGGCATCACGGTGCTGACGCTGGCCATTCGGCGCTTTGGCGCGTTTCCCGACGGGGTTGCCTTCGCCGTGCTGCTGATGAACCTGTGCGTCCCGCTGATTGATCGCTACACCACCCCGCGCGCTTACGGTCATCGCAAATGAGCGAGCACAATGCCTGAACAAAATGAACAGTCAAACCCGCCGCGTTTCCCGGTTCGATCCGCGCTGGCGCTGGCCGGCATTGGATTGACTGCCGCCATTTTGCTGGCCGGACTCAACGAACTTACCCGCGAACCGATCCAGCAGGCGCGCGATGAGCGCGCCGCCGCCAAGCTCAATCAGGTGCTCGCACCCGAGCGCTATAACAACCTGATTGTGCAAGACACCACCAGACTGCGAATTGATGGCATCGAACAGCCGGCGCGAGTCTACCGGGCGCGTAACGATGGCCAGCCGGTTGCTGCGATTATCGACATGACCACTGCGCGCGGCTACAGCGGCGATATTCGGCTGCTGATCGCGCTCACGCCTACTGCTGAAGTCATCAGCGTGCGGGTGGTTGAACACCGTGAAACGCCCGGCCTTGGCGATAAAATTGAGCGCCGTCGAAGCGACTGGATTGATCAATTCGCCGACCGCTCGCTGGGTAACCCGCCCCGCGATCAGTGGGCCAGCGACAAACGCGGCGGTGAATTCGACACCCTGACCAGCGCCACCATCACCAGCACCGCTGTTATTGATGCCGTCGCGCGCAGCCTGGCCAGCTTTGAACGCGCAGGTGATGCCATCTGGCGCACTGGTGGCGGTGAGTCTGAGCTATGATTTGCGGCTGAATTGGACTGCACCTGTATGAAACTGACCTCTTACTCCAAACAACGAAGCCGTCTGCTCACGCGTCGCTGGTTCAATCCGTTCTTCGAGCGCGGCTCACGCTGGCTCTCTCCCACGGCCTGGCTGCAGGGTCGCGAAATCGTGTATCAAAACATTGTCCATCGCGACCTGGACCGACTCGGCATCAGCATCCCGTTCTACCCGTTGCGTAGTGCCGCTGGCTACAGCTATTTGTATTTGCTGCTGCGCTTGATTCAGGACCACCAGAACCTGCGCGTACTGGAACTCGGCGCGGGTCAATCGACCCTGCTGCTGCATCATTTCGTCGGGCAACAGATCGAGCGCCTGACCTCGCTGGAACATGACGCCGGATGGGCTGAGCGCATCGGCAATCAGATTGATGCCAGCAACAACGCAAAACTGCACCACGCTGAGCTGACCGGGCGAGAGATTGCCGGCCACCGCTGTGACGGCTACAACCCAGAGGTGCTTGACGGCACGAACGATTACAACGTCCTGCTGGTCGACGGCCCGCGCCGCAGCAAACGGCGCTCGCGCTGGACCGCACTGGAGTTTCTCGAAGGCGCGATGGACGAAGAGTTTGTGATGATTTTCGACGACGCCGAGCGACGCGGCGAAATCCAGACCATTGGAAAAGCCCTGCAGCTGCTCGACGCACGCGGCGTTGACTACGGCGTCCAACTCACCCGCTCAATCAATAGCCAATTCCTGATCGCCACTCCAAGATTTGCCGCTGCGCTTTATTACTGAATTTTTCATCACTAAGTATCTGTCAACAGAATCACCACGAAGGTCACGAAGATTAAGAGTGAAAGACGAACTCTCGCATAGGCGCAGAGCAAAAAATAAAACTTCTGCTTTTCAGACACTTCACCTCTTTTTTCTCTGCGCCTCTGCGCCTCCGCGAGAAAAAAATCTTACAGCTCTTGATCCAAACCTTTAATCAATCAACCGTTCAGGAACAGTCAGATCCAAATCGGGCGCGCGGCGGGGTTGGCTCAGCATTCTGGCCCAGGTGATGGGGTTGAGGTTGCCTGGCANCCCTAAGCTTAATCGCGAGCTCAGCAGGCGTCGTAGCAGTGAATTTCCTGCGCCGCCGGCGTAGTGCCAGCAAGCTACTGCCCACATCGCGCCCAGCGCGCGGCGAAAGGCGGCGGGCTGGAATCGCTTGACGCGTTGATTGGCTTGCTGAAGCTCGTTCAGCCAGTGCTCGGCCCAGTCCAGATACGCTTTAGCGCTGGTGACTTCAGGGTCGGGTTTCTGGCTGAGCAAAAAGTGCCACAGCAGATCCTGATTCGAATATGACACAGCGAGCTGGTCCAGCACCCTGGCCTGGATGATCATTTTCCGGTCGCGCCCCAGATTGCGAGTGTTCTTGGTGATTCGCCCGGCGTGCTCACGACCGCAAACCAGCAGATTCGGAAGATTGGCCATGCGATGTTCTTCGGCCAGACGAACGTGCAAGTCGTAATCCTGACAACGCGGAAAATCCGTGTCGTAGCCAAACGAGCGCAGGACCTCTGTGCGCGCCATGATGGTGCGGTTAATCAACGAACAATGAAACAGCAGGTGGGCATCAACGTCTTCGGGGCGAAGCGGATGACGGCGCACGCGCTTGAGCAGCTGTCCGTTGTCGTTCATCAATGTACATCCGCTGCCGACCTGCACAATGTCCGGGTGTTGATCGAGATAGTCGACCTGAATGCCGAGTCGCTCAGGATAGGAATAATCATCGCTGTCCAACAGGGCGATATAGTCGCCGCGGGCCAGCTCCAGTCCGCGATTTCGACTGGCCGGTATGCCCTGGTTTTCGTCACTGCGCGCCAATCGCACCCGTGGGTCGCTGTAGGCCTCAACGCGCTCCGGCGTCCGGTCAGTCGAGCCATCGTCCACGACCAGAATTTCAAAGTCTTTATACTGCTGAGCCAACATGCTGTTGATGGCCGCGCAGACGTAATCTTCGCGGTTGAAAACGGGAATAAAAACGGTGATTCGCGGGTTCGAACTCATGGTCAGATCAGAATTGAATAGATCAACGAACGAGCGCGGAAGTATACGCGCTGCTTCTGGCTCTCGATCGACGGTCCTTGAGACCAAGCGCTTATGATCGCCCGATTCAGCCATCGCCCTGCCCATTCGATCGGCCGTCGGCTGCTTGATGCATTCCGGAGTACCTTCGTCGGCGGCCTGGGAAAATCGCAGCGGGTGTATTTTGTCGACATCAACGGCCAGCGCTACAAACGGGTCCTCTTTGGCGATAGCGCCCTGGCCCAGACCGTGGTTGATGCCATAAGCACTTGCGGCGAAGAGCTGATGTTGCCGAAATTGTTCCATCAGCACGAAAATGAATTGTGGTTCGAATTTGTTGAGGGCGAGGTGTTGAAATCTGATCTGCCTGCGCATCGCGAGGCGCTGGCGCAGGTTTTCGCATCGCTCTACAGCAACAAATCGGTGCTCACTGCTTTGGGCGGCCATCCGATCCATCGACAGCTCAACAATGATCTACGCTTTCTGCACGAGCTGGGTTTTCTCGATCCAGCCCAGCACGCCCGTCTGACATCGCAAGCCGAAACCCTCATTCCTGAACATGCCTGGTTCGGCCTGGACTACCTTGACCCGGTGCTGAAGAATTTCGTGCTCAAAGACCAGCAAGCGGTGATTATCGACCTGGAAAGCATCGGCCAGAATGCACTGCTGGGGACCGGCATTGCCAAAAGCGTTCTGCACTGGCTCGATGCGAATGAGCGCGCTGCCTTTACCGAACGCGTGATCGAGCTGGGTGCACCCGACATCCGTGCCCAGATGGACTACGCTCAGTTGGTCCTGAGCACAGGCTGGACCAAGCGCAAACTGCTGGCCGGCAAGCGCGCCCGGGCAAAACTGGAGTTGTTTGATCAATGGCTGAAGTAAAACTGAAGCAGGTCTGGTTCGATGGCCTGTGGCACAACAACCCAGGCCTGGTGCAACTGCTTGGACTTTGTCCGCTGCTGGCCGTGACCAACACCGCCATCAATGGTCTCGGACTGGGCATTGCCACGCTGTTGGTGCTCGTAGGTTCAAATGTTTTTGTTTCGCTCATCAGGTCACTGCTGCGCCCGGAAATTCGGATTCCCGCTTTTGTCTTGATCATCGCCAGCTTGGTCACCGCCATCGACCTGACCCTGCAGGCCTGGTTTGCTGGGCTAAGCCAGAATCTGGGCATCTTCGTGCCATTGATCGTTACAAACTGCACGCTGTTGGCACGCGCCGAGGCCTTCGCCTCACGCCAGCCGATGGGTCCAGCACTAGTCGACGGCCTGGCTCAGGGGATTGGCTTCGCGCTGGTGCTGATCGCACTCGGCGCGCTGCGCGAGCTGCTCGGCCAAGGCACCTTGTTTGCTGATGCTGATCTGCTTCTGGGCCCTTGGGCGGCCGGCTTAAGCGTGCAGATCGTTCCCGAGGGATGGGGCTTGCTGCTAGCTATCCTGCCGCCGGGTGCTTTTATCCTGCTCGGGTTGCTGGTGGCCCTGCGCCAGCGCATCGTTGCGACAACAGAACGATCACAAGCGGCCTCGGATTCCCGAATCCATGAGTTGTCAGCTTCGTGATCAGGCCAGCTGTGGCACAGCGAAAACAATCAAAAACAAAAATGCACCCGCGCTGATACGGAGAGGGCGGGAAATCACAGAGAAAACATGAACAAGCGAGAATGAACAAAAACGACCGCATTGTCTTCTTCAAACGTCTGGCTGAGTTGAACCCAAACCCGGTAACGGAACTGAACTACAGCTCACCGTTCGAGCTGCTGGTGGCGGTAACCCTGTCGGCTCAGGCGACCGATGTCGGAGTCAACAAAGCCACCGCCAAATTGTTTCCGGTTGCCAATACGCCCGAAGCCATCCATGCGCTTGGTGAAGACGGCTTGAAGCGCTACATCAAAACGATTGGCCTGTTCAACAGCAAAGCCAAAAACGTCATTGCCGCCTGCAAACTGCTGATCGAACAGCACAATAGTCAGGTTCCAGAGACTCGCGAAGCGCTTGAGGCCTTGCCCGGCGTTGGCCGCAAAACAGCCAATGTCGTTTTGAACACCGCCTTTGGACAGCCGACCATGGCGGTTGATACCCACATTTTCAGGGTCAGCAATCGTACCGGCCTGGCCAAAGGCAAAACGCCGCTGGCGGTCGAAAAAGCCCTGCTGAAACGGGTGCCCCACGAATTCATGCTGAATGCTCATCACTGGCTGATTTTGCACGGTCGCTACACCTGCACCGCGCGTAAACCCAAGTGTGCTGAATGTCCGGTGCTGGATATTTGCCGCTGGCGACCGAAGAAAAATTACTTATCGGAAACATCATCTGACCAAATGCAATAAAACGCGCCTCACCGCGGTCTTAGACTTGTGCGATAGAGCAAATTCGACTGCTCCAGCTCAATTAAAGTGTGCAAATTAATGGCCAAAGAACCACCACAACGACTGCTTGAACTTCAGCGCCGATTCGCCGGGCACCTGCGTGATCCTGACAACGTACCGCCGCCTGATGGCATTGAAGATCGTCGATTAGCGATCTATCGGCGCTTGTTTTTCAATAATTTGAGCAATCTGTTCGCGCGTAATTTCCCGGTGATTCGAAAACTTCACGATGATGAGTCCTGGCAGGCGATCATCCGTAAGTTCATGACGCAGCACCGCTCATCCACTCCGATGTTTACTGAAATTGGCGGTGAGTTTGTTGAATTTATTGTCGAGCAATCAGGTCGGAACCAGCCGATTGAACAAAGTAACACCGCACAGCCCTGGCTGCCCGAGCTGGCCCATTGGGAGTACCTGGAAACCTGCGTGCGCCTGGATGGAGCAAAGGTCATCACTGCCGAGGCCGAGCTGGAGTCAGGGTCGGCGCAGAACTTACTGACTGAGCCAATCCTGGTAAACCCAACGCTACAACTTGCGCAATATCAATGGCCTGTGCATCGTATTGGACCCGTATTCCAGCCGACAGAACCCGAACCCATCATGCTGGCAGTGTTTCGGCGCGCAAATGACAAGGTCGAATTCATGCAGGTCAACGCACTCACGACCAGCCTGCTGCAGCAGCTCAATGCCGAAGATGCGCCAACGCTTGCGGGAGTTTTGGACCAGCTCGCTGAACGCATCCAGCAACCGACCGAGACCTTGCGCGAGGCCGCGCTGCCGTTGATCAATACGCTGCTTGAGCGAGAGCTGATTCTTGGATCGCGCAACGTAAGCTCAAGCTGATCACTTCAGCTTATCTATGCAAACCCTTTCGCCCAAGCGAGTATGATCGCGGCCATGAAGCCAATTTCCCAACGATTCAGAGGTTTTCTTCCCGTGGTGGTCGATGTCGAGACCGGCGGATTCAATGCCGCGACCGACGCATTGCTCGAGCTGGCCATGTGCATTATTCACATGGACGACGACGGCTGGCTCAAACCCGGCGAGGTCAAAGTTCGCCACTTGGCACCCTTCGAAGGAGCCAACATTGAAGAGGCCGCGCTGGAATTCAACGGCATTCGCCCTGATCACCCGCTGCGCCCGTCAGTAAGCGAAGCAGACGGCCTGAAAGGCTTGCTGGGTCCGGTGCGCCAGGCCTTGAAGGACAGCGGTTGTAAACGAGCGGTGCTGGTCGGCCACAACGCCCATTTCGACCTGGGGTTTCTCAATGCGGCAATTGCACGAGTCGGCTACAAGCGCAATCCGTTTCATCCCTTCAGCTGNTTCGATACCGCAACCCTGGGCGGCCTTGCTTATGGGCAGACGGTGCTCGCCCGCGCCGCCGACGCCGCCGGACTGGACTGGGACACCAACTCTGCCCACTCCGCCGCCTACGACACCGAACGCACCGCGACCCTGTTTTGCACCATCGTCAACCGCTGGCGCCACCTGCAAGAACTCGAAGAAGCCTGAGCGGCTGGATTTGGAAAGCGCTAAAAAGCGGACTCTCGCAGAGGATGTAAAACAGAAATAAAACAAGATCGACGGTGGCAGACGGTCGAGTTGTAGCGTTTTATTCCCCCTCACCTTGATTTTTATCCGCGCCTCCGCGTCTCAGCGAGAGTACGCCTGTCGGTTTCAGAATTTCAACAAGACCAAAACCGCACCGTAGTGAAATCGGTCACGTCGATGTTGCATAATTGGGGTCTGCTGAATATTTCATTTTTTCGCCTTTCACTAATTTCAAGGAGATTCAATATGGCTTTTGCTTTACCCGAACTGCCTTACGCCAAAGACGCGCTAGCGCCGCATATTTCGGCCGAAACGCTGGATTATCATTACGGCAAACATCACAAAACCTACGTCGACAAGCTCAACGGCATGGTTGAAGGCACCGAACACGCCAATAAGTCGCTCGAGGACATCATTCGAAATTCTGAAGGCGGCATGTTCAACAACGCGGCCCAGATCTGGAACCACACGTTCTACTGGCACTGCCTCTCGCCCACCGGCGGCGGCGAGCCCAGCGGTAAGGTGGCCGAATTGATCGCGCGTGATTTCGGCAGCTATGCCGATTTCAAAGAAAAATTCACCCAAACCGCCATCAACACCTTCGGCTCGGGTTGGGCGTGGCTGGTCCAGAATCAGGACGGCAGTCTGGCAATTACNTCAACCAGCAATGCAGAGACGCCTCTGACCGGCGTCGCCACCCCACTGTTGACCTGTGATGTGTGGGAACACGCCTACTACATCGACTACCGCAACTCCCGCCCGAACTACATGGATGCGTTCTGGAACCTGGTCAACTGGGATCACGTCGAGTCACAGCTGGCTTGATGCAATAAAACCAACGCGATAAAACCTGCTCCGGGAGCCATCGGTACATGACGCATTTGTTCAACACCTATGCCCGTATGCCGGTGGCCCTGGTGCGCGGCGACGGCGCCTGGCTGTTTGACGACAGCGGGCGCCGCTACCTTGATGCCCTGAGCGGCATTGCCGTTTGCAGCTTGGGCCACGCCCATCCCCGCATCGCCGAAGCCATTTCCGACCAGGCCAGAACCCTGGTTCATACGGCCAATATTGTTCATATTCCGCAGCAAGAAGCACTGGCCGACGCGCTGGCTGACATCAGCGGCATGGATCAGGCCTTTATCGCCAACTCGGGTGTTGAGGCGATTGAATGCGCGCTAAAACTGGCGCGCCGCTATGCGACCTCCAAAGGCATTGAACGCCCGGCTGTCCTGGTCGCCCGCGACAGCTTCCACGGCCGCACGCTGGCCGCACTGAGCGCCTCGGGCAACCGTGCGATCCAAGATGGGTTTGGTCCGCTGGTCGAAGGGTTTGTGCGGGTGCCTTTTGGTGATATCGAGGCAGTCAAATACGCGTTTGAAACCAACCCCAATATCGTTGCCGCTCTGATCGAACCAATCCAGGGCGAAGGGGGCGTGCGCCCGGCCCCGGTCGGCTTTTTACGTCAGCTGCAAGACCTGTGTCACGCCAACGACGCGCTATTGATGCTGGATGAAATTCAAACCGGCATGGCGCGCACCGGGCGCTGGTTCGCCTTTCAGCACGATGATCTACTGCCTGATGTTGTCACCGTTGCCAAAGCCCTGGGCAACGGCGTACCGATCGGCGCCTGCTTGGCGCGCGACGCAGTGGCAGACCTGCTCGGGCCTGGCTCGCACGGCACCACCTTTGGCGGCAATCCGCTGGCCTGTCGGGCTGGGCTGGAGGTGATCAAGATCATGCGGGAAATGGATCTTCCCCGGCTAGCCGCTGAGCAAGGTAAAAAATTGATGGACCGGCTCAGAGAAAATTTAAAAGCCCACGCTCACGTGGTCGACATTCGCGGGCGCGGACTGATGGTCGGGGTTGAACTTGATCAGCCCGTGCCGGAACTGAAAGACAGGGCGATGGAGCGAGGTCTGGTAATGAATGTCACCCACGGCAATACCATCCGGCTGCTGCCGCCGTTGATTATTGATGACGCGCAAGTTGAACAAATCGCCGATACGGTTAGTGAGTTGATTCATGAACGCTTTAGCGCCGAACTTTCCAAACCTTTCGAACCCGCATGACGCTTGAAGTCAGCGATATTGTTCTGGGCTATGCGGATACGCCAGTCATCAAAGGGCTGAGCTTCGAGCTGGCCGAAGGCCAGATCGGCTGTCTACTCGGTGCTTCAGGCTGCGGCAAGACCACCGCCCTGCGCGCTATCGCCGGCTTTGAATCGCTCGATCAGGGCCAGATTAAAGTCGGCCAGCGATTGGTTAGCTCACCGGGCACGCAGCTGGCGCCGGAAAAGCGTAGCGTCGGCATGGTATTTCAGGACAACGCCCTGTTCCCGCATTTGAACGTTGCCGACAACATCGGTTTTGGCCTGCGCCGGATGTCGCGCGACGAGCGCGCCAGAAAAGTCCAGGGCTTGACCGAATTGACCGGTTTGAGTGGATTCGAACAGCGCTTTCCCGATGAGCTCTCAGGCGGCCAGCAGCAGCGTGTGGCGCTGGCCCGAGCGCTCGCGCCCGAACCCTCTGTGCTGCTGATGGATGAACCGTTTTCAAACCTGGATACCGGCCTGCGTCGGCGCATGGGCGAAGAGATTCGCGGCATGCTGAAGGCGCGCAATACCACCACGCTGCTCGTCACCCACGACCAGCAGGAGGCGTTTGCGCTGGCTGATCGCGTCGGCCTGCTCAAAGACGGTCGGATGGTGCAGTGGGACACGCCATATCAGCTCTATCACCGGCCGCTCAGCCGCTACGTCGCGGCCTTTACCGGGCGCGGCAGCTATCTCACAGCAACGATTGAAAACAATCAGCTCGTCCACGCACTTGGTCGATCACCGCTGCCAGAGCAGCGCCCTGCCGGTGATGAAATTGCCCTATTGATTCGGCCCGATGACGTTCGGCCCAGCGATCAGGGCATCGCAACCCAGGTCATTGCCCGTCAATTTCAGGGCGCGGATATTTTGTATCGGCTGCGGCTGGCATCCGGCGAGGAGGTTAGCGCGCTGTTTCCCAGCCATGATGACTTTGAAGTGAACTCATCAATCGAGGTCGAACTGGATGCCCAGCACCTCGTGCTATTTCCGATCGACCAGGCCAGCGCGACGCTATCGTTAGCTTAGGGAACCTCTGAATAACTATGCCCGG
>JGI12109J20283_10097862_pt1 | contig 11640 bp, 9 predicted proteins | sample ElkSlonscriptome_12_FD_20283 | JGI IMG/M metagenome (IMG submission 20283) | reverse complement strand
TCGGCGGCGCCGTCACCGGCAATGTACAAGCCCCCGGCGGTTCGCCCGACGTTGCCGCTGATCACGCTTTCGATCATTCGGAACCGGTCGCCGTCATCGAGAACGACGACCGGACCGCCGACCAGGTTCGACGCGTTGCCGGTGATCGTGACGTTGTCTAGCGTCAGATCGCCGAAGTAATGGTAGAGCGCACCGCCGACCGACGAACTTCCACCGGTGATGGTCACATCGCGCAGCGTGAAGTCGACGACCAGCGTGCTGAAGATCCGGGAATTTTCGCCGCCGTCGATCGTCGCTCCTGCGCCCTCCAGCGTCACCTCGTCGTAGTTGAAGTACAGCTGGATGCCGGTCAGTGAAATGGTTTGTCCGGAGACTACCGAGAGATCGACGACATCGGATTCGTCGTTGGCGCGGGTCAGTGCAATGGCCTCGCGCAGGGTACCCGGCCCCGAGTCGTCCGTCGAGGTTACGAAGAACCTCTCGGCCGGCGCCTGGGTCGAGGCCAAAGCGGCGCAGACGGCGACTGCGAGGCGGTGCGGGCGTAGCGCTTGCATGATCGGGTCCAATCCCTTCCGGCCTAGGATTTCGGCAATGAGTCTAGTGCACTCTGCGGATCAATCAGGGCTTTTCTTTCCGATCCGGCGAGTGACGGCACCACCACCGCAATGCCGGCCCGAGATGAGTCCGCCACCGATTCACGAAAGCGTCTACAGGCGATGGCGCAGGCAGGTGTCGGGCGCCCGACCCGCGCCTGCGCGGGCTCTAGCTGTGGAGTCTCGCCAGGCTGACGAGCTGCCGTTATCTCCCCCTGAGAAACAGTTTGTCCAACTGGCCCATGTCCAGCTCTACCCAGGTCGGCCGGCCGTGGTTGCATTGATCCGATCGCTCGGTGCGCTCCATGTCGCGAAGCAGCGCGTTCATCTCGTCGACGGTCAGCTTGCGATTTGCGCGGACCGAACCGTGGCAGGCGGCGGTGGAAAGCAGCTCGTCGACCGCGTCGGCGACGCGTCGACTACCGCCCAGCTCGACCAGGTCGGATAGCACATCGCGCACCAGACCGGCAACATCGGCTCGGGCCAGCAGCGCAGGCACCGCGCGGACGATCACGCTTTCGGGCCCGGCCGCATCGAGGTCGAACCCCAGCCGCGCAAGCGCGTCGCGATGATCCTCCAGCGCTGCGACTTCGCGAGACGAGACCGCCAGCGTCTCGGGCACCAGAAGCGGCTGATTTCGCACCCGGTCTTCGGCCCAGGAGACTTTCATTCGCTCATAGGTAATGCGCTCGTGTGCTGCGTGCATGTCGACAATGGCCAGCCCACGCGCGGTCTGGCTGAGCACGTAGACCCCGTGAATCTGGGCGAGCGCGAAGCCCAGCGGGGGGATGTCGGTCTCGGACACTGCGGCTTCGGCGAGCTGCGAATTGGCGTTGCCGCCCAGCGCCAGCTCGGCATAGCGCTGGATGGCTTCCGATACCGGCAGACCGAGACCCGGCTGCGGGCCGGAGGCATACCCGCTTGATCCAGACCCGGATCGCATGTCGATCGCGCCGCTCCCTCCATCCTGACGATCCCGCCCCGAGTCGCCGCCGGCGCGCGTTTCGGCCAGCACCCGGTTCAGCATGGAAAAAAGGAAGTCGTGCACCAACCGCCCGTCGCGGAAGCGCACCTCGGTCTTCTGCGGGTGGACATTGACGTCGACGCGCGCGGGATCGATCTCGAGCATCAGCACGTAGGCCGGATGTCGACCGCCGTACAACACGTCGGAATAGGCCTGCCGAACGGCATGGGTGACCAGCCGATCGCGCACCAGTCGGCCATTGACGAAGAAGAACTGCATGTCGGCCTGGGAGCGCGAGAACGCCGGTCGCGCGACCCAGCCGGTCAGCCGCAAGCCCCGATGCTCGGCGTCTACGGCCAGCGCGCTTTCCACGAACTCACCGCCGCAGACACGCTTGACTCGATCCAGACGCCCGTCATCGTCGTGAGCCGCCGGCAGGCTGCGGCTGGCCTTGCCGTTGTGCCGCAATTCGAACGCCACGTCGGTGCGCGCCAGCGCGAGTCGCTTGACCAACTCGCCGATATGGTTGAATTCGGTTTTCTCGGTCTTGAGGAACTTGCGGCGGGCCGGCGTGTTGAAGAACAGATCGCGAACCTCGACCACGGTGCCCGGGGGCATCGCGCAGGGCGCGACATCCTCGACGCGTGCTCCCTCGGCATCGATTCGCGCGCCGGCTTCAGCCCGAAGCGATCGGGAGGACAGGCTGAGTCGGGAGACCGATGCGATGCTGGCGAGCGCTTCACCGCGAAAACCCATGGTCGCGACCGCCTCGAGATCTTCCAGCGATTGGATCTTGCTGGTCGCATGCGGGCTGAGGGCCAGTTCGAGCTCGCCCGGGTCGATCCCTCCGCCGTTGTCGGTCACTCGAATGCGTCGGGCGCCGCCGCCGTCGATTTCGATTGCCACCCTGTCGGCGCCCGCATCCAGGGCGTTCTCTGCCAGTTCCTTGACCACCGATGCCGGACGATCAACGACCTCGCCCGCGGCGATCTGGTTGACCAGGTGCGCCGGAAGCCCACGAATCGACACGTTCAACCGACCGGCTCGTCAGGGAGCATCAACCGCTCGACCGGCTTTCCGCCGATAATATGAGACTGGATGATTTCCTCGAGGTCGTCCTCATCGATGTAGGTGTACCACACACCATCGGGATAGACGGCCAGCACCGGCCCGAGCTCGCAGCGATCGAGGCAGCCGGCCGTATTGGCTCGCACCTGGCCGGCACCGGAAAGCCCGAGTTCCTTGAGCCGCTTCTTGGCCCAGGCTCTCAGCTCGGGAGAGCCGCACTGGGCGCAGGACGGACGTTCAGCTCCGTCCGCGCGCTGGTTGGTGCAGAAAAACAGATGTTTTCGGTAGTACACGGCGGAAGTCCCGGAGTCTCGGACTATTCGAAACTGTAAACGAGGTTCAGCGTGGTCAGGTAGTCGGTCTTTTCCCGGCCGGGTTCGACATCGGTGTTATGGCGAATCGAAAACGCGGTCTTCAGCGCGAGCGCGTCGTTGATGGACACGCTCAACGCGGTCTCGTTCTCGAAGAAGGTATTTGAACTACCCGTCTCGACCAGCGAGACATTGGTCAGCTCTGCGGTATCGGAGACCGCACGCCGGTAGTCCAGCGACCCGCGCCCGATCAGGTCCGTTTCGGTCTCGCCGGTGGATCGGATTTCGCTGTAGCGAACCCCGGGACCGAATTCGAGAGCCAGCGTCTGGCGCTCGTTATCGACGACCTTACGCCCGTAGCCAATCGAGGCGGAGGTCTGAAATTCAAACGATGAAAATTTGTCTTGATCGTAGCGAGCCGTGCCGATGATGTAACTGACCGGCGACAGCGCGTATTGCGTGTCGTTGGTTGCCACGAAACGGCTGGCGTCGACGTTGCCCTCGGTTTCGGAACGTAGAAACGAAACACTGGTCGCGTTGGTCCATTTTTCACGCGTGTATTCGAGGCCGAGGCTGCCGTTGAGGGTCTCGGTGTCGGTATTGCCGCGGGCGAAGACCAGGCCGAGCTCTCCGCCGCCGGACCAGTCGGCCTGCGTCGCAGTCGAGGCAACCAACGTCATGATCGCAAGCGCCATCTTGACGGCCGAACCCGTGGTCCTTGGCGCCGGCTGCGCACGACCGCCCAGAATCTGCATGGAGGGTTCAATTTTCATGAAGCAAGAATCCTGTTTGTGATCCGAAGAAAGTCGATTGAAATTTGTACCTGGAGCTGAAAGCGCGTACACGGGAACGCTTCACAGCACCGCCACCGCTGATGGTAGCATTGAGGAGGTAATCTTGAGGCGACGTGGCGTTGCTGTTTCTCCCGACCCGGGTACCGGAACCTGCGACTTCTCTGACCACATCACCCAAGCGTTGCACACCATCCTTCAAGACGACCACCAGCGCGGCACGCGATGCGACAAGAAACTATCCTCGATCCGGTATCGGCCGCTGAGCTGGCCGGTGACTCAGAGCATCGCCAGGCGCTCGGCGCGCGTTTCGACCGCGTGCGCGCCGCCACCGAAGCGCTGGTTGCGCCGCTCAGCGCCGAGGACCAAAACCTGCAATCCATGCCCGAATCCAGTCCGGCCAAATGGCATCGCGCGCACACGACCTGGTTCTTCGAAACGTTCGTGCTCAAACGATTCGACCCGGGTTTTCGGCCGTTCAACGACGCATTCGGCGAACTGTTCAATTCCTATTACAACGGCGTGGGTCGTCAGCATCCCCGGCCGATGCGAGCGCTGCTTTCAAGGCCCTGCGCCGGAGAGGTGGGGCGCTACCGCGAGGCGGTGGAGCGCTCGGTACATCGACTGATCGACAACGCTGATTCGGAAACCTACTGCGAGATCTCCCAGCTTCTGGAGCTCGGGCTCCACCATGAACAGCAGCACCAGGAGTTGATTCTGACGGACCTCAAGCACGCGTTTTCGCACAATCCGCTGTCACCGCGCCTCGGTCACGCTAACAAGACCGGGCAACGCGACCCGCTGCCGATGCGGTTCACTGGATTCCCACGCGGCACGGTCGATGTCGGCGCGGACGGCACGCAATTCTGCTTCGACAACGAGACGCCGCGCCACCCGGCGCTGCTGGCCAACGATTTCGCGCTCGCCAACCGGCCGGTCAACTGCGGCGAGTTTCTCGACTTCATCGACGACGGCGGTTACCGCGACCCGATGCTGTGGCTGTCGGACGGTTGGTCGTGGGTTCAATTGGAAAGCATCGAAGCACCCTTGTACTGGACCCGGGAAGACGGCGACTGGCAAATCGTGACGCTGGCCGGCCGGCGATCGATCGATCGCGCCGAGCCGGTTTGCCACATCAGCTTCTACGAATCGCAGGCTTTCGCGGAATGGGCTGGCTGCCGGCTGCCGACCGAGTTCGAATGGGAAAGCGTGGCGGCCGATCAGCCGGCGGAGGGTCACTTCGCCGACCGGGGGCGATTCCACCCCGAGGCATCCTCGGAGACCGGTCTTGCAGCGCTGTTCGGCGACGTCTGGGAATGGACCGCGTCTTCCTATGCACCCTACCCCGGTTTCAAACCGGCCGCCGGCGCCATAGGCGAATACAACGGCAAGTTCATGGCCAACCAGATGGTGCTGCGGGGCGGCAGCTGTGCAACACCGCCCGGCCACTTGCGGCCAAGCTACCGGAACTTTTTCTATCCATCCGACCGCTGGCAGTTTTCCGGCCTGCGACTGGCAAAGGACCTCTGAGTGAATCGCGAAGAAATCGACCAGTTCCGCAGCGACGTACTGGCCGGGCTTTCGGCCCGCCAGAAATCGCTGCCTTGCAAGTATCTGTACGACGAACGAGGATCGGAGTTGTTCGAGTCGATCTGCGATACAGAAGACTATTACGTCACGCGAGCCGACCTGGCGCTGCACGAATCGCATCTCGATGAAATCGAGTCTGCGATCGGACCGGATGCCCATATTATCGAGTTCGGATCCGGCGCCGGCATCAAGATCAGGAAGATTCTGGGCCACGCAGACCACCTCCGCGCCTACACGCCGATCGAGATTTCCGGTGAGGCGCTGGCCCAGTCGGTGGCCGCTCTTGCCAAAGAGTTTCCGGAGATGGAAATCCGGCCGCTGGAGGCAGATTACACGCAGGATATCCCGGCCGAGCATTTCCGGCTCGATCCGCCGGCGAAACGTCGCGTAATCTATTTCCCCGGCTCCACGATCAGCAACTTTACCCACGACGAGGCCCGCGACTTCATCAGCCGGATGGCGCGTATCGCGGGACCCGGCGGCGGCGCGTTGATCGGCGTCGATCTGATCAAGCCGATCGAGCGGCTGACCCGTGCCTACAACGACTCCGAGGGTGTAACAGCCGAGTTCAACAAGAACCTGCTCAGGCGCCTGCGAAACGAACTCGGCGCCTCGCTGGACGAGTCCGCATTCGAGCATGTTGCGCGCTACGACGACGGCGAAGACCGGATCGAGATGCACCTGGTCGCCAAGCGCGACACCGCGATCGAGCTCGACGATCGGCGCTTCGACTTTGAAGCCGGCGAGACCATCCATACCGAAAACAGCCACAAATATTCCATTGCGGGTTTCCGTTCGCTGATCCAGGGAACCGGCCTGCATCCGGTCGACTGCTGGACCGATCCGGACGGTCTTCTGAGCATGCACTACCTGGAAACGGATTGACGCGCTGGCGATCCCGCTTTTCGTTTTCCGCGATCCGGAGTTCGAGCCACCGGGGCTCGACGCAGGGAGCGGATGAGGCTCGATCCGCAAATCGGGAAGGGCGCTCAAGCGGAAGACGATCGATCGACCTGCCGATGCTCACCCCCGATCGCTAGAATTCGAACATGAATAAATCAGCTACTCCGATCGACCGCTTGTTCTCTCATCTCGACCAGGCGCTGCGCGTTTCGCTGGCACCGGCGCCACCGGCGTCGCGCCCCTCGCCGGGCGCCGAATTGCAAGAGGCGGAGCTGAACGCCGAAGAACGTCGGCATGCCGGCGGCCTGATGCGCGTCAACCACACCGGGGAAGTCTGCGCGCAGGCGCTGTACGCCGGCCAGGCGCTGACCGCCAGGCTGCCGAAGGTGCGCCGAGAAATGGAGCAGGCGGCCGACGAGGAAGTCGACCACCTGCGATGGTGCGCCGAGCGCCTCGAAGCACTCGACGAACAGCCCAGCCGCCTGAATCCGCTGTGGTATGCAGGATCGTTCGCGATCGGAGCGGCCGCGGGCCTGGCCGGCGACCGCTGGAGCCTGGGGTTCGTCGAGGCGACCGAACGTCAGGTCGAGGCGCACCTCGATTCACACCTGGAGCAGCTCCCCGACGAGGACGGCCGCTCGCGCGCGGTGGTTGAGCAGATGAAAATCGACGAGGCACAGCACGCCGAGCTCGCATCGCAATCCGGGGCGGCCACCCTCCCTCGACCCGTCCAGGCCGCCATGGGCCTGACCGCCGACGTGATGAAGCGGATCGCCTACCGCTTTTAGTGAGCTCACCGCATGCCCGGCTCGGGTTCGCCGCTCGAACTACAGGTTGCGGCCGTAGAACAGTTCCTGCATTTCCTTGCGCAGCCGCCGCTCGATCCGGCGGCGCTGCGGGGTCGGCAGCTCATCGGCGTTGGGTCCGAACAAGTAGTTGTCCAGTTCGAACTGCTTCAGGCACATCTTCGTGTGAAACAGGTTTTCCTGATACACGTTGACATCGATCATCTGGTATTCGTCCCGCGTGTCGCGACTGAAATAGTCCTGGATTGAGGTGATCTTGTGGTCGATGAAGTGCTTCCGGCCGCGAACGTCGCGGGTGAAGCCGCGCACCCGGTAGTCGACGGTGACGATATCGGACTCGAAGCTGTGGATCAGGTAATTCAGGGCTTTGAGCGGCGAGATGACGCCGCAGGTGGCCACGTCGATATCGGCCCGGAACGTGCAGATGCCGTCATGCGGGTGGCTTTCCGGGTAGGTGTGGACCGTGATATGGCTCTTGTCGAGGTGGGCCACCACCGTGTCCGGGAGGGGTCCCGGGGCGGCTGAGGAGTACGTCGTGTCCGGTGCAACCGGCTCCTCGGCGATCAGCATCGTGACGCTTGCGCCCTGCGGGTCGTAGTTCTGACGCGCGACATTCAGAATATTGGCGCCGATGATGTTCGAAACATCGGTCAGAATCTGGGTCAGACGCTCGGCGTTGTAGGCCTCGTCGATATAGGCGATGTACTGTTCGCGCTCCTCGGCCGTGGTGGCATAGCACAAGTCGTAGATATTGAAGCTCAGCGCCTTGGTCAGGTTGTTGAATCCGTGCAACTGGATGCGACGTCTGGCCATCTTGCAGTCCTGAATTGGTTCTTTGCCGAACCCGTTATTATCGCGCAGATACCGGTCGGCTATCGGAGCGCGTGCCCTACCGGCCCGGGTTTCGGTCCGGTCGAATCCGACCGGAGCCGATAGGAATCAAGCGCGCGAGGCGGGAAACGAGGAGTTTGACTCAAAGCGTGCGAGAGATCACAATCCCACGGAAGGGCGGTTCAGCAGTATCATTCCGAAACGAAACCGCAGGCACTGACAGGAATCTCGAATGCGCGATATCCAGTTCTATCCGGTAGATCGAGTCGCGATGGATCATTTTCTGGGTCTGTGCAAGCGCCAGCACTACCCGGCTCGCGCCACCGTGATGCGACCCGGCGATTCGGGTCAGTCGCTGATGTATGTGGTCGAAGGTTCGGTCACGGTATCGACCGAAGGCGACGACGGCCGCGAGCTGATCCTCAGCTACCTCAACCCGGGCGACTTCATCGGCGAGATGGGCCTGTTCATGAAGCCCACGCAGCGCGAAGTGCTGGTCCGCACCAAGACCAAGTGCGAGCTGGCCGAAATTTCTTATGCCCAACTGCGCGATGCGCTGGAAGATGATCTCAAGAAGTATTCGCTGGAGATCATGACGGCGATCGGCGCCAAACTGGCACAGCGGCTGCTGCAGGCACGTCGCAAGGTGGAGCACCTGGCGTTTCTCGACACCCAGGGCCGGGTTGCGCGCACGCTGATCGATCTATGCGGGGAGCCCGACGCAGTCTCGCATCCGGAAGGCACCCAGATCCGGATCACGCGCCAGGAAATATCGCGCATCGTCGGTTGCTCTCGAGAGATGGCCGGGCGAGTAATGAAGACGCTGGAAGAAGAAGGCATGATCCGCGCTTCCGGCAAGACCATCGTCGTTATCGGCACCTTCAAGGGCTCTGCGCCGACTTAGTTGGCCATGTCGCAGCTCTCCGGGAAAGCACCGCCCGGAGGTCCGCAGTCGGAATCAACCCGTGTTCTGAAGTCCTTGAGCGATCCCGTGGACGCTTGCGATCAGCACCTGCTCCAGCGCGTCGTCCTCGCGTCCGCCCTCTCGCCAGCGCGCGAGCATTTCGACCTGAACGAAACTCATCGGGTCGACGTAGGGGTTTCGCAAGAGGATCGATCGCCGCAGCGTCTCGTCTCGCGCCAGCAGATCGCTCTGGTTTTTCAACCGGCAGACCCATTCAACGGTGCGTTCGTACTCGGCGCGGATTTCGGGGAAGACTCGCGCACCGATCGAGCCGGCAAGCGCTGCGTAGCGCTCGGCGATCTCGATATCGGCCTTGGCCATCGCCATTTCAGCGTCGTCGAGTACGGTGCGAACGAACGGCCAGCCGGCGACCATATCGGAGAGCCCGTCCACGCCGATTTCCTCGGCCAGCGCCTGGAGGCCGGAACCTAGACCGAACCAACCCGGCAACGCGTGACGACTCTGCGCCCAGGCAAATACCCAAGGTATCGCCCGCAGACCCTCGATCCCCGCGTCCAGACGGCGAGAAGCTGGCCGCGATCCCAAACGCATGCGCTCGATCACGTCGATGGGCGTGGCGCTTCGGAAATACTGAGCAAATTCCGCGTCGTCATAGACCAACCCCCGATACCGCTCCCTGCTCAGCTCGGCCAGGCGCTGCATCGCCCGGTACCAATCCGGAGCGACCTCCGGCTCGGCGCCAGCGCGCTCACGCGCGGTGGCTTCCAGCACCGCCCCTGCCATCTGCTCCATGTTGCGCAGCGCAATCGGCCGCAGCGCGTATTTTCGGTGGATCACCTCGCCCTGCTCGGTCGCGCGCAGACGGGCTGCAACGCTGCCGTGCGGCGCGGCCAGAATGGCCTGGTGCGTCTTCCCGCCACCCCGCCCGATGCTGCCGCCGCGACCGTGGAAGAAGGTCAATTTGAGGTCCGCGGATTCAAACAGCGCCACCAGCCGCTGCTGAGCGTCGTGCAGCGACCAGCGCGATGCGACCAGGCCCCCGTCCTTGTTGCTGTCGGAATAGCCGAGCATGATCATCTGGCGCCGCTCTCGACACCTCAGCACCTCTCGCCAGGCCGGTTTCTCCAGCAGCCCGCGCATGACGCCCTCGGCGGCCTGCAGATCGTCAACGGTTTCGAACAGCGGCACGAAATCCAGCCCGCCGTCGTCGATCCGCGCCGCCCGGGCAACGAACCACGCCGCCAGCACGTCATCGGCGTTTCGGCTCATGCTGACGATCAGCGTCTGCACAGCCCGGTACCCGTAGCGCTGGCGCGCCTCGGCCGCCGCGCGCACCAGGCCCGAAACCGGATGCCGGCCGATGGCATCGGGCTGTTGGCCGGATTCCAGCCGCTCGAGCAATCGCCGGGCCCGCTCTTCTGCCGGCCGCCCGGTCCACTGCGGATCGTCCAGCAACTCGGCGACGGCCTCGTGGAGGTCGCCGGAATCGACGCGCAGATCCAGCGCTGCGAGGTGAAAGCCGAAGATCTGCAGCCGTCGGCGAAGACGGTTGAGCGGAAACAGACCGGCGCGCTCGCCCCGGTGGTAACGCAACCCGGCGGCGACCAGCGCAAGATCTTCACCGAACCCCTCGGCGTCCCGATAGCCGGATTCCGCGTCGTCGAGCGTCATGTTGAGCCGCGCCTCGATGAAACGCAGCATACGGCGATACGGCATGTCGCGGTAGCGCTCCGGAACGGCCTGCGCAACGGTCGGCATGCGCCGGGCGTAGTCTTCGAGCCGTTCGGCGAGCTTTTCGGGAATTTCGATTCTGCCGAGCGTATGACTGAACGAACGATGCAGCCGCGCCACCTCCCTGAGGTAGTTTCCGATGACCTGGCGTCGCTGCTCGGCCAGCGTCGCCATGAGCGTATCGCCGCCGACGTTGGGATTGCCGTCCATATCGCCGCCGACCCAGGATCCGAATCGGATGATCGGCGGCAGTGCATCGGGGCTGATATCGACACCCCACACCGACTCGATCGCCTCGGCCAGGTGTTCATGCAGCACCGGCGCGACGCGATACACCACGTTTCCGAGGTAGTAGTGAGCGTGCTCGGCTTCGTCGGCGACGGTCGGCCTGACCTGCGCCTGCTCGGCGGTCTGCCAGGCGATCGTCAACTCCATGCGGACGCGGTCCAGCCAGCGGTGCAAGGTCCCTGCGGACTGCGTGCGATCGAAACGACGCACCAGGTAGCCGGCCATGCGCTGCTCTTTCTCCAGAATCGAGCGACGGGTCGCCTCGGTCGGGTGCGCGGTCAGAACCGGCTCGATCAACAGATCGGCGAGCAGCGGCTTCAGATCAGCGTAGACCATTCCGCCGTCGCGCAGTCGGCCCAGCACCGACTCGAGACTTTCCGGCTGCGCTTGGTCGCTTGCGGCCCAGGCTCGCTGGCGACGAATGCGGTGCACCTGCTCGGCCAGATTGACCATCCGGAACCAGGCAGCGAAACCGCGCACGAAATCCAGCGCAGCGGCGCGGTCGTCGAATCGGCAGGCCTCCTCGAGTGACGCGGAATCGGCCGAACCCCTGCGACGATCGATCGCCGTAGCCCGCGCCGCCTCGATGCGCATGAACAATTGCTCGCCGCACTGTTCGCGCAGCAGGTTGCCGATGAGCGCACCCAGCTCTCCCACGTCGTCGCGCAGCGGTTCATGCTCGGGCGGAAAATCGATTTCCTCGCGTCTCATCGCGGGTGGCTCCGGGAACGTGCTTTCATGGTAGACGCAAACGTCGGGGGCGGTTTTCAGTTTTCAGTTTTCAGTTTTCAGTTTTCAGTTTTCAGTTTTCAGTTTTCAGTTTTCAGTTTTCAGTTTTC
>JGI12109J20283_10059119_pt1 | contig 11640 bp, 5 predicted proteins | sample ElkSlonscriptome_12_FD_20283 | JGI IMG/M metagenome (IMG submission 20283) | reverse complement strand
CGAGATCCAGCAGCTTCTTCCGATTGCTCACTGCATTGATTCGGCGAGCGCAACCAGGCCGCGCGCCACGAGCATGCGCGCCGCGTCCGGGCTTGCGACGCCCAACTCGGCTGCAATTTCCCGAAACGTCATGCCGAATTCGATCCGAAGGATCACGGCGTCGCGTTGCCCATCGGTCAACTGACCCAGGCCCCGTTCATACGCCTCGATCTGCTCCTGCCCGATGACTCGGTCGACCACGCTCAGGGTCGGATCCTCGAGCTGATCTTCAAGCGGCGCCCCGGAAACGCAATTCTTCGAGCGCCTGATTTCCTCGCGGACTGCGTTCATCAAAATGGTCCTGAGATAGCTCAGCAGCGCGCCGGGTCGATCCGACTCGAAGCGGTCCAGGTTATTCAATGCGCGAATCAGCGAAACCTGAACGATATCGTCGGTTTCCGAAAGCGATCGACCGTATCTCGGCAAGCGGCCTCGCGCCCAGCGCTGCAGCAGCGGAAGGCATCGGCCGACGATGCGCTCGCGAGCCGAATCGTCGCCGTCACGGAACGCATGGACCAGGTCGGCTGTGGATTCCAGTGCGTCCAATGAACTCTCGCAATTGAAAAAACCCCCTCGGACGATTATCGGCAGGTGGGCCCGGTTTTTCAATCGCCCGGCGTTCGGGCTGCAGCGGGACGCGGATCGACCGGAGTCTCCCGGCACAAACCTTCGAGGAGTCCGGACTGTCCGGTCGGCGAAGGCTTCAAGCGCACAGGCAGTCGAAGCCAGCTTTCGCTCCGAATTCCAGAAGCACCCAATGCCGCGCCAAGGCGGCGTTGACGTCGACGGCAAGGCTGCGGCGCGGGCAGGATTCACGTCGATCTCCAGGCCGGGATCGGCGCCGGCGGACCGCGTCCAATCCTCGCGCACCCGCCGAAGGCATCCCGATACGCGCGTTCGATCAGGGCTCCGGGCCGCGGACGATGCCGCCGCCTTCAAAGCTGTCGGCGAACAGCAGGCCCGGGTCCGGCGGCGGCACCGGGTCGCGGTCCCAGCTGACTTCAATCACCGCGCCGACGTTGAAGCGCGGGATGCCGAATACAATGTCCCGGCCGGGGATGCCCATCAGCAGTTCGTCCCCGCCGTATCCGTTGAAATTGCCGCGCGCCAGCAACGCACCGAACTCGTCGTCGGTGTCGAGATCCGTACCGACGAGCTCGTTGGCCAGCAGCGCATCCTCGCCGATGAACTCCAGCCCGGAGGCCGTCAGCACGTCGCGGCCGAGCCGAAACACTTGCCCGACGGCCGAGAACGGCATCGGACTGAAGACCGAGTGCCCGGGCTCGCTGACCCAGAGTTCACCGGGAATGCCGCGGTTCAGGGTGTCGGCGTGAACGACCTGCGCGCCGAAGCGGCCGCCGGTGTTGCGGTCCGGCGGCTCGATCACCGCCGGCGGATCCGTCGTGAACGGTCGGTACGTGGCGACCAGGCCGGTCTGCGGCTGGAGTGCGGCAGGAATGTCGCTGAACGGCGCGCCGACGGCCAGTCGCGGATACAGGCTCGAGGCGTCGTAGTCCACGCCTGAGGACAACGCCTGGCCGAAGCGCAGGAAACGCTGACCCGGCAGGCTGAATTCCGAGGGCGTCAGCAGCTGACTGCCGGCTGGGTCCATCAACTCACTATTGGCCACACCCGGAAGAAGTACCGTCGCCCCGGACTCACCATCGAACTCGTCTTCCGGGGAACTGATCGCCAAGGTGTCGGCGGACAGCCTGCCGCTGACGAATCGATCTTCGAACGTCGCCACCGCTGCACCGAACGTGTCGCCGTCCTCGGGCGCACCCCCGATGCCGCTGCGACCCTGGTGCCAGATGCGCAACTGCGGATCGGGAAAGCTGGTTTCGAGTCCAGCCGAACTGCCGAACAACAGGAACACCGCGCCGGTATCGTCGGTGCCGATATCGACGCCGGCAGCGCCGATGGCGAGATCGTCGCAGTCGACGGCGGCATTGGCGGTCAATACGTTATCCCGGTTGAAATTGCCCGCGGTCAGTGCCTCCCCGAATCGGTCGGCAGTCGCTGGCGAGCCCGACAGGTCGCCGGTGCTGCGCTCGATGCGGATCATCGTCGACGGGTCGAGGCCGGTGGGCGAGCCCTCGACGAGATACACCGCACCGGAGCCGACCGTAACGACGATCGGGGCGGTGTAGCCGGGTGCGCCGATCGCCAGGTCGTCGTAGCCGTCGCAGTTGAAGTCGCCTGCGGCCAGCGCGGCGCCGGCCCGTTGCTCGACCTGGGTCGGCGGGGTCAGGACCTGGGCGCCGACCGAGCTCAGGCCGTCGTCCGATCCGTACGCCACCAGCACGCGACCCACATCGATGTCGCCGCCGTCGTCTTCCAGCGGCACGCCGAACGCGGCATCGTCGCGGCCGTCGTTGTCGAAGTCACCGACCGAAACCACGCTTCCGAAACGATCATCGTCCTCGCTGGCCTCCCCGGGGAACAGGCCTTGTCCGAACAGGTTGGCGCGTCGGAATTGCGGGAAGTTCGGCACGCGCAGCTTCAGGTCGTCCCACTGACCCCGGGTCTCGCCTGCGGCCGAAGTCAGTTCGAGCTGGATTTGAAGCGATCCAGCCCCCGTCGACTCCGCCAATACTACCCATCCGCCATTGTTGAGGTTGCCGATACCGGCGGACGCGTTCTGGCTGGAGCTTCCTGCTGGGACCTCGCAGCGAAGGTCGCTGTAGCGATCCACCGTCAGCGTGGCATCGTCGGTGCCCACAGTTCGCCGGAAGCGTGCAGTCAGAAGATAGTCGAATCCGACACCGGGGTCGGCAAGTGGGATGCAGTCGGAAACCAGCCGGGCGACATCACCGGCTGAAAACACGTTCAATTCCACGCTGCCGGTCCCGTCGTCGGCAATGCCGATGAACGGTTGATCAAAGACAATGCCCGATCCTGTCGTTTCCACGGACCAGCCCGCCGCCGCAGGACCCGTGGCGGCCTTCGAGAAATTGCCGTTCGGAAGCTGGTTGTCGCTACCGACCAGCGGCAGCGTGCCGGCCAGCGCCGACCCGAGACTGGAGAAAAGGCCGGTCAGCAGAAAGAGAAACGGAAAAAACCGGGCCCAGGCGCGCTCTTCATATGTTGGCTGCATTTCGATCGCTCCGGATGCAGGAGGTGTACTGAACCCAATGCAGGAACGCACAGAACCGAACGCCGTGCCCTGTATTCGGCTTGACGGAAGTTCGGCCGGGAGCCGCGACCGAACCTCGCCCTACCCGGGCGCACGCGTGGAGCGCGACCCCGAATCTACGGTCGAGCTACTACGAGCCGGTCGCGCAGCCGACGGTCGCGAGAACCATGGTTCGAAGGAAAGACCGGACCCTTTCAGAATCGCGACTCGCTGAACCTGGACGCAACCCGGATGAACAGCACGTTCAAGATCCGGATCTTCATCGACCCCGGCAAGCGATCGGACGCCCTGCGCTTCAACACCGGTTCCGCCAGCCGCTCCGCATGCTGCAGCTCAGAAAAGCCACGCCCTTTCGCCGAACGACGTCCACGAACACATGCGAAGAACCTTGATCATTCAATCAGAGCGAAGTTCGGTTGCCGAGCGCGCGCAGAAACGAAAGACCCGCCAACGCTCTTCGCGCTGACGGGTCGTTAAGTTTTGCTCGGGCCCGGAACCGGGCGGGCGACAATACCGGGCCGGCCGGAAAAGACCGCCGACCCGGGATAGAGGGCCTACAGGCCGTCGGGGCGACCCGCGTCAGGCAGGCTGTAGTCGCACACGCCCTGGGGGAAGATTTCGGCAAGCCGGCCGAGCTGCTCATCGCTGAACATCCGGTCGCCGTAGGTGCCATCGGACAGGGCCGTGGCGAGCGGCTTGAGCTGGCACTTGAACACGTCCCCGGTGATCGGCCCTCCGGCCTCGATTCTCGAGGTCGTATAGGTCGGGAATCGATCGGTGCAAACGCCCGCGGGCTGATCGTCGAGAATTCCGTTCCAGACGCCGTCGCCGGCGGCAATCACGGTCCCGTCGAAGGTGAAGCAGGCATCGACCGCGTCCGCCGGCTTGTTCGCGACGATACCGGCATCGGGATCGGCCAGGATGTTCTGCATCCAGTCGTCCATGACCTCGAGCGCAACCATCGTCATGTTGAACTCACCGATCTGGAACGGCGGCGAATCGCCGATTCCGGCGAACCAGACCAGCTGATGGTCCGCGTTGCCCATCTGATTGAGAATACGCTGCCTGCTGGCGAAGCTCTGGTGCGAGTTGTGCATGTCGAGCACCGGCTCGAGCCAGTCGCGGATGTCGATCACCGGGATTCCGATCTCGCCCCGAAAAATCATTCCACTTTCGTAAAGGGCTTCAATGGCCTCGAGATTCCCCTCGTGCCGGGGCGCCGGGGCCTCGCCATCGCTGAGCATGATGTTCCGACGGCTCCACGGATCAAAATTGTCAGGCGTCGGGTCGCCGAGAAACGGGAACCCTTCCTGAACGATTTCGGCGCTGGGCTTCCAGCCCCCTGCCTCGGCGTTGACTCGGAGAAACTCATCTGTCGTGATCTCTCCGTCAACGAACGCCCTTAAACCGTACTGCACGCCGACGTTGTCGACGGCGCGTCGAGCGAACCCGTCCGGCCCGACCCCGTAGATGTTGCGCAGGTCGTCCATGTGAGTCCACTCGATATTGAGGATATCGGTGATCGGCTCCCAGTTCTCCGCATTCGGCACTGCGCCGAAGTGAGGGTTGAGTGCAAGCGGGGAAAGGCCGCGCCAGGCCGGCACGCACTCGGTCATCCCCGGAGCGGCAGCGAATCCGAGCGCTTCCTGGGCATCCTTGAACGGATTACCGAGCAGGTCGGTTGCGTTCATGCCCACCAGCAGGCTGCGCTTGCTCGTCGTCTGCCAGAACGGATTGTTGCGGTCGGTGGCGTCCATGAAGTGCTCGAGCAGCTCGCAATCGCTGACATGGATGGTCTGCGTCACCATGTCGGGATAGGACCGCTGCGGCACCGCTGCGTCGATCAGCCCCGGATGGTTCTGGCCGTAAACGTACTGCTGAATGCCGCCGCCCGAACCGCCGAGCCCAACGGTATAGATCGGGTTGTCGTAGCGCTTGATAAAGTGTTCCTTGGTCATCAGCGCGGTCTCACCCCCGACCTGCAGATTGTAGTGCTCGCCGGTTCGGGTCCCAGTGGAATAGGCGATCGCATGCCCCAACCCCAGCACGTCGGCATTCATCGCCCGGCTGCTGGACCAGCCGCCCTGTGTATGACCGATGCCTACGCCGCCCTGGAAATAGTAGAGGAGCCGACCATTCCAGCGACTCAGGTTCCAGCTGCTCTCGCCCTCGACGCCGATGCTTGCCGGGTCGACCAGCATGGCGTAGCTGTAGATGAAGCGGTTGATCGTGCCGCGCTCGAGCCGGATCACGAAGTCGACCTCTTCCCCGTCGATCGTGACTGTGGTAACCAGGTCCTCGGGCGACGATCCGTCCTCGGGCCATTCGGCCCAGGAGCCGGCCTCGGTCCGATAGTGATAGGTCACGAAAGTGTCGATGGAGCAATTGGTGCTGTAACCGGCCACATTGCCGTCGTCGTCCATGACTTTGAAACCGGGCGGAGAAGCACGATCCACCAGCGGCTGGATACCGAACTCGGACGTTGTCGTGCAAACGAAGGGCTGTTGTTGCGTCCCGGAGAACATCGGCCCGGTGATCGGATGATTGACGAGGTCGGCCATGCCGCCGCTCTCGAGAAAGAAGCGTCCGTCGAAAAACCGGAAGTGCCATACGCGCATCTGGTTTTCTCCGATACGAAGGCCGTCGACGATCCCTTCGACACGATTACCCGAACGCTGAAGCCCGGACGTGACCAGTTCGTTATTGAGCAGAATGATGCTACCCAGGTGACCCTCGGGCAGGTCGATCGCGACTTTCACATCACCTCCCGAGACCTGATCGGGCGCGCTCGAAAGGATGGATAGCGTGCCAGGGCCGCTGGCCCAGGATCCGGCCGACAGCGCCAGCAGGACGAGACATGCACAAAGGGATTGCCGGACGCCCCGGCAAGGGGTTCCAATCGACATCAATGTTCTCCTTTTATTGGTTTTAGCTACCCCGAAACTGATTCCAGACCGAGGAGGTTGGAACCGATTCCGCATCGAACGCTACCCCGTAAACCTACGCCAACAGCACCGCGCCGTCAAATCGATGGTGCAAGCAGAATAGACTCGCCCATCAGGCCAGGCGTGTAGATACGCGATAGCCGCCGACGGGGTTTTTGCGCGCCTCGATTTCCTCTGGTTGGAGCCTGGAGCGGGCATATCCGGACGTCTCCCCCAGATCAAGGCCAATTTTGAGCTTTAAGAGGATAGAGGTTCGGGGTCAAGACTGGCCTTGCGTCATATCCGCCTGAATTGCACGCCTCAATTGCCGAACTCGATTGTTTTCGCGGCACACGCTCCCGTCGCCGGAACGAATGCTATGGGGTCATGAATGCATGAAACAAGAACTCACCCCAAAGCATTCATGACCCCAAGGACTTTCAATGCCCTATGATCGGGCTTCTTGCAACCGACGGCACCCGACAATGCGCATTCCTTTCCTGTCCTTGCTGATCCCGCTCCTGGTCGCGAACGTTTCCCACGGGCAGGAAATTCGATTCGCCGATCTGGGTACCTGCGCGTTGGAGAGCGCCGAGATCATTGAGGAATGCAGAATCGGATACCGCACTATCGGCGAACTGAACGCGCAGCGAGACAATGCCGTCCTGATTCCTACCTGGTACGGCGGAACGACCGAAGCATGGCCGGATCTGCAGGCCCAGCTCCTCGGGGAGAATCACGACTATTTCGTTGTCTTGGTCGACGCGATCGGAAACGGTGTCTCGATTTCTCCGTCTAACAGCGATGTTCAGCCGATGGATGCGTTTCCTCGGTTCACCACGCGGGACATGGTTAGAAGCCAGTATCGGCTTGCGACGGAAGAGCTCGGACTCGAACGGCTCCATGCCGTGATGGGCATTTCCATGGGCGGGATGCAGACCTTCGAATGGGGCATGCTGTATCCCGAGTTCATGGACAAGCTGGTTCCCATCGCCGGATCGCCCGACCTCGCGGGGCACGACGTGGCGCTCTGGGAAACTTATAAGCGGCTGTTGCAATGGAGTGTGAGCTGCGACTGCGATGAGGCGGCAGAAGCTCTCGCGGCAATCCGCTTGATGAACAGCACGACCAGCGATCAGGCCGGCGCCGACATGCCAGGCGAAACGGCCCTTGGCCGGATCGAGGCCGCTGCCAGCAATCGCATCGACGCCGGGATCGCGACCAACCTCATCTGGCAGGCGGATGCCATGATGGCCACGGATGTCACGCAAGCCTTCGAAGGCGACTGGGCGGCGGCGGCCGAGGCGGTGCAGGCGAAGGTGCTCATCATCGTCGGGTCTAGTGACCATGTAGTCACTCCCGGCCCGGCCGAGGCTTTCGCGGAATATCTCGGCGCCAAAGCCAGGCTGATCATCTTCAACAATGACTGCGGCCACGATATTCCCGGATGCGAGATGTTTCGCTCACGCAGTCTGATCCGGGAGTTTCTTGCCGAGAGGGATTGAACGAGGAGAAACCGGGCACGCATCCCGTCTATAGCTTGTATACGCAGTTGATCTCGCTCATGCCCTCGAGCGTATTGGTGCAAGGGTTTTATCAGAAGACGATGGTGATTGGTCATCAGGCACCAGCCCGCACACACGCCAATCGAAGCGCAGGCACACCCGGCCGAGGCTGTCGAGGAAGGCGGCGAATCGTCGTCGAGAAAGATATCGACCCGGGTGTTACCACGCGCCATGACATGATGGAGCGCGCCTTCGTGACTAATGCGCAGCGGGCGAGCCATTGCGGTTCAAAGCATTGGAGCCGACCTCGGAATCGAATGTGCCGGGATCCGATGCAAGAAACAGGTCCTGACCCCGGGATCCTGACTTCTTGTTTTCGCCACCGATCTATCCGGCATTCGACTGAAGGGTCCGAGCGCCTGATATTCAGGTAACGGGATTTTGGTCCGGGGCGATGAGCTCAGCCGCTATCCGAAGCGTTAGGCCGGGCTCCCGGCCCGGCATGACTTTTACTGCGCAGACTTTGCCAACCGAGCCCGCACAGCGTCCGCTTCGCCGAGCACGAGCATGATGAGAAGATCGCCGGGCTGGGCCCATTGCAGCGCCTGCTCAAGGGCATCCATCTCGGTTTGCGCATGCACGATGTCTTCCGACGGGCAGGAGCAGCGCAGGAGCTCGTCGCGCAGAATGCCGTAGACCTCGCCGTGCGCGCGGCCGCGGGCGTAGCGGGGTAGCTCCGAAATGATCACCCGTTCCGGCTTCAGCGCCCAGGCGCCGCGCGCGGATTCGCGCAGGAGTTCGTCGGTCCGATCGCCAGCCTGGGCAAAGGCAACCAGACGCCGTCGGGCCGGCAGAGCAGCGGTCAGGCTGGCTATGGCGGCCATGGCGTGGGGGTTGTGGGCGAAATCGACAAATACACTCACCCCATCGACCTGATAGAGATTCCCGCGGCCCGGGTTGTCGTCCTGCTGCATGCGGGTCAAGCCCCCGGCAATCGCCTCCGGCTCGGCGCCCAGGTAGGCGCTGACGGCGGCGGCTGCCAGCGCGTTGGCCACGTTGTGCCGGGCCGCGCCGTTCAGGGTCAGCGGAATGTCGTCGATCCGGCATAGGCGATGCCGGGTTCCGGCCGCGTCGCGTATCAGCCATTGGTCTTCGGGTCTGAATTCGGCCGTGCGCCGCTCGGGGTCGAGACTGAACCAGACGATGGCGCCGTCATGGGTGCGTGCTTTCTCGACCAGAAGCGGGTCGTCGGCATTGAGCACCAGTACGCCACTGCGTTTGACGGCACGGCTGACGATCCACTTGATTTCCAGCAGTTCGGCCAGCGTTCTGGAACCGAAATCGCCGAGGTGATCGGCGGCGATATTGGTGATCACGGCGGCATTGGCTTCGTCCACGCCCAGACCCCGGCGCAGCAGGCCGCCGCGGGCGGTTTCGAGCACGGCAGCGCTGGCCTCGCGGTGACGCAGAATCTCGCGGGCGCCACCCGGTCCGGCATAGTCGCCTTCGTCCAGGGCCGTATCGTTGATCCAGATGCCTTCGGTGGAACTCAAGCCCACCGTGTGTCCGGCCGCGCGCAGGATCGCGGCGCACATCCGGGCCGTGGTGGTCTTGCCGTTGGTGCCGGTGATCAGCGCGGTCGGGATGCGACGCGGCAGGGCCCAATCGATATCGTTCGGGTCCGGCGCGGGCCGCGACGGCCAGGTCCGGGCGGAGGCGCCGAAGCCCACCGAGACCTCGTCGTCATCCCAAAGCAACGGCGCGCCGGTCTCCCGGGCTTTGGTCTGTAGCGCCAGCAGCGCTGGATTGGCTTCTTCGGCCGCCCGCTCGACCACGGCCTTCAAGGCCGCATCGAGGTCTCCTTGCGCGCCGAAGCAGCACTCCCAGGCCAGTTCGGCCAGAGCGATCCCCGCATACAGGCGATCGATCGGCCCGTCGAAGGCCAGGCTCAGTCCGCCGACCCGTTCTCTTGCCGAAAATTCAGGCGCCGGCCAGCCCAGGCGCGCGTGCAGGTCCAGAATCCGAGCCTGCAGGCGGGACTGAACCACGGGGGATTGCTCAGCGCTGCAGGCGATATCCAGAACCACCGACGGTCGATCCCAAAGCAGGTTCGGGCCGGGCAGGCGCCGGCAGTCGAGTAGTTCCATCATCGCCTACCAGGTCACGCGGTGCACGCTAGTGGGCCATGCGGCTGATTGGGTAACACTCAGCCGCCGCACGAGCGTCGTGGGCAAGGCGCGCGAGCGCAGGCGTCCTTGCCGGGCCGTCAAGCGAGCGGAACGCAGCCCCCGGCGCTTGTGCGACGGCCCTTCGGGAGCCATTGTGCCGGTGCGACTCGGCGTTGCCTTTGTTGCCTTTATTGGCAAGGGAGCGGCCATTCCCTGCGAAACGCGCCTTGATTCGCACCGGCACAGTGGCTCTGAGCGTTACCCAATTAGCCGCATGGCCCACTAGTCGCCTTCTTCGCGCGCGATGCGCACGCCACGTTCGTCGCTGATCAGGGGCAGCTCTTCATCCAGACTGAAGCCCTCCAGATCGGGCATCTGGAGGGTCTCGCTGCGTTGAACCACCGGGGAGGTGCTGATACCGGGCTTGAAGTGCACGATCTGCTTCCAGCTGCGCTTGACCTTGTCGGCAAGCACCAGCACCAGATCGTTGGCTTCCGCCATCTGCAGGGCATAGTCGACGGCGTCGCGCTCGCCGGGAACGACGTCGATACGGTCTTCGCTCACGCCCTTGAGCATCAGGCGGGCCTTGAGCATTTGCGCGACCTCGTCCTCGCCCCGTCCACGGCGGTGGTCGTCGCAGCGGCAGATGAAATGATCGAAGTGTCCGGCCGCGATGTCGGCGATCTCCTCGATGTCCTGGTCGCGCCGGTCGCCGGGCGCGCTCAAGACCACCAGGCGGCGGCCCTCGACCTCGAAACGGTCAACCACGCTGCACATCGCGCGCACCGCGGCCGGATTGTGCGCGTAATCCATAACGACCCGGAACGGATGATCGTCAAAGATATTCATGCGCCCTGGCGTCTGGAAGTAGGTGGTATCGAAAGTGCGCAAGCCCTGCCGGATGTCGTCGAGGCTGAGGTGCATGTTGTACGCCAGAGCGGCGGCGAACATGGCGTTCTGGACGTTGTGCAGTGCGCGACCTTGAAGCGTTGCGGGAATCAGGTGCGTCCACAACAGCGGTATGTGCTTGCCCTGATCGTAGATCGTGATCATATGTCCGTTCATGCCGTCTTCGAGCACGAACGCCTGGCCGCCAGCCTGGACATGCTGCTTGACCAGCGGATGGCCAGGCGTCATGGTGACATAACAGACGTGGCTGGCCTCGGTGTAGTCGGCCATACCCAGGCACAGGCGGTCGTCTGCGTTGAGCACGACGGCGTCCGTGGCGACCTCGATCGGGATCCGCTTGATTTCGGCCAGCTGCTCGATCGTGTCGATGCCGCCCAGACCCAGATGATCGCCGGATACGTTCAGGCAGCAGGCCACGTTGCACGAGCGCAGGCCCATGCCGGCGCGCACCATGCCACCACGGGCAGTTTCCAGCACGGCGGCATCGACGGACGGATCGCGCAGGATCATGCGGGCCGAGGTGGGCCCGGTCATGTCCCCGGCCACGGTCAACTGGCCGTCGATATGAATCCCGTCGGTCGAGGTCAGCCCGACCGTGTAGCCCCGCATCTTGAGGATATGCGCCAGCATGCGCGAAGTGGTGGTCTTGCCGTTGGTGCCGGTGACGCATGCGATCGGAATGGTGCCCGGCTCGCCTTCCGGGAACAGCATGTCGAGCACCGGTCCGGCGACATCGCGCGGCTGGCCTTCGCTGGGCGCCACGTGCATGCGAAAGCCGGGACCGGCATTGACTTCGCAGATGCCGCCGCCGACTTCACGATACGAGCGGGTGATGTCGGCGGTCAGAAAGTCGACCCCGCCGATGTCCAGGCCGATGGCCTGAATGGCGCGGATGGCCATGTCGCGGTTGTCCGGATGGATCTCGTCAGTGACGTCGATGGCCGTGCCGCCGGTCGACA
>JGI12109J20283_10009905_pt1 | contig 11641 bp, 6 predicted proteins | sample ElkSlonscriptome_12_FD_20283 | JGI IMG/M metagenome (IMG submission 20283) | reverse complement strand
CGCCAGAGCCGATTTAACTCCCGCGCTAACCGCTAACCCAGCAAACCCTAACTCAGCATCAATATCTCCAAAAGCCGTGCGACAGGCACTTAAAACTAACAACTCAACTTGGGGCGGTTGATGCCAATTCATTTGCCGCATTTGGTTTAATCGTAATTGTTCATCCCCCCAAAGTTGAATATAGGAATGACTCGGATCTCCCGGTTGAAAATCCGCATGGGTAGCCAAGTGGATAATACCAAACGGTTGACGCTGAGATTTGAGAGCATTGAGCGTAAATTCTTGATTCAGAAATGATTGCCCAGACGACACCGTTTGAGTAATAATCTCCAGTTCTGTCGGCACAGCATTTAAAGGAGGTAACGTTTTAAATTGAGACGCTCCCATCGCTAGAACCTGGGCATCTTTGATCGGATTATAACGGGTATTCGTCAGACTGACACTGGGAATCGAACCAATACTATACTTTTCCACCAAAAACTGTTTACCATCATGTAAAGCTGCCATCGGAATCAGGCGTAAACCCGCATCCATACAAAAGATTAGAGTATCAATATCCAGAGCTTCTAACTCCGATTCCAAAGGAGCAATCAACCATTGATAGAGTTGCTGCGCGGGAGCCAAATAGCTGCGCCCAGCGGTAATATCCGTAACATTATTGTAGAAATCATCCAAAGTTTCCTTTAACGTAATACTACTGACATTGGGGACAATTTTGAGAATCGGTTCACCTTCAGGAAGAACTAATACAAGTTCTAATTGGTCAACAGATGAGCGAGCATAAATGACAACCGGACTTGTTCCCGTTTGACCCTCAATCGTCTTCAGGGTTTCTCGCAGGCTTTCAGCCGTAACAACATCATCCGTCAGATTTTCGCCAAAATACTTCTCAAATTCAGCCTCAAAATTGCGGTCAGTGCTAGATACAATCCTATTAGATGTGGGAACATTAAGTGAAAGTTGAGTCGTCGGAGAATACCAAAAAATTGTGTAATCTCCAGTTTGCTCATCTTGATCAATCTGAGTTTGCGTTTGCAAAATTTCCCCAATCCGATTGCCGAATGTTTCTATAGGATTTGCACCTGGAGTTGGGACTGAGTTTGGTTCCTGCGCTGGTGTTGATTGGGGGGGTTTTGGTGGTAAGTTAGGATCAAAAACTGATAGTATTTGCAGTCGTCTGGCATCCTGGATATGGGTGTAGAGATACTCTTGAGTCGGCGAAATAGTTTGTTCAGATTTAGCATTGCCTCGGGTAATGGCTCCCGATGTTCCATTCGTTCTGGCATCGCCCACAATAAAAGGAGTCATACCATTTCCGCCATGACTAATAATAATTGTGCCACCGTCTATGGCTCCCGCCGTAGAAATACTGGCATTAACATTATTTTGGTCTAAGAAAGAATCATTAGCTTGAAAGAAACTGTTTGTGGTGATAGTAACATTTCCTCCCCTGCCCATATCACGACTCTGGGCATCAATATGGCGAACAACAATACTGCCACGCGCATTAAGATTCACATCACCGCCATTCCCAGAAGCCGAGGAGTTAAGACTACCTGTGGTGATTTGTCCGCTACGGCTAGAGAGGGTAATGCCTCCGGGTGACGTAATATTACCCTGAGTAAAGATATTATTGACTGTTGTGATAGCGATACCGTCTGGGTTATTTGTAGTGACATCACCAAAAATGCTGATGCTGTTGAGCGGAGTTAAGCTACCGATGGGATTATTCAACTCAATCATGCCGCTTTCATCATTACTGAGAGTGAGATTATAAGTTCCGTTAACCTCATCGTTAAAGATGATGTTGCCCCCCTGTGAGCTAGTGATGGAAACATCCCCAGCCAGGGTTACCGGATGCTCAAAGGTAATCGTTTGTTGCTTGGTTGAAATAGTTCCACTGGCAATAATACCATCGCCACCATTAAGCTGAATCTCTCCACCAATACTCGTTTCAGACGTGGCATCAATGTTCCCTACAGTAACCTTTCCATTCGCAGCATTAAGGATGACATTACCTCCATTCCCTGTGGCAGAAATTGTGATGATTGAACCAGCAGTGGTATCAATGTTACCATTTGTACTGGTAATGCTCAGATTGCCGCTATTGAGGTTTGCACCTGATAAAAAAGTGGTGAATTCACCGGTTTGAATATTATCAGGAGCCGAGATAGTGATATTACCACCGTTATTGCCCCCTGCCGCGTTGAGGATACCTGCAGTAGTATCAATAGCACCATTACTGCTATTAAGAATAATATCTCCACCATCAAGTTCAGCACTGGAGTTAATTTCGGCTGTTGTAATATCGCCAGTGGTAGTAAGGGTAATTGCTCCGCCATTACCAGTTGTCGAGCTACTATCGAGGATATTTGTAGCATAGATACCCGTCTGACTGTTCTCACCCGTCAAGTGGATTTCACCTCCTCCAGAGGTGATGTTCTCATTTATAAAGATGCCCCTAGTGTCGATGCCAGTTCCGCTGGTAGTCCCCCTGAATGAAATCTTTCCCCCCTCAGAATTAATGGGACTGTTGTTAAAAATACCATATTCACTAAGGCTATTGCCCACGAAAATTATCTCCCCATTTCTTGAACTAATATTACCTTCAACACTAATCCCTCTAGCGCTCATACCAGTTCCAGTGCTAGTTCCAGTAAACATAATTGTTCCACCGCCGGAATCAATTAGTGATCGGGTAACAATGGCAGCAGAATTATCGCTATTCCCTGTAAATTCAATTTTACCACCTTCCGAAAGAATGGGGTTTATGTTAAAAATGCCATATTCACCAAGGCTATTGCCCACGAAAATTATATGCCCAGTTCTTGAATTAATATTCCCTTCAACACTAATCCCTCTAGCGCCCATATCAGTTCCAGTGCTAGTTCCAGTAAACGTAATCATTCCACTGCCAGAATCAATCGGTGATCGGTTCAGAATGCCCACAAAATTATTGCTCTTCCCTGTGAAGTCAATTGTCCCACCCTCCGAAATAATATCTCCATTGATCAAAATGCCAGCAGCTATAGCCGTCCCGCTTTGAGTCCCCGTGAATGAGATATTTCCTCTCCCAGAGTTAATCGGGCTATTGTTAATAATGGCATGAGCATCATTGTTAGCGCTGTTACTATTTCCTATGACTGTGATATCTCCACCCAATGTCGAAATAGTACCATCAATTACGACTCTACCAGCACCGCTATTGTCACTGTCACCCATTAAGCTGACAGCACCTCCATGGGTGGTAATATCCTGATTAACTCGAATATCGTTATTAGCTTGAGCTGTAATGCCAACTCCTGGTTGGATAATATTAATCGGCGCATCAAAGATAATGTCATTAGTAGCTTGCAGGATAACATTTGCCATGGCTGAATCAATCGTGCCATTGTTAATCGTGTTATTTGTACCTGGATCAGCAAACGCATCGTTCGCATCAAGTTCGGCGGAATTATTGGCACCTGCGATAACTGTAATATTTTCTGGATCTAAGAGCAAAGTACCTAATTGACCCTGAGTGGCTAATAAATTAGCTACACCAGTATAATCAAGAAACCCTTGACTGGATATTTCAGCAAAGCCACCATTTCCATTGTTACTCCCGCCCTGTGCTGTAATTGTGCCATAAAAACGAGTTGCCTCATTTGCCCAAACAATTACCGAGCCTCCATTTCCATTCGTTAAAGCATCAGCATTAATCACTGAATCACGGCTAACAAACGTGCGTAAAGCATTGGGAATCGTTCCTTCTCCCTGATAATCCCCACCAATCCGCACTGTACCCCCGCCATGAGTACCAGAAGCATTTATATTGGTATCAAAAAGTCCGACTTTATCACCCAAAACATTTACATTACCACCAACAACTTCTCCTATTTCATCCCCTTGGTAAGGGAAAACTTGAGAATAAGAAGCATCCACACTGCCAGAAACAATTACAACTCCCGCTTCAATCGGTATAGTTTTTCCAGAATTCGTTAATTGTACTTCATTAGTTGGCTTAACACTCAATCCCGTATCTACATTCTCTTCTGTACCCGTCAGTAATGTAGCTAAATCCTGGGGACGAAATGGTATCATTTGCCCAGAACTATCCTGTTGCGGTTCAATTTCCAAATTCAATACATGTCCGGGTTGACTAATTCGCACTAAATTTTGACCAGGAATCGCTGCAATTGTAATTGTTCCTCCCGGTGCAGTCAGTTGTCCTGTATTAACTACAGTACCGCCAAGTAAGGTTAAATTCTGCCCTGCCCCCACTGCCAAGTCACCCGCATTAACCAGACTTCCCGGTTGTGAAATATCAAAAGCAAACTGACTGGGTGTACCGATTAAATTTAGGTAGTTATTACTGCCAAACGAATTAAACCACTGATTTTCATCAAACCCAATCCCCGTAGCAGTTGTTGCTGTAAAGGAGGCGGGGACATTCAAACGAGCATCTGCGCCAAAGAGAATTCCAGCCGGGTTGATTAAAAATAAATTAGAATTCCCTCCAGTCACCTGAATTAAACCATTAATCATCGAAGCCTCTCCACCAACAACTCGTCCCAAGATATTTTGAATTTGAGGATTGGAGATAAAGTTAGCAATTTGATTAGCATCAAGTCCCAATTGCTGGAAACTGTGGAACAAATTTGCCCCATCTTGGGAAAAGCTGCCACCCTCAATATTAAATTGGTGTCCATCTGGGGTGACAATTGTACCTGTTCCATCAGCGGCAGGGATAATCGATTGGGCTTGAACTGATGATAAGGTAGCGGCTAAAGCTAGCGGTAAAATTGTCAAGCCTTTGCTGAAAATCTTTACAAAATAGTTCATGAGATGCCTGCCGATTCCCTTTTGGTAGATGATGCGATCGCACGGATGTAAGTGAGTGCCAATTGAGGTACTTGTCAGGGTGGGTTCAGCGTGCGATCGCGATAATCACCTGATGGATGAGTGTATTCTCGGAAAATCGTTAATCTAGCGGAGAATAACAGAAGAAATTACGCGATCGCTCACCGTTCAACTCGCCATGCTACAGTGACAGCAAATGGGTTGACGATCAGGAGCAATAGTGCTGAAAATTTCCTCAAAAATGTAGGTCTAGGAAAAGTCTGCTGGCGTAACGTTGTAACCGCCATAGTCTTCGATGTATTTGAGAATAGACGTACCATATTCATCATAAGATACTTGGTCACTCAGGAGAAGATTAGCTACTCCATAAGGACCGCGCAGGTGTGCCCCAGCTAAAATACCAGAGAGGGTGATTGTTATTGTTTTTGACACCCCCTTATCATTAAATGTTTTTCGCTGATCAAGGTAGTTATCTACGGACTTACGTTGCTGCCCAAGGGCAGTGTTGAGACGCTGCAAGTTCAAATTAAACGCCTCACGAATTGCTTTTTCTTGGACATCAGGGGAATTCTTGAATTGTTCTTTGCTATTAATACCGTTCTTTCCTTTCCAGGTACCGTACCAATAATTCCTGTCTACACCATTTCCTCCACCAATATAAGGATTAGTGGTGTTGTAGTAGCCAAGGTCGATCAGCAAAGCTTCTCCAAATTGGTACTTGCCGATAAAACCCAGTGAGTTTTCAACTTTGTACTGGTTTGGGTTTCCTGATGGTAATCCTGATTCAAATGCTCCAAGGGCTTCTAGCATATCTCGGAAATTTCCCTTACCCGCACCACCACCCGGCGGCGGGGGAGAGTTAGAAGGAAGGCAAATTTCCTGACCCACCTGCAAATTGCCCGCATCTGTTTGTGTGAATGGAGTTCCGTTAGGTTTCATGATTTCACGCCAACGGTTCCCATCGCCCAATTGATTTTGGGCAATTATATAAAGCGTATCTCCCGCTTGAATAATGTATGAATTACCGCGTGTACAAGCCATAAATTACCTCAACTTACTAGGGTTTTCAAACTAGATAACTTAGAAAAACTTCCGCACAGATCAACTTGAGAGTTGGGTTTCGTCCCTCAATCCAACCGACTAGCTGCACGTTTGCCATCAACGAGTTTTTGTGGATACAGGAAAGTTCAGGAAAAATTCTGTTCAGCTCATCCCACAGCGTCCAAAATGTGGGATTGTAGGTCATTAGTCTTCGGGTGTGGTCATAAATAAATATGGAGATGGGAGCAGATATAATCACACCCGGTTAAATCAGCCTGGTATCGCTACCACATCATCACCGATGTTTCCCCGGCGCGATCGCTATAGTACAGATGGATACACAAGCATAAACAGCTTGAACTATAACCTACAGGTTGGTCGGGTTAAACTTCACTCTATTTAACGTCCTACCGGGCATAGCGTCACATCAAAGCTTGTTGGCGTTGAACAGCTATGCAACCCCGCTTGATCGTCATAAGCGTAGCTATAAGCAGTAGGACATACTCGGCGCACAGTCTGGACAAAGTTTGTTTGTACTACGGGTCCGCTGCTACACTGTTCGGGCGTTACGGGAGGAGTTGGACAGCATACAGATAGACCAGGTTCTAGGTTTTCAGGCTTTCCTTGACCGTAAGGAGGGGGATAGTTGCATTTCTTGCACGGTGACAAGCATTGCACGACCTTACCGTCTTTGATGACCCGCAGATCCCCTAAACCCTGTGTTTCATTTTGAGGACACTCAGCCAGAGAAAGATTACATTTCGTCGTTATACATGAACCTGACTCTCCTCCTCTGGGTTTAATCTCCATCGGAAGGCTGTATCCATCCACCAAGCTGATGTCATACCAAGCGTCTTCCTTGGAGGCAAGGTTCGGAAAGTAGAACTCGACTTTGGTGTCGGCAGGGGGTTGACAACCTGACGGAGGGCATGGTGGCACTGCCTCTCCCGCCGTGCAGTTCATACCATTGGAATCACAGCCAGTTTTGGGCCAGAATCTTCCCGCCCAACCATCGGCGGGAATGAAATAATCGTGGGATTGACCCATAGACAGTTCGACAGTACCATCCCGTAGAGGAGCTTTATTTGCATTAGGTGTTGTTGCCATCCAAACGGGAAAGTTGCATTGGTTGGTAACGGATAACCGAGTCCTAGGGTTCGTGGCTGTCAGCTCTTGTGCGTTCGCCTCAGAGGGATTGACGAAAAGCAGCAAAAGAGCGAGTAATACCATGAATACTTTAACTCGAGGCAAGGTCACTGCGCTGGTTGTGGCAGCACAAACCCTGGTCAGGACTGTTGAGCAAGGCGATAGCCTAGGGGGTATAGGTGATTGGAACATTGTCGGTTTGTTGTTCATAGTGGGTCGAGGGGAAAGGCATGTAAGTTCCAGATGCCTTTCCCAGGTCGTTATTTCGGTGTGGCAAAAACCTGTGTCCAGTAGTGGCGGTAATCCACCTTTTTCTTGATTGGATAAGTCAAAGATATCCTGCTTTGCCGTTAGACTTTCTTGTGCGTATAATTACCCTGCTGGTTGAGGTACCAAAGTCCGTAGTGTCCTTCAGCACCATTGGGTCCTTGCCAGGGGTTGGTTGGCGGAACCTGAGCGTTTTGGTTGCTTTTCCAAGGTTCGTCGATTGCTTCAAACAGGTAAGTCATCACACGATGCTCAAATGCCCACTTGTCAATTGCCTCGCAATAGGCAAGGAGATTCGCCACGTTGTTCTGCGTGTTGTTGAAACTAATCCCCTGGGATGGCCACCCAGTTTCGCCAATCATCACCTCGCATTGCGGATTAATGTCTGCAACCGCCGTCTTGATTTGATCAAAAGCCTGACCCACTTGATTCACACCTTCGGTCGGGGTGGCGGTGTGCAAAGCTGGATAAAGATTGCAAAGGATAAAATCGCAATTTTGGATCAGTGTTTTTAGCTGAGTGTAATAGGGACTGTAAAGATTAGCGATTTGTCCAAAGGTATGCGATCGCACGCCGACTTTGATATTGAGGTTATGGGCTTTGTGTTTGTTAGCTACAATCATTGCGTTGACAGCATTGGCTGTCTGTGCATTGATCACATATTCATTGGTGAAAACCAATGAAGTTACCGTGTTGGGGTAAATCGCGTTCGCCGAGGAAGCCGCAGAAAAAGCCGCTTCAATTTCTGCCTGCTGGTGCGCCGGATTGTCCTGCTGATATATTCCCTGAGCCACCTCAATGGCAACCCTGCCCCGAAGCCGATTCAACTGTGCAGCAGCACCAGCGATGTGACAGTTGGAATCGATTTGATTCCAAGGTGTTGTGGGCGGGTAATAGCCTGCATAGCCTATGCTGTAGGTGCTAATTTTATTGAACTGGAGCGCGATGACCTCCAGCATCTGAACAATATCCTGTTGGCTGTATGAGTTCCAAAGGGGAACCTTGGCATTTGGAGCTGTTCCTGTCCAGTGGCGAACATAAGGACTAAAAGCCACACCAAGAAATTCAGACATAACCATACCTTCATTTTGGACTCAGAGGTCTTTTGTGGGAGTGTTCTAGATGTGTTGTACAAGGCTTCTAGAACACTCACCAAAAACGTGAAAGAAACAGAATCTTTAGTAGTGCGCCATGCGATCGCAGTAAACGTTATCGCCCATGCTCACACCCAGCATCTGGGTAAAACGCTCGTAGAAACCCACGCGATCGCGAACTTTATCATTAGTCGGTATGTTACATTCAAGACCGCCATTGATGATGTTAATCGTCATCCCGAAACCGGGTACACGTTTCTGGCTGATATCGCTGGAGTCGGGCGTCCAACCGCCAGTCATGACGGCGTGACAAGAGGGTTTGGGGGGCTGGGGAGTCATCCAGAACCACAGGGCGGTTTGAAACGCGATCGCACCATCCGTCTTGACTAAATCTGGGTTAGCCAACAAATTTATTCCCAAGGCTTCGCCCACTTGACCGTAATTGTAGTTCCACGATAGTTGTATCGGACCACGCCCGTGATAGGTTTTACCGGGTACGCAGGGATAGCGGGTATTGCTGGAATCGCAGTATTGGGTACAGCCTCCATGTTCACACCCTACCTCTTCGATGAAATGTAGACCCCAGGCGTAACGTCCTCCGGGCGCTGTATCCCAGCCTCCTGTTGTTTCGTGGGCAATATTGGCGAGGAACGCCGCTGCTTCGCGTTTACGTTGCTCATCGGAACCCCGGTTGCAAAACTCTGGGTACTTCTGAGTGACGGCGACTAGGTTATCGTAGCTATACAAATCGTTCCGGTTGGGGAACATGGCGTCGTAGGTTTGGCGTGATACGATACTGGCAAAACCGCCACCCGACGGGGGAGGAGGGGGGACACTACCGGGTTCAATCTTGACAAACGCCTCCCATCCGCTAATTGAATTGCGATTAGCTACGAGTTCACGTCCGCCACCATCTTCAGCACAAACATACTGACCATTATGGGCTTGCAGGGCTATTTGATTCCCCCCCAATTCATGGAGGGTGAAGGTTTCCCATGCGTCAATATTGTTACGATTAGCAACGAGTTCACGTCCGCCGCCATCTTCAGCACAAACATACTGACCATGATGGGCTTGCAGGGCTACTTTATTCCCCCCCAATTTATGGAGTGTGAAAGTTTCCCCGTCGCCAAAACCAGTACGATTGGCGACAACGGTGCGTCCGCCACTATCTGCCACACCCACATACTGACCATTGTGGGCTTGCAGGGCTATTTTTTGACGAGTTGCTCCATTATTGTTGCCATTACCGGACCCACTCCCTAACAAGGCTGTGACTGACTTGACGCCTAAGTTAATCGCTTCGGCATTTGTGTCAACATAGATGTCAATCTTGTTGCCTTTAATGGCTGTACCGATATCCAACGCCTTGGCGGAAACCCGTTGACCATCCCACAGGATTAACGTAAACACTGTTCTGAGGGGAATAACATTGGGGTCTACTGCACACTGTAGAAGCCCTTGACCTGCCAGTGCTTCTTTCAAGGTTTTACCAAACTCACCCGTTGCTGGAGGTTGTACGGTTCCGTCAGGATGGGTTGATTGTTCTCGACTGTAGAATGTAGCTTGTAGCTGCAATTGACCTGACGGGGGTAACGGAGGTGACGGAGGTGACGGGGGTTGAGGAACAGACCCATTCGGAAGGCAGATTTCCTGACCCACCTGCAAATTACCAGCATTTGCTTCTGTGAATGGAGTGCCGTCAAGTTTCATGATTTCACGCCAACGGTTCCCATCGCCCAATTGATTTTGGGCAATTATATAAAGCGTATCTCCCGCTTGAATAATGTATGAATTACCGCGTGTACAAGCCATAAATTACCTCAACTTAGTAGAGTTTTCAAACTAGATGACTGAGAAAAAATTCCGCACAGATAAACTTGATAGTTGGGTTTCGTCCCTCAACCCAACCGACTGGCTGAACCTCTGCAATCAACAGGTTTTTGTCGATACAGGAACGTTCAGGAAAAATTCTGTTCAGCTCATCCCACAGCGTCCAAAATGTGAGATTGTAGGTCATTGGTCTTCGGGTGTGGTCATCATCATGGAGATGGGAGCAGTGATAACCACACCCGGGTTCAATCAGCCTGGTATCGCTACCACATCATCACCGATGTTTCCCCGGCGCGATCGCTATAGTAGAGACGGATACGCAAGATGTATCGGCGACCTTGGAATAACCGGACTCGGATGCTAGCATTGTAGTCCTGACCACTATCATCATCGGCACTCAGGTAGCGCAGTTCGCCGTTAACCTCCTCAAACAGAACCATCACGGTGTCGGATATGCCAAAGGTGCGGATATCGTAGTATCGCGTTACATTAGGCTGAAGCCGGAAGTTCATCTGCTCGCCGGGAGCAATCCGTAATCGCAGTGACTCAAAGGGTTTAAGTTCAGTATCATCATCGTCACTTAGCGCTGGGTAGAAAGTCTTCACCCAAGTCTTGTCCCGTTCAGATAAACCGGGCGCTGGCTTTAAACCATTGCGATACTGTGAGGGTTCTAAAATCAAACCGGCTGGAAAGGGATAGTGCATTACTGAGTCGCGGTCCCAGTTGGAACCCTGCACCGTATCCGGGTTAATCTTGCGAATGATATTGTGATATGTTCGTTGACGATCCCAATTATTGGGCGGTGCTGCTAGCGCGGCATACACAGCTTCCTCATCCCAAACAATCCCAGCATTGGGGTTTTGGTGTTCATGAGGGAAGCCTAAAGTATGACCAATCTCATGCACAGCCGTGTCAATTCCGTTAGGGGATTGGGTTAGATCCCAACCAAAATTCATCGTCCGGTCATCTCGTCCAACACTCAGGACATCTCTGCCAACATAAGACCAATGACCATCTCCCCTGACGAAACCAATCCGAATCTCTGCCTCGTCTGGCGAGTTGACTTCCTTAAACTCTAATCCAATGCCCACCTGCTTCCAAATGCCGAATGCCTGACGCACAATGTTTTTCTCGGTGTCATTAGTCTGGTCAAAGAAGTAGTAGTGTAAGATCGTCCCATTTACCCATTTCTTATCTAGGAATTGTATAAGATTGGCTCGGTTTGGGTTAACACTAGGGTCAAATTCTCGCTCAGGTATCTGAGGCAGTGAGCAATAGGTAAATGGACTACTTTGTTCAGAGGACAAGGTTGAACTGAGGTGTTCTTGTTCACTGACGGGATTGATATTCGATTGAACCACGAGAGTTCTCCTGTTTAGTTAGGTGTTTAGGTAATTAAGTTTTGAGATACACCCGAT
>JGI12109J20283_10563828_pt1 | contig 11649 bp, 7 predicted proteins | sample ElkSlonscriptome_12_FD_20283 | JGI IMG/M metagenome (IMG submission 20283) | reverse complement strand
TTTGGCTCTGTGGTACGAAACCGCGCAAACTGCCAAACCGCACGATCAAACCACCTTTGTTATACCCGGCAACATTGCCCTCGTAGATGGTTTCATCTTTGCGGAACTCTTCTGCGTTTTTCCAATCCATTTCTTCAATCGCACGATTGACAGATAGGATCGTATTGCCTTCATGATCATTCGGGTTGACCACGTAAACGAGGATGCGTTCACCCTCTTCCAGGCTTTCCAGCGTTTTACGACGCATCCGTTCCAGTTCGCGCCCAGGGATGATTCCCTCGTTGCCATCGCCAATATCAACGCTGATAGCGGTGGGGGTGGTGCTGGTAATCGTACCTTCGATGAGGTCACCCCGGTTAATACCTGTATCAGACGCGCCCTCGCCGCTATCGCTGTCGTCTGAAGGCTCAGCAGCAGCATCGCCGTCGGTATCATCTACCTCTGCGACGGGTTCAGGGGTCTCGTCTTCAGTGGTGGTTTCCTCTGCCACATCTGCTACTTCCTCGGCAGGGGCATCCACTGATTCGGGGGGTGTTGTTGCTTCTTCTGCGGGTGCGCCGTTGGAGGCGTCAGCCGTAGGTGTTTCTGTTGTATCGGGTGTTTGGTCTTCGGCAGGTGATGTCTCGGTCATGTTGTCATCATGCTCCTGCCCTGTCGTATCAGGCTTCATAAGACGTTGCACGCTCCTGGGAGGTAAGGACGCGGGGGAGGGTGCGCGCCTCCTTTCCGCAAAGTCGGGCCTACAGATGAATTTACGTTCATATTGAGGGCTATTATACCGAACGCAAGCTAATAATCAAACCGTGTTTGAACAAAAGCCTATCTATTGCGGGTGAAATAAGCGAAAACCGATGTTACTACCGCGTGAACCGGGCAGGTAACGGCCTCGATTGCTGGCATTTGCGGCTTTAAGCGGGTCAAACCAGGACCCACCCCGCATCACACGGGCATGGCTGCCGCTGAGGTCTTCGCGCCCATCATCGGGTTGATAGGGGTAAGGATAATCCAACGATTGCCAGTTTCGCCCCCAGCGCGATGCCGTCCACTCCCATATATTCCCCAGTAGATCACGCCCACCGCACCAACTCACCTGCCCGCGACCAATTGCCGCCCAGGGCCGTCCGATCCCCTGTTCTGCGGTATTCATTTGTTTTGGAGCAGGCCGGTTGGGTTGATCTGTAGTTTGCTGATCCGTAGGGTTGGGGCGTGTAGCGATTTCCCAGGCGGCTTCGCTGGGTAGTTGCCAGGGTTGGCCGGTAAGCTCTTGTAGCCAATTGGCAAAGGCAACCGCCTCATACCACGTCACGCCGACGACAGGCTGTAATGCATGGTTGAAGCGGCTCTCATCCCAGAAAGCCGGTTGGCTTTCCTGGCGATTCTTTTGCCAACGCCAGCCGATCTGAGTCCAATAGCGTTCGGTGGTATAACCATCTGCCGCGATGAAATGGTGAAAATCCCCGTTGGTGATGGCGGTGACGCTAATGTGCCCGCCGGCAAAGTCAATTTGATGTGCAGGCCGGCTAATGGCAAGTGCATCATCCCCGATGGTATACAGGCCAGCAGGGATGACACAGGTTTGAACGTGAGGTCGGGTAGTCAAGGTATTGGGTTAAGAAGCAGGGCGTTTCATAGCAGCTTTTGCGCCGTCTTCCGTCCATTCAAAGCTGATTAATTCCCAGCCTGCATTGCCGTATGTATTGAGTTTTTCGGTGTACTTATCGGCATCCATAAACACATCGATTTCCGGCTTATCCTGCGAAATCTTACTGTCATGGATGAATACGACCAAATATTCCCACTTTTGCATGATGGTTTCTCCAGATTGTAGGTAAACTCAGACGTTGCTTGTCAAAAAGGTGCAGTATTTGTCACGATAGACAAGAATCTGAAAACTTAAAACAAAAGACTAACTAATTCCTACGATAAGTATACCGTGTTTTATAAATTACGAGACAAAGATTATGTAGCGACGACCATTGCAGCGGCATAGTCCTGGGTATGGGTTAAGCTCACGTCCCACTCGTTTAACCCTAATTCCGCTGCAACGCGGGCCGCATCCCCATGTAGGTGCAAGGTAGGCCGCTTGCGTGGGTTGTTCACCCGGATTTCAATTTCCACCCACTTAACATCACCGATCCCCGTGCCTAATGCCTTGGCGACGGCCTCCTTAGCCGCGATGCGGGCAGCCAGGCGATGCGGCTGATCATTGCAATCCTCACGTTCTCCATCCGTGAAGAATCGGGTGAAAAAACGCTCTCCAAACCGGGCGATACTATCCTCAATCCGCTCATTTTCGATCATATCTATGCCGCAACGTACCATATACCCCTCATTTTCCTGTAGAATTTACGTAATGTTCAGTGCATTCTAACTGAGATCAATTCCCAAATCATGATGTTGCGTTAAAATAATGAAACGTAATATAAACTTTGCCAGGAGCAATGCCCCGATGACCAGGGATACAACGCAGCTAAAATCCGGCCAGGAAATGAAAACCAAGCCGCTTACCGCTGATGAACCCGCTTCCATCACCCGTGTGCATATCATCCCGCATTTGCGCTGGGAACGTGAGTGGTATGAAACCGCACAGACCCGCCGAGGTCGCTTGCTGAACAGGCTAGCTGCCCTACACCGGCAGATGAGCAGCAGCGATGATGTACGCCACCCACCACTACAATATGTGATGTTGGGTGGTCAAACCGTGATTCTGGAAGATGCAGCTCAGGTCCGCCCGGATCTGATCGCGACGTTGGCGATTTATAATGCCGGGTCACGCTTGGGGGTCGGCCCCTGGTACATCAACGTGAATGAATCCCTTGTCAGTGGAGAGTCCTTGGTGCGCAATCTCTTGGCGGCCCGGCGCGATGCAGCAAAGTATGGCGTGCGCCTGATGACAATGGCCTACATGCCGGATACAGCCCGCCATGTGTCTCAATTACCACAGATTTTACGCGGATTTGCGGTTGATACCGTCGTCATGCCGCATGGTGCCCCGGCAGGTCATCTGCCGTTTCGCTGGCAATCCCCGGAGGGAAGCAGCTTACTTGTCGTGAATTTTGAAGCGCATTACGGCTGGCCGCTGAATACCGAAACCGTCGAAGACGTGATCAAACGGGTAGAAGACCAACGCGCCGTCCGCCCGGATGGTCCGTTCATCTGGTTGTTGGATATGTCCGATAATAAGCGCGTTGTCGCGGCTTTTGTTGAGGAGTTATCCAGCAAAATAAACTTACCGGTCAATCAAAGCCGGGCGATTCAATATATCAACGCACTGCGCCACGAATTGCCGGATAACATGCGTCCATCACTCAATGGGGAACTGCGGGTGCAATCAATGCGACCCCATAGCTATCTCATGCCGGGGGTGCTTTCCGCACGGTTGCCGCTTAAACAGGCCAACGCCCGCATGCAATCCCTGTTACTCCATCAGGTTGAACCGCTGACCACAATTGCCTTGAGCCATGGCAAAGTGGCCTTCCCACAGAATTTACGTGCGCTGCTTGATAATGCCTGGCGCACGCTGTTAAAAAACCAATCAATGTATGCCTTGAGTGGCGCGGGGGTTGATGCCGTCCATCATGAGAACATGCTGCGTTTCCAGCAGGTTGAGGATAACGCTACACTCATTGTCGATGAGGCATTATTGGCCTTGCCCGGTAAACGGCACCAGATTGGCAACACCGTTACCCGCACCAATGCGACCTACATCATGGTATGGAACGGGCATAACTGGCCTGTCAAGCAGGTGGTGGAGGTTGAGTTAGATCTGCCCAGGGGCAAATACCCGGATACGCTGATTTCACCTAACGACGATGACGATATTTTTGGTTGGAACCCGAATGCATCAGGTACAGGTGGCACACTGGTCTTCCTGGCGACGGTCCCTGCATTTGGCTATGCGTGCTATACCCTGCAACTAGGCGCGGTCCCACCATCAGACCGGCATACAACCCGTGTGACCAGCGGTACAGCCATCAGTAACGGCGCGGATACGGTATTTGTTGAAGGTGGCGTACTGGTTTGGCGGCAGGGCGATCACGTTATCAGTAATCTGCTGGAATTTTACGATGGTGGCGATGCTGGTGATGTCTTCAACTACAGCCCACCCCGGCCAGATAAACTCCTTCGCGCCAACTTGACCGACGAAATCCGCGTTGAAACCTCCCCCCTCTATGAACGTCTGATCATTCGCCATCGCATGCGTGTTGCGGTTGGCCTCCGCCCGGACCGTAGTCGCAGCCGGGGCCTACGGCTGATGGATATTGTGACTACGGTAACCTTGTATGAAGGTATGCCGGGGATTTATTTCCATACAACCTTTGATAATGCCGCCAAAGATCACCGTTTGCGGGCACATTTACGCACCAATGTCGATGCGGAAACGGTATTTGCGGATAGCACGTTTGACTTTATTGAGCGTCCAGCTAGCGCAGCAGGGCCACGCTTCCCACCAAAAGATCAAGCCAACATAGAAGGCATCATCAACACACAGCCAGCGCAACGTGTGATCGCACTGGCCGACCTTGATAAGACCTTAAATGTGGTTGTACGCGGGTTGCCAGAATACGAAACACTGGCCGAGGATAGGCAGACCACCGTCGCGCTGACGTTAGTGCGTTCAGTTGGGTGGTTATCGCGAGATGATCTGGCAACGCGGACCGGGTCTATCGGCCCGCAGATCGAATTACCGGGCGCGCAGTGCCAGGGCAAGGTCGAAGCGGAATACGCGCTTACCTATACCCACCCAGGTGACCGCGCCGCCAGCCTACGCGCAGGCCGGGTTTACAACGCGCCTCTTAAAGCCTACCAATACGAACAACGCCCGGATCGCGGCCAGCGCAGTTATCTGTCAGTTATCAGTGATATGGGCAGTGGCGCGGCCAGCGACGGCAATGGGGTGATTGTCACTGCCTTCAAACCGCCGGAAAAAGGGCGCGGCTGGATTGTGCGCATGTTCAACCCGCACGAACGCCCGGTTGAGGTGTGGTTGCTCCCGCACGAACGCCCACAAAAAGCGTATCTTGTCTCAATGGCAGAAGAACCCGATGGTTATATTGAGCCGGATGCCAACGGGCGGGTTGAGATAGTCGTCAACCCGCACGAAATTACAACCATCCGGCTGCTATTTGATTAGAAGTTATCCAATTCGCTCAGGTCAGCGCGTCTGGTTTGCATCGCGCTGATCGCTTGCAGCAGGCCCAGCCGGTTAGCACGTACCGCCGGGTCTTCTGCATTGACCAGTACATTATCGAAGAAGGCTGTTACCGCTGGCACCATTGGCTCAAACGCGCTCAGGAAAGCGGCAACGCCGCCGGCATTCCCTTCGACATCGGCACCCAGCTTAACCGCTGCCACTTCATACGCGGCGAACAGGTTCTTTTCCTCATCGTGTTCAAACAGGGCCTCATCAATGCTGTGTTGGGTGTCCTCAGCACGGGTGATGCGTACACACCGCGCAAAGCTATCCAGCACCGTTTCCCAATCATCACGGGCGACCCATTCACTCAACTCACGGATGCCCACCAACGCGCTGTAGGGATTGGCTGCCTGTTCGCTCAACACCGCGCTGATGACATCGGCGGCGAAGCCCTGTTCACCCAGGTACACCCGCAAACGCCCCGCGATGAAATCCAGCACTTGCTGCCGAACCGCGCCACTTGCCTCGATGGGTTGTTCCAGGGCGGCTAATTCCAGGGCTTTGGTCAGATCAACATCAATGCCCTTGTCGATCAAAATCTGAATGATGCCCAGCGCGGCCCGGCGCAGGCCGTAGGGATCCGCCGTGGAGCGTGGCGCGTGCCCGGCAGCAAACAACCCCACCAGGCTATCCAGCCGATCTGTGATGGCGAGCAGCACACCCGGTGTGCTGGCCGGGCTGGTATCATCGGCGTTGCGGGGCTGCCAGTGCTCGTAGATGGCATCTGCCACATCATCCGGTTGATCTTCCAGCTTGGCGTATTCACGGCCCATCGCGCCTTGCAGTGATGTCATCTCGACCACCATCTGCGTTGCCAGGTCCGCTTTAGCGATATGCGCCGCCCGTTCTGCCACGGCAATATCAGTGGCCGTCATGCCCAACAGATCACCCACCTTGGGCACCAGCATGGCGACCCGGTTATTTTTATCCAGCATGGACCCCAGATGTTCCTCAAACGTCAATGTAGCAAGGCGCGGCAGGAAGTCCTTAAGCGTCTTTTTCCGGTCCTCCCGGTAGAAGAAGTTGGCATCGCTGAAGCGTGCCCGCAGCACCGCCTCATTACCCGCAATGACCTTATCCACATGCTGATCATCACCATTGCGCACTGCGATGAAATACGGCATCAACTGCCCGTTGGCATCTTCAACCGGGAAGTAACGCTGATGCTTGCGCATCACCGTGACCAGCACATCACGCGGCAATTGCAGGTAATCCTCATTGAATTGACCACGAAATGCAGTCGGTGCCTCTACCAGATTAACGACTTCATCCAGCAGGCCGGGGTCATCTGGGATGGTGCCGCCGATTTCCGCCGCCAGGGCGGTAATTTGCTGGATAATCGCGTCCCGCCGTTCACCGTATTCCAGGTGAATGTTCTGCTTGCCAACTGCGTCGAAGTAATCCAGCGGTTCTTTGACCACCTGCGGCAATGACCCATACGGGCGCAAACCATGCGTTACATTACTGCTGAACACCCCCGCATATTCAAAGGGGATGATGGCGTTGCCGAACAAGGCCACATACCAGCGTACCGGGCGCGAGAAGGCGACGCCGGTAGTATTCCAACGCATCGTCTTGCTGAATTTCAGCCCGGCGATGATCTCCGGGAAGGTTTCTTCCAGCACTTCAATGGTATAGCGGCCTTCCGTGCGGACCATTGCCACCACGTACTCACCGCCATCAATCTCTTTGACTTCCAGATCACTCACATCCACACCCCGGCTACGGGCGAAGCCCTGTGCGGCTTTGGTCGGGTTGCCCTCCTCATCGAAGGCACGTGCTGCCGGTGGCCCTTTTTCCTCCGCTTCCACATCCGGTTGACGCGGGGCGACATTTTTACCATGTAGCACCAACCGGCGCGGCGTCGCGTAGACATTGACCGCTTCATAATCCAGCCGCAGGTCATCAAACAGATTTTGCGCTACTTTGCTTAATTGGCCGTGCAGGAAGTTCACCTCAGCCGCTGGCAATTCTTCCACGCCGATTTCCAGCAGCACATCCGCTGGTTCGGTGGGCGGCTGTTGTTGGGTGACCTGTTCGCTGAGGCCCGGTTGCGGTGGGGCTTGCCAGCGATCTTGCAATTTCATCAGCGGGTAATTCTTTTCCTCGCGCTGGGCGACGTAAATTTTGGCGACATTGCGCATCATATCGCGCATACGCCGGAAGTAAGTCGCCCGTTCCGTCACGCCGATGGCCCCGCGTGTATCCAGAATGTTGAACAGGTGGCTACATTTCAGCACATAGTCATAAGCGGAAATGCTGGCACCGCCATCCAACGCCCGTTGATGCTCGGCCTCATAGATATTAAAAACCTCAGTCAGGCCATCAATATCGGCGATATTGAAATAATATTCGCAGTGGTCGATCTCATCTTGCAGGAACAAGTCACGGTATTGCAGGCCGCCCTCCATCCATTCGATGTCCCAGGCCGATTCTTTATCCTGCAACGCCAGCACAATACGTTCTACACCGTAGGTAATCTCCACCGCCGGGATTTCCAATTCGATACCGCCGGCCTGCTGGAAATACGTAAACTGGGTGATTTCCTGCCCATCCAACCAGACTTCCCAGCCCAGGCCCCACGCGCCCATCGCCGGTTGTTCCCAGTTATCTTCCACAAAGCGGATGTCGTGCTCACGCGGGTTAATGCCCAGGGCTTCCAGTGATTTTAGATACAGGCCCTGCGGGTCACCGGGGTCCGGCTTGAGGATCACCTGATACTGGTAGTATTTCTGCATGCGGTTGGGGTTCTCACCGAAGCGGCCATCATCCGGGCGCACGGATGGCTCCACATAAGCCACGCGCCACGGTTCCGGGCCGAGCACGCGCAACAGTGTGGCTGGGTTACTCGTCCCCGCACCCACCTGAACGTTATACGGTTCCCAGATCACACAGCCCTGGTCGGCCCAGAACTGATGCAATTTCATGATTACCTGCTGGAAGGTCAGTGGTTTCGCCATGTATCCTGTCCTGACTGGTTTCGTTCGTATGAAATCGGTAATGCTCGTATTATAGGGGTGGTAAGCATGATAATCGAGGGGAGTGTTTATGTTCCGTAATTGGGTTTTTATCGCGGTGTTTTGCTTGTTGCTGTTGGATGTAAGCCACAATGCCAGTGCACAGATGGAGCCATTTACCTGGGAACCGTATGATTTCACCATCACGCCACCGGATGAGTGGCAGGTGCAGACCAGCGCAGATGAACTACGCTTGTTTGAAGGTGAGGGCAATGGGGTGATGGGCATCGGTGCGGATACCCCTACGGAAAATGGCCCGGTCATCAGTGTGCAGGTCATCACACCGAGATCAGTGCCGATGGATATGCAGGTTGATGTGTTAGCCCAGTTTGCACCGCTACGGCGTATGAATTCAACAGATGGTGAGTATGATGATAAGACCTGGCCCACAATAGCGGCTGCGATGATTCTGGGTGGTAGGCAAATAGGCATGGCCCTCGTTGCCGAGACCTTCATCGTTACCTGGAGTGCCCCCATAGATGATTGGGAAGCACTACAGCCCCTATTCATCGCAGCCATTGCCAGCATTGAGGCAACCCCAGCGACCTATTCCACGGAAGAATTGCTCACACAACGACTAAGGTGGCGCGGTCTGTCTTTCGCTGCACCGGCTGATTGGCTCCTGGCTTATGCAGGGCAGGGTAATCACATTCTGGTGACTTCGCAGGAAAGCCGCCAGTATTTCGGGGCGACGTTTACCTATGGTCCGCTCATCCTGGATATTCTTGATCTCAGCGTGATAAGGCAGCATCTAACCCCGGCCAGCTTAGCTGATGTGGATCTATTCGTGGCACAACCCGGCACGATTGACCCGGCTACAATCACAACCGAAGTCAATGAAGATAGGTTGATTGCCACCGCGCCACTGGATAGCTCAGGCAAGGCGTTATTGATCATTGCACCCAATGCCGCATTTGTTGTAGCCGGCATCGCCGGTGAAGATGAATGGCAAGCTACCGAGCGTGCCCTGTTTGAGGCCATTCTGGACACGCTCAGTATCGACTGATGCCTTATGCTAAGCCAGTCTTGCGCACAAAAACCAGGCTCTGGCTATCACCGACTGTGACCGGCATATCAAAGCCCTGCACCTCACAGCCCGGTGAGGCCAGCACCGGTTCCCAACCATGTTTGGCTAAATCAGGGATCGGTAAGGCCGACGGCGTCAGGGTGATGGGTGAGCCTTCCATATTGGCGATGAACAACACTTGCTCGTCACCCGCCGGGCTTTCGCGCATCCCGTATATCAACACACGTCCATTCAGCGGTTGGATGTGCTCGAAAGTATCATGCGGCTTGAGATTGTCCATCAACCACGGGCGATTTTGCCGGAACTCACGCAGTTTAAAGTTGAATAGGGCGCGGTCCGGGTCTACTGAGCCTGCATACAGCGAGACATTGCAGTAATCGTAGACATCATCCATCCAGGCGCGGGCGATTTGCTTGAGTTTATCCGCCGAGAGCGGGTCAACGGGCAGGGGTGGCGTGACGACGTTCATCATGTTAGCAATCGCTTCGATATTGTAATTCGTCGCCTTTACCAGATTATCCAGCATACGCATGAACCGTTGCAACTCACTAAGGTCGGTGAAGCCGAACCGCTTCAATCGCATGAAATTCCCGTCTACATTGTACAGGCTATTGTTAACCACCCAATCCAGGAAGTAAGCTTCTTCAGAGACAACTTTGACACCCCAGCGGTCATCCGTGTTACGGATGAAGCTCCATGGCGCACGCATCAGCGCGTTGATGAAGTCCATCGGCACACCGGGCATAAAGGCATAGGTGAGCATATTCGCAGCCGCGTTATCATAGGCGTTGCGGAAAATTTCCGGCAGACTATTACCCAGGTAGGTGTTAATCAGGGCGTTGGGGTCAACCTGTGTGCCCCGGCGCAGGGTGTCATGGTTGGCGCACCCGGTAATCCAGTGATTGCCCAGACGGGCGATTTCCTTCATACGCCACCATTTGCTGATCCAGAAGGTGAATTTGAACGGGGTGTTATGGGCGAAGGTCAGCGGCCCCCATTGGAACACATTCGGGAACTGCTTGGTCACTTCCAGATAGGTTGAGGCCAGTTCCCAATCATCACGCGGCCACGGGCGGCCATCCTCGAAGATCATCCACGGACGATAGCGCACCCCGGCCACCTCTTGCTCGATGTTGTTCATCAGTTCGAGATATTGGTCGTCGTGCTCCATAGTGTTGGTTTCTTGCACGTAGTATTTGAAATCCTGCGCCCCATCCACGCGCACGCCATCCACACCGAAGTTGCTTTTACGCCGCTGCATCTCCAACAGAATTGCCCGCACAATTGGGTTCAGGTAATCCAGGTTTTGCCCGTACATGTTCGGCCCGGCGAAGAAATGATCGTTCAAAACCGGCAAGGATTGATTATCCGCATGCCCGTAGACAATATCCAGGATCACACCAATCGGGTTATTCGGGAAGTTGTGCAGCGTGGCGATAAAATCGACCATCTCATCCGGGCGGCCACTACCCAGCAATACCGGGTTGACCGCCGGGGCAGCGGCGATCATCACATCATAACCCCAGTTGGTCATTGTTGGCCGCCGCAGGTTAACGGTGACGTTCTCATCATCGGCATGGAACGCATCCCAGAAGACCGGCCCACTCTCATATTCGATGGTCGGCTCAATCGGCATCAATTGCACGGCATCATACGCGATGTAATTGTGCTCTGCCGGGGTCAGGTCTTCACCGCGCTGCACCTTCTCCGCGATTTTGCGGTAGATGCGGGTCAGCCCTTCTAATGTGCGCTCATCGCAGGCCGTGCCCGTATGAATTTGCAGGATGTTGGTCGGTGCCATTACCCTCGGCACACCATCCGGGTCGGTTTCTGTAGGTAAATTAGCGAAGTGATCTTTATCCGCCCGGCCAGCATGCATGGCTTCGATGTCGTAAAATTCCGACGGAGCCTGCACCCCGAACGGCACCGAATACGCCAGTGGATCAACCACGTAATGCCACTCACCATCATGATCTTGATAGGTCAGCCAGTAAAACGTGCCAATTTGATCCCGCGTGCCGGGTACCATACCGTCAATCACGCCCCATACCCCGGTTTCCTGCCGCATTAACGGGATATGCGATCGCTTAAATGTCACAGTCTGGTTAAAAGCGCGTAGATCAATGGGCGTTTCTGGCGTAAGCACCTCAAGGAAAATCTTGTCATCAGGAATGTTTTGATCACGCAGTTCAGGTGCCCAGAAGCCGACATATGCATAGCCATCGACGTAATGCGCCCCCAGGTGTTTCACCAGTTCCAGTGCAATATCGAATTCACTTTCCGCACCAGCGCGTATATCTTTCGCCCGCTGGATCAGTTGTTGTGTTAAGTCCTCAACGAGTTGCATATAGTTTATCCATTTGTGAAATGAGCTATTTAACAAACCTAGATATGACTCCGGTGAACAA
>JGI12109J20283_10743948_pt1 | contig 11650 bp, 5 predicted proteins | sample ElkSlonscriptome_12_FD_20283 | JGI IMG/M metagenome (IMG submission 20283) | reverse complement strand
GTTGGTTTGAGAAAAGTTTACCGGGATGTCTAATTCAATAGCAACACCGGCAAAGAATGCTGCACCATCTGTTTTAAGAGAGCGCATAATATTGTCTGACACATTAACACCCGATGGATCGGGGTTTGCTTCTATCTCAGGCACGGCGCCCTGAAAGCCTGAAAAAGTGTACTCCTCAGCAGCCAGTTCAAAATCTAAAGGCAAACCAATTCCACTTGGCCCCTCGCACATCTGGTTGAAGTTTACCGTTACATCTGTAGGACTCAGTTGCCAGTTTCCACCGAAAGACTCTTTGCTCCACAGAACGTTCAGTACGACTTCAGCCGGAGGCGTATCCCCCCAGGTTAGTGTACGGCTCAATTCACCGGGAACTGATTCATCCAAAGGTCCTATTGCGGCTCCACTTGCGGCCGGAACGATTAGGTCGTCAACAGGATCACCATCGGCAGAAGTAATGGTTACCAACATGCTGTTGGCATCTACATTCTCAATGGTTAAAACGATAGCTGACGCTGTCTCTGCGGGAAGCCCCAAATGTTGAACTTCAGTACTACAGTAAACGTTTGGATCGTCTCCGCCACCGCCATTATCTTCACCGAGATTAATATTGTCAAAATAATAGGTTGTTCCATCTCCGACTACATCGAAATCAAAAATCACAACAACTCTGTTGTAATCAACATCTGGATTCAAGAGTCCTGAAAAGTCTGCACTTAGTGTTTCCCATGAACTTGCAGCTGCATTCACAACATCAACGGCAACCTGTCCTCCATCATTACTATTCTCTACAGCAATTCGCACGGTTATTCCCGATACTGGAGACCAGGTATCTATATCAAGTACAGAGCTCTCGTCAAAATTTATGGGTTGATCCAAGTCAATAAAAGTTCCGGCAAATACCGCTGAACCGTCTGTTTTTAATGCGCGCATTACATTGGCGCTTTCGTTAACACCCGTTTGATCCGGATTTGCTTCAATTGCAGACTCAGAACCGTTGAAACCTACAAACGTGTAATTTTCAGGAGCTTCTTCGAAATCTAGTGGAAGAGAAATTGAAACGCTCCCGTCACAAGCTTCATTGAAGTTCACAGTTACGTCATCCGGGCTCAATTGCCAGTTTCCGCCAAATGATTCTTTACTCCAAAGAATGTTTAGCATGACTTCAGCTGGCGGGGTATCCCAGGTGAGAGTTCGACTTAATTCGCCAGGAACAGACTCATCTAAAGGTCCAATAACTGCGCCGCTCGCCGCTGGAACTACAAGATCGTCAACGGGATCATCATCTGCAGATGTGATGTTAACAATCATACTGTTGGCATCTACATTCTGAACGGTTAAGACTACAGCCGAAGCTGTTTCAGCAGGAATTCCTAAATGCTGCACAGTAGAGCTGCAATAGGATTCATTTTCCAGTCCGCTTGACAAATCTTCTGCCATCAGTCCGGAAGATAGTCCGATGCTTAACAGCACCAGGCTTATCATAAAGAATAGGTTTTTCATAATTTTAGTTTAATTGATTGATTAATAAGGGCTCAGGTGAACCCGGTATTTTATTCGTATTTAAGTCCATATCCAAAAGGGAACTTTACATCCCTGTCGCTTGGCGACCGATACCTTTCCGGCCAGTCAAACGATAATTTGCCGCTGAAGTCGTAATCTCCAAATAACACATCTGAAACCCCGTCACCTTCAGATCCGGGCAACCAGGCAGCGATGAAAGCATCTGACTGGTTCATTTCTTCATTGGCTACCAAAGGTCTTCCACCCACATAAACTGTTACTACAGGAATACCCTTATCGCTAATTCGCTTAATCAAAGCAAGGTCTTCCGGGTGAAGTTCTGATAATTTCACACTTCTTCCATAGGCTGAAAGAATCTTCATTTCTCCTTTTATAATCTGTCCCATTTCACCAATAATGGCATCATCTTCGCGAATATCTCCCATACCTTCGGCATAAGGAGTTTCTCCGATAACTACAACTGCCACATCGTGTTTTGCCGGATCGGCGAGATTTCCGTGAAGGTTTAGCACGGCTTTGGGGCATACCTTTTCAATTCCTTCCCAAATGGATGTAGCACCATCAACCGCACCTTGCTCTACCATTGCCCAGGGGCTATGATATCCGGAAGATTTTTCACCTTCGGGATTGGTTTTAGATGACTTCAGCGAATCGCTTACTCCTTGCCATGCAATGGTAAATCCACCGCATAAATGGCCGGTATCATCCGCACTTTTACCTGCTACCAGCACACGTGAATTCTTATCGAGCGGCAGAATATCTTTTTCATTCTTGAGAAGAACCAACGATTTACGTACAGCTTCTCTGGCCACTTCTCTATGCTCTTTTGAGCCAAAAGTTTTGCTTCCAGACCACTTTCTTTCTTTGGGTCTGGGTTTTTCAAAGAGCCCGTAAATAAATTTGACGCGTAGAATTCTTCTAACCGCATCGTCTAACCTTTCCATAGTCACTTTGCCCTCACCTACAAGTTGGTGCATGGCAGATAAGAATCCGCGCCAATCGGCTGATACCATAAACATATCAATACCGGCATTCATTCCGCGTTCTATACACTCCTTAAAGTCGTGCGATAGGTAGTTTATTCCATCCCAATCTGAAATGACAAAGCCTTTAAATCCAAGCTCGTCTTTCAGCACATCATTCACCAGATATTTATGGCCATGGCACTTTTCTCCCATCCAACTATTGAAAGAAACCATGAGTGTTAAAGTGCCCGCATCCAATGCAGGCAGGTAGGGAGCCATATGAACCTGTCTCAACTCTTCTTCACTCAGGTTGGTCTCTCCCTGGTCCATTCCGTAAGTAGTACCCCCATCTCCTACCCAGTGTTTTACACATGCAATTACAGAGTCATCGTCAAATTTTCCCTGCAAGCCCTTCACAAAGGGAGCCGCATAGCTTTTTACCAGGTCGGTATTCTGAGAGTAGCTCTCATAAGTTCTTCCCCAGCGAATGTCTTTGGCAACTGCCAATGTGGGTGCAAAGGTCCACTCAACTCCGGATGCCAGAATTTCTTTTGCCGTAACTCTGGCAATGCGCTCTATGAGTTCGGGATCGCGCATGGCTCCAAGGCCAATATTATGCGGAAATATGGTAGCTCCCTGAACATTGTTATGTCCGTGAATGGCGTCTACTCCGTAAAGAAGCGGAATTGGTAAGTTGCCGTTATGGCTTTGCGTGGAAGCTTCCCAAAATGCGTCGTTCATATCTATCCAATCCTGCAGGCGATTATTACCGGGAACGGATCCCCCACCGCTCAGTACGGACCCTATATGATTGTCGCGTAATTCCTGGGGGCTGATTGCCATGCGTTCGGTTTGTACCAACTGACCTATTTTTTGGGCCAGACTCATGCTAGACAGCAGCGACTCAACCCTGCTTTCTACTTCTCCGGACTGTAATGGAGTTGAAACTGATTCTAAATTATTCATTCAAATAAAACTTTCTTTGAAGGGTATCAATTTGTACTATAAACTCGCCGGGTTCGGTTACCCAATCGTTTTCACGATTGACAAATGCCAGGTCTGAGCTCGTTATTATAAATTCAATGTCTTTCGTTTGGCCGGGTTCTAGCTCATACTTTTCAAAGCTTCTTAAGCGCTTTACTGCCGGAACAACAGATGCTACAAGATCAGAAGTGTATAAGTGCACTGCTTCTTTTCCGGCACGTTTTCCGGCATTTGTCAAGCTTATTGCAATGCGAAGCGTATCGCCAGGCTCAAGGGTATCAGCTGACAATTCTAGATCTGTGTATTCAAAGCTTGTATAAGAGAGCCCATGTCCAAATTCGTATTGGGGTTTAAAGCCATCGAAACCAAAACCCGCATCGCGCTTATCTGCGCGAGTGTGGTCGTAAGTCCAAATGGAATTGCTGTACCGTGGATAGGTTAACGGAAGCTTACCACTTGGGTTTTGCTTTCCGAATAGCACGTCAGCTATGGCNCTTCCGCCTTCGTGGCCGGGAAGAAAGCTCACACAAATTCCATCTGCCAAGGGCTCAATGGGTCTGATAATTCGCGGGCGAGCTTCAAGAATTACCAAAATAATTGGCTTTCCTGTTTTGCTGAGCTCTTTTACCAAGTCAAGCTGTGCTTCCGGGAACATCAAATCGTCAATATCACTGGGCTTTTCCGTTGCCGGGATTTCGCCTAAACACACGATCACCATGTCATTGCTTCTGGCTACTCGTACTGCCTTAGCAGTGTTGATGTCTGCATCGTAATCCGTTCCTTCTACATAGCTAATGTTTTCCGGTCCCAGGATTTTCTCCGCGGCTTCGTAAATGGTGAGTTTTTCTTCATCGTTATACTCCGTGGTCCTTCCACTCCAACTCCTGCTCCAGGCCCCGTTCAAATAGTTCAAAGAATTGGCGCCCACACCGGTAATCAAATACTTTTTATTTGGATTTAATGGTAGAATTGAATTTTCATTTTTTAATAAGCAGACCGTTTCTACGGCTGCTTCATAGGCCTTCTGGGCATGCTCATCCGAACCGTATAAACTATAATCAGCTTCTGGCAGCAGCGTATCAAAAAGACCGAGCTTCTTTTTCACCTTTAAAATTCGCCTTACAGCATCATCTACTCTGTTCATACTTACTTCGCCAGAGTCTACCAGGTCTACAAGATGATCGGCAAAACTTGCATCGTAGGGCTCCATACACATATCGAGACCTGCGTTCACGGCGAGCTTCACAGCTTCACGTTCATCGCGTGCCACCTGATGAGTTTTGTAGAGATTCACAACATCTTCCCAATCAGAAATCGTAAAGCCCTCAAATCCCATTTCGCCTTTTAGAATATCTGTAATCAATACCCTATCAGCATGAGAAGGGGTGCCATTAACTGAACCTGAATTGATCATTACGGTTAGGGCTCCTTCATCGATGGCTTTTTGGAATGGGGGAATATAAAGTTCTCTTAAGTAGTTTTCAGGGATGTGAGCCGGCGACCGATCTTTACCGTTAAAAGGGGTTCCATATCCAATAAAATGCTTTAAACAAACAGCTGTTGTATATGGATCTGAGAGTTCGCTACCCTGCGATCCGCGAACAAAAGCAGCTCCCATTTCTGAAGCGATATACGTGTCTTCGCCAAAGGTTTCAAAGATTCTTCCCCAAACGGGTTGCTTAGATACATCTAATACGGGAGCATAGTTCCAGGGAATATTACAGGCCATCATCTCGTAAGAAGTAATGCGTCCGGTTTCTTCGGCAAGTACTCTGTTTCGCGTTGATGCCAGGGCTAGCTGATGCGGGAACAAAGTGGATTTAGCTGAATAATTGGCTCCGTGCACGGCATCTATTCCATAGAGAATGGGAATTTTCAAATTCGTATTCTCCTTTACATATTTCTGCAAAGTTTGAATCTGTAAATTCCATTCTTCAACACTGAAGGGATAAGAACCAAGATTCTGAACAGAACCTACTCCTTTTTCTTTAAGCAATACGCGTAGTTTGGCCGTATCTAAAATTACCGTATCGCGCTTCATCCAGAACTCGCCTTCAGCCACGGCCATAAGACTGATATTGGTCATCTGGCCAGCTTTTTCGCGCAAGCTCATTTGGCTTAAAAGCTGCTCTATCTGATCTGGATTTTTGGAGCTTTCGCTATCACTCTGCACGCAGGAAACCATTATGACCGCAGACAATAAAATCAATATTTTTCCTGCACACTTCATCATTACTTCTTCTCGTAAACTCTTACGTAATCTATGGTGTAAATCTGAGAAGTAACGGTGGTATCCATTCCTTCCAGGCCACCCCAGCCCCCACCCATTGTGAGATTCAGAATGAGATTCTGGGCTTTATCGAATGGCCACGAGAGTTCAGATGATGTATCGTTATAGGTAAAATACTCTTCTCCATCTACGGTAGCAGTTAATCCTTCGGGAGTCCATTCCACAGCATAGACGTGGTATTCGTTATTCATATTTTCCACCTCTATAGTGCCGGTTGGTTGATTACCCAATTTGAAATAATAGGCACCACAATGAGCAGATGCATGGGCCGTACCATTACCTGTCTCATTATCCATTTGGTACCCTACTGATTCCAGGATATCGATTTCGCCGCAATAGGGCCAGGACTTCTCGTCTACATAATCATTTCCCAGCGTCCATCCTGCAGCCCAGTTTCCCTTATTGGGTGGTACTTTCGCCCGGAATTCCAATTTACCATATAAAAACGCCACTTTACCTCGAGTCGTTAAACGAGCCGATGTCCATGGATAACCCAAATCGTCTTTGTGTGCTTCAATAATGAGATTTCCATCTTCAATTCGGGCATTTTCAGAACGGTTCTCTGTAAAATATTGGAGTTCTCCATTTCCCCAACCCCAGTTTCCGATGTCATAGGTCCATTTAGATGTATCTGGCATGGTGCCCTCGTTAAACTCGTCAGACCAGGCAATGACGTATTCATCGCCGCTCATATCCTGCTCTAGCACTAATGCGGATGGCTTATGGTCTTTGAGTTTGGTGAAGCTGAAGTCTTTGATTTCAAGGTCTCCTTTCATATGCAAGCGCATGGGATGCTCAACGCCATTCAAAGGCGATCCATCTACTCTGTAAGTACTAAACTCGGTTGAAGGATTGATTTTGATTTCGCTTGTTACATTATAGGTTCTATCATCCGGGTTCCCCACATAGTCTTCAAACCAAACAGAACCACCCTTTTGACTTTTAGCAACAATTTCAAACTGATAGCGACCTGCATCTTCAATCGCAATGGTGTAATCGGCTGAATTTTCTGCACCCGTAGACCTCAGAATACCTTCTTCATCGCTCCACATTACACCGTCAGATTTGGCGGTAAAGCTGGCCGCCTGCGATTTAGGTTTGGGCTCGTTTACCTTTGCCTTTTTAGGAGTTGATTGGCAAGAAGCAAAGAAGAATGCCGAAAAAAGGATAAATGCGTAAAATGCTACATTCTTTTTCATATCTATTTTTCTTTGACGAGTATGGCTTCCAGCTCTTCGAGCGATTTACCCTTTGTTTCAGGAACGGTTCGCAGAATAAATATCAATCCGAGAACAGCAAATACTCCGTAAATTAAAAATGTAACCGATGACCCGAAGGTTGCCAGCTCCCAGGGAAAAACCAATTGAACCGAAAAACTAATGGCCGAGTTGACCAAGCCCACAAACGAAATGGCCAGCCCGCGTATATAATTTGGAAATAATTCTGAAAACAATACCCACATGATGGGTCCAAGTGAAACGGCAAAAGCTGCGACAAAACCCAGAATTCCTATTAGGATCAGAACGGCATTCATGTCAACAGCAGCTGTTATAAGTTGAGATTCGTATTTCATTCCCACATCCTCGCCCAGCATATCGTACAAAGCTTGTTTATAGCTCAAATCGCTAGAAAAGGTTTGCCCAAGCAATGGTGCTAAAGCAGCTTGATCAATTTCTTCGGGTAGCAATTCAATAGATTCTTCTGTCAGCTCATAAGTAGCATCATTAAAGCCGTATGCGAGTAAAAACATGCAGACTGCAACACCTGATACTCCAAAAATGAGCAGGGGTTTTCTTCCCCACTTATCAATAAATGCAATGGCCACCAGTGTAAAAACCAGATTCACCAACCCGACTAAAATGGCCTGAATGAAGGATGCGTCTGTTCCTATTCCCGATTGCTCAAATATCATAGGCGCATAAAAGAACACCGAATTGATTCCGGTTATTTGCTGTAGGATACCGATCACAAGACCTATGGAAATAACGAGACGGAGCGCCGGCTTGAATAAAGTGGAAATAGGAACTTTTTCCTTCTTGGTTTCGACACCCATTCCTTCCTTAATTTCCTGGATTACTTTTAAGGCTACTTCTTCGCCGCTGTATCGTGTCATGATTCTAACAGCTTCATCGTAATAACCCTTCATGGCCAGCCATCTGGGGCTCTTTGGAACCAGGAAAAGACCTAAAAAATAAATGACTGCCGGAACTGCTTCCAGCCCTAGCATCCAACGCCAGTTGTATTCGCCAAACTTGAGATTCTTGGCCCATTGGGCCTCTGAGTCGCCTAACTGGAGAATCATATAGTTAGTAAAGAAAGCCACTGAAATACCCAATACGATATTCAACTGATTGAATGAAACCAACCTACCGCGCATTTCTGGTGGAGATATTTCTGCTATGTACATTGGAGCTATAATGAGCGATATTCCAACTCCTATACCTCCTACCATCCTGGCAATAACAAGAAAAAGAAAGTCTGGCGCCAAAGCTGAACCTATGGCTGAAATACCATAGAGAGCAGCTGCATACGTAAGAATTTGCTTTCTTCCAATCACGTCGCTGATGGGTCCGGCAACCATCATGGCAATAGTTGCCGTAAGGGTCAATGAAGCAACGGCCCAACCCAACTCAATTTTGGTCAAATCAAAATCAAGCTCAATAAATTTGTTTACCCCTGAAATAACCGAGGCGTCAAATCCCATTAAGAAGCCACCTAGAGCAACGATCAGGGCAATGCGAACGATAAAAATATTTTTCATAATCAGTCCTGGTATTGAAATTTAGCACTTTGATGAGCGTTGCTATCTCCACCAATCCAAACTCGGAAATCTCCGGGTTCCACCACCCAATCATTTTCTGCGTTATAATACCCCAGCTTTTCTGGGGTTATTTTGAACTCAACCTGAATAGTCTCCTGAGGCTCAAGTCTTATTTTCTTAAAATCTTTTAATTCTTTAACCGGCCGCGTAGCAGTTGAAACATTGTCTCTGATGTAAAGCTGTACTACTTCTGAAACAGGATGCCGACCCTGGTTAATTAATTCGATGCAAACAGTTATCTCTCCATTCTTGGTCAGTTTTCTGCTGCTCAACTCTATATCGTGATAGGCAACCTTAGAAAAACCCATACCGAAACCAAAAGGAAATAAGGGCTCAAACCCATCGTCAAGATGAAAAGATGTATTACCAACAGATGTCTGCGCGGCCCTGGCCGGTATGTGATCAATGTGTGTAAATGTTTCGTAAGAAGCAGGTTTCCCGGAACGCCTGTGGTTGTAATAAATTGGAATCTGCCCGGAGGATTTTGGAAAACTGACAGGCAATTTGCCCGAAGGAACTTTCATACCAAAGAGAATGTCCCTAATTGCCGGACCACCCATGGTGCCCGGATGCCATGCATACAGAAGGGCATTTGTCAAGGGCAAAGTTCTGGTGAGACTTAATGGTCTGCCCGCCATAATTACTAAAACGGTTGATTTGCCCAGTTTTGATATTTCTTCTATCAGCTCGTGTTGAGCACCGGGTAAATCAATATTCGCTCTGCAATGGGCTTCTCCGGAAAGAATACTCTCCTCTCCCATAAACATGACCACCGTATCTGCCCAATTAGCCACTGCCAAGGCATCATCAAAACCGCTCCGATCATTTGAGCGAGAAGTTTTTAAGCCTCTGGAATGGCGAATTTCGAATCTGTCAAGGGCAAACTCTCTCAAACTCCGTAAGGGTGTAACGCACCATTCTTCTACCCCATCAAAGGTCCAGGTGCCCATTTGCTCAAAACCGTCGTTAGCAAGTGGACCAATAACAGCCATTTTTTGAATCTGGTTTGCATCAAGCGGCAATTTATCGAAGTCATTCTTAAGCAGTACCAAACTTTCTGCAGCAACTTCTTCGGCCACCTTCAAGTGCTCAGTGTTTCCACTTATGGGAAATAATTCTGTTTTTGTGTAGGGTTCATCAAATAAGCCCAGATCTAATTTGAGCTTAAGGATTCTCCTTACACTGTCATTAATGCTATCAACAGATATTTTTCCACTAGCTACAAGCTTCGATAAATTAAAGTAAAATGACCTGCTGGCCATTTCCATATCGAGACCAGCTGTGTGCGAAAGCAAAGCAGCAGCTTCTTCATTTTCTGCAAATCCATGCGTAATGAGTTGCACTACTGAATCCCAATCGCTTACGGTAAATCCTTCGTAGTTCCAATCTTCCTTAAGGATCTTTTTTAAGAGTTTTTCGTGGGCCGTTGCAGGTACTCCGTTAATATCTGAAAAGGCTGTCATAAAGGTGGCCACATTCTCTTTCAGGGCTTCCTTGAAGGCGGGTAAAGCAAAATTGTAAAGTTCGCTATCTGATAAATTAACATATGCGTAATCTCTTCCGGCTTCCGAGAAACCGTAGCCGGCAAAATGCTTTGCACAGGCCGCCAGGCTGTCGTGATCTGAAAGATTCTTGCCCTGAAAACCGCGAATCATGGCTTTGCCAACTTCTCCACCCAGATAAGGATCTTCGCCCGGAGATTCAGCTATTCTTCCCCAGCGCGGATCTCTAGTCAAATCAATCATAGGTGCAAAGGTCCAGCGTATGCCATCTCGGGCAGCTTCCACTGCCGAAACGCGCGCACCTTTTTCTATTAGATCCATATTCCAGCTGGCTGCCTGACCTAAGGGTATCGGCATCATTGTTTGAAAGCCGTGAATTACATCACGGGCAAAGATCAGAGGCACGCCCAATCTACTTTCTTCTACAGCTACACGCTGCAATTCGTTCAGATCTTTTACGCCTACCTGGTTCAATACAGAACCTACTTCTCCGTTCCGAATTGAATTCAGAAGCCTTTCGTCTAGACCATGGTGCCCAGCTAATTGAGACATCTGGCCTATTTTTTCTTCAAGCGTCATTTCTGAAACCAGTTCTTCTATCTTCATATTTCGGGCTTCAGTATTGCTAAGTATCGGCGTATGACTTTCTTTCATCAAGTACTCGTATGGTTTTGATGGGTAGGGATTAAGGGCGTGAATTTCTTCACGCCCTCTTTCCATTTAAACAGCAAGAAATGGTAATGTTATCTGCTCACTACTACTTTACCTGTAGACCTTCTGGTATCAGATGTAAGTGAGTATATGTACACCCCTGGATTCAAATCGCGAACATTCAGATTTAGCATTTGACTGCCAGCCGATTGAGCGGGGTAGTTTATAAGTTTTATGGTTTTACCTGTAACATCCTGAAGTGACAATTGCACATCAGATGTATTTTCTAAGTGGTAACTAAAGTTTACTATATCAGTGCTGGGGTTGGGAAAAGTTTTGAAGCTTTCAAAAGGTTCAAATTCATTTATCCCTACCAAATTAGAAGCGGTAAAATTGTCGAAATAATACGTATTAGAAGAGAAGTTGCCCGGATCAAAAAGAATAACAAATTGTTCAATGTCCGAAGAAGCAGCCACATCTGATGGATCATAAGTTAACGTTTCCCATTGAGAACTTACGGAAGTTTGTGTTTCCATTTCAAGTATTACATCTCCATTTGCTGCCTGCAGTGAAACGACAACCGAAGTTGGAGCGGCCGGATCCCAAACGTCCAATTCAATAGAAGTATTCTCCGTTATTAGCAACGGGCCATCAAATTGACCGATAATTACATCGCTCTCTTCTCCTCCATTTCTTGTGTACTCTGCTGCGTAAGAAGATGCATTTCCAGAGTTATCCGGATTTAAGACTCTTCTAAATCCAGTTCCTGCGTGGGAGAATGTAAAGTTTACATTTTGATTACATTCAAAATCATTTAGTATTTCAGGATTGGTAGTTACTCCTTCGCATGGATCATCTGCCAATTCAGGGCCTTGTAGATTATCCCAGAAATACTGGTCGTCCGTATTCGTGTCTG
>JGI12109J20283_10807342_pt1 | contig 11655 bp, 12 predicted proteins | sample ElkSlonscriptome_12_FD_20283 | JGI IMG/M metagenome (IMG submission 20283) | reverse complement strand
GCGGCTTTTCCGGCGAAACCCATATGGGACGGCGCTCTGCGGGCGCTCCGCCTCGTTTCGGCTCGTTTGTTTGGAACAACCAAACCGCGCTCGCCGAACCCACAACGAGTTATCCGGTAAAGACTCCGGCGCGACCGAGCAGAATTGTTCAAAGGTTTCCTAGTCTCCGGACGAGCGGCCCGATTTCTCGCCGGGCTCTCGGCCTGTTTCTTCGGCTTCGGGTGATTGCACCGTAACCGGAGTGCGCATGATGACTTCCCGGTGCGGAAAGGGGATATTGATATCGTGCTCCTTGAAGGTATCCCACAGCGCAAGCAGTACCGTACCGCGAATGTTGGTCATCCCGCGCTGCGGGTCATCGATCCAGAAGCGGAGCAGGAAGTTGATCGAGCTGTCGCCGAACTCGGTCATCCAGCATACCGGTGGCCTGTTGGTCGAGTCGATACGCTCCACGCTGCTGGCGGCTTCTTTGGCCAGCCGAATCACCTCGTGGGGATCGGATTCATAGGACACACCGAATGGCACGTCCAGTCGCACGAACTTGTCGGAGAACGACCAATTCACGACCTGGGTGGTAATGAAATCTTCGTTGGGAATCAGATATTCGCGCCCGTCGCGCGTGATCACTGAAACAAAGCGTGCCCGGAGCTCCCGAATCCATCCGAAGGTATCACCCAGAGTGATCGTATCGCCCGGCTTGATCGACTGGTCGAGCAAGATGATGATGCCGGAGATGAAGTTCGACACGACCTTTTGCAATCCGAAACCGATACCCACGCCGATCGCGCCGGAAAGCACGGTCAGCGCAGTCAGATTGATATTGAGCAGCTGCATGCCGAGGAGCACGGCGAAAATCATCAGCGTAATTCGCGTGATCTTGCCGAGCAGCACCCTGAGCGAGGGCGTCAAGTCGTCGGTCTTCTGGATTCGTGAGTCCAGTATGTTGCCGAGCTTGAGCGCGATCCAAAGCAAGGCGCCGACGGCGACGACCGCGGTAATGATCTGCCAAAGCGAAATTTCCAGTACCGGAATTCTCGCGGCCTCGAGGATCTCCTGGACGTCGTCAGTCACGCCAAGCAGTGTTGCTGCAACGTAGGCCCAGGCAACGAGCGCGAAGAGTTTCGCGACCGTCTTGCTGCGAATAATGCGCGACACCGCCGATATCACGAGCCAGGCCGTGGATAACAGCATCGCGCTATAGATCAGATAGTTGCTTTCCGGCCAGGCAACGATGCGAGTGGCAATGAACGCGATGCCGAGGAATATCGCGATGAAGAACCATTGCAACCGGCGCAGGAACGCCACGATAACGCGTAGAAGGCCACGCATTCCGTGGATGCGACGGACCCGGCCTTCGATTTTCTTTTCGACAAGACCGGAAAGAAACCACGCCGGAACGACGGCAAGAACAATGATCCCGAGCTGGAAAAGAACCTCCGGCGAGCTCAGGTATTCCAGCGAAAGCTGATAGAAGGCATTGCCTCGCTCGAGCAGCTTGTCTAGCGTCTGTTCGTCCATCCCGGGAAACGCCCTGAGAACCTGTAATCGACCGGACTATAGCACCGCGAAGCGATCGGGCTGCGACTGGACAGGCGGCTTCGACTGGCCTATAACAAGATCAGCAACGCAACCCGAGAGGCACCCAGCATGGCGCAATCGCCGGAAGATCAAGCCGCCAAGATGATTGCCAACCTGCCCGAGAAGACCGGGAAGTCGATGGAGCAATGGCAAAAGCAAGTCGCCGCTTCAGGCGCGGTCAAGCATGGCGAAATCGTCAAATGGCTCAAGAACGAACAAGGCATGACGCATGGGTACGCCAACGTGATTGCCCACCAGATCCTGAACCCGAAGGTGTTCGACAGAGACCAGCAAAACGGCGCTGAACTGGTCGATGCGCAGTACCGGGGCAAGGAGTCACTGCGCCCGATCTACGAAGCGCTATGCGAGCGCATCGCTACGTTCGGCGAAGACGTCGAGTTCGCGCCGAAAAAAGCCTACGTCAGCATCCGCCGATCGAGGCAGTTTGCGCTGCTTCAACCGTCGACGAAAACGCGTGTCGATGTCGGGATCAAGAACAAGGGGAGAGCCGTGGAGGGGCGGCTGGAGGACAGCGGAAAGTGGAATTCGATGGTCAGCCACCGTGTGCGACTGGAAAGCATTGAGGGCGTTGACGACGAATTGGTCGGCTGGCTCCGCGAAGCCTACGAAGAAGCCTGATCGGCTGGATTCGGCGCGACGCTTTCCGGGCATATTCACTGCCCATGACGGGCTGCAGTCAAAGCGAGAAATCAACCGCCTCGGCCACACGCGCGGATCGCGCGACGGCTTCGTCGACTGAATCGCCTCGCGCCAGGGCCACGCCCATTCGGCGCCTTCCCTCGACTTCCGGCTTGCCGAACAGCTTCAGGTCGGTCAGCGGCTCGGCCAGCGCCTCTCGCAAATTGCCGAATGCGACGTCCTGCGACTCGCCCTCCACCAGCAGCGCGGTCGAGGCCGACGGACCTTGGAACGCGATGTCGGGGATCGGCAGACCGAGAAAGGCGCGTACATGCAGCGCGAACTCCGATAGATGCTGGGAAATCAGCGTGACCATGCCCGTGTCGTGAGGACGCGGCGAGACTTCACTGAACCAGACCTGGTCGCCGCGGACGAACAGCTCGACACCGAACAGTCCATGACCGCCCAGTGAATCGGTGATCTTCATGGCCATTTCGCGCGACTTGGCCAGCGCAAGTTCGCTCATCGGCTGCGGCTGCCAGGACTCGCGATAGTCGCCATCCGCCTGGCGATGGCCAATCGGCTCGCAGAACGAAGTACCGCCCACGTGGCGAATGGTCAGCAGCGTGATCTCGTAGTCGAAATCGATCATCGACTCGATGATGACCTTGCCCTCGCCGGCACGGCCTCCCTCCTGCGCGTATCGCCACGCCGCCCCGAGATCGCTTTCTCCCCTCAGCAGGGACTGCCCCTTGCCTGACGAGCTCATGATCGGCTTGACGATGCAGGGAAAGCCGATCCGCCGCGATGCTTCCACAAACGACTGCCGATCTTCGGCGAACGCGAACTCCGAGGTCGGCAAGCCAAGCTCCTCGGCCGCCAGCCGCCGGATCCCCTCGCGGTTCATGGTCAGGTGCGCCGCCCGGGCGCTCGGCACGACGTTGAATCCCTGTCGTTCGAGATCGATCAACGCATCGGTGGCAATCGCCTCGATCTCGGGCACGACGAAGGCCGGCTGCTCCTGCTCGACAATCGACCGGAGTGCTTCGCCATCGAGCATTGAAATCACGTGGCTGCGATCGGCCACCTGCATCGCCGGGGCGTGCTCGTAGCGGTCCAGAACGATCACCTCGCAACCCAGGCGCTTCAGCTCAATCACGACTTCCTTGCCGAGCTCGCCGCCGCCGCACAGCATGACGCGGGTGGCGGTAGCGGAAAACGGCGTACCGATCCGGACGGACGACGCCGCGTCCGTGCCTGCAGGCGTGCTCATCTGTATTTGCTGCTCCTTCAGCTGGCGTTACGAGGTCGGCGACCCGCCGTTCGGTGTTAACAGGGATTTTTCGATGAAAACCCTGCCGGCAGCATAGCAAACGATCTGGCGGGTCCACGCCCGCCCGCAGAAATTACCGGCTCATCGCCGGCATTCGGCTTGAGACGACATCGGCACCGGGCATCGCCGACCGATTCGCCACGAGACTTGACAAGACGGCAAAACCCCGGAATAATGTAACCTCTAGGTATCAGGAAGATACTTTTAGTTATCTCTATGAAACCTAAGTAACCCGAAAATGGAGAATCAACATGTCAACACAACCCACCGCGTCGGCCGCCGAACTGGCCGATCGCACGCTGCAGCTCGTGGCGGCGGCGATGTTTGCGCTTGCCCTCGTTTTCTGCCTATCGGTCGCCGAATTCTTTGCAAGCGAATCGCTCGCCGCGGTCATCGATGTAGCCGTCAAGATTCTTGCGGTCGCCATCCTCGGGCTGATGGCGCTGCTGTACTTCTGGAAATTCCGGTCGATGACTCCGGGGCAGCGCCGCCGGCAACTGGCCGAGGACGGCTTTCTCCAGATCGCGTTCAGNAAGGCCATGGCAACGTCCTGGATGCTGAGTTTCCTGGTGCTGGCGTTGCTGCAGGCCCTGGATAACCTGGTGCTCGAACGGCTTCCGGCAATGCCGCTGGAAATCGTCATCCAGGGTGTACTGGCCTTGATGTTGTTGTTATTCAGCGTTGCTTTCGTTTCGTTCACGCGTTCGGACAGCCACGATGAGTGACAACCTCGGAAACAGGATTCGGGTTTTCCGCGCCGAACACCGGCTCAGCCAGGCCGAACTCGCCGACGCAATCGGCGTATCGAGAAAGACCATCAGCACCATCGAAGTGGGCCGCTTTGTTCCGTCCACGATCATCGCGCTGAAAATCGCGCGCTACTTCGATGTGCCTTTCGAAGAAATTTTCTTTCTGAACGACGCGAGCTGAGCGCATCTCGGCCTTTCTGAACGGTTCACCGTTCCGTTCGTGGCGCATGCGAAAGCGTGCCCGTTGAATCACGCGGGGCGGTCGTGAACCCAACTGGAGTTTCAACAATGAACAACGCTTACCGTGCAGCCGTCGCTGCGATTCTGGCCTTGAGCGCCGCCGGGCTGAATGCAGACGATTCAGCCGATTGGGCGATCGGCGACTGGAAGGGAACGCTGGAGGCCGGCGGGCAACAGCTCGAGATTCTCTATCGTCTCGGCATTGACTCCGACGGCGCATGGATCGGCAGCATGGATGTTCCCGCCCAGGGCGCTACCGGGCTTGCGCTGCGGTCGATCGAGGTGTCGGAGCATTCGGTATCGATCCAGATGCCGCTTCCGGGCGATGCGAGCTACCGGGGTAAATGGCTCGCAGACGAAGAACGGGTCGAAGGTCGGTTCGTGCAGGGTGAGCAAACCTTCTCGATGGTTCTCGAGCGCGCGGAACCCGGCCAGGGCAAGCCCTCACGACCCCAGGATCCGAAGCCACCGCTGCCCTACCGATCGGAGTCCGTCCAGTTCATCAGCGGCGGAACGGTGCTGGCCGGAACGCTGGCGGTGCCTGAACAAGTCAGCGCGTTGCCCGGTGTCGTGCTGGTCGCCGGAGCCGGCCCGCATGACCGGGACGGCACTTTCATGGGGCATCGCCCCCTTCTCGTGCTGGCCGATCACCTGACCCGCGCGGGGTTTTCCGTGCTGCGTTTCGACGAGCGTGGCGTCGGTGAATCGGAGGGCGAATTCGCACCCGCTTCGGCTGAACTGCTGGCCCGAGACATTGCCGCGGCATCGCGATTCATGCGCGAGCACCCGTCGACCGATCCGGGAGCGGTCGCGATCGTCGCGCACTCCGAGGGCGGCCGAATCAGTGCGTTGGCGATCGAACGGCACCAGGCGGCAGAGCTGCTGGTGCTGCTCGGTTCGCCGGCCAGACCGGGTATCGCGGAGCTGCGGTCGCAGGCGCCACGCGCCGCCAATCCGATGGCGAAGCTGCAGCTGGAAATGGCCGAGGCCGCGATCGGTTTGGATCCCGAGGCGGACTTCGAGTCGACGATGAATCAGGCGGCCCAGCGCGCGCTGTCCGATCTCGAGCCGGACGAGCTGGCCGCTTTTGGCGGAAATGAAGAAATCATTGCCGATCAGCTGGCGCAGGCGCTAAGTCAGCCACAGTCTCGTTTCTCGCTGCGCTTCGATCCACGCCCGGCGCTGAAGGCAGCCGATGTGCCCGTGCTTGCTCTATATGGCGGAAAGGACGGCCAGATCGACGCCGCCGGAGCCGCTCGGGACTGGCGCGCGGCCTTGGGCGAGAACGCCGAGATCAGGACCCTGGATGGATTGAATCATTTCTTCCAGCAAGCCGAAACGGGCGCTCCGACGGAATATCGGACCATCGCGGAGACGATATCTCCGGCAGCGCTGACCGCGATCACGCAATGGCTTGAATCAAACAGAGCGCGTTGATGCGATGACCCGGATCCCCGGGCCGGCCGAGCGGCGGCCTGCCCGGTTCGATTTCGTTGCCCAAATACAATCACCGATTCAAAGCGTCGATCCCACCATCGGAGGTCGGCGAGGAAAGCAGCGCGATCGATTGACACCTCTCCCGGTCGCCCGACCGTCATTCGGTCAGCGATGCTTGTACTGAGTCGGGCAATGGCTGCGGGATACCTCGTCCGGCCGAAGCCGACGGTGCTTGGTCTTTCGGCCGCTCACGCGCTTTCGCCACAGCCGGAAACTGCTCGGTTTGAGTTCATTCCGCATCAGCGCGATGACCTCCTTCTCGGGGAGTCCATAGGCTGATTCGATCGCCTCGAACGGCGTGCGGTCTTCCCACGCCATCTCGATCACCCGCGATCGATCGGCGTTCGTCAGATGCCTGGTTGGATTCGCGACCATGCCCACAGCGTATCGCAGGCGTGTGGCCTGCGATACGTGCCTTGATCCGAACCGGCACGATGGCTTTGAGTTTTATCTGACTTCCCGCATGGCTCACCGAAAACCGAGCACCGAGACGCGGCACCCGTGACCAATCAGACTTTGGGGATTCGAACGGCGGTGGCCATGACCTGGTATTCGAACTCGGCCATCGGAACCGTTTCGGGGTCTTCGCCCAGATCCTCAGCGAAGTGTTCGGCCTGCTTCGGCGTCAGTTCGACGCGCTCCAGCGTGCCGGCCAGCTTGACGGTCTTGCCTGCTGAATCAGTGGGGATGAAGAAGCCGTAATCCTTGAAGCGAACTCGGGCGGTCGCCTCGCCGTCCCGGGCGATGAAAAAACAGCCCTTCTTCTGGCAGACCTGCTGGATCTCCGTCTCGATCAGCACCGACTGACCTGCCAGCGTATCGACCTGCGAGATCGCCTCGCCCAGCGAGCGCATGGAGCCCGCTTCGGGCAGGGCTGCGCCGAACTCTTCGTAGGATTCGGTCACGGTGACCGGCTCGGAAAGCCGTTTGGCTTCGTCGTCCGCAAGAGCGGCGGTGGCCAGAAAAGCCGCAGCCAGGAGGCTTATCGAGGGTTGGATACGCATGGATGATTCCTGTTCTGATGTGGATGACGGTTAATGACGATTACTGGATGATTCGGTTAAGCCAAATGATAAAGGCACTTGCTTCGACGCCTGCCGCGCCGCATTCCGGAGCGCGCTGAAAATGCCGGTTGTTCACGCGCAGTCGAGAAATCGCGAGTCGACGTCCGACCCGCGGTTCCTCTTATTCGACTGGCTATCGACCTCCGGAGTGCGAACTCCGGTTGGGCGCAGCAATCGCTGCCCATGCCGTCGCCACCGAAAGCAGCACCAGGCTGACCAGCGCAATCGCGCCCAGCGCAATGGTGGGCAGGTTGGTATACATCAGCAGAGCGACCCAGACCAGCGTCACGACCGCAATCAGTGCGGCAACGACAATCATTCGACGACGGGCCGTTCCGACCCAGGACACGTTATTTTCTGATTCCACGACTCTCTCCTCTCCCGAAAACGACTCGACATCGCGGTAAACCGAAAGACGGGAAAACCGCAATAGAAACGATAATCTATCGCAGCTGCTTGACCCTTGTCAAAGTGTCTGGAAGGCCGGGGATGTCGAAATCGTAATCCGCGGAAACTGGGACGAGCCGCCGATGCCGGCGACCGTTCCTGTCAAGGACACTCATCGAAAGACTGTCGGACAGCCCTCACGTTCAACTCCGCCGTCAGGCTGATCACCGCACCGTCATCACCGATCATTTCCGCTTCTATCGACGCGACGAGGGCGTCACCCGCCGCTCTCGGGGCACTGTCGATGGTGATGGTTCCACTTTCGACCGCATCGAAGTCCTGTCGATCCGGTCCGACGCAGAAAAAGTATGCCTCGGCGCCTTGATAACGTGCGTCATCATCGGAGCCTACGATCGGATAGGTACCAACGGCCAGGTCCCGATCAAGGCGAAGATTCAATCGCTGAGGCGGAGACATGAAATAAAGCTCGAAAATCGAATCGGGACCGGAAACGTCGTTCGGTCCGCAGTAGATCGAGCCGTTGACGCTCACCACACTTTCGACACCGCCGGCGGTCTGCACCCAAACCGACCATTCATCCGGCCGCCGACGATCCAGAACCGGCGTCCCCGCAGCATCCGACGACACCCAGCATAATGATGACCACGAAGCTTGTTGTCGCGACGCGTTTCATCATGATTGATGTCTTTGAACGGGAATGATGCCGGCATGGCCAAGCCGCCTTCAGACATCCACCCGAGCGCGCCGATTGAACATCAATGGCGTGCCCGCGCATCGGCAAGGCATTGACGAGGCTGGGCCAGACTCTGACTTGACTTGGAGAGGAGGCACCCGTGAGTTCTGCAGAAATTCTCACCGCCGGCAAAGCGCTGATCTGGTTCGCCATTCCGCTGGCGATCGCGTTCTGGGAGCTGTGGCGCCTCAGGAACCGCGACTGACACCGAAGTCTGAAGCCATCCCGTTTTTCGATCGCTATAACTTCGACGGCGCCTCGGGAAGGTACAGCTCGAACCGCGCACCGCCGCGACTCGAAGGACGAGCCCGCACGCTTCCGCCCAGCGCCTGGATCAGTTGCCGCGTGACCGCCAACCCCAGCCCGGTATTCGAGCGCTCGGTGTGGAAACGACGACCGAGTTCCCAGACGCGCTGGTAGTCTTCCTCGCGCGGAAGTCCCTCACCGTCGTCTTCGACGACAATCCGCACGACCTCATCGCTGCAGGAGACGATGACTCCGATGCGATTTTCGGCAAAGCGCATCGCGTTCGAGAACAGGTTCTGCACCGCGCGCCGGATCATCGTCGGGTCGGCGATCGCCTCGGCCGGCTCCAGCTCCAGATCGAGCATCTTCGAAGTACCCGACACCAGGTCCTTGCACACGCCTCCGACCAGATCGGCGACGTTCACACGCTGGAACAGGTCGTCGCCAGACGACGGATGCGCTCCAACCTTGACGAGCTTGAACGCCTGCTGCACGTTGCGCCCGAGCATCTCGATCGTCTTGGTGAGTGTCTCGGAAGTGCGGATCGAGGGATGCTCGGCCAACGATTTCACCGCGACGGAAACCACCTGCAGCGGCGTGCGCAGATCGTGCATGACTGCGGCGTTGTGCTCTGCGGCGCGTTGGTGGGCGGCGGCGATTTCCTGGTTGATCTCGGCAAGGTCCGTTTCGGCCTTTTCGGCCAGCGAAGTGCGGCGAGCCAGCTCGATTTCCTCGGCCACCGCATCGGCAAGCAAACGCAGCAGCGTCAACTCGTCGGAGGTCCAGCGGCGCGGCCGGTCGTCGATGACGCAGAAGCTTCCGAGCACGTTGCCTTCAGGATCGCACAGCGGCACGCCTGCGTAGGCCGCCACCGAGAGGTCTTCGATCGCGAGGTTATCGCAGACTCGATCATCGCTGCGGGCGTCTTCCACGACCAGGGCGCTGCGCTCGTTGACCACGTGCTGGCAGAACGAGTGGCTCAACGGCGTCTGGCGATGCTCGCTCCACGGAGCGTCAAGGCCTTGCGCAGCGGCAAAGAACTGACGCGCATCATCGACCAGCGAAACCAGGCTGACCGGTGCGCGAAGCGCCTGCGTGGCAATACGCGCGTAGCGGTTCAGGGCATCGCGCTCCGGGGTATCGAGCAGCCCGGTTTCTGCCAGGGAACGAAGCCGGGCGCGATCGCTGAGGTGCAAGGATTCGGCGTTCTTTTCGCTCATTCAGCGGTCGATCTGTGCGGAGGAAACGGGAGCGATCCCGAGTATAAACGCTTCGATCGTCGACGCTCTTCGCGCTCTGCGATCAAGATCGCGCCGGCACGTGCCGGTCCGAAATCGGTCTCGGCGAAGCGCGCAGTTTTCGAAGCTGCAGGTGCACGCCCAGCGCAATCATCAGGTTGCTCACCGAGAGCACCGCTTCGCTGGCGCCGTGCAGAAAGTCGGCGTGCGACAGGCTGGGCAGCCCTCGAACGTTCACCGCCTCGTGCTGGTTGAACAAGGTAACGACGACGAACACCAGCAGAAACCAGAAACCGGCCACGGTGAGCCATGAAAACAGCCTCGGGTCGGCGCGCCGGACGAACAGCAGCGAGACCAGGAACACCAGGTACAGCGTGTTGGTCACCGGCAACAGGGCCGCGAAGCCTTCGGGGCTGGTGCTCGCCTGCCAGACCCCCCAGCCGAGCACCGCGGGCACCAGCCACCAGACGCGGTTGACGTATTTCAGCGGCAGCATCGCCAGCACCGCGGCGAGCAGCATCAGGCTGCCGACGAAGGTCAGCCCACGCGCGGCCGACAACACCGCATCCCAGCGATCGCCGCCAACGTGGAACAGCAGCATCGACGCGCCGGCGATCAGGTGCGGCACCATGCACAGCGCGAAAAGCCGCAGCGGCGCGCTGTCGATCGCGCGCCCGTAGCGTGCGAACAGCACGATGGCGACCAGCCATTCGCTCACCGTCAGGATATGGATGATCCACGTGGGCAGGGACAGCAGCATCTGCGTTCAGCCGGGTTCGAATACTTGATACCGCGCCGGACTTCGGCATCGGCGTCGATGCCGCCGAGTATAGGATGACGGGTTTTCGAATTCCAGCGCAGCAGCCGTCGCGTCTATCAGGGAAGGTCTGAAAAACGCTGCACGGGCGCGACGCAGTGCTTGCATGAAGCTCCGGCCTGGCCAGGGCAGGTCATTCCCGGTGAGCGAGCACAGACCAGGCGGCGACCCGCAAAGAGCCGGCCCCGGANTGNATCCGGGGCCCGGCACATTAGGCGATCGTCATGACAAGCGGCACTGCACGATCCACGGCTTGATACGACTGAAGCGCGCTCCGCGCAGTGCAAGCCGGAGGTTCCCTAAAATCCGACCTCGAATCCGTTGGAAAAGATCCGGTCGTCGAAATCGCCGACCCGAATCACGACGTCGGCCGGTTCGCTGACGGCCTGCTGGCCGACGCCGGGGATCTCGCTCTTCAATCGATAGCGGAAGCGGTCGATGCCGTTGAATCCGGGATCGGGGGTATAGGTAAACGATCCGTCTTCGGCGACGACCACGCTGCCGTTGGCCGGCTGCACCGCCTCGGGCGAGGTGAAGAAGTCGAGGTCCACGCCCAGCTCCTGCTGGTTGATTTCACCGTCCTGGCCGATATCGTTTCTCAGCAGCCCTTCGAGCGTGTCGATCGCGAGCGGACCGTCGGCTGCGTAGGTCTCGTCGATCGCGAGCAGCGGCGCCTGTTCGCGCAGCGCCCTGAGTTCGGCCAGGATGAACTCCACGTAGGGGAAGGACGGTGCATCGTTGGCCGATGCCGCGTCAATTTCGATCCGGAGCGCCGCGATCCGTTCGTTGAGAATCTCGTCCATCCGAGTCAGCTCTGCGCCGGCAACGCCACCCGGCGAACCGGTATCGGCAACCGAGTCGTGCACGACCAGGGCATCGACGTCGGCGCTTCGAAACCCGAGCCCGGCGATTCCGGGCGCACCGCGAGCGGCCGATCGCAGCAGCTCGCTGCGGCTCAGCGCGTCGGCCATGCCGATCGTCAGATAGGCGTCGATGAGCGCTGCGTCGTTGTTCAGACGGCGCGCTGCCTGGGCAACGTCCGAGCCCGGCGTGTCCAGCGCAGCGAGAAACGCCGGCCGGAGCGTCTGGCGCAGCGCAAACAGCTCATCGGCA
>JGI12109J20283_10659013_pt1 | contig 11660 bp, 10 predicted proteins | sample ElkSlonscriptome_12_FD_20283 | JGI IMG/M metagenome (IMG submission 20283) | reverse complement strand
CGCGGGAAAGCCGTATCTTTCGCGCGTTCGGTCAAGCGTATGCAGTTCGCGCTCCGCGATGCCCTGGTGTTCGCGCTGGTTTTGCTGGTTATTTTCCTGGTGTGGGTGCGCGCCGGGGTGATGGTGCACGTCTTCTTCCCGGCCGGCGAGAGTCACGATATCTGGCTGCTATTGCGGTTTCTCGGCATCGGCTCGGCGGTCGGCTCTATCTTTGCGCTGGTCACATTTTCGGCCGCTGCGTTCTCGCTGCCGATGATCGTCGACCGCGACGCCGATATGGTCACTGCGTGCATTACCAGCGTGAACGCCGTCCTGCGAAACAAGCCGGCCATGGTGGTCTGGATTGCGCTGATCGTTTTGCTGACCGGCCTGGGGTTCGCCACCGCCGGGCTGGGCCTGATCGTGGTCATCCCGCTGCTTGGCTACGCCACCTGGCACGGCTACGTCGAGACCATAGACGCCTTGGCCTGGCCCGACTCGGCGTCGTAAGCGAATGTCGTGCCAACCGAAAATTTCAAAAAAGGATCAAACCAGCTCTCGCGAAGGCGCGAAGACGCGAAGGAAAAGCAAGACAAAGGGAAAAGCAAAAAAGCAACGTCAAGAGCTGGCTCTCGCAGAGACGCAGAGAAATTCAAAGTCAAAGGCTGAACACAGAAGGCTGGTTCGGGCACTGATCCCGGGGCGCTTCGCTTACCCGGGCTACAAGTTCTGACTCTCCGAGAAAAACGCCTTTGTTTTGTGCCCTTCCTTTGCGTCTTCGCGCCTTCGCGAGAGCTGGTTCGACTTTGACTTTGCCGTTGCCGTTGCCTTTTGAATAAACAAACCGTCAGGCCACTTCGCCGGCCGCCTGGCCGGAGGCCCAGGCCCACTGGAAGTTGTGACCGCCGAGATGCCCGGTGACGTCGACGACTTCGCCGATGAAGAAAACGCCGGGGTGGTCGCGGCATTCCATGGTCTTCGATGACAGCGCATCGGTATCGACACCGCCGATCATGACTTCAGCGGTTCGATACCCCTCGGTGCCGTCGGGCCAGACCGTCCAGGCCTTGCAGCGTGAGTCGACTTGTTCGATTTCATTATCGTTGAGATCTGCCAGTGGTTTATCCGGAAACCAGAGATCGCACCAGCGCTGTGCGACCCGGCGCGTCAGGGTCTCCGACAGGACGGTCTTGAGTCCGGCGCGCGGTCTCGACGCACGCTGTTCGCGCAACCACGCGCCAAGATCGAGATCGGGAAACAGGTCGATCACCAGCGGCTCCCCGGGGCGCCAGTAGCTGGATGCCTGCAGTACAGCCGGCCCGCTCAAACCGCGGTGTGTGAACAGGATGTTCTCGCGAAACCCGGTGCCGTCGGCGGTCGTGACGCTGTCGAGGGCAACGCCTGCAAGGTCAGCCAGCTGGGTCAGCTTGCGCGGCGACAGTGTGACCGGCACCAGCGCAGCGCGCGTGTCTTGCACTGCCAGTCCAAGGGCGCGGGCGAAATCGATGCCGAAGCCGGTCGCGCCCATTCTCGGAATCGGATAGCCGCCGGTGGCGATGACCAGCGATTCACAATCGACGATACCGGTCTCGCTGTTTAGCCGGTGGGGCGGGCCGGTCTGCTCGACGGTCAGCGGGCAGTGCGTTCGCACCTCGACGTTCACCGCCTCGCACTCTGCCAGCAGCAGTCCGACGATCTGCTTTGACGACTTCACGCAAAACAGTTGTCCGAGTTTCTTCTCAAAGTACTCGACGCCGTGTTTTTCCACCAGCGCAATGAAGTCCCACGGCGTATATCGGCTTAGTGCCGACTTGGCGAAGTGCGGATTGGCCGAAAGGAAATTCTCGGGGCCCGAATACATGTTGGTGAAGTTGCAGCGCCCGCCGCCCGACATCAGGATTTTCTTGCCTACCTTGTTGGCGTGATCGGCCACAAGGACCTTGCGGCCCCGCCGACCGGCGGCAATCGCGCACATGAGCCCCGCTGCGCCGCCGCCGATGACGACGACATCGTAGTTTCCGCTTGTCGGTCCGCTCACGGGCATCGAGGCAGTCTATTCCATCGGTTACGTTGAAACATGCGCCCACCTGACGAAAAAAGGCACGCAGTCACGAACAGGGCAGGGCAGAATGTGCGACCGGATATTTCTCGAGGGTAATAAACCAAATGAAACTTGGAACACTCGCACTCACCGCGGCGCTGGCCGCGACCGGAACCGCAATGGCACAAAACGATAACTACCTTTGGCTCGAAGAAGTCGAAGGCCCGAATGCGCTGGCCTGGGCGCGGGGCCAGAACGAGACATCGATTTCCGAGCTCGAAGCCCACCCGCTGTTCGAGCCCATCCACGAGCGTGCGCTTGAGATCTACACCTCGGACGAACGCATCGCCTACCCGTCGCTGATGGGGGGTGAAATCTACAATTTCTGGCGCGACGCCGAGCACGTACGCGGCATTTGGCGCAAGGCCTCTCTCGAGGCCTATCGCGATGACGAGACGGACTGGGACGTGATTCTCGACGTCGACGCGCTGGCCGAGACCGAGGATGAGAACTGGGTGTGGGCTGGCTCCAGTTGCCGATACCCGGACTACGACCGCTGCCTGGTCGGCCTTTCGATTGGCGGCGCCGATGCAGCCGTGCGGCGCGAGTTCGACCTGGAATCCCGTGAATTCGTCGAAAACGGCTTCTTCGTGCCCGAGTCCAAGAGCAGCATCAGCTGGCGTGACCGCGACAGCGTGTTCTACGGCCCGGCCTTCGAGGCGGCCGAAATGACCGATTCCGGTTACCCGCGCACCGTGCGCCTGTGGCGCCGCGGCGAGGCGCGCGAGGACGCCGAGCTGATCTTCGAGGGCGAGAAGACCGACGTCGCGGCTACCGGGGTCCGCTTCTGGGACGGCGACGACTACTACGACCTGATCATCCGGGTGCCGGATTTCTTTTCTCGGCACTATTTTCGCTATGTCGGCGGCGAAGTCCGGCGAATCAACGTGCCCGAGGACGCCGACCTGGCCGGCATGCTGGACGGCCAGCTGCTGGTCGAGCTGAAATCCGACTGGGAAGTGAACGGGACAACCTACGCCCAGGGCGCACTGGTCGCCGGGCCGATGGACTCGTTCGAGGCCGGCGAGCCGGTGCTCAGCGTAGTTTTCGAGCCCGACGCGCGCTCGTCCATCTCTGGCGTGACGACCACCGAAAACACGGTCGTTGTCAATGTGCTCGACAACGTTGTCGGTCGTCTGCTGCGGTTCACGCACGGCGATCAGGGTTGGATATCGACGCCGCTTAACGTGCCGGAACTGGGTTCGATCGCCGTAGTGACCGCCGACGACAAGTCGGATCGATTTTTCTACAACTACACCGGGTTCCTGACGCCGTCGACCCTGTTCGAAGCCGACGCGATGGATAACAGTCATTCCGAAGTCCGGTCCGAGCCAGCCTGGTTCGATGCCGACGGCATGGATGTGTTCCAGTACCAAGCCACTTCGGCGGACGGCGAGCGCATTCCGTATTTCGTCGTCACCCCGAAGGGATACGAGGCCAATGGCCGGAATCCGACCCTTTTGAGTGCCTACGGGGGTTTCGAGGTTTCGCGTACGCCGTTCTATTCCGGCGTCACTGGTTCGGCGTGGCTGCAGCGCGGCGGTGTTTACGTGCTGGCCAACATCCGCGGCGGTGGAGAGTTCGGCCCCAGGTGGCACCAGGCCGCGCTCCAGGAGAATCGCCAGCGCGCGTTCGACGACCTGATCGCAGTATCCGAAGACCTGATCGAACGCGAGATCACGTCACCCGAGCACCTCGGCATCCAGGGTGGCAGCAACGGCGGTCTGCTGGTCGGCGCGGTGATGGTCCAGCGACCGGATCTGTTTGATGCGGTCGTCTGCCAGGTGCCGTTGCTGGACATGAAGCGCTACCACAAGCTGCTCGCAGGGGCGAGCTGGATGGCCGAGTACGGCGACCCGGACAATCCGGAGCAATGGGAATACATCAGTGAGTATTCGCCCTACCAGAACGTCTCGGCCGAGGCCGAATACCCGCGCGCGTTCTTCACCACATCGACCCGCGACGATCGTGTGCATCCCGGGCATGCGCGCAAGATGGTTGCAAAGATGCTCGACCAGGGCCACGACGTGCTTTATTACGAGAACATCGAAGGCGGNCACGGCGGGGCGGCGAACCTCAAGCAGCGCGCCTACCTGAGCGCGCTGATCTTCTCTTACCTCCATGCAAGGCTTGCTGACTAATCCGCTTCGGCCAGGCGGCGCAGCGTCGCCTGGTCGGGCTCGGCCGGCAACAGCGAGGGGATCACCAGCGTCGTTGCCGGGTTCAACGTCGCCTCGGGCACCGATGACAGCATCACGCGTTCGGCACGAAAATCCTGGATCGGTAACGTGGCGGCCTCGTAGAGGATCGTTTCTGTCGTCTCCGGGTACCAGCGCGCCAGCTTGTCGACCAGGATTTCGATCCGTTTTGGGTTGGCGTCGAAGCCAATGCACGCGATGTTGCCCGCCTGCGAAATCTGCCACAGCAGCAGCAGGCATGCAGGGTCCAGAGTGCGATTCTGAATCAGGAACTGGGTGGCCTCGAATGACTGTACGCCGTGTTCGCCCGGATCCAGGTCCAGGTCGGCGTATAGACAGGCCTCTGCGGAAACGCCCGGTTCCATGCGGGTCTTGAAACCCTCGGCGCGGGCCTGCGCCATTGCCTTGCGACCGACCTGGGCGAACACCCCGGGATGGCCGTAGAGCACAACACACACCCGTCGACCCGCGCGAACCTGTTCAAGAATGAGGCTCTGCATGTCGGCGTAGCTTTCGCGCCGGTCACGCTTGGCGTTGTAGAGTTCGCCGAGGTCGTGACAGTCGGCGTTCAGGCCGCGCAGCCAATCGAGCGTGAGGCCATCGGCCAAAGCAAACACGACATCGGCCGTGCTGATTTCTGAGACCGTCCGGGCCCCGGCATGCCTGGCCGGTTGCAGGCCCGAGCCGACGACGATCACGCGCCCCCGGCGCGTGGTACCCGCCATTTTCTACTCGCCCCGATCCGCGTGCACGACGCGATCGCGGCCAGCATGCTTGGCCTGGTATAGCGCTCGGTCGGCGCGCTCGCGGAGCTGGGCCAGGCTCGTGTCGTCACGGCGGCGCACGGCGGTGCCGAAGCTCATGGTGACTGCGATGATCTCGTCGTCGGAACGGGATTCCTTCAACAACTCGCGAAGCCGGTCCAGGTCTTCCTGAATGTTTTCGGGGCGATAGCCGGGTATGGCGATGCCAAATTCCTCGCCGCCGATGCGACCGATGATGCCCTGCCTCCCGAAGCACTCGCGCAGTCGGGCGCCGGCCCGGCGCAATACCTCGTCGCCGGTCAGGTGCCCATGTATGTCATTGACCTGTTTGAAGTGGTCAATGTCGGCCAAGACGAGGGTAAAAGGGACTTTCTTCACGCGTGTCAGCTCGAACGCGCGCTCGGCCAGTTCGAAAAAGCGTGTGTGATTGCTGAGCGCGGTCAGGCCATCGCGGTGAGACAGGCTCTGGAAACGCCTGCGTTCGCGGGTTGCGTGAGCCAGCAACAATAGCAGCACCAGGAACAGTGCACCCGCCAGCACGTACACGATAGTCCTGAGGCGTTTGCGCTGTTTCTCGTTCTGGGTTTCCAGTTCGCTTACCCGCGCCTGCTCTCGCAGGAGCTCAAGCTGTTGCTGGGTATGATTTAGGTCGAATTCCACTTCGACGAAGGCGATCCGACGGGCACGCTCCATGTCCAGGTGCTTTTCGCGCGCTTTCATTCTGGCCTCGTAATGCTCCATCCCGCTCGAGTAATCGCCACGCTCGCGTTTGATATCGCCGAGCATACGATGCGCTTCGGCCAGATAGTCCCAGGTCTGCTCGCTGGCTAGATCGTCCAGCACTGGCGTTAGTAAATCGATGACTCTGTCGGGACGGTTCCGGGCTTTCTCCAGGCGCGCGTAATACAGACTTGTTTCGGAAATCCCGCTCTGGAATTCGACTCGGGTGAGCCTGTCAAGTGCGGTTTCGAATAGCGCTTCTGCAGGTTCATAGTCGGCATTCCTGCGCAACAGATCGGCCAGGCCACTTTCCGATACTGCAGCGCTGAGTTCGTCGCCGGCTTCGAGGCAATTTGAAACCGCTTGCTCGTAATATTGCCGCGCTTTTTCCAGGTTGTCACCAAGCTTGTTGATAAAGGCAAGCTGATGCCGGGCAAAACACAGCCCTCGTGGATCGTCGGCATCGCGGGCTTCCTCGAGCGCCAGATCGGCAAACCGTGCTGCGCGCTCCAGTTCGCCAGCTTGAGCGTAGGCGTATGCCGCCAGCGAAAACAGGCCGTGGCTCGGGATTTCCTGCTGCGGGTCGTCCAGCAGACTCAGTCCCTCGCGCAGGTAGAGGAATGCGGCTTCGAAGCGGCGCGCGAGGATTGCAACGTTGGCGCCCAGTCGAAATGTTCGAATTCGCTGTTCCGCCGTCATGTCTCGTGCAAGCAGTGCGTCGATCTTGTCCAGAGCGCCTGGCAAGTCGCCGGATAGAGTCAGGTTGCGCGCTTCGAGATAAGCATGCTCTGCGAACTGCTCGTCGCTGGCGATGGGCAGATGCGGCCTGAGCTCGTCGAGAATCTCCTGAGACTCCCGCCAGGGGGCTGTTGTATTGAGTTCGATTGCTCGATCGAGCTTTTGCTGGAAGCGTTCTGGCGATATCGCTGATTGCTGGGCAATTGCACCATGTGCAATCAGCCAGCAGCAAATCCCGAATCTCCCCCACCTGCCCACTTCAGGCCGCTTTATTTATAGTCATGAGCTTGCACATGGCCGTTCGATTTCAAATCTTCAAGGCCGCTGAGTTCCTTGAGCGCTTCGATATCTTTGGCAAGCATCGCCGAGACCTCTTCATCCGAAAGTTGGTAGCGTTGCATGACGGTTTCGGGTGCGCTTTCGTACTCATTCTGAAGTTCGGCATCCTCTGCCAGATCGATCAGAAGTTGCTTGAGTCCAGTCATTTTCCCTCTCCTTGGTTGGCATGGATACCATTTCCCGAGCATGTAGTGGGCCGGGTCTATATGACGCCCGTCTACCTTGTAGGATCAACACCAACCCGCGCAGTATAAAAGCAGTATCGGCCAAAAGCCACAATCCAGAATGACCGATGCTGAATCAGCGCATTGATTGCGCGAACGCCTTGACCGTGGCCTTGAGCGCGTCGACCATTTCGACTTCACGCAGTCGCCCCAGCTGGTCAAAAGCCTCCCCGGCGCCCGGCAACGTGAACTCCTTGTCATAGACTTCAACGCCGATATTGCCGAGGATCGACCGCACCGTTTCGACCGAACGCTTACCGCCACGCTTGCCCGGAGAAGCGCCCAGCAACAACGCTTTCTTGTTCTCGTAGGGCGACAAGTCGCCCCCGCCGCTTTCTTTGCGCGAGACCCAGTCGATGACGTTCTTCATCAAAGGGGTGATGGAACTGTTGTATTCGGGGCACGCCAGGATCAGGCCGTCCGCCTCGAGCATCATCTTGCGCACAGCGGTTGCGTTTGCCGGCTGGCCCTGTTCGGCCTCCAGGTCCTCGTTCATGATCGGCATCGGGTAATCGGCAAGCTCGATTTGGTTGACGTCGAGATCGGCCTGCCGGGCGAGTTCCACCGCGATGGAGAGCAGCTTGCGGTTGAACGATTCTTTGCGGGTGCTGCCGGCAAAGGCGAGAATTCGTGGTTTGCTCATGCGATGCTCCTTAGGAATTCATGGCTGCCACACAGCATAACGTCCTGACCGGAGCAGTGCGTTCAGCACGGATGCTCAGCGGAATACCGTCGGAAGCATTTCGAGGCCGGTCTTCGACTGACCGCCCGGCAGCACTACCGCAGTTTCGAGTTGTAGCTCGCGCCGACTTCGTATCCCGGTATATACGCGAACGAAGATGCTTCGGCGTCGGAGCGCGCGCCGGGCAGGAGATCCGCCGCGCCAGCTTGAGAGTCCCGGTACGGGCCACTCCGCATCGAATTCGGCCTATAATTTAGAAAGATCGCATATTTGACGAGGTAAAGCATGAGCTACGACATCGGCAAGACACTGGCCAGCACGCCTGAGCTGGCTCGCGAACGCGCTTTGGAGGCACTTTCAGCCGAAGGTTTCGGCGTGCTGACCGAGATAGACGTTCAGGCGACCATGAAGAAGAAGCTCGACCGCGACATGCGCTACTACACGATCCTGGGCGCCTGCAATCCGGAAATGGCCTGGAAGGCGATCGAGCACGAGCCCAAGATCGGCGCCATGCTGCCGTGCAACGTGATCGTGCGCGAACTCGACGACGGCAACGTGGAAGTCTCCGCGGTTGATCCACGCGCTTCCATGCAAGCGGTGGAAAACCCCGAACTCGGCAAGGTCGCCAACGAGGTCCGCGGCCGGCTCCAGCGCGTGATCGACGCGCTCTGAGGCCGGTTCAGAACAGCGCGGCCTGATCGCCCGTGCGCAGAGGCCGGCGGAACAGGTCGGTGCGCAGCGATCCGTTGTTTCCGCGGTTCAGGCCGTGGCGTCGGCAGGCCAGCCGGAAGCGGGTTTCGATCAGGTCGGCAAAGTGGCCGCTTCCGCGCATTCGTTGTCCCCAGGCCGAGTCGTAATCCTTGCCGCCGCGCGATTGGCGCACCAGGCTCATGACGTGCCGGGCACGGTCCGGGTAGTGGGCTTCCAGCCATTCGACGAACAGCCCGGCCACCTCGAACGGCAGCCGCAGAAGCACGTAGCCCGCGGTGCGGGCGCCGGCGTCGGCCACCCGCTCGATGATTGACTCAAGTTCATGATCGGTCAGCGCCGGGATGACCGGCGCGATCAGCGCGCCCACCGGTACGCCGGCCTGACTGAGCCTCTCGATGACGCGAAGGCGCGCGTGCGCCGAAGCGGCCCTCGGTTCCAGCTTTCGTTTCAGGCTCTGGTCCAGGCTGGTCACACTGACCTGCACCGAGACCAGCCCGAGCCGGGCCAGTTCGGCCAGAAGGTCCAGGTCGCGTTCGATCAGCGAGCCCTTGGTGATCAGGCTTACCGGGTGGCGGTATTGGAGCATCGTATCCAGCAGCCGGCGGGTGATTCGATGCTCGCGCTCGATCGGTTGATACGGGTCGGTGTTGGCGCCGATGGTGATTGGTTTGCAGCTATAGCCGGGTTTTCGCAGCGCGGCTTCCAGCAACTCCGCTGCGTTGGGCTTGTAATAAAGCTGCGTCTCGAAATCCAGCCCGGGCGAGAGATCCAGGTAGCTGTGGGTCGGTCGGGCGAAGCAGTAGACGCAGCCGTGTTCACAGCCGCGATACGGGTTTATCGACTGCTCGAACGGCACATCCGGAGACTGGTTGCGCGCGATGATGGATTTCGCCGCTTCGGCACGCACAATCGTTGCCAGTTTCGGCAGAGCCTCCAGCTCGTCGATCCACTCGTTATGCCTGTCGTCCGGGACCTGCTCCGAGCTCTCCCGGGCGAACCTTCCGGCACGATTGGAGATGGCGCCCCGGCCTTTTTGCTGTCGCATCATTGGCGCATCTTAAACTGTATGAATATTCAGCTCAAGGCGCGTCTGAGTGCGCCTTTGATGATTAACGATTCTCGCTGATCAGCCGGGAGCGACCAGCTCTTCGCGCGAAGCATTAAGCGCCCGGCGCTGCTTGTCCGAGAGCTCCGGGTGCGCGAGGTCGAGCTGCTTGAGCGTGTGCACCATGGTGCGCGCCACCGCCGCGCGCATGTACGGCTTGGAATCGGCCGGGATGGCGTACCAGGGCGCGAAATCGCGCGAAGTCTGGCGCAGTGCGTCCTGGTATGCGTTCATGTATTCCGGCCAGCGGGCGCGGTCGTCCAGGTCGGCGGCCGAGAACTTCCAGTGCTTGTCGGCCCGGTTCAGCCGGCGAAGGAAGCGTTTCTTCTGCTCGTCTTGCGACACATTAAGCCAGAACTTGACGATCACCGTGCCGTTGCGCGCCAGGTGTCGCTCCCATTGCCGGATCGATTCCAGGCGCTCGTCCCATATCGTGGGCAGGTCGATGTTGGGCAGGTTCTGGCCGTCCAGCAGTTCGGGCTTGACTCGCACCACCAGACACTCTTCGTAGTGAGACCGGTTGAAAATGCCGATCTTGCCGCGTTCGGGCAGGGCCTGCGCACAGCGCCAGAGAAAGTCATGTTTGCGTTCTCGTTCGCTGGGCACGCCGAAAGCCTCGACCCGAAACCCGGCCGGGTTCACGCCCGAGAATACCTTGCGGATGGTCGAATCCTTGCCCGCCGCGTCCATCGCCTGGAACACCGCCAGCACCGCGTAGCGACCGTCGGCATAGAGCACGCGTTGCAGGTCATGCAGTTCCTCGACCAGGTCCTTGAGCTCTTTCTTGAGGTCTTTCTTCGACGGCATGTCGTCGATCGAAGTCTGAAAATCGGCGAGCGAGAAATCTCCGTCGAAAGGCACGACATGCTGTTGGTTGGGGGCTGGAGTCACTGCAGGCATTGGAAGGCCTTGGGTCATTGCGGGCCAGTCCTCGATTATGCGGCATACTCGCCGACGCCGTTGACGTCGCGAGGGTAAAATTAGCGGCTGCTGATCTGCAAGCTTGCCGTGACCGAATTTTTTGCCTTTTTCGTACCCTGGGAATTCAGCTGGCTGGTGCAGCTGACCATCTGGGGTGCGTTGCTGCTCTACTGGAACGGTCTGCGGCAGACCCGGCCCGAAGAACTGCCCGGCTACGGGCCTGTGCTGGCGTTCGTGGTCGGGATGCTGCTTATGTACCTGGTCACCCAGACACGCTTCGACTACTGGTCGCAGTACATGTTTTTCGTCCATCGCGGCCAGCATCTGGTGCTGCATCACCTGGCGCCGTTCCTGATTGCGCTTGCGATGCCGGCGTCGATTCTGGCGCGCGGCCTGCCCGAGAGCCTGAAAAGCTGGTTTGCGCGCCGAAGCTGGCTGAGAGCCGGGTGGGTCGGGGTTTACAGGTTCCTGCAGCAGCCTTTCATCGCATGCCTGCTGTTCGTCGGATTAATTGCATTCTGGCTGACGCCCGAGATCCATTTCGACGCCATGNTGAACTCGACCCTCTACTGGGTCATGAACTGGTCGATGGCGCTGGACGGGTTGCTTTTCTGGTGGCTGATGTTCGAGCGCGGCAAGCCCGGAATAACGCCCCGACTGGGTTACGGAACCCGGGTACTGCTGCTGGCCGCGGTGATGGTGCCGCAGATAATCATCGGCGCCAGCATCACGTTCGCTGGCCAGGTGTGGTTCGACGTCTACGCTGTTTGCGGCCGCGCCTGGCCGGTGGCGCCAATCACCGACCAGTATCTGGGTGGTCTGATTACCTGGATACCGGCCGCGATGATGAGCGTGGTCGGTGCGTTGATCGTGCTGCGCTTCTGGATGTATTCCGATCACCGCGACAATAATCGCGGCCCCAAGGGCGGTACGACGCGACCGCGCAACGTGACCGCCGGCTACGCGGACGTGCGCGGATGAAACCGTTGCATCGCTGAGCAACCTATCAGGAGAGATGAAATGAAACTGGCAAGTGCAATCGTTGCGTTGGTGGTCCTGCTGGCCGGGGCCCTTTTATGGGTGGGGCAGATAGCGCCCGAATCCCCGGTGGCAGTCGACAACGCGCGGATCCGGCTGGTGCCCGGCGGCGGCCCAATGGCCGGGTACATGGAACTCCG
>JGI12109J20283_10033196_pt1 | contig 11667 bp, 8 predicted proteins | sample ElkSlonscriptome_12_FD_20283 | JGI IMG/M metagenome (IMG submission 20283) | reverse complement strand
ACATCCTGGAAATAGTGTCCTCCTACTAGCACCAAACTCGCCATACTCGGTCGTACTCCTCCTTGCGACACTCATGCGCGGTGCGGTTTTTGTACCGCTTAACACGCAGAGCACCTCGGACATGATCCGCAGCATAGCCGCTTCTTGTGGTGCGCGAATTCTTTTTGTCGGGCCGACACAAACCGCCCCTAGGAACATAGACCTAGAGACAATACCACTGGCTACACTGCCACAACTCATAGAGGACTATCGGCTAGAAGATGTGGCAGATGAAACCATCACTGCAGACACCGTTGCGCAGATCATGTACACAAGCGGTACCACGGGTGAACCTAAGGGCGTTGTGCTCACTCACAAGAACATGCTTACTACCATACTTGCTACACAAGGCAATGTACCGATACGCAAGACTGATCGCCTCCTCTCAATTCTGCCGCTCTCACACATCTACGAACAGGTCGTCGGCCTCTTCCTTCCACTCTCGGTTGGGGCACATGTCATATACCTCCACAGACCATCAGCGCTCGTACCGCTCCTCAAAGAGCACCGCATCACGAAGATGGCCGGTGTGCCTGAGTTTTTGCGCATTCTCATGAGCAAGATAGAGCAGCGTGCGGAGCGCGAGAACAAACTCGGCACACTCAGACGACTTATGTGTATCGCATACGCACTTCCATCAATGCGGCTCCGACGTCTACTCCTGCGGAGTGTCCACCGCGCACTCGGTGGACACCTCACCATGGTCGCAAGCGGCGGCTCACCGCTTGATGCAACACTCGAACAAAAGTGGAACTCGCTCGGTATCGAGCTGCTCCAGGGGTATGGCCTTACTGAAGTTTCCGGTGTGGCAACCATGAATACGACACGTGCGCACCGTACGCAATCGGTCGGTCGACCGCTTTCGGTTGTTGAACTCAGACTGGCACAAGATAACGAAATATGTCTACGAGGCCCAAGCGTGTTTCAGGGGTACTACAAGCGCAGCGACGCAACGGCAGCAGTTCTCGATGCAGAACACTGGTTCCATACTGGGGATATCGGAGAGATTGATGACGATGGATTCTTGTTTATTCGTGGCCGCAAGAAGTACATGCTTAAAGGTGCGGGGGGTCAAAACGTCTATCCAGAGGATATTGAGCACGAGCTTGACCAAGAGCCGGAGATCACGGACTCATGTGTCATTGCGATCACGAGCAATGAGCACATGCTCATTACCGCAGTCGTGCGTCTAGAAGACGATGCGGCAGACCTACAAAGCATACAAAAGCGCGTCAACAAACGACTTGCAAGCTATCAAACCGTCAATCAAATCCTTCCATGGCCTGAGCATGATTTTCCTCGGAGTGCCTCACGAAAAGTTAAACGAGATCCCGTCAGACAGTGGGCACAAGACAGGCTTGACGGTACGGACGCAGCAACAAACCTCACGAATGTCTCACGCCTCGCCGGACTGCTTTCGTCTGTGACCGGCATGAAGTCCGAACTCATCCGACCGAGTGCGGGACTTGCTCAAGACCTTGGCCTCGACTCGCTCATGCGTGTAGAGCTTGTGAGTCGCATTGAGCTTGAGTTCGGAGCACTGCTTGATGAAACAAAGATCACGAACGAGACAACCGTACAGGACTTGCGCACGATGATTGAGAACGCAGAACCAACGGTTGCGCAAGACCCGTACGTTCGCTGGCCGCTTTCGTGGTGGGCGAACGCACTCCGGCGCTTTATTGTTGGGCCGATTCTCTTTGCAGTTACTCATGTATTCTTTCGTACAGAAGTACATGGCCTCGAACACATACAGCAACTCACCGGACCCTGCCTCTTTATGCCGACCCACAAGGCAGCCGTTGACTCAATTGCGCTCTCACGAACCCTCCCACCACAGCTTGCGCGACGCCTTTCACATGCTGCAGGTGCAGACATCGGTCTCTTTCATGAGTACGGTCGTTGGACGTGGCTCATTCGGCTTTGGATGAACGTCTTTGCACTGCCACGCAAAGACGGGTATGCAATAGCTGACGGTCTCGCATACATTGGCTGGATGCTTGACCGTGGCTATTCGGTGTGCATTTTTCCTGAAGGCGACACAAAACCGGGAACGACCATCCTTCCCATAAAAGAGGGTGCGGCACTCCTTGCATCACATATGGATGTGCCAGTCGTACCGGTGTACCTCACCGGTGTGGAACGGGTGATGCGTTACCAAAGTATCGAAATAGTTGGGTATCGACAGCGTGTTGGAGTTTGGTACGGCCGACCGATGCACTTCAGTCCAAGCGAGTCAAATGACGAAGTGCGCTTTCGTATCGCACTTGCGCTAAGTACGCTCCGCAATCAAGCACTTGCACACGAACGGCAGATGATTGATATCGACTAATCAGTAAATGTAATCCCGATGCCGTGGTGGTCGGACACGTACGCAGGGTAGAGGTACCCCCGGTGCTGCAAGCTCCCAAACGCATGATCGATTGGTATCATGAGTAGACCGAAGGAAGCCCAGGAGTAGTACTGCGCTGTTACATACGCCCCAAAGTAGCGCCGAAACAATGAGCTGTACTTAGTGGAGTTGAAGTCACCGACGACAAGCCAGTCACGTCCCGCAGCAACACTCTCTTCAATATACTCGCTCTGCATTGCAAAAAAGCGATCTTGTCGCGCATACCGATTGCTCCCAAGTGGCGGCAGTGGATGAGCAACATACAGGTCATACGAAGTGAATCGCACTACACACATTGGGTCGTGATCATCTGCACGAACGACAAACCTGTCAAGCACGTCAGCTTCAGGCCCAAACACCACACAAGAACGGTTACCGAGGTGTTGGTAGATAAGCGGCTCCTCACCTCGCAACAGAGAAACGGCACGAACAAGTGCCGGACTCGGTTCGACCAATGCAACCACCGATGCTCCGTAGTCCACGATGCGCTCAGCAAAATCCTGCTGTGATGCTGGGTCACTGTCATATTGTACGTTCTGGTAGTAGAGATCAATGTTTCGCTCGACATGTACATCCGAACTACTCCAGTTGGTACCACCAAAGACCCACACAGCAAGCAGGAAGAGATAGCACGTGCTGAGCACCGCGTATGGTTTACTTCGTGTAACTATGCTCGTTCCAACTGCAATCGGAACAGCAACAACCAGAATTTGAAGTTGAAAGTGCGACCAGACATCAAGCATCCAATGCCAGTACCCAAGATGGATTGTGATTTGGTGGACGAGGACAAGGACAGCGGATGCCGCCAAGAGTACGCTGCGCAGTGAAGGTATTCTTCGGTCCATAGGGTGCACATACTGTATCACAGAGCGCATAGAATGGTGATCAATAGTGCGATGATACTGCAACACGATCTAGCGGGTGACACGGCATGAGTGCTTTGAGGACTATCAGTCACCAAACTACAGTAGATTGCAATGCGGCGGGCAGGGACACAGTACAAAGGCAACTGCTCACACCCTCTACAAGACCGGTCAAAACTTTCGTCAGTGTGAGAAGCTTTCACGAGCGGTCCGCCTGTCCAGGCGGGCGGAGAGGAAAAAGCGACGATCCGCCCGAACTTCGTGGGCGGAAATCCAGGATAGACCCACCACGTGACGTTACACTGGATCGCTTCGCTCCACCCGTCCGCCCGAACACGCGGGCGAAACGCGGACGGACGACTGCGGCCTCATCTCTCGCGTTGATGACGATAGGGTGTGAGCAGGTACTTCCAAAGCGCTTTACATGTGTCTATATCTATATTATTATTTGCTCGCTACCGCCGTAGCACCACTTAAACCGTTACTACATATATCCAGTTACGCTATGAAGCACATAGGCCGTACAGCACTTGTTGTAGCATTCATGCTTCCAGGAACAGTATTTGCACAGGCGGAGTACGCGGCAAATTTGGCATACCTCGATACGCTTGTTGTGTCACTTGGTGATCTTGTTGCACAGCTTGTACCTGTCGTCATAGCGCTCGGACTCCTTGCGTTCATATGGGGACTTGTCTCTTTTATATTTTCGTCCGGTGACGAAGAAGCGGCTGCGACCGGAAAACGTCGTATGATATGGGGCGTCTTTGCGCTGTTTGTGATCGTGTCAGTGTGGGGTCTTGTCGCTTTGCTCAACCAGATTACCGGCATCGAACAGGGCGTAGGTTTTGATATGCCGGGAACTGGACTATAATACCTACATGCAGGTGGTGATCATACATGGCGGCGAGTACGCAGTACCATATGATGCGTACGTCGAGCTGTTGCGCACAAAGGAGGTTTCACTAGACAGGCTCCGACCCAGAACGGACTGGAAGGCGACTCTCACGAGTGAGCTCGGCCCCATGTTCGATATCCTTACCCCTCGTATGCCACTTGCCAGCAACGCTCCCTACGATCTCTGGGAACTCTGGTTCTCGCGCTGTGCAGAACTGTTCGATGATGCGGTCGTGCTGGTGGGGCACTCGCTCGGTGGCATATTTCTTGCCAAGTACCTCGCGACACATACGGTACCATTCAAGGTTTCCTCACTTCACCTCGTCGCAGCACCCTGCAGGACAGACGAAGAAATCCCCGATGCGTGGCGACTTCCCCAAGACTTGTCATGTATTGAGAAACAGACGGACACGATACACATCTACCATAGCACCGACGATCCCATCGTACATCCTGACAACGCACAGGAGTACAAGAAGAGCCTCCCATCGGCCGTGCTCCACACCTTTAGCGACCGAGGCCACTTTCTCACCGACTCATTCCCAGAGCTGATCGACAACATCGTTCACAACGAGTAATGTACTCGTTCGGTATTACTATCAACGACGAAGATACGCCGCATGGACGCGCAAACAGTACCACTTCGTCTCATTCGTACAAACTCTACTGCAGAGTGTGCTTAGGCGGATATTTTTTCTCCTCGTACATAATTGCACCCATGCTCGGTCATGCTACGATAACGGCATGCAGATACAAGCAGTACGTACAAGAGTGCTCGTGCCACCACAAGACGATTTGCTGGAAGCAATAGTACAAAGCGACCTTGCTCCCAATGAAGGGGACTGTATTGCAGTGTCATCAAAGGCGGTGAGTATTTGGGAGGGTCGGTGCGTACCGGTTGACCACCGCAACCACGAGCAGCGAGATGTGCTGGCAAAGGGAGAGGCAACAGAATGGATACATCGCGAGCATGTACCTGGTCGACACGCATTCTGGACACTAACAAACAACCTTCTCATCAGCGGAGCCGGTATAGATGCGAGTAACGCTAATGATCACTTTGTCCTGTGGCCGGCATGTCCGCACAAAAGTGCATCAGAGCTACATGCCCGGCTATGCGAGCACTTCGGCCTCCAAACACTTGCTATCATTATCACAGATTCACACTCAACCCCACTCCGTCGAGGCGCATTGGGCTTTGCGCTCGGTTGGGCGGGGTTCGACCCACTCATAGACCACCGCGGCAAGCCAGATCTCTTTGGGCGTATGCTTGTTTCTGAACACACCAACCTCGCGGACTCCCTTGCTGCCGCCGCAGTGCTTGCTATGGGCGAGACTAACGAATGCACACCGCTTGCGGTACTACGAAACGTGCCGCAGCTTGCGCAGGCACTCGGCCGTGCGGCACATCATGAGCCGCCGTTCGAGCTCACCCGGGAGCAGGACATCTACGCACCGTTTCTCCTGAATGCCCTATGGCAACACGGAGCAGACGACTAAGAACCTGTCCACAATCTCGTGGCACCCCTCCAGAATATCCTTATTTTTGTGCGAAAAACAAGTCAGAGCATGATGCATATCGAGATATGGAGAGTGCGAGACGCAGTTTTTACCACAAGGGCATTTCCATTTTTATAGTCGCGCTGCGCGCTCCTTAAAAATTAGGTTGCAGCCAAAAATAAGGGTGTTCTGGAGAGGGGGAAGATTGTAGACAGGTTCTAAGTACATTGTGCGTGCCGCACACCGAATGCCTTTCCTCCGTACGCACAAAAGGGTACGATAAAGAAAAAGAGTATGTCTGATGACCAGGTACAGAAGATAAAAGAACGAATTGATATCGTCGAGATTGTGTCGCAGTACGTCAAGCTCACGAAAGCAGGCAAGAACTACAAAGGACTCTCACCATTCCGCAAAGAAAAAACCCCGAGCTTCTACGTCAGTCCCGACAAGGGCATGTACTACGACTTCAGCAGCGGGCAGGGTGGGGATATCTTCACCTTCGTGCAGCAAATGGAGGGGCTCGATTTCAAAGGTGCACTCGGCATGCTCGCAGAGCGCGCCGGTATCGAGCTTAAGCGAGAGAGCAAGGCAAGTAAAGACGCACGTGACCGGCTCTACAGCGCGCTCGAAGAGGCGTGCGCCTTCTACGAGACTAAGCTTAGCGAAAATGCCGAAGCGCTCGAGTACCTTAAAGGGCGCGGCCTCGAAGAAGCAACGATGCGGCAGTTTCGTGTGGGGTTTGCACCCGACGGCTGGCAAGCGGTGCGCGAACATCTCGAGCACGCCGGGTATCAAGTAAACGAACTCGAAACGGTCGGCCTCGTCAAGAAAGGTGAACGGGGGAGTCACTACGACCGATTTCGCTCACGCATCATGTTCCCGATCATGGACCCGGCGGGGCGCGTAATCGCCTTTAGCGGACGTATTTTCGGGGAAGCGGCAAAAGATAACGCGAACGCAAAGTACCTGAACTCACCGGAAACACGGCTCTTTGATAAGGGGAAAGTACTCTACGGCTATCACATCGCGAAACAATACATCCGTAAGTACGATTTTTCGATACTCGTTGAGGGACAGATGGATATCGTGATGAGTCACCAGGCGGGCTACACGAACACTGTCGCTGTCTCCGGCACCGGGCTCACCGATGAACACCTCGCGCTCCTTGACCGTCTCTCGAAGCGGCTCGTGATGGCGTTTGATGCGGACGCCGCGGGTGTCACATCAAGTGGACGCGCTGCAACCCTTGCACTCGCACGGGGCATGGACGTCAAAGTGGCGACAGTCCCACTCGGCAAAGACCCGGCAGATTGCATTCAGGACGATCCGGTGCTTTGGAAAGATGCGGTCAAGAGCGCGCAACACATTGTCGACTTCTACCTTTCGACACTTATGCGAGAACATCGCGAGACCGGTACCGACGAGCGCCAACTCGTCTTGCGAGTGCGCGATACAGTACTCCCATTCGTTGCACGTATTCAAAGCGCGGTCGACCAGGCACACTTTGTACGTACTATTGCCCAGAAACTCGGTATTGCAGAGAGCGCAGTCTGGGATGACGTCCGAGCGCACAGCACGAACACCAGCGCACCTCAGCAGACACAACACGCACCGGCCCCTCTACCACCCGCACAGTCCGCACGCGAACACCAGCCACGTAAGGAGTACGTCGAACGTGCACTTGCGGGCTTTCTGTTCTGGCAAGCGAGTTGTGAGCCACGCATGGTATCGGATTCGCACGTCCAAGAACGTGCTCAGTCACTGGATGTCGAACTTGGCCCTGTACTTGCACGATATGAGCGAGACCGTGAGACACTCGCACTTGAGGCTGAGCTCCTCGCCGACCCAACGTACGATGTGATGGAATATCTTGATGAGCACCTAAGAGCAGTGTCGCGAGAACATAAGCTACTACAGCGAGCACGACTGGCCGAAGAACTTCGACGCGCTGAACGAGATGACGATGAGGCGCGTGCCCGTGAGATACTTATTGCGTACAACGAGCTGTCGCGGTGTATAGATACGCTTGCGTCCCAATAGCATATCCAGTATAGTTGTACCAAACCATTAACACATGGCGGCATCATCTAGTACAAAAAAGAAAACAGCGCCAAAGAAAACTGCACAAAAGGCAGTAAAAAATCAAGCTCCAAAGCGAGCATCAAAAAAAACCGCGACAGCAAAGACCGAAAGGCCTGTCGCAAAGAAGAGCACCGCAGCAAAACGTCCGGCTGCATCAAAACGGACAATGACCGGAAAACAGCTCAAGCGAGTGGTTAAAGCGACAGCTGCGAAGAGCAAGACAGCTACCAAACCAGAGAAGCACGTTTCGGCAAAAAAACAGACCGCACCCAAAAAAGCACCAGCGCAACACGAGGATTCGGCGAAAAAAGCACGCGAACGGCGTGCCGAGGCGCTTATTCAGCTTGGTCGTGATCGTGGATACATTATCTACGACGAGATACTGCGCGAGTTCCCGAAGATTGAAGAAGATATTGTGTTCCTCGAAGACCTCTACGAACGATTTGCGTCGGCAAATGTTGACGTGCTTGAGGGTGGAAACATACTCGCAGAGGAACCGGAGCCAACAACGAACCTTGGTAAGCGCGAACTCCTACGGAGTGCACGTGACTCCGGGTACGATTCTATTCAGATGTACCTGCGTGAGATAGGGCAGTATCCGCTTTTGAACGCTGCGGAAGAGCGCAGCCTTGCAAAGCGTGTTATGGAAGGAGAAGAGGAGGCGAAGAATCTTCTGGCTCGCAGCAATCTCAGGCTCGTCGTTTCGATCGCAAAGCGCTACATTGGCCGCAGTCCCGATCTCAGTCTTCTTGACCTCATTCAAGAGGGCAATATCGGTCTCTTTAAGGCGGTGGATAAGTTTGACTACACCAAAGGCTATAAATTCTCCACGTATGCCACGTGGTGGATTCGACAGGCAATTACGCGCGCTCTCGCAGATCAGAGTCGCACGATCCGCATTCCCGTTCACATGGTGGAGACAATTGCGAAGTATAAACAGGTCTACCGACAACTTGCACAAGACCTGGGGCGTGACCCCACACAGGAGGAGGTGGCGATTGAGATGGGTATCGAGGTGGATAAAATCTACCTCATCGAGAAAATCAACCAGGACACTATCTCGCTCGAAAGTCCGGTAGGCTCAGAGGACGACGACCGTTCGGTGCTTGGAGATTTTATCAAAGACGAAACGATAGATTCACCCGACCACGAAACATCGCACAAGATACTCGCCTCACAGCTATCACTTATACTGGACGACCTTTCACCAAAAGAACGCAAAATTTTACTCTTGCGTCACGGGCTGGAAGACGGAATCTACCACACCCTTGAGGAGGTTGGTCGTGAGTTTGGTGTAACCCGTGAACGTATCCGCCAGATCGAAGCTAAAGCGATTGAAAAGATTCGTCACCACGAAATGGCACGCTGTCTGCGTAACTACTAACACCAGTGAGACCTTTCTGGTAGGCACGCGGATGCTGCTTCGTCGTTACACGACCAGCTTTTCCGTTGGGTTTCGCTACTGCGTGGCGTAGTGATTCATGACCGCGCGTATCGCTCGGAGGTTGTTGTCTGCATCAACCGTAGTGTGTGTGGGAAGCTGAATTCTTATTGCCGGAATGTCGATAGTGGCGAGCCAGTCACCCGGATCACCTGAAACCGCGTAGTAGGCAAAATCTTCATGTTGAGGATACCCGGCCGCATCGCCGTACACCTGGGCAAGCGTGCTCATTCCGTCCGCCCGCACGCCACCACAACTCGAGCCATACACACCACCACCGGGAACCGCGCTATGGTAAAAAACAGCGGCAGCCGGTTGTTCTTGCAACACATAATCTCGTAGCGCGATACTTTCAGGTTCTGTGAATGGACCGGTGCCCGGATTCACCGGGTAGTGGAGCCACACAGCAATAGGTTCCCATTCGCAATCGAAATTACGGTTGAGGTCAATATCCCGCGCATTGAATCGTCCGTACTCCAATGCCTCCTTGTCTGTAATCTCAGTTGCATACAAGAATTGCGGCGCATCGTCCGGGCTAAAGCGTTCGGCAATCTCGACAATGCGATGCAGACCATCCGGATTCAGCACCGGGACTACCAGCACTTGAACATCATCGGGGATCACATGTGGCTGTGACTCCAGCACGTCGAGTAGCTCATACATCAATAAGGCGGTGTTCCATTCATACCCGCCATGTATTGCGCCAACATAGAGAAGTTTTGTGTCACCCGTACCGTAGCGATACCCGCGAATCTCGCGCCCCTCAACGGAGTACCCAATTACTTCATACTGTTCCGGGGGGAGATTCTCTTCGCCTCGCAAGCTCTGGTAATCACTTTCCCATTCGAGCTTCGGTCTGTCTATCAATCCATACTCCGGCACTTTGTAGACACCAACCCGATCGTCATACGGGACAACTGTGGTGCGCCAACTGTTGCGCACCATAACTACGGCGAATACCGCCAACAACACAATGAAACCGATTGAGAGCAGCGAACGCTTTGCCTTCATAATTGCGTTTATTGTATACCCGGCACACTGCGCAGCGCAATGCCGCACGCCTGGCAACCACCAGCGTGCCACAACGTACCAGGCTCAACCCCCTCACACCTGAGATAAACCTGGATTTTCGTCATGCAGGATGGTGCACATCACCCTCAATGCACACAATTGCAGACGTGGTATACTGGTACTATATGAAATCACTCATCACCATACTCATACTCATTATTATTGTTGTCGCCGGGTACTTTGGCTACCGAGCCTATACCGAACGCACTGTCACAGATGTGCCGGCAGCTGATACGACAATTGACGAGTCTGGTACCGCTACGCCAGAAGAAGATGCTGAGCAGGACGATATGACGGACATCCCGACCGATGGAGAGGATGATACTGCAAGCGATACCCTACCAGCAACAACTGTGCTCGGCGCGTCTGCTGGCGGGAATAGTATAGTCGCCCACCACTACGGAAGTGGTGATACAGAAGTACTCTTCGTTGGCGGTATTCACGGTGGTTATTCGTGGAACACCACACTCGTCGCATACGAAATCATGGATTATCTTGAGCGCACACCGAGGGCGGTACCGGAAAACATACGCGTCACCGTCATTCCAACACTCAACCCCGACGGTATCGAAACCGTATTCGAAAGTACTGAGCGATTTAGTGCCGCAGATGCGCCAGAAAGTCAAAGCGCGACCGTGCCAGGACGATTCAACAGCAATGACGTTGACCTCAACCGCAATTTCGATTGCGACTGGCAAGCCCAGGCGGTATGGCAGGACAACACGGTCTCTGGAGGTAGTGCACCATTCTCAGAACCGGAGAGCGAAGCATTTCGTGCGTACGTTGCAGAACATACACCTGCCGCGGTCATCGTGTACTATAGTAGCGCCGGCGGAGTGTATTCATCGAGCTGCTACAACGGCGTACTTGAAGAAACCAAGACGCTTACCAGTCTGTACGCAGATGCCTCCGGGTATCCAGCGTACGAGGAGTTTGACTTCTACCAGATCACAGGCGACATGGTTAACTGGCTCGCCAAAGAGGGCTATCCAGCAATCAGTGTGCTACTCGCAACACACACTGATACAGAATGGAACAAAAACAAACAGGGTGTTGAGGCCATTCTTAATTACTACTCACAGTAGAGAGCACGATGCGACGTTACGGTTGGCTACTTGCGGGTCTATTGGTGCTGACACTAAGTGCAGCTGCGTCAATGTACCTGATGTATAACAATCCATGGCTCAGCGATGAACCACTGCCAGAAACGCAGCCGGAGGAGTTGGCACGGCAACAAGACACACCGCCGACGCCGGAGGTAACCGTACAGGAAGAAGTGATCGGTACTTCTGTCGAGGGTCGTTCGATTCGAGCACATAGTATCGGTTCAGGGGATACACACGTACTACTCGTGGGTGGTATCCACGGCGGCTATGAGTGGAATA